>Ga0209023_10000439_pt1 | contig 63899 bp, 66 predicted proteins | sample LakOneMetagenome_FD_187468 | JGI IMG/M metagenome (GOLD analysis project Ga0209023, IMG submission 187468) | Freshwater and sediment microbial communities from Lake Erie, Canada (SPAdes) (version 2) | ecosystem: Environmental > Aquatic > Freshwater > Lentic | place: Lake Erie, Canada...
GGCGGGAGCCGGACGTGGTGAGTCGGGCGACGACCGGGAGCAGGAACGCGTAGGTCTTGCCGGAGCCGGTGCGGCCACGGCCGAGGACGTCGCGGCCTGCGAGGGAGTCGGGCAGCGTCGCTGCCTGGATGGGAGTGGGAACGGTAATGCCCTGCGCGTCCAGGACGGCGGACAGGCGGGCAGGAACACCGAGATCGGTGAAGGAAGACAAGGGGAATCGCTCACTGTGTGGGTGTCTCACCACAGCCGTGACGAGGGTTCTCGCCAGTTGGTTGGCTCGGAGTGGAGCACCCATTGCGGGGCTGCAACACGCCATCGGGACCGAGGTAAGACTGGGCGGTCCTGGTGGGACAAGCCTACGGGACGGGGGCCGACTGCGGAGAATCCGCGCGCAACTGACGCCTGGCTTCACGTCAGCGGCAGGGTTTGGGCCGTCGCGCATCATGGGTCTCAGGTCGCCAGGCCTTCCACCCCACCGAGGAGACGCCCATGGCGCAGACCCAGTTCACCGTCCACACCAGCCTGCCGCCCAGCGGCGTCCTGGCCGTGATCACCGACTTCGGGCCGGACCGTTCGCGCTGGTGGCCCAACGTCGACGAGGCCCACTTCAAGGTCCACGGCCAAGGCCCCGACTGGGCCGAGGTGACCGAGGGGACGTCGATGGGATGGGAGCGCGAGCGCTACTCCTGGGACGCCGAGGCCGGCACCGTCACCATCGAGACGCTCGACTCCAACCTGTGGGCGGTCGGCAGCGCCTGGAACTACCGGCTCGAGCCGGTGGCCGGCGGCACCGACCTGCACGTCTCGCTGATGCGGGTGCCCAAGTCGCTGACCGGCCGGCTGCTGTCGTGGGTGATCCCGATCGCCGGCGCACGGGCGCTCGGCAAGCAGTTCCAGTCCGTGCTGCGACGGGCCGAGGGGCGCTGATCTTGGTCTCACACCTCAAGCGCTTCGACCACGTCGGCGTCACCGTCGCCGACCTCGAGGCGGCCACGTCGTTCTTCGTCGACCTGGGCCTGGAGGTCGAGGGACGTGGCTCCGTCGAGGGCGAGTTCATCGACACCGTGACCGGCATCGCGGACTCGCGCTGCGACATCGTCATGCTCCGCTCTCCTGGCGGAGGCACGGGCGTCGAGCTGGCGACGTTCATTCGTCCCGACCACACGCCGGGGTCGCCGAACGCGATGGCCAACGAGCTCGGTCTGCGCAACATCTGCTTCGAGATCGACGACCTCCGCGGCGCCCTCGACGGGCTCGCCACCAAGGGATACGGACTCGTCGGCGGGATCGGCACCTATGAGAACGCGTGGGCGATGGCCTATGTCCGCGGCCCCGAGGGCATCGTGGTGTCGCTCGCCGAGCGGATCGGCTGACACGTCACGAGTCACCGAGGTGACGCCTGATGCGGCGTACGGCCGCTTCGCGAACGAGGCCACAGGTGGGCTGTTCGCGTCGCGCGACCGTGTCCTAGGTTGACGGCACGGGTGGACGGGGTTGCCCCCTGTCCGCGTCCAGCGAAGTGGGGGACTCGCCATGAAGCAGCACGTCATCCGCCGTTCCGTCGTGGGAGCGTGCCTGCTCCTCGGCTTCGGAGTGTTGGCACCCAGCCCGGCGCAGGCCGACGTCCCCGATGAGTGGGGAGACCCGGTGGTCCAGATCGGGCTCTTCGGGGTGACCGCCCATCAGCTGGGCCGCCTGCCGGGCAGGCTCGGCAACCAGCACGTGATCGTCGTGAACACGTTCGACGAGGACAGCGTCGTCAGTGGCGACGTCTATGACTGGTGGTGTCCGCCGGGCGAGCTGGCACCCGTGAACTCCATGGCCGAGACCAGCTGCCGTCTCAAGGGGAGCTTCATCGTCGACTACGACTGGCCTGCCTCGATCCACCACACCTGGGGGCCCGGACTCCGCTGGATGTCGCTGCGGGTCCCGATCGTCCTGCGGGACGGAGTCACCGCCGACGTCGTGCTCCACGGCAAGGTCTCGCTCCGCGTCAAGGCCGCGGGTGAGCTCACCCAGGTGTGGCACGACGGCGACTACCTCGACGTGCTCACGCGCACCCAGGCCCACGTGGTCGGCGGCAGCTTCATGGGCCGACAGTGGCTGAACATGAACAAGGTCGAGGTCCTGGAGGACTCCTTGAACCTCCTGCGCTACTACAACCCCAGCTAGCTCCGGCCGGAGCCCTCGGATTCGGGCGCTCGGGTGGCCCAGGCACGAAGCCTGGGCCACCCCACCGGTCTCAGCTGAGAACCTCGGTGACCACGCCGGCGGCGACGGTGCGGCCGCCCTCGCGCAGCGCGAGGCCCAGCCCGGTCTCGAGAGCGACCGGCCTGTCCAGGGTGACCGTGACGTCGAGGTCGTCGCCGGGCATCGCCAGCGAGCGGGCACCGAGGTCGAGGGACCCGGACACGTCCATCGTCCGCAGGAAGAACTGCGGGCGATAGTCCGCCGTGAACGGCGTGGACCGGCCGCCCTCCTCCGCGGTCAGCACATGCATCCGCGCCGCGAAGCGCGTGTGCGCCGCCACCGACCCGGCCGCGACCAGCACCTGCCCGCGGCGGACCTCGTCACGGCGTACGCCGCGCAGCAGCACCGCCGCGTTGTCCCCGGCCTCGATGACGTCGAGCGTCTTGCCGAACGTCTCCAGACCCGTGGCCACGGCAGCGATCGTGGGCACGAGCCCGACCGCCTCGACCGCTTCGCCGAGCGCGAGCCGACCGCGCTCGACCGCTCCCGTCACGACCGTCCCGCGCCCGGAGATGGTGAGCACGTTCTCGATGGGCATCACGAACGACTCGTCGAGCTTCCTCTCCGGAAGGGGCACATAGTCGTCGACGGCCGCGAGCAGCCGGCGTACGGACTCCGTCCACGGGGGGTCGCCGTCGAGCGCGCGCAGCGCCGACACCGGTACGACGGGCACCTCGTCACCGGGGAACCCGTGGAGCGTGAGCAGGTCACGCAGCTCGAGCTCGACGAGGTCCAGCAGCTCCGGGTCCTCGACGGTGTCCGCCTTGTTGAGGGCGACGACGAGGTAGGGCACCCCGACCCGCCGCGCCAGCAGCACGTGCTCACGCGTCTGCGGCATGGCGCCATCGGCGGCGGACACGACCAGGATCGCGGCGTCGACCTGGGCGGCGCCCGTGATCATGTTCTTGACGTAGTCCGCGTGCCCCGGCATGTCGACGTGGGCGTAGTGGCGCGTCGGGGTCTCGTACTCCACGTGCGCGATGTTGATCGTGATCCCGCGCTCGACCTCCTCCGGCGCCTTGTCGATCCGGTCGAAGGCGACGTAGTGGTTGGTCGGGTCGGCCTCGGCGAGCACCTTGGTGATCGCCGCGGTGAGCGTGGTCTTGCCGTGGTCGACGTGGCCCATCGTGCCGATGTTGAGGTGCGGCTTGGTGCGGAGGAACTGGCTCTTGGCCATCGTGATGCTTCCGTTTCAGGTTCAGGTGGTCCGCGAGGGACCGGGGTACGACGTGACGACACCTCACGCGCCGCTCGTCGAGACGGCGCGTGCCAGGACCTGGCTGTCGAGCTGAAGGCCGGCGACCCTCCTCCGCGGGTCCTGCCGTGGCGGCAGGAGGGTCAGCCTCGGACGCCGTCGCAGGCGACATCGGCGCAGGCAGCATCGACCGACAGGCACAGGCCTGCCAGGTGCACACTCACGCCGAACGGGAACACAGTCGATGAAGGTAGACGGCCGCGCCTGGCTCGGCCAACCAGTTTTCGGCCCGAACGGTCTCGGCCAGCGGGCCTTCACTCGTCAGGCGCGGCCGAGGTAGCCCTCCGCGCGAGCCGCCCACGCCGCGATGACGACGGCGGCGATCTCGGAGATCGCCGCGAGCCAGGCATACCAGCTCCAGCCGGTCTGAATGCCGAACAGCCCGACACTCACCGAGATCAGGAAGGCGCCGAGCGTGCTCGCGCCGAAGCCGGCGAGGAGCAGCAGCGGGCCCCAGTGCTGCCACCGCAGGAGAAGTACGGCGATCACCAGCCCGGCAAGGACATTCACGACGAACAGCGCTCCGACCGTTCCCTGGTCCTTGACGCCGTCGAACCACAGATAGAGGTGCACGATCGCGGAGACCACCGCCATCGACGCACCGAGCCTTCGAGCCGTCATCGCTTCTCCGATCGCCGGGTGGGCCGTTCTCCCGCACCTGATGGGTGCGTGCCGCCCCCTTGACTTCATGGACGTAGGCGAAGGCGGCCCGGTTCAGCCACCGGCCACGGGAGCCAGGCACCCCTTCGGCAGAGCACTCGACCTGTCGGTGGCGGCCTCTAGCGTGGTGCCATGGCACACACTCATCACGCCCTCGACTACGTCGAGATCAATGTGACGGACCTGGCCGCGACCAAGGCCTTCTACACGGCGGCGTTCGGCTGGGCCTTCAACGACTACGGCCCGGACTACGCCGGCATCCAGTCACCGGACGGCGAGGGCGAGGTCGGCGGCCTCAACGGCATGCAGCCACCCGTCCCAGGTGGCCCACTCGTCCTGCTCTACTCCGACGACCTCGATGCCACGGTCGAGGCCGTCACCACAGCGGGCGGGACGATCACCGACGGCCCCTATGAGTTCCCTGGCGGGCGACGCTTCCACTTCGCCGACACCAGCGGCAACGTGCTGGGCGTCTGGTCGACCCACTGACCCTCGTCACCCGACGACCCCGCCTGCTTGGATGGCCGGATGCGACTCCTGGTCATCGGTGGCACCCGGTTCGTGGGAAGGCACCTGGTCGAGGCGGCCCTGGCGGCCGGCCACGACGTGACGCTCGTGCACCGCTCCCCCACAGCCCTGTTCCCCGCAGCGCGCCACCTCCTCACCGATCGCAACCGCGACCTGTCGGCGCTGGCCGAGGGTGAGTGGGACGCGACGGTCGACGTCTGCGCCTACCTCCCCGCCCAGGTCCGCTCGGTCGCGACCGCCCTCGACGGCCGGGGAGGCCATCACGTGCTCGTGTCGAGCGTCTCGGTCTATGCCGGTCTGCCCGGCCCGGACTGCGACGAGGACGGCCCGACCCACCCCGTCGCCGGTGATGAGGTCACCGAGGTCACCGACAGCACCTACGGCCCGCTCAAGGTGGCCTGCGAACGTGCCGCGATGACGGCGTACGGCGACCGGTTGGCCATCGTCCGCCCGACCTATGTCGTGGGGCCGCACGACCCGACGGGCCGGTTCACCTGGTGGATCCGGCGGATGGCCCGGGGCGGCGAGGTCCTGGCCCCCGGCGCACCGACCGATCCGGCTCAGGTCATCGACGTCCGCGACCTGGCGGACTTCCAGCTCGGCCTCGCGACCGGTGGACTCGGCGGGGTCTTCAACGCCGTCCGACCGACCCGGCCCTGGTCGGAGCTGATCGACGCCACCGCCGGGATCGCCCCGGCCGGCACCAGCCTCACCTGGGTGGATGGGGCGTGGCTCACCGACCAGGGCGTGACCGGCGCGGACCTTCCCTTGTGGAGCGAGGGCAGCGCGGACTGGGAGTCCGCCGTCTCCCCGGCGCGCGCTGAGGCGGCCGGCCTGCGGCACCGGCCGCTGTCCGACATCGTGACCGACGCAGCAGCCTGGGCGACCGATGACGACCTCGTGGACGGAGTCGGCCTCACCGCCGAGCATGAGGCCGGCCTCCTCGCGGGCTGGGCGCGGTCCGACCGCACCTGAGATCCGTGGTCGCGGCCCCTAGCCGGCCTGCGAGTCGACGTACCTCAGCCAGTTGCGCAGCTCGACCTCGCGAAGGGCGGGGTCGATGATGTCGTCGCCGACGTCGAGCTCGGCACGCAGCTCAGCGGAGCCGGGGTCGGCGGCGAGCGCCTTCATGGCATCGGCGTAGCGAGCGACGGCCTCCTCGTCGTCGAAGAAGCCCTCCTTCACCAACGCCGCTGCTCGCGCCGCGATCAGACGACCCATCTCGAGCAGGTTGTACTCGGGGTGGTACTGCGTCGCCCAGAAGCTGCCGATGACCGCGGCCTGGACAGGGGTGTGGTCGTTGGTGGCCAGCAGTCGAACGTCACCCGGGAGGGCGGTCACCTCGTCGAGATGCATGATGAACGCGTCGAACTTCGCGGGCTTGCCCTCGTGCATGGGCGACGTTGCGGCGTAGTCGGTCAGGGCGATGTCGCGGGCGATCCCCCACTCCCGGCCGCGTGGGTTGACCCCCACCTCGCCGCCGGCCACGACGGACGCGAGCTGGATCCCCCAGCAACTGCCCCAGCACGCCGTGCCGGCGTCGAGAAGCTGGCGCGCGAACGTGCGCTGGCGAGCGACGCGCGGGTCGTCGGTGTCACCGAGTCGCAGGTCCGACCCGGTCCAGATGACGCCGTCGAAGTCGTCGATCGTCGTTCCGTCGGGCAGCGCGAAACCGGGGTCGGCGATGTAGACGATCTCGGTGGTCGCGTTGGGCGCCTCCCGTGCCAGGAAGTCGCGGAACAGGTCGTGGGGGTGGCCGACGTCCTGACGGTCGAAGTTCTCCCGGCTGGCCTGTGGGTAGCAGTTCACGATCAGGATCCGGTGCGCCATCGTCGTGGTGGGTGAGGTCATGCGGGCGCTCCGATCTGCGACTGCGCGGCGCTGAGCACGCGTTGGGGGAAGTCGGTGATGATGCCGGTGATGCCGATCGCGAGGAGTGCGGCGATCTCCTCGGGATCATTGGGCTGGTAGGGGATCACGTTGAGTCCGCGGGCCAGGGCCCCTCGCAGCTCCTCGAGGGTCACCCGTGTCATCCGGGGGTTGAAGGTCGAGAAGAACGGGTCGCCGAAGTCGATCGGGTCCCCGGGGAAGAGCCCCAGCACGGCCTGGAGCTCGAACTCAGGTCGCCGCGCGTGGAGCGCTTTGAGCCACTCGTGCCGCGCCGACGAGAACAGCAGATGGTCCGGCCCGATGCCCACCTCGTCGACCAGCGTGAGGACCGCGCTCACGACATCGAAGGTGTCGCGGGGCGCGGGCTGGGCCTTGAGCTCGAGGTTGAGCCGCCAGTCGAGCTCGAGGGTGAGCTCGAAGGCCTCCTGGAGGGTCGGCACCCTCTCGCCGGCGTACGACGCCAGCTCGGCCGCCGTCACCGCGCCGGCCGCGACCTGGCCGAACGGGTCGTCGCGCCCGAACCACGAGCCCGCGTCGAGGGTGCGGATCTCGGCCAGGGTGTAGGTCGAGAACGGCGCCGGCACACGGTCGGGGAACTTCTCGGCCACGTCGGTGGTGCGCATCATCGCGTCGTCGTGCATGAGCACGATCTGCCCGTCGGCGGTGATGGCGGTGTCGGTCTCCCAGAGATCTGCGCCGAGCCGATAGGCCTTGCGGGCGGCCACGAGGGTGTTCTCCGGCGCGAGGCTTCGCGCGCCTCGGTGGGCGATGATGGTGACCATTGCTGCTGCCTCTGTGGGGCCGACGTGCCGCCTCACTATAGGACCGGGCGGGTCCAGACATTTCGGCGACCTGCGGGTCGGGGCACGCACGTCCGTTTGACCGCGCGAGAGCATCGGGGCACTGTGGCAAGAGAGGCTCTTGCGGGGAGGTCGGCATCATGAGTCGTCGGCGCCGCGTTGCCCGCCGCGCGCAGCGGCGAGCCGCAGCAGCCGCGGCCGTCTGCCTCGCCGGGACCGCCCCGTGGCCCGTGGCCGCGGCAGGTCCGATCCAGCTCGGCACGGCCGCCACCTCGGCCGCCGCCTGCCACGGGCGCACGCCCTGGAGCAACCCCGGCGACTTCACCGTGGCGGACGGGGGTCTGTTCTTCGCGGCGGACGATGGCGTTCACGGGGACGAGGTGTGGCGCTCGGACGGGACGAGGGCAGGCACCCTGCTCCTCGGGGACGTCGACCCCTTCAATGCGCACGGTCACAGGTACGGCGCCGGACCGTGGCTGGGCGAGGCCGGCGGAACGCTCTTCTTCGTCGAGGACGACGGGGTGCACGGCCGCGCACTGTGGACGTCCGACGGGACCAGCGCCGGCACCGTGCTGGTCGCGGACCCCGATCCCAGCACGGACTACACCTATTCCACCGGCCCGCACTCGCTCACCGGGGTGGGGAGCACCCTGTTCTTCGGCGTCTTCGACGACAGCGGCGGCGAGCACCTGTGGAAGTCGGACGGCACCGCGGGAGGCACCGTCCTCGTCGCGGACGTGGGCAGCTGGGATGCGTGGAGTCAGTTCACCGCCGTGGGCGACACGCTGTTCTTCCAGGCCAAGGACGCCACCCACGGAGCGGAGCTGTGGACCTCCGACGGCACCGAGGCCGGCACCGTCATGGTCAAGGACATCGCGCCCGGTGCCGCGGGCGGGGAGCCGGAGGCCCTCGTCGACGTGGCGGGTCAGCTGTTCTTCACCGCCGACGACGGCACCCACGGTCGCGAGCTGTGGACCTCCGACGGCACCGAGACCGGCACCGTCATGGTCAAGGACATCGCGCCCGGTCCGGGCGGCAGCAGTCGCAGCCAGGAGTACGGGAACCTCGACGACGTGGCCGGGACGCTCTTCTTCACCGCCGACGACGGCACCCACGGTCGCGAGCTGTGGACCTCCGACGGCACGGGGACCGGCACCGTCCAGGTCGCCGACATCCGGCCCGGAGCCCGGGGCAGCGACCCGGACGGCCAGACCATCGCCGGCGGCAAGGTGTTCTTCGACGCCGATGACGGCAGTCACGGCCGGGAGCTCTGGGTCTCCGACGGGTCCACCGGTGGGACGCACCTCGTCAAGGACCTCCACGCGAAGCCCTCCCAGCTCGGGCCTGCCTACCTGACGCGCGTCGGGGGCAAGGTCTTCTTCCAGTCCCGCCGGGGCGGCGCCTACCAGCAGCTGTGGAGGTCCGACGGCACGAAGAGGGGGACCGTCCTGGTCAAGGACTTCAACGCCGGTCCCAACGCCATCGGCACGCTCTCGGCGGTCGGCGGCACTCTGTTCCTGGCTGCGAGCGACGGTGTCCACGGCCGCGAGCTGTGGAAGTCCGACGGCACCCCCGCGGGAACGGTGATGGTGAGCGACATCAACCGGGGCGGGGCCTTCGAGCTGGCGGACCGGACGATCGCCAACACCCGTCGAGGCACGGTGACCCTGTCCCTCAGGGTCGAAGGAGCCGGGCGCCTGGACGTGAAGCCTGTCGGCGGCTCACCGGTGAAGACGTCGGTGAGAACGGTCGGATCAGCCGGGAAGGTCGCCATCACGGTGACCCCCACCAAGGCCGGCCTCAAGAAGCTGAGGCACGCCCTGCGAGTGGCCCATCAGCAGGGAGGCACGGTCGGCAGGCTCGACGTCACGGTCAACGTCACCTTCACCCCGTGTGGTGGCCCCGGCAGCAGCGTGACCCGCCAGCTCACCCTCAAGCTGCGATGACGTCGGCCCCGCTCATCACGTCCGTGATGCTCGCGCCAGGTTCAGCTCGGCCCGCCGGGTCAGGACGGTCCGCTCGCCGGCGTTCTTGGTGAGCGCGGCGGCGGTGGCGAAGGCGTCAGCCGCCTCGGCAGGGCGCCCGGCCCGCTCGAGCAGGTCGCCGCGCACACTCGGCGCGAGCGGTGAGTCACCGAGGGCGGCCGCGTCGACGGCCGACAGGACTGCCAGCCCCGCGTCCGGCCCGAACGCGCGACCGTGGGCGACGGCCCGGTTGGCCTCGACGATCGGTCCCGGGGCAGCGCCGGCCAGGACGTCATAGAGCCCCGCGATCCGCCGCCAGTCGGTGTCCTCGGCCCGGCCGGCACGGGCGTGTTCCGCAGCGATACAGGCCTGCAGGAAGTAGGTCCCCACCGGCGTCCCACGGGCCGCGATCTCCTCGGCCTGCCGAAGCGCGGCCAGGCCCCGCCGGATGAGCAGGCGGTCCCAGCGGGTCCGGTCCTGCGTCTCCAGAAGCACCGGGGCGCCTTGTTCGTCGAGCCGGGCACCCATCCGCGAGCCCTGGAGCTCCAGCAGCGCCTGGAGGCCGAGCACCTCGGGCTCGTCGGGCGCGAGCGCGGACAGCATGCGCGCGAGCCGCATCGCCTCGGTGGCGAGGTCCGGTCGCATCCAGTGCTCGCCGGCCGTGGCGGCGTACCCCTCGTTGAAGATCAGGTAGATCACGGCCATGACGTCGTCGAGGCGCCGGGTCCGCTCCTCCCCCGTCGGCAGCTCGAACTCGGCACGGTTGGCGGCCAGGGTCTTCTTGGCCCGGGAGATGCGCTGGCCCATGGCGGCCTCGGCGCTCAGGAACCCGCGCGCGATCTCGGCCGTCGTGAGACCGCCGACCAGGCGCAGGGTGAGCGCGGCCCGGGACTCGGGCGTCAGCGACGGATGGCAGGACAAGAAGATGAGGCGCAGGACGTCGTCCTCGATCCAGTCGACCTGGCCGTCGAGATCGGGCATCTCCCCCTCCTTCCCGACGGCATGCTCGAGCTCGGGGAGCTTGCGGCTCAGGGTGTCGGCACGCCGGAAGTGGTCGACGCCGCGCCGCTTCGCCGTGGTCATCAGCCACGCCATCGGGTTGTCCGGTACGCCGGACGCCGGCCACTGCTCGAGCGCCGCCACCAGCGCATCCTGCGCCAGGTCCTCGGCGAGGTCGACGTCGCGCGTCATCCGAGTCAGGGCGCCGACGAGGCGGGCCGACTCGGCCCGCCACGCGGCGATGATGGCCTTTTCGAGGTCATCGGGTGTGGTCTCCGCCGGCATCTCGCCAGCGTAGTGAGTGTGGCTCAGGCGGAGCCCGGCCGCAGACCGTGGCGCGGCATCACTCGCCCGGTGCGTCCGGGCCCGTCGAGATCTGGCGAAGGGTCGCGACGACGGTGACCTCGGGCCAGTGCTTCGCGTGCAGCTCGGCGAACTCCTGCTGGTCCTCGATGGCCTCCTCGAGCGTGGCGTACTCCATGATCGCCCAGCCGCCGACGACCTCCTTGCCCTCGGCATAGGGTCCGTCGACGCGGGTGATCTCGCCCTGGCGGACCACGAAGTTCACGGCGTCCTCGGTGCCATAGAGCCCACCGCCGTCGAGGAACACGCCCTTGGCGGCGCGCTCACCGATGTGGGCATCCATCGCATCGAACAGCGCCTGCGGCGGCATTCCGATGCCCTCTTCCATCCGCACGAAACCCATGAAACGCGGCATCCTGATCACTCCTCGTGGTTGCTGGTGAGTTGCTTCTCGCACACACGTCGAACGGCCGAGTGCCGCTTCGACATCGCTCGTCGAGGTTTCTTTGGTGAGATCTTCAGACACCAGTACCCGGTCAGCGGCGGCTCCGCCCGAGCTCGTGCGCGACTCGCCATGCATGCGGGCGGGAGAGGTCGAGGGCGTCGGAGGGGCGCTGCTTGCTCTGCGCGGTCCGCACCGTGAACGGCACCGAACCCGTCGGCGTCCCCAGGACCGCCGTACGCAAGAGAACCGCCGACCCGTCCGCGATCGCGCGGAAGTTGGGCTCGAAACCGAAGACGGTCACGCTGCCGGCTCCGACCTCCTCGACGGTCTCGAGGGCGGTGCCCGCGAGCGTGTCGGAGTCGGTCGCGAAGCCCGAGACGAACATGTCGGCGGGGAAGCTCGTGACCACCCGGGACGTGCCCGGGGAGAGGACCAGGTTGTAGTCACTGTCCCACTCGATCATGGTGGACCCGCTGGGCGTCCGGACCCGCATGAGGGCTCCGGGCGACACGGCGTCCGGGACGTCCATCCCCACCTGGGAGATCCCGAGGGCGGAGGCAAGCAGCGAGCCTTCCTGCCAGCCGACATAGCGGCCACCCTGGTCGACCCAGTCCACCAACGCGGCGCGGCCGGCAGATCGCAGATGCTGGTAGACCGGCTTGGCGTCGACGTTGCCGACGACCAGGACGTCGAACTTGCTCAGCGTCTTGGCGGTGACCTGCTCCGGCAGGAGCACCTGGTAGTCGAAGCCCCAGTCGTTGGCCAGGCGCCACTTGAGCCACCCGGTGTTCTGGTAGTCGAAGCGGGTGAACTTGAACTGGTCGAGGACGGCGATCCGAGGGACGCCACCGCTCGGCTGAGGCGTGACGGGCTTGCGCAGGCGGGGCACTGTCTCGAGACGTGCGCTCACCGGCGTACCGGTCGACCCACCCTCGATGCCTGCGAGCAGCGGCAGGCTCCAGCCGCTCACGTCGTAGAAGTAGGGGAAGGGCACATAGGTGTCCTCGTTGAGCGTCGCCTGCACCCAGTGCTTCTGGGCCTGGTCGAGCGTCACCCAGTAGGTGCCGGCCGGCAGGGTCGTCGAGCGCGGCGCCTCACCGTAGGGCCGGAAGTCGCCGACCACGGTCGGCCGGGCCAGCTTGCTCACCACGACACGGGCGTCCTGGAGCCGGCTCACGACGGACCTGGTCGCCCGCGAGTTGCCGAGCAGGAAGTAGCCGCAGACGGGCCGGTTGGGCACCCGCCGCGTGAGCTCGTTGCCCGGGTTGAAGATCCGGTTGGGCTCGAGCTTGCAGTCCGCTCCCTCGGCCTTGGCCTGGACGAACGTGTTGCGCCACGTGCGCAGCACCCGCCCGCGGTGGGTCGCGCCGGCGTAGAGGCTGGTGATCGCCGAGGTGTAGTGACGGCTGACCTTCAGGGGGTAGGGCTTGTAGTAGCCCTGCTCGAAGGTCATCCCCACCGCACCCAACTGGGTGGTCGGCACGGTGTCGCCATAGATCTGGGCGAAGAAGTCGTAGCCCGACCGCCAGGTCTCGAACTTCCAGTCACGGGCCTTGAACGCTCGGGCGTTGGCCGGACCGTAGATGTCCTGGACCTCCTGGAACAGTCCGTTGGGGGTCTCGTGATAGATGGGGTCCGCGGTCGGCGGGAAGAAGTAGCTGCTGCTGCTGTTCTCGTGCTCGTCGATGAACAGCTGCGGCGGGAACTTCCATAGCAGCCGGATGCGCGCCGCGATCTCGGGCTGGGTCGACACCAGGCCATCGCGGTTCATGTCGAACGCGTTGGCGTTGTTGCGGGTCTCGTGCTGGCGTCCGTCCGGGTTCTGCACGGGGACGAGGCCCACGATGGCGTTGTCGAGGATCGCGTTGGTGACGCAGTCGGAACGGTCGGCAAGCTCCCAGAGCAGCCTCACGACGGCGTCGGCCCCGGACGGCTCGTCACCGTGGACGTTGGCAGCGACCCACAAGATGGGCGGCGTACGACGCATGATCGCCTTGGCCTGCCCGTCCGGCGTCGCCGGGTCACGCAGCGTGTTGAGATCGCGGCGGATCGCGGGCAGCTTGGCCAGGTTGCTCGGCTTGCCGACGAGGGCATAGCGCAGCGGCCGGCCCTCGACGGACGTGCCATAGGTCCCCGTCACCACCCGGGGGCTCGCCTGGTCGGCGGCCGCCCAGTAGCGACCGATCTCCTCGTTGGTCGCCGCGCGCTTGCCCAGCCGATAGCCGAGCACGCTGAACGGCGTAGGCACGACGCCGCGGAAGGACTTGTGGTTCGCGATCGGGTCGCACCGCAGCTGCGACCCCAGCGCCTTGGCCGGCGCGGCCGCGGGCTTGATCGCGTGCTGTGGGGCGGTCGCGGTCGCGGTCGGCGTACCGACCGTGGCGAGGCTGACGACGATGATGCTGGCGGCACTCAGGCCGGCGAGGACTCGACGCATGCGGGGCAGCCTAGGGGTTGGGGCCCGCCGACCGCATCGGCGCACGCGCCTGCCCGAACGTTCCACGCGCCAACCGCGGCGCCCGGCGGCTGCAGGACCCTTCGTGAACCGGCCCCGGCCCCCTTGTCCGGGGGGCGGTCTGCGTCGTTCCCTAGGGCTACTGCGCAGCGTCGGCTGCGGTGAGCCCCGGGAGCCCAGATGGCCAGATGGTTGGTGAGGCCGAACGTGATCGGTGGCTGGGACGTTCTGCTCGAGGGGGGCGCCAGCGCCGCCGAGCGAGTTTCCAGCAGGCGAGACGGCGAGGAGGCCGCCCGGCAGCTTGCGGCGCCCACCGGTGGCGAGGTCGTCGTGCTCGACGCCGCCGGCGGCTTGCTCAGCTCCTTCGTCGTGGCGGCACCGGCGACGGAGACGCCCGAGTCCGCCGCTGTCCGTGCGGCGCTGAGGGCGACCGGCAAGCCGGCTGAGGGCAAGTCGCCGGCCGAGATCGCCAAGTCCCACCTCGAGGATCAGGCGGACGAGGTCATCGACGCCGGTTTCCAGGGCTGGTGGGCACGCGCCGACGGTGACCAGCGGTTCGCCGCCCGCGTCCTGATCGGCGCCGCGCTGCTCGGCCCCATCGGCGCGACCCTCATCACGGTCGTCCAGACGATGGCGCACCCCAAGGCGTCCACCCAGATACTTCAGGCTCTCTTCTGGCTGATCGTCCTCACCCTGCCGATCCTGGCCGCCTGCCTCGTCCTGACCCTGCATGTCGGTCACGGCCCGTTCGCCGTCACGTTGATGCTCGCCGCGGGGGCGGCCGTCGTCGGGACCTATCTGCTCGGCAAGGCGGAGGTGCCGCAGACCTTGGGAGAGCTCTACTGCTATGCCGATGTCACGACCAACGGCGCCGTCTATGAGCACCAGTGCCGGGCGATGGACACCCAGGGCTTCGTCGACCGCACCACCCAGCAGGGCATCACCGCTTCCAGCAGCCCGGTGATCATCGGAACGGCGTTCACGCTCGTCGCCGACAGCCGGGGCCTGCTGATGGCCCTGTGCGGCGTGGCCGCGGGGGTCTCCGGCGGCTACCTCGTCCGACGAGAGTCGGCCGCCTGATCCACACCCACCCACCCTGCCGACCCGGCAGATTCTCTGCCGGGTCGGCGTGGTGGGCAGATCGAAACGCCGGTGCGCCGCGCACAGGTCAGGCGAGAAGCGACGTGACCAGCCGCCCCCGCGCCATCACCGATGCGACGTCGCGCAGGCGGGTCAGGTCGACCAAGGGGTCACCGTTCACGACCAGGACGTCCGCGGAGCAGCCCGCCGCGAGGAGGCCGAACTCTGCGCCCGGCGACGCGATGAGGGCTGCGTCGCGCGTGCCCGCCTGGATGGCCCTCATCGGCGAGAGCCCAAAGGTGGTGAACTCGATGATCTCGTCGACGATGTCGCCATAGCCGTCGGTCCCGGTCCCGAACACCACGCCGGCGTCGAGCGCGTGCTGGAAGGACTCGCGGTGGACGTCGAGGATGTCCTCGGCGACCCGACTCCACTCCGACGGCAGCCCCCACTCGGCGCCCCGTCGGGCGATGTTGACCATCGTCGAGAGGGTGGGCACGAGCCGTACCCCGTGGCTGGCCATCTCAGCGGCCTGGGCGGCGGTGAGGTAGATGCCGTGCTCGATGCAGTGCACCCCGGCCCGCAGAGCGTTGTCGATGCCGTCGACACCATCGGCATGGGCCGCGACGTACTTGCGCGCCGACTCTGCAACCGACACGACGGCAGCGAGTTCCTCGACGTCGAGCTCGGGATGGGTCGGGTCCTCACCCGGGTGAACGGTGCCGACCCCGCCACTGGCCATCACCTTGATGAAGTCGGCACCTCGGCCGAGCTGGGACCGCGCCGCCTTGGCACACTCGACCTGGCCGTCGACCTCGATCCCCGCCCCGACACCGTGGCCGCCCGTCATCGTGAGAGCCTCCCCGGCGCAGATCATGCGTGGCCCGATCAGGTAGCCCTCCTCGAACGCACCCCGGACGGCAAGGTCGTTGCCATGGTGACTTCCCGGGACTCGGACGGTCGTCACCCCGCTCGCCAGACACGCCTGGGCATGGTGGGCGATGACGACCGCCCAGGTGGCATCGGACTCGTTGATCTCGGTCGTGCCTTCGCCGAAACGGCTGCGGCCCAACAGATGCTCATGGCAGTCGACGAGCCCGGGTAGGACCGTCCGGCCGGCGCAGTCGACCACCCTCGTGTCAGGCGGCACGGCGAACGAGCCTTCCGGCCCGACTGCCCTGATCACGGCACCTCCGACGAGCACCGCCCCCTCGTCCAGGGGCGGCTCGTCGGCGCCGGTGATCACCTGGCCACGGGTGAAGAGCGTGTACTCGGTCATCGCGTCAACAGCGCCTTCGCCTGTTCGGGAGACTGATCGGCCGGTGCGTCGATCGGTTCGGGAGTGCTGCCGTAGCCCCCGCCGCCTGCGGTGTGGATGGTGACCTCGTCGCCGGCCTGCAGGGGGCGGCCTTCACACTTGTGCACGATCTCGACGCCGTTCGCGGTGTCGAGTCTCGCGAACCCGGCGGCCGCTGCGTGACCGCCACACAGGCCCCACGGCGGCGTGTGAACCCGATCCATCCACAAATAGAACAGCGCCGGCTCCAACAGGCGGTAGCGCCGGACGATCCCCCGACCGCCACGGTGACGACCTGGCCCGCCCGAGCCCTGCCGGTAGCCGTACTCCTCGATGACCGCGGGATAGCGCGCCTCGAGCAGCTCGACCGAGAAGTTGCGGAACTGTCCGTTGGTCAGGTCGATGACCGCATCCGCCCCGTCGTAGCCGTCCCCGGCACCCCACCCACCGGCGTGCGCCTCACCCAGCATCAGCATGTTCCGGCCCGCCGGGTCGGTCCAGACGAACTCCGAGATCGTGTCGCCGTACTGCCCGGCGCACGCGCGGTCGGGTACGGCGTCCGAGAGCGCCCGCATGACAAGGTCCATGAGCAGTACTGCCGACGCGGCGTAGTTGCCACAGGCCGCGGGTAGCTCGGCATAGAGGAAGCACCCGGCGGGCACGGTGACCGACACCGGACGGAAGGTGCCGCCGTCCGGTGGTCGTGAGCCTCCGAGCAGGAGCCTCAGGGCGACCCGGACAGACGAGACGGTCTGGCTCAGGCCGCAGTTGATCGCGCCCTTGACGATGGGGCTTGTGCCGGCGAGGTCGACGCTGACCTCGTCGCCCGCCACAGTCACGGCCACCGAGATCGTCACCGGGATGCCGACATCGATGCCGTCGTCGTCCATGGAGCCTTCTGAGACGTAGGTGCCGTCGGGAACTGCGCGGATGGCGGCACGGAACTCACGCTCACTGAAGTCGAAGATCGCCGCACACGCGGCATCGAACACCTCTTGTCCCCAACGGTCGAGGATCTCGTTGAGCCGCACGCTTCCGATCCGCACGGCCGCCGCCATGGCGAGCACATCGCCGACGAGCTCGTCCTGGCTTCGGGTGTTGTGCCGCAGGATCGCGATGATGTCGTCGCAGGAACCGTGCTCGTCGAAGATCCGTACCGGTGGCAGGCGCAGCCCCTCGTCGTAGATGCTCGTCGCGGCCATCCCGCCACCAGGCTCGCTGCTCCCCAGGTCGACCACGTGAGCGCGGGCGACCGCGTAGCCGACGAGCTCGGCCTCATGGAAGATCGGCGCGAACGTCGTGCAGTCCTGCATGTGGGCGCCCTGGACATAGGCGTCGTTGAGGAGATAGACGTCGCCCGAGCGCATCGCCTCATGTCCCCCGCGCATCGCCACCGAGTCGACGACCGCCTGCCCGAGATTGCCCAGGAAGATCGGCAGCCCCGTGGACAGGGCGATGACCTCGGCATTGCGGTCGAGCAGACCGATGGCGCAGTCCTCGCTCTCATAGATGGTCGGCGTGTACGCCGACCGCACGAGCGTCACGCGCATGTCCTCCGCAGCTGCGAGGAGACGGTTTCGGATGATCTCCAGGGTTGCCGGGTCGGGCGTGGTCACGAGGTCTCCTGATTCCTGGTCAACAGCACGGTACCCATCGGGCCGGTCGCGGCGGACCACCCCGGCGGGACGTAGATGGTGGAGCCAGGGTCGGTGATGACCGCCGGCCCGTCGATGCCCTCACCGAGGGCGCTCCGGTCGCAGTGGAGCGCCTCCACGCGGTCTCCCCGGTGGACCACCGTCGTGGTCGTGGCACGACGGGCTCCGGGCGCCGCGGCTGTCGCATGCTGACCCGTGTCTGGACCTACGGCCGTCAGGCGCACGTTGACGAACTCCGTGGGGGGATCGCCGGCGACGGTCCCGTGCGCCTTCTGGTAGCGCTCACGGAACGCTGCGTCCCACGTGTGCACCGGGGATCCCATGGGGAGCGCGACGGTGAGGCTGAAGTGCTGACCGGCATAGCGCAGGTCGGCGAGGGCCGAGTAGGAGGCCACGTCGGGGTCCAGGCCGTCAGCGGCCACCAGGTCGCGCGCACGCGTCAGCAGCCGGAGGTGCGCCTCGTGAAGCTCGACGTCGTCGAGCTCGGCCGCCGCGGACAGCAGCGACTCAGACACGTCGTGTCGGACCGGCGCGTGCAGCATGCCCCAGGCCGAGAACACGCCGGCCCCCGGCGGCACGATGACCGACGAGATGCCCAGCTCCTCGGCCAGGGCGGCGGCGTGCAGTGGTCCCGCGCCACCGAAGGCCAGGATCGTGAAGTCGCGGGGGTCGTGGCCGCGGCGCACGGTCAGTGTGCGCAAGGCGTCGGACATGCGCGCGTCGGTGATGTCGACGATGGACTGGGCGAGCGCCTCGACGGGGAGCCCGAGCTCGTCGGCGAGCGGCCTGAGGGCCTCGGCGGCGGCGGCCCTGTCGAGGGCGAGGGCGTCGTTGGCCAACCCCGCGAGCCCGAGCCGCCCCAGCACCACGTTGGCGTCGGTGACCGTGGGGTCGGTGCCGCCCAGGCCGTAGCAGGCAGGGCCCGGAGAGCCACCCGCACTGTGTGGCCCGACGTGCAACGCGCCGTGCTGCACCCACGCGATCGAGCCGCCGCCGGCCGACACCGTGACCAGGTCCACCACCGGCATCAGCACCGGGATTCCGGCGATGTCGAGGTCGGCGCGCACCGCCAGTCGTTGCTCGACGATCACGCTTGCATCGAGGGAGGTGCCGCCCATATCGAGCGCCAGCACGTGGGAGAGGTCGAGATGCTTCGCGATGGCCTGCGCGCCGATGACGCCACCTGCTGGGCCCGAGATCAGCGTCTGCATCGGTCGTTCCTTGGCACTCTCGGCCGAGGTGACACCGCCGCTTGACCGCATCACCAGCAGCGGCCGGTCGAAGCCACGCGTGACGAGACCTTCGGTCACCCTGGTGAGGTACTCACCCACCGTGGTCGCGACATAGGCGTTGACGATCGTGCTGGAGAAGCGCTCGAACTCACCGACCTCGGGAGCGACCTCGTGGGACAGCGAGACGCGCACCTCCGGATGACGAGCCGAGAGGTGGTCGCGGATGGCAATCTCGTGGACAGGGTTCTTGGTGGCGTGCAGCAGGCAGACGGCCACGGACTGGATGCCGTGCGTGTCGATGGCTCGGGAGACAGGCTCCAGGGCGTCGACCGGCAGCGGGCGAGCGATCGTCCCGTCGGCGAGGATCCGCTCGTCCACAGCGACGATGTCCTCGGACTCGACGAGGTGCTGCGCATTGGGGTAACGCAGCTCCCACACATCGACGCGGTGCGCCCGGCCGATGCTCACGACGTCCGCGAAACCTGCCGTCGTGACCATCAGGACGCGCGTCCCACGTCGCGAGAGCACGGCGTTGAGACCCGCCGTCGTCCCGTTGACGACCTGGCTGAGGTTGGTCACGTCCACGGCGTCGTCGAGGGCACGGAGCATGCCCATCGCGGGGTCCTCAGGGTGACTCAGCACCTTGTGGGAGGAGAGGTGGCCCGACTCGTCGATGATCGCGACGTCGGTGAACGTCCCACCGGCGTCGATGGCGACTCGCATGCTGTTGGGTCCTTTCACTGGCTGGGCCCCGGGATCGAGGCACCGGGCGTGGGTGCGGCGGGGTCGTCCCAGGGATGCGGCGGCACCGCCGCCAGCAACTGCTGGGTGTAGGAGTGCTGGGGGCGGAGGAACACGTCGTCCACCGAGCCCGACTCGACGATGCGTCCCTCGGTCATCACCACGACGCGGTCGCAGAGATGGGACACGACCGCCATGTCATGGGAGATGAACAGGATCGACATCCCGAGGTTCTCGCGGAGCTCGGCGAGCAGGTTCAAGATGACCGCCTGCACGGACACGTCCAGGGCCGAGACCGGCTCGTCCGCGACCAGCACCTCGGGCTCCAGAGCGAGTGCCCGCGCGATGCTGGCACGTTGGCGTTGCCCGCCGGAGAGCCTGCGGGGCTTGGCCTCCAGGTAGCTCCTGTCGAGACCGACGAGGATCATCAGCTCGTCGACCCGCTCCTGGATCTGATCGGGGGGACGCAACCGGTGCACGGCGATGGGCTCGCGGAGGGCCTGTCCCAGGGTCAGTGCGGGATTGAGAGACGAGTAGGGATCCTGGAAGACCATCTGTAGTCGGCGACGATCCCGCTGGTCACGGTCCGCGGTGACGACGCGGCCGTCGATCCGGATCGTCCCCGATGTCGCAGTCTGGTAGCCCGAAAGGCAGCGAGCCAGCGAGGTCTTGCCCGAGCCGGACTCTCCGACGACCCCCAGCACCTCGCCCCGCCCGAGGGAGAGGTTGACGTCGTGCACGGCGAGCCGGGGCAGCTCCGCCGGACCGCGACGACCGGCGGCACGGCGCCCTTGGGGGTAGGCGACACACAGGTCCGTGACCTCGACCAGCGTCATGACCCACCTCGCAGGGCCGCGTGGTCCAGCTCGCTGCTGCGCAGACAGGCCGACTCGTGGTCGGTTCCAGCGATGCCCAGTCCCCGTGCTGTGTGGCACACCGACTCGGCGTGCGGGCAGCGGGCGGCGAACCGGCAGCCCTCGGCATCGGAGAGCAGCGCTGGCGGCTGGCCCGGGATGCTGACGAGGCGGTGGCGCCGTGAGTCCATCCGAGGCGCCGCGGCGAGCAGCGCCTCCGTGTAGGGATGTGTCGGGGACACGAGCACGTCCCGGCTCGCACCACGCTCGACGACCTGTCCCGCGTACATCACGTTGATCCGGTCACACATCGTGCCGAGCAGCGGCAGATCGTGGGTGACATAGAGGATGCCGAGGTCACGGTCCCGCACGAGTCGCCCGAGCAGGGCGATGAAGCGGGCCTGCACCGTGACGTCGAGGGCGGTCGTCGGCTCATCGCACAACAGCAGCTTGGGGTTGCCCGACAGCGCTGCGGCGATGAGCACCCGCTGGCGGAGGCCACCGGACAGCTGGTGCGGGTAGGTGTCCAGCCGTCGCTCGGCATCCTCGATCCCGACCTCCCGCAACAGGTGTACGGCGAGATCGCGCGCCGCCGCCTTCCCGAGGCCGTCCCGGCGCCGAGGCACCTCGGTGACGTGGCCACCGACCGTCATGACCGGGTTGAGGCCCGTCATCGGGTCCTGGAAGATCATGGCCACCTCGCCCGAGGGCAGGCGCGGGTCGACCGTCTGCCCATCGATGCGCACGGTGCCGGCGACCGGCCGGACACCACGAGGTAGGACGCCTGCGACTGCGCGCAGCAGCGTGCTCTTGCCGCAGCCGGACTCGCCGACGACTCCCACGGTCTCACGCCGGTCGACGACGACGGACACGTCGTGGACGGGAAAGGCCGTTCCACGGCGACCGGCGATGGCTACGGTCAGGCCCTCGACCTCCAGAAGCGGCGCGGCGGCGTTCACGACTCGTCCAGCTGCCGCGAGAGCCCGTTTCCGAGCAGCGCCAGAGCGACGCCGATGAGCACGACCGCCAGGCCCGGCGCGATCGTGAGCAGCGGGCGCAGGCCGACGAACTGCTGACCGTCCGCGACCATCGCGCCCAGTTCGGGGGTCGGCGGCGTGATGCCCACGCCGAGGTAGCTGAGCGTGGCCGTGCTGACGATGACGACGACGACATCGGTCACGGCATAGGTGAGCGGCTGCTTGAACACGTTGGGGAGGATGTGCCGCATCAACACCCGGGCCCCTGAGTAGCCGGCGCCGACGGCGGCTTGGACATAGTCCTGCCGCATGGCGGTGTGGACCTCGGCACGGACGATCCGCATGTAGGAGACCCACGCAACGGTCGCGACGGCGACGTAGATGCTGGTGACCCCAGCGCCGAGGAAGAACGCGAGCACGAGGATGAAGAGGTAGTAGGGGAAGGCCTGCACCACGTCGGCGACGATGCCCACGGCCTCATCGACCCACCCGCCCCGCCAGGCCGCCATCGCCCCCAGCACAGAGCCGAGCAGGATCGGGACGACCAGTGCGCTCACGCCGACGATGAGGTCGAGCCGCATCCCGGCCAGGACTCGGGCCAACACGTCGCGCCCGAGCTGGTCGGTGCCGAGAAGGGCCGATGACGAGGGCGGCGCCAGTGGGTTGTCGAGGTTCTGGTCCGTCGCTGACGGCAACAGCAGCGGGCCTACGACGACGACCACGAGCACGACCAGCATGAAGGCGATCGCCGCCACGAGTGTCCCGTTGAGCCGTGGGGCGGACCGGCCTTGCGTGCGACCGACCCGCGCGGCGATGGCGCTCATCGCACGACCTCCCGGGCGTGCCGAAGCCTCGGGTCGAGGCTGACCCGAGCCACCTCGGTGAGGAGGTTGGTGCCGATGACGAGCATTGCGATGACGAGCGCGAGCCCCTGGACGACCGGAAAGTCCCGCGACAGGGTCGCGTCGACCAACAGCGCGCCGACCCCCGGGATTGCGAAGACCTTCTCCACGATGAGCGTGTTGCCGACGAGCCACCCCATGTTGAGACCCAGCACGACGACGGCCGGAATGCTGGCGTTGCGGAAGACATAGCGGGCGAGGACCTGGCGCCTCGGCACTCCGCGCGCCCGCGCCGCTGCGACGAAGTCGGCCTCGTAGGCGTCGATCATCGCGACGCGCAGGCTCTGGATCGTGAACGGGAGGATCGAGACGGCCGTGACGAGGGCCGGCAGCGTCAGTGCGTGGAGTCGCTGCAGCGGCGACCCGCCGTACCCGCCCGCGGGGAACCAGCCGAGACGCACCGCGAACACCTGGATGAGGACAAGGGCGAACCAGAACGCCGGCAGACCCAGACCGAACAACGGGACCGTGCGGACGGCGTGGTCGATCACCGAGCCCGGCCGGCGAGCTGCCACCGCGGCGGCGGGAACGGTGAGCAGGATCGTGAGCACCGCCGAGTAGATGATCAAGGCCAGGGTCGGGGTCGCACGACTCGCCATCAGCGAGGTGACCGGCACGCCCTCGGCAACGGACGTGCCGAGATCACCCCGCAGCGCCCGCGCGACGTAGTCGGCGAACTGCGTGAGGATCGGCTGGTCCAGCCCGAGCCGTTCGCGCAGGGCGGCGACGGACTCGGCGGACGCCTGCGGGCCCAGGATCGCGCGAGCCGGGTCGCCCGGCACGATGTGGACGAACAGGAACGTCACCACCACGACGAGAGCGATGGCGACGACCGCTCTGACCAGCCGACGCGTAGCGGTTGGGGTCGTCATGGGTCGCCTACTGCTGCAGGCCCACGTTGGCGAGGTCGATCACGCCCATCGGGTTCACCGTGAACTGCTGGACCTCCCGGCGCCAGACATAGGCGTTGTTGCGGTAGGAGATCGGCAGCTGCGGGACCTCTTGGACGACGATGTCCTGCACCTGGGCGTAGGCCGCTGCCCGTGCGTCAGGGTCGAGCGTCGTGCGGCCCTGTTCGATCAGGCCGGTCACCTCGGCGTTGTCGAAGCCCGTGTAGTAGGCGTTGCCACCCGCGTTGGGGTCGAGCATGTAGGACAGCTGCTCGTCGGGGTCGGGGATGTCAGACGCCCACGCGGCCAGACCCATCTGATAGCCCTCCTGGCCATAGACCGTGTAGAGCTCGCCCGAGTCGACCACCTTGATCTTCACCGTGATCCCGATGGCGCTGAGCTGGTCCTGGACGATCTGCGCGACCGTGGACGACTCGGGGAGGTTGTCGATGGTCAACTCGACGTCGAAACCGTCGGGGAACGCCGAGTCGGCTAGCTCGGACTTGGCGGCCTCGACGTCGAAGGCCGGACACTCTGGGGTCGAGGCGAACCTCATCGCGGGCGGCAGCAGCGAACAGGCCGCCGAGCCCGCACCGAAGAGCGTGCTGGTGGTGATCGCTTCGCGGTCGATAGCCTGGCCGATCGCACGGCGTACGTGGACGTCGGCGAACGGCGCGTAGGCCTGGTTGAAGATCAGCATGGTCGTGTAGGTGGCCGGGAAGGTGTCCGCTGTGACGCTGGCGCTGGAGCCGAGCGAAGAGACCTGGCTGAACGGAATGTCGCTCGCCACGTCGGCCTGACCGCCTTGGACCTGCGAGACGCGCGTGTTGGCGTCGGGGACCGTGTTCCACTGGATGGCGTCGAGGAAGGGCCTGCCGGACTGCCAGTAGTCGGGGTTCTTGGCCAGCCGGAGCGAGGTCCCGCGGTCCCAGGTGTCGAGCATGAAAGCGCCGCTTCCGATCGGGTCGGCGAAGAAGTCGGCCTCCGACCTGCCTCCGAGGTCCCTGGGAAGGACAGAGGCGATCCAGGAGCCGAGTGCGGGAACCAGGGTGGCGCTGGGCTCGGCGGTCTTGATCACGACGGTGTGGTCGTCGGGCGCTGCCACCGAGGCGATCGCACCGAGCAGGAACGAGAAGGCGCCGTTGGCCTTGCGGGCGCGGTCGAGGGAGAACTTCACGTCGGCGGCCGTGACCGGCGAGCCGTCGGTGAACGTCGCGTCCGTGCGCAGGTCGATGGTCCACCCCGTGCCGTCCTGCGAGCTGGTCGGAGCGGCGGTCGCGAGCGAGGGCTCAAGCGTCTGACCGTCATCTGAGAGGCGGTAGAGCGTGTCATAGAGCTCATAGGTCGGCGCGATGTCCTCAGGGGAGACTGCGGCGACCGGGTCCAGGGTCTTGCTGCCCTTGGCCTGGGCGATGACGAGCTCCCCACCAGCCTGGGGCGCACCCCCACCGCCACTCGGGGTCTGCGCCGAACCGCCGCAGGCGCCGGCCACACCCACGGTGGTCACCGCCAACAACGCGACCAGGACCCGCTTCCACGGTGACGTAGCAATCACGGCAACTCCTTATTGGACGCCCCACCAACACGATGGGGATATGGTGCGCAAGACACCTCCACACTGTCAAGAGATTCATGTAAAGTCCCACGTCAGACCAGCAGCGATGGCCAGCCCACACTGTTGGACACAACGACAACTATCGAGGAACTGATGACAGGCGGACACAAGCGCAAGGCTCCTGAGGTGCGCCGCCGCGAGATCTTGGACGCAGTCATCGCCATCGGGGTCGAGCGCGGGCTGGACGCCATTAACGTGCGTGACGTGGCCGAACACTGCGGCGTCGCACCCGGGTTGATCCACCACTACTTCCCGAGCGTCGACGAGCTGATCGCGGAGTCGTTCGGCACCTGGGCTGACTCCTCGCTCAAGGTGTTGCGCGACCTCTCCCAGGAGGAGTCACCGCGCATGGCCTTGGCCCTGACGGTGGCCAACCTGTCGCCCGACCAACGCATCTGGAACGACGCGCTGAACACGGCCTCGCGCCACCAGCCCCTGCGTGACCGCGCCAAGGCCCTGAGCGAGGACTACCTCGCCCACGTCGAGGGGCTGATCCGCTCCGGGGTCGAGAAGGAGCAGTTCACCTGCGACGACCCGTTGTTGTCCGCGTGGCGCATCATCCTGGTGCTCGACGGCATGGTCGCGATGATGCACATCCTCGATCTGATCCGACGCGACCAGCTCGCCATCATCGTCGGCCCCCTCGTCGAACGCGAGCTCGGACTCGTGCCAGGGACCTTCACCGAGCTGGTCCAGGCAGTGCTGACCGCGGGAAACGTGCCGGGCTGGTGACGCCCGCCGGTCAGTCCCCGGCCGTCTTGGGACGACTCGCCCTCACCACGGCGACGATGCCCGCTGCGGACACGATCGCCCAGACACCCTCGAGCAGCAGGAACCCATAGTTCCGACCCATCGCGGCCAGGACCGCCAGGACGGCCGAGCCGACCATGTTGAGCATGAGATAGGCCATCGACCGGGTCGTCAACCGATCCAGCTGAGCGGCCAGGAACGCCGCGAGGATCAGCACCGATCCGGCCAGCTGGATGATCTGGAGCAGCACGGTCAGGTCGTCAGCCAGGCGAGGGCGTCGGCAGCGGTCCAGCCGTCGGGGTGCACCTCGAGGAGGCGCAGGGGGCCGCGTAGGTCGGCGCCGAGAGTGATCAGCGGAGTCTCCTCGTAGCCGTCCTTGCGGGTCTGGCCGAGGCCGACGTTGGTGGTGAGGGCGTTGCAGAGACAGGCGCGACCGTCGGTCTCCTCGGGGTCACCGCCCTTGCGGATGAACACGTCGACCGGCTCGGCAGGACATCGGTAGCCGACACCACCGGACTCGGTCTCGAAGGGGACCCGGAGATAGCCGAGGTCGCACAGGCGCGGGCGCTCCTCGAGGATCTCTGCGTCGGAGGCGGTGTCGTCGACCTCGGCCACCTTGAAGGGGAAGCCGGTGGACGAGGCGCGGACGTCGTTGCGGACGTGGAGGGTGTCGTCGCGCAGCGAGGCGAGCAGCCGCTGGCGCAGGTCCTCCCGGAGACCGGACTCCTCCGACAGTGCGAACAGGGTCCCGACCTGGACGCCGGCGGCCCCGGCTTCGCGGGCGGCGGCCAGCCCCTCCGGCGTACCGCTGCCGCCGGCGACCCAGAACGGCAGACCCAGTTTGGCGATGGCACTCAGGTCGACCTCGTCGCGCGGGCCATAGACAGGTTCGCCACGCTCGTCGAGCACGAGGCGGCCACGGGGCGGGGCACTGTGCCCACCGGCGGTGGCGCCTTCGACGACGAAGCCGTCGGGACGCGTCGCGGGGTCACGCGCGAGATAGGTCGCGAGGATGGTGGCGCTGACGATGGCCAGGAACGCCGGGCGGTGCAGCTGCGGCACCGGGATCCCGAGGAGTTCCGCCGGGTCCACCTCGATGCGCGACGGCTCCTCGGCCCCGTGTACCTCGACCGAGACACCACCCGGCCGCCCGGCCGCGAGGTCGTTGAGCAGCTGGGGGATCTCGCGGGGAACGCCGGCTCCCATCAAGACCACATCGATCCCGGCCAGCATCGCGCCGAGCGCGGCGGCCGGCGTCGCGAGCTGGATCTTCTCGAGGTAGTTGATGCCGACGACACCGTCGTGGCCCTGCTTGGCCAGCCACACCTCGACATAGTTGCCGAGCACCGACAGCTCCTGGGCGGCCCGGGTCTGGCGCAGCGCCAGACGCGGCGCCGGGCGATAGGGCTCACCGGCGGCCCGCCCGTCGGGGCGGAAGTAGGTCGACAGCAGCCGCGCCACCATCTCCTGGTCCGGGAACGTCGCGAGCGCCTCTCGGAAGATGCCCTCCGGGTCGCCGTCCTGCAGCCGCCGCGCGAGGACGACGTCGAGGGCGACACCCGACACCACGCCGAGGTGGCCGTGCTGGGAGACCGTGCGCGCAAGCTGCCACGACGAGACTCCCACGCCCATGCCTCCCTGGATGATCGAGAGGTCCTGCAGGGACAGGGGGGCGGGGTCTTCGCGAGTGGGAACTGCCATGGCTACGTCCAGACGGTCGAGGTTTGCACCAGATTAGTCGTTGAAATCTCCGGGCTGACCGGCCGTCCCGTTTTGGGTCCGCGCCGTCGCCTCGCTAGGCTTGAGGGGTTGAAGGAGGCACGCTCCGGCAGGCCCTCCACCGCAGCCAACCGGCGGCGGCGAACATCTCTTGGTTCTTGGTATTCGGTGGTTGCTGAACATCAGGTTGGTGGTAGATGTTTTCAGCTCCGGGTGCGGCACAGTGCCGCATCGCACCACACGAAGGAACGCAACATGACTCAGGGAACCGTCAAGTGGTTCAACGCTGACAAGGGCTTCGGCTTCATCCAGCAGGACGGCGGCGGCGCCGACGTCTTCGTGCACTTCTCCGCGATCCAGACCTCGGGCTTCAAGAGCCTCGACGAGGGTCAGCGCGTGGAGTTCAACGTCGTCGCGGGCCAGAAGGGCCCCCAGGCGGAGAACGTCACCGCCATCTGAGCCACCGGGGCTGACGCCCCGCAGCGACTCTCACCAGCCGGCAGTCCCTCACGGGGCTGCCGGCTGGTGCGTCTTCCGTCGGGTTTGGCTGCCCCCTCGGGGTTGCCCCCGCCGTCGCCGTCCGTCACGCTCGAAGCAGCGACCACGAAGGGACGGCGAATGGTCACCAGCGGCGAGGTCCGGTCCGGTGGCGCGCTCCTCGGTGACGTCCTGGGCGAGGGCGTCCGCTCTGTCGGCGATGTGCATGGCGCGATCGCCGAGCGGGTCTTCGACGCCCTCTCCCCCTCCGCCGGGTCCGTGCGTCAGGTGCACGACGCCATCGCGACCACGGCGTACGGCGCCAGCCGGCTCGCCCACCTCGTGATCCCGCGGCTGGGCGCGGCGGTGGCAGCGCCGTTCGCCACCGCAGAGTCCGCGAGTCTGACCCGTGCCCCGTTCGGGCGTCTCGCGGTCGGCGCGCTCAACGGGCTGTGGGGCGACCGGGTCGAGCGCAGCTATGCCGGGCTCGCCGTGCCCATGACCCTGCGCGTCGGCGGCGCCGCGGTCGACCTCACCGAGGCCGGGTTCGCCGCCGCCTACCCGGACGCCAGCGGCCGGATCGCCGTGTTCGTCCACGGCCTGATGGAGAGCGAGCACTCGTGGGCGATGGCCTCCGAGCGATGGCACGGCGACCCCGGCGTCACCTATGGGTCGTTGCTGCACAGCGACCTCGGCCTCACTCCCGTGTTCCTGCGCTACAACTCCGGCGCGTGCCTGGAGGACAGCGCTGCCGCGCTCGCCGACCTCCTCGACGGCCTCGCCGCTGCGTGGCCCGTGCCCCTCGAGGAGATCGTCCTCGTGGGTCACTCGATGGGCGGACTGGTCATCCGCGGCGCCTGTCTCGCCGGCGCCGAGGCCGGGCACGCCTGGACCGACGCGGTGCGCCACGTCTTCTGCCTCGGCTCACCGCACCTCGGCGCTCGACTCGAGCGCGGCGTCGACGGGCTCGCCGGCGCGCTGCAACGGCTCCCCGAGACCCGGCCCGTTGCCCGCTGGCTCGGCTCGCGCAGCGCCGGCGTCAAGGACCTCCGCTACGGCGTGTGCCTGGCCGACGACGACCGCGACCACGACGCCGCCACGTTCGTGCGTCATCGGGCCGAGGAGATGCCCTTCCTCGAGCACCCGTCCTACTACTTCGTCGCTGCGACGCTCGCGAGCGACCCCCAGCACCCGTCGGCGGGCCGGCTGGGCGACCTCTTCGTGCACCTGCCCAGTGCCTCGGGAAGCGGCGAGGACCGCCACGTGGGCTTCCTTGCCGACAACGGCGCGCACTTCGGCGGCCTGCACCACTTCGACCTGCTCAACCACCCAGCCGTCTATGACCAGCTGAGGACTTGGATCGTCCGGGATCGCCCCTAGCGTGGTCGGGTCACCGACGAACCCAGGGAGGGACCACCCCATGACCGACCCACGAACCACGCTCAGCGTCACCGAGGTGACCGAAGCCGGCCTCGCCGACTGGCGCCAGCTGGCGGGCCGACTGCGGGCCCGCTTCACGACAGGCAGCTTCGCCGCCGGCATGTCGCTGGTCAATGCGGTCAGCGAGGCGGCCGAACGGGCCGACCACCACCCGGACATCACCATCACCTATGGCGACGTGATCGTCACCCTGTCCAGCCACGACGTCCACGGCATCACCAGTCGCGACCTCGACCTGGCCCGTGAGATCAGCGGGCTGGCCGCCGATCGAGGCGTCTCCGCCGACGTGACGGGGCTGACCCAGCTCGACATCGGACTCGACACCGGGCGCGGTTCCGAGCTCGCGCCCTTCTACGCCGCGCTCCTCGGCAGCACCCTCCAGCGCGGCGAGCCCGTGGATCCCACCGGCCAGGTACCCACCGTCTGGTGGCAGGACCAGCACGATCTCGACCCCGACTACGCGTTGCCGGAGCAGCCCTTCGAGCAGCGATGGCACTTCGACGTGTGGGTCCCCGAGGACGACGCGGCGCGCCGGCTCCAAGCCGTGCTCGACGCCGGCGGCCGCCTGGTCAGCGACCGCGGCGCGCCGTCGTTCTGGGTGGTGGAGGACGCCGATGGCAATCGGTCGTGCCTCTGCACTCCGGCCGGTCGCTGACACGCGCTCCGAGCAAGCGAAGACCGCTGGGAGTCTCGGGTCACCCAGCGGTCTTCGAAGGCCTTGAGAATAAGGGATGCCTGGCCTGATCTGGCGCGCAGGTGCCCGAACCCTGCGCCTCGCGGCCTTCCCGAATATTCACGTGCTGAAGTGTGATCAATTTCTGCACTAGTTCGGGTGCTCGTCGAACGCTGGGCCGCCTAGCGTTTCTCCATAACAACCCCCCGTAGCGGAGCCGCCTGACATCTCGGGACAGGCGGCTTCGCTGTCTCCTGGCCCGGTCCGAGTCATGGGCGGGGCGCCGCGAGCCCCCAGCGTGGAGGGATCAGTCCTCGGCCAGGCCGGCGAACGCCGCCTTGACGTCGCGGTACCAGCCCAACGACTGCTTGGGGTGACGCCAGCGCCGCTTCATCGCGTCGCGGGCCTCCTGATGGGTCGCGTCGCCCGCTGCCTCCGCCTCCTTGAGGTGGCGGTCCTGGGCCTGGATGACGTCGTCCGCGGTCTCGCCACGGTGCTGGAGGTCGCAGGGACCTCCGAGGGCCCGGCAGGTCATGGACTTCATGGTGGTCTCCTGAGGAAATGTCGAGTGGAAGCTGGAGGCTCAGTCGCGCGGCTGACTCCCGCGGCGGGGCACGACGCGACCGAGCACGTCGGGGGAAGCGCGGAAGGTGATCGCCCGCACGAGACCGGCGTCCACGGTGAAGTCGAAGACCACCTTGGCCTCGCCGAGGTGGAACCAGGCGCTGCCGGGACGATCGCCGACGAAGACCGGGAGCGCAGCCTTGGCGCTGCCGTTGAAGAACGCCGCCACCTCGTCGCGGCCCTCGATCCGCGTCGGTGTTCCGGCCAGGATCGCGGCGTCGTCGGCGGTCACCTCCGCGTCGGGCGCGAGCAGCCGGAGCAGTCGGTCGAAATCGCCGTTCTTGGCCGCCGCCATGAACGCGTCGACCACCTCCCAGTCGGCGAGCCGATCCTCCGAGCCCGGCTGGGCGACCTTGGCCCGGGCCCGTGACGCGAGCTTGCGCGCTGCGGTCGGTGTGGTGTCGAGCAACGCGGCAATGGTCGGGAACTCGAAGCCGAAGCTGTCGTGGAGGACGAACGCGACCCGCTCGCGTGGCGACAGACGGTCGAGCACCACGTGGAGCGCGATCCCGACGGTGTCGGCGAGCGCGACATCGTCGGCCGGGTCGGCGGCGAGCCCGTCGTCGCCGACGTCCTCGACGGGGACCGGGGTCCTCGACCGCAGCCGGTCAAGACACAGCCGGGTCGTGACCGTGGTCAGCCAGGCCGGGAGGTTCTCGATCTCGGCGTCGTTCCCGTGCAGACGCAGCCACGCCTGCTGGACGACGTCCTGGGCCTCGGCGTGGTCACCGAGCACACGGCTCGCGATCCCCACCAGCCTCGGCCGCTCGGCCTCGAACAGCTCCGTCTGGTCCATGGCGTCCAGCCTCCCATCTGCGTCGTTCACCTGTCTGACGCGTGGGGCGGCCCGAGTGTGACCGGGCCCTGCCGGGGATCTGACCGCGGGTCGGTCAGCCCGCGAGGTGGCCCCAGCGGGAGGCGAGGTCGGCCCAGGCCCCCTGGTCGACGACGGCGCCGTCGGCGAGAACGACGACCCGGTCGGCCTGGGCGAGCGCTGCGGCCTTGCTGGTGGCCCCGAGCACCGTCGCACTCGACGCGCGCAGGGCCTGCCACAGCTCGACCTCGGTGGCGGCGTCGAGGGCGGAGGAGACGTCGTCGGCGAGCAGGACCTCGGCGTCACAGGCGAGGGCGCGCGCCAGGGCCAGGCGCTGGACCTGACCACCGGAGAGGCGTACGCCGCGGTGCCCGACCAGCGCGTCCGGGCCACCCGCCTCGGCGACGTCGCGGCCAAGCCGGGCGGTGTCGATCGCCGGCAACGGGTCACGGTCGGCGTGGTCGAGGGTGATGTTGCCGGCGAAGGTGCCGGACAGCACCCGGGGCACCTGGCTGACGATCGCGATCCGCCCCGGCCGCAGGTCGACCTCGGGGTCGCTGATGTGGCGGTCGTTCCAGTGGATCTCGCCGGTGGACGACACCAACCCCGCGAGCGCGCCGAGCAGACTCGACTTGCCCGAGCCGACCTGGCCGAGCAGCAGCACGAGCTCACCGGCGCTGACGGTGAGATCGACGTCGCTGACACCGACGGTGCCGTCGTCGTGGATCGCCGTGAGGCGGCGGATCGTCAGTTCACGCAACGGCTCGCGCGCCGCCGGGACCGGGTCAGGCGCTTGACCGGTCTTGAGGTCGACGCCCGGAGGCAGGGTGGTGATGTCACCGCCGCCGCCGAGCGCGCTCGTCGCACGCATCCAGGCCCGGACGCCGGGGGCCTCGGTGACGACCGCGCCGGCAACGCGGCCGAACCAGTCGAAACCGCTGACCGCGTTGGTCATCAGCAGCGTGGTCGCCAGTCCCCAGTGGCCGCTGACCAGACCGGCCCACGCCGCGACGACACCGGCCTGGACCATGACGACGGGGACGCCGTCGAGCAGCGCCTGGATCCGGTGCTCCCGGACGGCGGCGCCGACCCGGCTACCGTCGACCTGGGCCAGGTGGGCGTGGATCGCGGGCGTCGCCGCAGCGAGCTTGACCGTGCGGACCGAGTCGAGGGCCGACACCAGCGACCGGCCGAAGCGGGCGCGCGCGGTCGACGACGCCGCAGCCGACCGGCCGGCGATGCGGCGCCCGAACGACGAGGCGAGCGCGGCCGACACCATGACGGTGAGCAGGATCCCGCCGGCCAGGACCGTCCCGGCGACGACCGAGGTGATGACCACGATCGCCAGCCCGTTGAGGAGGTCGACCCAGCGGTCGGCGTACCTCGTGATCCGGTCGGCGTCCATCGCCCGGGCGACCGCCTCGCCGGGCGGCGTGCGGACCAGCCGGCGTTGCATCGTCTGGCCGTGGAGCACGGTGGTGCGGACGCCCAGCTGCACCGAGACCCACCAGCGCGGATAGACCCAGAACGCCTGTGACAGCAGCAGGGGCGACACCAGCAGCGAGCCGACGAGAGCGAGCACCAGCATCCAGGGCGACTCCCCGCGCTGGAGGGTGGTGACCAGGTGACCCCAGATCCAGCCGGTGATCGCGCCGAAGGCGCCGGTGATCGCCGAGACCAGGAACAGGCCCATGCCGGCCAGGCCCCAGGACGGGTTGGTGGTCATCGCGCGATAGGTCTGCCGGGTCAGGCTCGGCGTCGGCGCGAGGGTCGGCTTGGGTGGCGGGGTCGTCGTACGGCGTGCGGTGCCGATGACATGCCCGTCGACCTCGTCACGGAGGACGGCGGCCGCCTCGTCGACCACCACCACGGGGGTGTCGAGGTCGTCGAGGTCGCCGGTCTCGGCGGAAGCCTCGAGCAGGCGCCGGAAGGGTCCCTCGGTCCGGGCCAGGACATCGCGCGGGCCGTGCTGGACGACACGGCCGCGCTCGAGGACGGCCACCTGCTCGGCGCGCTCGATCGTGGAGAGCCGGTGGGCGACGAGCAGGCCGGTGCGTCCGGCGAGGAGACGACCCGCCGCTGCGACCACGCGTGCCTCGGTGACCGGGTCCATCCGCGCCGTCGCCTCGTCGAGGATGACGACCTTGACGTCGCGGACGAGCAGCCGGGCGAAGGCGACCAGTTGCTCCTCGCCGGCCGAGAGGCTGGTGCCCCCGGGGCCGAGCAGCGTGTCCAGCCCGTCGGGCAGGCCCGCCACCCAGGCCGTCAGCCCCAAGGTCTCGATCGCCGCCGCGACCTCGGCGCGCGGGAGGTCGGCGAACAGCGTCACGTTGTCGACGAGCGAGCCGGCCAGGATCTCGGTGCGCTGGGTGACCACACCGACGTCGGCCCGCAGGTCTTGGAGGTCGAGGTCGCGCACGTCGACGCCACCGAGGAAGACCTGCCCGGCCTCGGGCTCGACGGCTCGTGAGAGCAGGCTCGCGAGCGTGGACTTGCCGGAGCCGGTGCGTCCCACCAGCGCGCACGTATGGCCGGCGGGCACGCTGAGGCTGACGCCCTCGAGGGCGAACGTGCCGTGCTCGTAGGCGAAGTGCAGGTCACGGAACTCGACGTCGATCCGGTCGCCGTCGAGCGGCAGCCCGCCCTCGGGCTCGGCCGGGAAGGCGAGCATGCCGCGCAAGCGGAGGACGGCGCCGAAACCGGCCTGCAGGTCGGGCAGGTGCCGGGCCAGCATGTCGACCTGTCCGACGAAGGTCGAGGTGACAAGGAAGAGGGTGACCAGTGACGCCGTGGAGAGCTGGTCGCCGACCACCAGCGCGACACCGACGATGCCGACGCCGGCCAGCAGGCCGTGCAGGAGCGTGCCGGTGCGGCGGGTGACGCGCACCTCCAGCTCGAGGACGGACCTGAGGCGCCGCAGGACCTCGGCGGCGAGCTGGGTGCTACGGCGCATCACGTGGGCCTGGCCGAGGCTGGTGCGGAGGTCGTCGCGGGCGGCGACGCCCTCCTCCATCACGGCCGCATGGTCGGTCCAGGCCATCTCCTCGAGCACCTTGCGCTCGGCGATACCGGGCAGGAGCGGGCGCGCCACGGCGATCGCCAACACGGCCGCGGCGGGAAAGATCAGGAACGCCGGCCACCAGGTGAAGCCTGCGACCAGCCAGAGCGGTCCTGAAGCGAGGACAGTGCGGGCCGCCATCCACACCGACCAGCGCAGCAGCTGGCCGACCTCGTGGGTGTCGTCGTCGATCCGGTCGAGGATCTCGCCGACGGCCTGCTCGGTGAGGTCGGGAAGCGGCTGCGCCAGGGCCGCTTCGAGCAGGTCGGCCCGCAGCGCCCCTTCGGCCCGGTCGACGATCACGAACCAGCTCGTCTTGGCGACCGTGTCGATCAAGGCACCGCCGACCACGCAGAGTGCCAGGATCAGCACCAGCCTCGTCGTCGCCTCATCGGTCAGGCGGCCCGCGACCACCGACCCCATCGACGCCAGCGTGGCGGCGACCAGCGACCCGAAGAGCGCCGCCCCCGTGGCGGGTCGCTTGAGGCGGCGCCAGTCGACCGGAGTCCTGCCCCGCGGGGGCTCCGGGGCTGCCGGGCTGGTCGTCGTCCCGTCGGGCGCGGGCAGGACGGAGGAGGACACCGGACCAACTTAGGTAGTGCCTCCGACATCCGCGAATCGTTTAGCGCGATCGGGCCGGTCGTCGCAGCGTCAGAGCTTGGACATCTTGGCGAACGGGCTCGGGATGCGGACCGTCTGGTTGGTGAAGTCCACGGTGACGCCGACGGCGTCGACACTGATGACCAGGCCGAGGCCATAGACGTCGTGGGACACCCGGTCGTCAACGGCATATTGCTCGATGATCGGCTCGGGATCCTGCCGGAACGGGCTGCTCGCGAGTTGACGGCGTCGCCACGCCGGAGAGGTTGACATCACCCCCTAGTCTGCTCCCTCGACGGCGTGTCGCGAAACCCTGGACCGTGCCGTGCCCGACCCGGCTCGGCCGGAAGCACCTCGCGCGCGAGGTGTAACGCCCGACTGCCGCGGCCGGACTGATGAGCATGATCGAGATAGCCGATGCCGGGACAGGCGCAACGATCCGCGACGCAGCGCAGCTCCTGTTCGACTTCAACGCCGAGTACGACATGCCGTCACCGCCGGTCCACGAGGTCACCGACCGGCTGGCCGAGCTGATCGGCGGTGACCACGTCGTCGTACTGCTGGCGCGCGACCCCGACGCCGGGACGCCCGTCGGCGTCGCGATGCTTCGCCTCTATCCGTCACTGTGGAGCCGCGCGCAGGAGGCCTACCTCGCCGAGCTCTATGTCGTGCCCGACCGGCGGGGTCACGGCTTCGGTCGCGCGCTCATCACCGAGGTGGTCACGGTGGCCCGCGACCGGGGCGCCGACTATGCCTTCCTCGTCACCAGCGAGGAGGACACCCTCGCCCAGCGGCTCTATGAGGCGGCCGGCTTCCGTCGTACCGAAGGGGAAGGCGGGCCGGCCATGCTCGCCTATGAGCGCGACCTCTGACGTCCGCGGACGGTACGGCGGCCGCGCTGTGCCGGCGGCCGTCCGCCGACCTCTTGAAGGACCGTTCAGTGCAGGTCCAGACTGAGCCGCGTCGGGTATGGGCGAGACGTGAGGGCGGTGCCGATGACAGACCTGACGGCGGACGTCATCGTGGTCGGCGCGGGGCTCGCCGGCCTCGCCGCCGCCCGCGCCTGTCTCGAGGCCGGGCTGACCACGCGGGTCCTCGAGGGTCGGGACCGCGTCGGCGGTCGGACCTGGACCGTTCCTGCTGCCGGGGCCAGCATCGATCTCGGCGCGGAGTGGGTGTCGCCTGCCCGTCACACGGCCGTGATGGCGGAGCTCACGCGTCACGGCATCGACCTCGCCCCTGCGCCGGAAGCGGACGAGGTGTTCTGGTCGCTGGCCGGACGGGCGCAGCGGTCTGCGGAGATCCTGACCGTCGACGAGACAGCCGAGCTCCAGCGGCTGTTCACCCGGGTCGAAGGCGACAGCAAGCGGATCGACTTCGAGGACCCCCGCTGGCACGAGTCGGTCGGTGACCTCGACGTACCGCTCGAGATCTATCTCGACCGCTGTGGAGCGACCGGCGCCGTGCGGGACGTCTTCCTGCTCCACTCGTTCGCACTCATGGGTGCCGACGCGCGGCGCTACTCGGCGCTGCAGCTGCTCCACGAGTTCGCCGGCTTCGGCTCCTGCGAGGAGGCGTTCACGGGCGAGTCCGATCGGGTCAGCGGTGGGACCATGGCGATCGCGTCGGCCATCTCCGCCGAGCTCGGCCCGATCATCACCTACGACACCGTGGTCGACGTCGTGTCCGTGCGCGGCGACGAACGGGTGGACGTGCGCGCGGGCGCGGAAACGCTGACCGCCCGGGCCGTGCTGATGGCCCTCCCCGTCAACGTCCTGCGGGACATCCAGCTCGACGTCCGCCTCACCACGGCTGCCCGGGTCGTCATCGCCGAGGGTCACGTCGGGGCGATCACCAAGGTGTGGTCGCTGGCACGGGGGCTGCCCACGCCGTACTGGTCCTTCGGCTGGCCGGACGTGCCCGAGTCCTACGGCATCGAGACCGCCTCGGGCACCTGCGTCGCCGCGTTCCAGCTCACGTCGGGAAGCGACTCCTCGGCCGCGACAGCGACCGCGCTCGCCACGCTCCGAGCTCGCCACCCGGAAGCGACGTTCGACCCCGACGCCGTCCCAGCCCACGACTGGGTTGCCGACCCGTTCTCCCGGGGCACCTGGCACACGACGCGGGTCGGCCAGGCGGAGGGGTGGTACGACCTCGCGGGTCAGCCCGGCCCTTGCTTCTTCGCCGGCGGCGACCTGTCCCGCCGGTGGGTCGGGTGGATGGACGGTGCTCTCACCTCCGGCGCGGACGCCGCCCGCCGTACCATCGCTCATCTGGCCGGGCTCCCCGTGCCCGAGGTCAGCGGCTGAGGTGCTGACGGTTCATCAAGGTAGGTAGGCGAAGCGCCACTTACCGGGGTGAACTCAGCGAGGTAAGTGAGGGTTCACCCACCTACCTTGGTGAACCGGCAAGCGGCGGCGACGGCCTCAGTGCGACATCTCCCGCTCCGGAGAACCGAGGCCGGGATAGCCGGCGTACGCCGACAGGGCCGGCTGCCCGCCCAGGTGGGCATAGAGGACCCGCGAACCCTCGGGGATCTCGCCGCTGCGAACCATCCCGATGAGGCCGGCCATCGACTTGCCCTCATAGACGGGGTCCGTGAGCATCCCCTCGGTGCGGGCGACGAGGTGGATCGCCTCCACCGTGGCGGCGTCGGGGAGCCCGTAGGCGGGCCCCTCATAGCCGCCCACCACGGTCACCTCGTCGTCGCGGAGGGGGCGGCCGAGACCGATCTTGTCCGCAGTGACGGACGCGATCCGGCGTACCTGCTCGGTGGTCTGCTCGAGCGTGCCGGAGGCGTCGATGCCGACGACGCGGCGGCCGGGCCGGTCCGACAACGCGAAGCCGGCGATCATGCCGGCGTGGGTCGACCCGGTCACCGTGCAGACGATGACCGTGTCGAAGAAGGTGCCGAGCTCGGCCTCCTGAGCCTCCACCTCGACCGCCCAGTTGGCGAAGCCGAGCCCGCCGAGAGGGTGGTCGGAGGCGCCGGCCGGGATCGGGTACGGCGTACCACCGGACTCGTGGACGGAGTCGATCGCGCGCTTCCACGAGTCGCGGATGCCGATGTCGAAGCCGGCCGGGTCGATGCGGATGTCGCCGCCCATGATCCGGGTCAGCTGGATGTTGCCGACCTTGTCGTAGGCCATGTCGCTGTAGTCGACCCAGCCCTCCTGCACGGTCACGGCCCTGAGCCCGAGGTGGCATGCGACGCCGGTGACCTGACGGGTGTGGTTGGACTGGATCCCGCCGATCGACACCAACGTGTCGCAGCCGGTGTCGATCGCCTCCGCGACGAGGTACTCGAGCTTGCGCACCTTGTTGCCGCCGAAGGCGATGCCGGAGTTGCAGTCCTCACGCTTGGCCCAGATCTCGACCTTGCCACCGAGCGCTTCGCTCAGCCGGGGCAGCGGATGGAGCGGCGAGGGGCCGAAGAGGAGGGGTTCACGGCGGAAGTCGGCGAGGCTCATGGGCAGACTGTAGTGACTGTCTCCCTCAGGGCCCCGGCGCTACCCTCGCCCTCGTGATGACCGAGGTGACCACGGCGGACGGCGTGGCGGAGGCCTGGCTGTCCCGACCGGACGACGGCGGGGCCCACCCGGGCGTCTTGATGTTCATGGACGCGATCGGGCTGCGACCGCGGATCTTCGAGATGGCCGACCGGATCGCGTCCTGGGGCTACGTCGTCCTCGCGCCGAACGTGTTCTATCGCGAAGCCTCGGTGGCCGAGGCGGCACCGGACGGGCCACTGGACACCCAGGAGAAGCGCGAGGCCTTCTTCCAGGTGGCGATGCCACGCGTCGGCGCGCTCACCCCTGACAAGGCGCTTCCAGACATCGACGCCTACCTGGGCGCCTTGACCGCCCGCGACGACGTGACCTCACCCGTCGGCGTCGTCGGCTACTGCATGGGTGCCCGCCTCGCCGTCCGCGCCGCGAGCAACCACCCCGACATCGTGGCCGCCTGCGGGGGCTTCCACGGAGGGGGGCTCGCCACCGAGGCACCCGACAGCCCACACCTCGGGCTCGCGACAGCTCGGGCCCGTTTCGTCTTCGGCCATGCCGACAACGACGGATCGATGGGACCCGACGCCATCGAGCGCCTCGGGCGAGCACTCGACGACGCCGGGCTCGAGGCGACGCAGAACGTCTACCCCGGGGCCGCGCACGGCTACTCCATGGCCGACACGGCGGTCTATCACGAGGAGGCCGCCGAGCGGCACTTCAGCGAGCTCCGCGCGCTCCTCGGCGCGACCCTGCGCGGTTGATCAGGGGACCACGGCGACGTCGCTGACGTCGTAGCCGATCTCCTCGTCGGCCATGTTCTGGTCTTGGTCGACATAGACGGTGCTCGGGTAGTCCTGCCCCGCTGGCCACGTCACGTCCACCTGGGCGGCTCCCGTGTCATTGGCCGCCTTGATGATGTCGGCCATCGTCACCCACCGGAACTTGGGTGCCTTCTCTCCCTTGCGGTGGCCTTCGCCCTTCTCGGCGTACGTCGCCTTGACGACCTCGCCACCGCGCACCTCGATGCGGATCGGGGTCCCGGCGTCCATGCAGAAGCAGGACACGCGCACGGTGAAGTCGTAGTCCTGCGGGGCGTACGCCGGGTAGGTGCCCACCGTGGGCTCCACCGACGGCGAGGCCGGCGACGACGACGGAGCCGATGACGTGGAGTTGGGGTCTTCGGCGTTGGGCTCGGCCTGCCCCTGGGAGCCACAGCCAGCGAGGAGCACCAGCGACGCAAGCGCCGCGACGAGGGTTCGGGTCGGGTTCATGGCCGTTGGACGCAGCGCACCGCCGACCGGTTCCCACCCCACGCCGACCCGGCAGAGAATCTGCCGGGTCGAGGTCAAACACACGCCGACCCGGCAGAGAATCTGCCGGGTCGGCGAGTTCGGGGGTCAGTCGGGGGCGTGGTCGCGGGTGAGGCGGGCGAGCTCGGAGACCCGCAGCTCCCTCTTGCGGACGGACTCGAGCCGGCTGGCGAGGACGAGGAACACCTGCGCCGTGGTCAGCGCGTCACCGAGCGCGTGATGGGGGGTGTGGACGGGGAGCCCGAGCTCGCGCGCGAGCGCCTCGAGCTGGGGGACGCCCTGGCCGACCTTGGCGAGGCCGGCCGCCCGGGCCAGCGGCGCCGTGTCGAGGATGTCGCGCGGCAGCCGCTCCCCGACATCGGCGAACGCGCGGTCGAGGAAGGCCCGTTCGACGAACGCCGCGTGCGCCACCAGCACCTTGCCTCGCAGCTGCTCGCGGAACTCGTCGAGCAGCTCCGGCAGCGGAGGTGACGAGGCGAGCTCGTCGACGGTGAGCGCGTGGATCTTGGCGGCGTCCGGCCCGATGGCCGCGACCGGGCGGACGGTCCGGTAGTAGCGGTCGGCGGCGATCCGCCCGCCCCGGACCGGCGTCACCCCGATCGAGATGATCTCGTCCACGCGCGGGTCGAGACCGGTGAGCTCGAGGTCCACGACGGCCAGCTCGGCCTCGCGCCAGGGCGCGTCCTCGGGTGCCGGCCAGCGACGGCGGAAACGCATCATCGGCCCCGGGGCACCCATTCGTTCTCGAGCCGCTCCTGGACCTCGGCGATCGCCTTGAAGCTCTGCCGCAGCTGGCGACGCGACAGGCTGTCCAGCGACTTCGGGTCGACGTACGGCGACGGTGGGCGACCCTGCCGCAACGACTCGATCTCGGTGGCGAAGACGAGCTCATAGAGCTCCTGGTGGGCGTGCCGCAGAGCCGCGGCCTCGTCGGCGGACAGCAGGCCATACTGCGCACCGAGCGCGAGCCGCTCCTGGGTCGAAGCCACGAGCGTGCCGGTCGAGGCGGCGACCCAGCGGCCGATCTGGACGATCGGATAGAGCGCGCGTCCCTTGATGTGGAGCTCCCCGCGGTGCTCCCCGTCGGACTCGACGACGAAGTCGCGGACGAAGCCCAACGGCGGCTTGACCTGGACGGCCTCGGTGAGCATCTGGCGCCGGAACCACGACTTGGGGGGTGCCTTGCGGGCGTCACGCTGGAACTGCCGCCCCAGCGACAGACCGGTGACGGGGCGCGAGTCGGTGACCATCGCGATGAGCACCAAGGAGGCGGACCCGGCGCCGTAGTCCTCCCAGTGCTTGGCCGCCGTGCGCCAGCTCTCGATGCTGCGGTTGAACAACGGGTTGTCGGCATTCGCGCCGGACGAGCAGCGCTCCAGCCCGCACGCCTCGGCGGCGTCGAGCACCTTCGCCGCGGAGGCGGCCACGTCCTCGCGGCGGCCGTCGTACTCGGGCGCCCGCCAGACGAGGCCGGTGTCGACGTCGGAGCCGGGGAACGGCTCACGGCGCGCGAGCGATCCCATGAACATCCACGAGAACCGCCCCTCGTCGTCGCTCGCGAACGGTTCGACCCGGGCGATGCACTTCTCCATGAGCGACTCGATCAGCGCGCTGAGCAGTCCGCCCAACCGCAGGGCCGGGACACCGGAGTCGAACAGCTCGACGATCGTGGGCCGCAGCCCGGCCGCCGCGGCGACGAGCTCGTCAAGGGTGTCGGCCGCGTCGATGGCGGCCCGGACCGCGAGCGGGTCGCGGATGTCGGCGCTGGCGAGGTCCACCACCCGGCACACCCCCGTCGGCCGGCCGTCGTCGTCGGTGAGCACCAGGTGGTGGACCCCGTGCTGGACCATCTGGAGGAACGCCGTCGCGGCCGACTCGCTCCGGTTCAACGTCTGCACCGGACTCGTGACGATGGTCGCCAGCGGCGCGTCGACCGGGACCTCGCCGGTCGCCACCCGACCGCGACAGTCGCTGTCGGTGACGATCCCGAGCCCCTCGGGCAGCTCCACGAGCACGCACGACTGACGTGCCTCGGTCATCCTCAGCGCCGCCTCGCGGATCGGGGTGTCGGCGCGACACCACAGCGGGTCCCGCGCGAAGTCACCGGCAGGGCGCAGCCCATAGTCGGCGGCGCCGCTCAGCAGCTCCTTGGGTGCCTGCTGAGACCGCCGGAAGGCGAGCTTGTCTGGGGCGGCCAGGATGCCGCGCGGGTCGGGGAGCAGATAGACGAGCGCGTCGGTCGCGGCCCGGGCCGCCATGGCGGGCGGGATCCCGCTCAGCACCGACAGGTGCCCGAACGTGTCGCCCGGCCCCATCTCGTCGACCACCCGGCCGCGGTCGAGCAGCTGCACGAGACCGGTGCGTACGACGGCCAGCCGCTCGAGCCGGTCGGCCCCCGGCTCGATGATGAGCGCACCCTTGGCGAAGAACTCGACCTCGACATGCGCGGCGAGCCGCTCCAGGTCCTCGGCGTCGAGTGCGTCGTAGGGCGCCTGCTTGCCGAGGAAGTCCACGAACTCCTGCACGCGGTCAGCGTAGGGCTTCGCGCGGCCGGGAGGTTTCCGCCCCACGGCTAGCATCTCGCCCGTGCGCACGCTCATCGGCCCGGCGGGCTCCTCGGAGGACCTGTCGGCCGCCTATCCCTGGCCGACCGGGCGACCCTGGACCCGGGTCACGATGATGCGCGCTCTGGACGGCGGGGTCGCCGGGGCCGACAACCGCAGCGGCTCGATCTCGAGCGAGGCCGACCGCCAGATCCTGTCCGCGAGCCGCAGGCTGGCCGACGCCGTGGTCATCGGCGCGTCGACGATGCGCCTCGAGCGCTACGGACCGCTCCAGACCCGCGCCGACGCCGCCGACGAGCGCCGGACGCTCGGCTTCGCACCCGCGCCGGTCCTCACGATCGTCAGTGGGAGTCTCGACCTCCCCTGGGACGAGCCGACGTTCACCGACTCCACGATCACACCGATCGTCGTCACGACCGAGCACGCTCCGGGAGATGCGCTGCGCCGGGCCCGGGAGCGGGTGGACGTCATCGTCCTGCCGGGCGAGCGCCCGACCGCCACCGCGATCGTCGAGGCCCTGCACGAGCGCGGGCTCGCCCGGATCGTCTGCGAGGGCGGGCCCGGGCTGCTCCGGTCCTTCGCCGTCGAGGACGTCGTCGACGAGGTCGCGATGACCGTCTCGCCCCACCTGGTGACCTATGGCCCGGGCGCCGGGGAGGGCGGCGACGACGCCCCGCTCCCCCACGACTTCGCGCTCGTGGGCCTGATCGAGAATGAATCCTTCCTGTTCGCGCGTTACATCCGAAAAGGCCGCGGCGACGAATCCCTCTCGGCCACGACGGAAGGGACGCCGGCATGATCGACCTCCAGGGCCTCGCCGACCTCGCGGCGAGCAACCCCGATGCCCTGCGCCACCCCGTGGCGCCCATCCGCCTTGGCGAGCGCGTCGTCGACAGTGATGGGACCCCCGTGGTCATGGGCATCATCAACCTCTCGCCCGACTCGTCCTACCGCGACAGCATCGCGACGTCGACCGCATCCGTCGTACGCCGCGGCAAGGTGCTCGCCGCCCAGGGCGCGGACCTGATCGACCTCGGGGCCGAGTCGACCAACGCCACCGCCGAGCGGGTGGGCGCCGACCGCCAGATCGAGCTCCTCGTCCCGGCCATCGAAGGGCTCGTGACCGCGGGCCTCGTCGTGTCCACCGAGGCCTACGACCCCGCCGTGGCCAGGGCGTGCCTCGAGGCCGGAGCCCAGGTGCTCAACTACACCGGCCACGCCGCCGACGACGAGATCTTCGACCTGACCGCCGAGCACGGCGCGACGCTCGTCCTCTGCTCGATCCTGGGCTCCGACTCGCGCGACGTCACCGACGTGGAGCGCGAGGCCGACCCGCTCCCGGGCTACCTCGACCACTTCGAGAAGCGGATCGCCACGGCCCGCGCACGAGGCGTCGAGGACATCGTGCTCGACCCCGGCCTCGGCTTCTTCTACGGCAACCTGACCGACCCGGTGGTCCGGCTGGACTACCAGACCCGGGTGCTGCTGCGGACCTTCGAGCTGCGCGTGCTCGGGCTGCCGATCTGCCAGTCCTTGCCCAGCGCCTACACGGTCTTCGAGGAGCAGTTCCGCATCGCCGAGCCGTTCTTCTCGGTGCTCGCGCGCCTGGCCGGCACCGGGATGCTGCGCACCCACGAGGTGCCACAGGTGCGGGCCATGGCCGACACGATGCAGCGGCTCGGCGTGAGCACCGGCCGCACCCCGCTCACAGACCCGTGACGCGCACCCCGGCGTGGGTCTTGTAGCGCCGGTTGACGCTGATCAGGTTGGCCGTGAGGGCCTCGACCTGGTGGGCGTTGCGGAGCCGGCCTGCGAACACACCGCGCATGCCGGGGACGGCGTCGGCGAGCGCGCGGACGAGATCGGTGGCATCACGGTCGTCGCCGACGACGAGCACATCGAGATCGACCCGCTCGACCTCCGGGTCCTCGAGCACGACGGCGCTGACGTGGTGGAAGGCCCCGGTGACGCGTGCGCCGGGCAGCAACGCGGCGGCCTGCTGGGCCGCCGACCCCTCCGGGACCGGCAGGGCGAACGCACCCTGCTTGTCGAAGCCCAGCGGGTTGACACAGTCGACGACCACCTTGCCGTCGAGGACGCCGGCGAGCTCACGCAGCAGGTCGGCGTGGCCGTCCCACGGTACGGCGACCACGACGATGTCGCCCTCGGCGGCGGCGGCGGCATTCGCCGCGCCACGGACGCCGTGTCCCAGGGCGGCCGCGGTCTCCTCGGCACGTGCGGCGCTGCGGCTGCCGAGCACCACGCTGAGCCCGGCGCCGGCGAAGCGTCGCGCCAGGCCGCGCCCCTGCGGGCCGGTGCCGCCGAGGACGGCGATGGTCAGCTGCTGGAGATCGGTCGCCTCGGTCATCGGCCGGCTCCGTCCAGGACGCGACGGACACGGGCATGCAGGTCGGCCGCGGCCTCGGCGCTCGCGGTGCTCAAGCCCACCATGTCCAGGAAGCCGTGGATCAGACCGTCGTGGCGCACGAGGTCGACCGCGACACCCGCCCGGGCGAGCTTGCCGGCATAGGCCTCGCCCTCGTCGCGCAGCGGGTCGAACTCCGCCGTCACGACGACCGCCGGCGGGCCACCGGCCACGTCGCCGAGCATCGGGACCAGCCGAGGATCGGTGACGTCGAGCGCCGCTAGGTCGGCCCCGACGTAGTGGTGGGAGAACCACGCCATGGTCGGGTCATCGAGGAAGTAGCCCATCGCGTTGTCGTGTCTGGACGGGTAGTCCACCAACGGGTCGACGGACGGATAGATCAGGATCTGGGCGGCCAGCCGGTCCGGCATGGTCTGCGCGACGATGGCCGCCAGGTTGCCGCCCGCGCTGTCGCCGGCGACCGCCAGCCGGTCGTCGCCCCCGAGCTCGGGCAGGTGGTCGACGGCCCAGGCCGCCGCCGCCTTCGCATCCTCGGGACCGGCCGGATAGGGGTGCTCCGGCGCCAGGCGGTAGGCCACGCTCAGGACGACGACGTCGGCATCCCGGGTGAGCCGACGACAGGTCTGGTCGTGGGTGTCGAGGTCGCCGATCACGAACCCGCCCCCGTGCAGATAGAGCACCGTCGCCCAGGGGCCGGGACCCTCGGGGCGATAGAGCCGGGCCGGCAGGTCACCCGCGGCTCCCGGCACGATCAGGTCCTCGACCTTCCCGACCGGCACGACCTGGTCGGGCGCCACCATTCCGCAGGTCAGTGCCCGGAAGGACGCCCGCCCGGCCTCGGGTGTGCCGGCGTGGATGGGCACCACCCCCGGGGCCTCGAGCAAGCTGAGCAGGGCGGCGATCTGGGGGTCCAGCGGCATGCCCGGAACTCTAGCCGCGACCCCGAGCGCCCGAGACTCAGGACAGGTACTTGACCGCGGCGCGCGCCAGCGCGGCGGCATAGGCGCGTCGGCCCCGGGCGCTGGTCATCCGGTCGACGTCGGCGGAGTCCTTCATGTTGCCCAGCTCGACCATCACGGTCGGGACGTTGGACAGGTTGAGGGTGCCGAGGTCGGAGCGGAAGTCGAGCCCGTCGCCGCCGGCGATGTAGCCGGCGTAGGGCAGCCCGGCGCCCTTGTGGAGCGAGTGGCGTACGGCGAGCGCCAGCGCCTTGGAGGGCGCGTAGATGTCGTGGGTCCACGGCTTGCGGTCGGTCGGCGCGATGACGTGGAAGCCCGGCCCGCCGCCGTAGTTGCCGTCACCGTGGATGCTGATCTTGAGGTCGGCGGGGACCTTGTTGCCGATCCGGCCGCGAGTGTTGATGCACGGGCCCCAGAGGTCCTGGCGGTCGGCGGCCCGGGTCAGCAGGACCTGGGCGCCGGCCTTCTCGAGCCGTCGCTGGGCGAGCTTGGCGACCCGCCAGTTGAGCGTCGACTCCGGGTAGCCGCCATCGGTGGCCGTCCCCGTGGTGTTGCAGGCCTTCTTGAAGCCGCCCGCCGGGACGAGCCGGTTGATCTCGCTCGGGAAGTTGTGGTTGCCGAGCTGGTGACCCGGGTCGAGCACGATCACCCGGCCGGCCAGCGGCAGCGCCGGGCCGCGGGTGACCTGGCGGGCGAACGCCTCGGTGGGCGCGTCCGGCGACCGGGTCGGGCCTGCCACCGCCGCCGACGGGAGAGCGAGCAGCCCGGCCGCGGTCAGCACCGCGACCGCCAGCAGCGTCGTACGACGGAAGGGCCTCACTCGTAACCCAGGACTTCCTTGCGACGGTCGCCCCAGGCGAGTGCGGAGGCGATCGCCTGGTCGAGGCTCAGCTCGGCCGTCCAGCCGAGCAGCTCGTGGGACCTGTCGACGTTCGCGAAGGCGCCCGGCGCGTCGCCGGGACGGGGCGGAGCCTCACCGAGAGGCACCGCGGCGCCCCAGACCCGTTCGAAGGCCGCGACCAGCTCGCGCACGGTGACCCCACTGCCGGTGCCGATGTTGATGACCACGCTGGGCTCACCGCCCGACGCGATGACGTCGTCGAAGCGCTCGACGGCGCGCACGTGGGCGCGCGCGAGGTCCCACACGTGGATGTAGTCGCGGATGCCCGTGCCGTCGCGGGTCGGGTGGCCGGTGCCGGTGATCGTGAAGCTGTCCTTGAGCCCGCGGGCGGCCATGACGAGCTGGCCGAGCACGTGCGACGGCTCCTTGGCATAGATGCCGGACTCCAGGTCGGGATCCGAGCCGATGGGGTTGAAGTAGCGCAGGATGATCGCGCGCAGGTCGGTCGCGGCCGACATGTCCTGGAGTATCTCCTCCATCATCCGCTTGGTGCGGGCGTAGGGCGAGGTGGGCGCGAGCGGGTCTGCCTCGGTCACCTCGAAGTCCGGCTTCATGGCATAGAGCGAGGCCGACGAGGAGAACAGGACCCTCGGCTTGCCGAGGGCGACGAGCTCGTCGAAGAGCTCGAGGGACTTGGCGACGTTGTCGCGGTAGTACTCGTAGGGCAGCTCGACCGACTCGGGCACGATGATCCGCGCCGCCATGTGGATGGTCGCCTCGATGTCGGGGTGCTCCTCGACCACGCGGCGCAGCAGGGCGCGGTCGGCGATGTCGCCCTCATAGAAGATCCGGTCCTTCACGAACGCCAGCGGCCCGGTGAGCAGCGAGTCGAGGATCACCGGGGTGTGCCCGGCCTCCTCGAGCGCCTTGGCCGTGATCGAGCCGATGTAGCCGGCGCCTCCGGTGACGAGAACCTTCATGACAGCCAGGCTAGCGGGGACCCCACGGGGCGGGGCCAATCCGCGGATACTGCGACAATCGGCGCATGCCCACCGCGCTGATCACCGGAATCACCGGACAGGACGGGCTCTATCTGGCCGAGCTGCTGCTGTCCAAGGGCTACGCCGTGCACGGCGTGATCCGGGGTCAGAACAACCCCAAGCGGGACCTGGTCGAGCACCTTCTGCCGGAGGTGACGCTCCACAACGGCGACCTGACCGACATGAGCAGCCTGCTGCGGGCGCTGCGCGACTCCGACCCCGACGAGGTCTACAACCTGGGTGCGGTGTCCTTCGTGGCCTACTCCTGGGAGAACGCGGCGCTCACCACGGACGTGACCGCCAAGGGCGTGCTGACGCTCCTGGAGGCGCTGCGCCTCCACTGCGGCGACGACCTGCGCCGGGTCCGCTTCTACCAGGCCTCGAGCTCGGAGATGTTCGGGAAGGTCCAGGAGACGCCCCAGCACGAGCGCACCCTGCTCTGGCCGCGCTCGCCCTACGGCGTGGGCAAGGTGTTCGGCCACTACATGACCATCAACTACCGCGAGTCCTACGGCATGCACGCCTCCTCCGGGATCTTGTTCAACCACGAGTCCCCGAGACGCGGACCGGAGTTCGTGACCCGCAAGATCAGCCAGGCGGTCGCCGGCATCTCGCTGGGGCGCTCCAAGGAGCTGGTCCTCGGCAACCTCGACGCCCGCCGCGACTGGGGCTTCGCCGGCGACTACGTCGAGGCGATGTGGCGGATGCTCCAGCAGCCCGAACCCGACGACTTCGTCATCGCGACCGGTGAGTCCCACTCGATCCGCGAGTTCGTGGACGCCGCCTTCCGGCACGTGGGGATCGACGACTGGGACCGCTTCGTGCGCCAGGACCCCCGCTTCATGCGTCCGGCCGAGGTCGACCAGCTCGTCGGCGACGCCGGCAAGGCCCGGCGCCTGCTGGGCTGGGAGCCGACGGTCCACTTCCCCGAGCTCGTCGCGATGATGGTCGACGCCGACATCGCCGCCCTCCAGGCCGGCTGGTGACCCGCGCCCTCATCACCGGGATCAGCGGTCAGGACGGCAGCTATCTGGCCGAACAGCTGCTTGCCGCCGGGGTGGAGGTCCATGCGCTGCGCCGCAGCGACGGCGCACCGGCGCCGTACTGTCCACCGGACGTCGTGATGCACGTCGGCGACGTCACCGACCACGAGGCCACCCGCCGGCTGGTGCTCGACCTCGGGCCCGATGAGGTCTACAACCTGGCCGCGGTGAGCTCGGTGGCCCGCGCCTGGCAGGAACCCGCTCTCGTCGCGGCGGTCAACGGCACCGCGGCGGTCGCCCTGATGGAGTCGGCCTGGCAGGCCCAGGAGGCCAGCGGCCGGCGGGTGGGGTTCGTCCAGGCGTCCAGTGCCGAGATCTTCGGACAGCCGGCCGCCAGCCCGCAGGATGAGCGGACCGCGGTCCGGCCGACGAACCCTTACGGCGCCGCCAAGGCGCACGCTCACGGGATGGTCGAGGTCCTCCGGCGGCGAGGGCTGCACGCAACCTCGGTGATCCTCTACAACCACGAGTCCCCGCGCCGACCGCACAGGTTCGTGGCCCGCAAGATCACCGCGACCGTGGCTGCGATCGCGTCGGGTCGGGCCGATCGGCTGGTGCTGGGCAACCTCGACGCCCGTCGCGACTGGGGCTGGGCGCCGGATCACGTCGACGCGATGGTGCGCGCCGTGCGGGCACCGCTGGCGCAGGACTACGTGATCGCGACCGGGACCAGCCATTCAGTGCGCGACTTCGTGGCGGCGGCGTTCGCCCGCGTCGGCATCGGTGGGTGGGAGTCGCTGGTGGAGGTCGACGCCACCTTGTTCAGGCCCGTCGACAGCGTGGAGCATCGCGGGGACGCCACGCGCGCTCGCGAGGTGCTGGGCTGGGCGCCGACCGTCGGGTTCGAGCAGATCGTCGCGCGGATGGTGGACGCGGACCTCGCGCGGGCGGGGCACGCGTCGACCGGCCGCTGATCGCCAGTGGTGCCGGGCCGGCTCAGTCGGACCGCGCCCACGGCCGGTGCGGGCGCATGAGTTCGGTCAGGGCCGGGCAGAGGTAGGTGAAGGACCCTGGGAGGAACGCCCGCGGCAGGGCGCGGTCGGCGTCGCTCATGCCCTTGCGGTAGCGCGTGTAGAGGCTGTTGACCTCCCGGTTGCGACCACCGCGCCACAACGCAGGGGTCTGGTGCCGCAGCCAGCTGCAGGCCCGGTCGCCGGCGGCGACGAGAGTGGCGTCCGGGACCGCGCCCTGAGGCAGCCCCTGGCCCTCGTAGTCGCCGTAGCGGTGGACGTAGCGCAGGTAGCCCGCCTCGTTGCGAGGATGGGTGATGAAGACGCCCCCCACCACAGCGCCGACGGCGAGGGCGGCCACCACGACCCCGACGACGAGGAGCTTCAGGACCAGGGTCAGGCGGGACATCGGATCGATCCGAGGGGCGGGCCGGGCGGCTCAGTGCGTGACCGGCGTGCGGCCGTAGTCGTCCTCGAGGCGGCAGATGTCGTCCTCGCCGAGGTAGTCGCCGTGCTGGACCTCGATGATCAGCAGCGGCTCGTCGTGCAGGTTGGAGATGCGGTGGGCCACCCCGAGGGGGACCACGACCGACTCGCCCTTGTGGAGCACCACGGTCTCGTCCCCGACCTGGCAGGTGGCCACGCCCGTGACGACGTACCAGTGCTCCGAGCGGCGCTCGTGGGTCTGCAACGACAGCCGCTTGCCGGGCGCGACCTCGATGCGCTTGACCTTGTAGAGGTCGCCCTGGTCGAGGACGTACCACGCACCCCAGGGACGGTGCTCGAAGTCGAGGACCATGCCGTTCCCTCCCGGCCGACGGCGCTGTCGACCTTCGCGCGAGGGCCGACGTGAGGAGAAGGCCCTGATGACTGAACGACGTTAGCCGACAAATGGTTGGCGGGTGCGCGAAAACGGCTCGCACCGGCCCCGGGAACGTCGAAGGGCCCCGGGGTAACCCCGGGGCCCTCGTCCCTCACCGAGCCGGTTGTCGGTGACGGCGGCTCAGCATGCGGTCGGTCGGTCAGTCGCCGACCTTCTCGACGGCCTCGACGACGGCGTGTGCCGCACTCGTGGCGGTCTTGCGCGCGGCGGTCGCGGTCGCCTTGGCGCTCGAGCGCGGCGTGGCGACGGCCTTCTTGGCGGTCTCGCGGGTCTTGGTCGCGGCCGACTTGGTGGCCTTGGCGGCCTGGGTGCGGGTCGTCTTGGCCTTGGTCACGGTGACCTTGGCCTCCTTCAGCGTCTCCTGGGTGGAGGGCTGGCGGCGGATGCGCCCGACCAGGGTCTCGCCGCGCTTGGCGAAGTCGTCCATGGCCTTGGTCACGGTGGCGAGGTTCTCGTCCATGATCTTCTGCATCTTGCTCGGCAGGGCGAGGGCCTCGTCCTGGAGCTCGGCGACACGCTTCTCGACGGCCTTGCGGCGGGCGATGGCGTCCTTGTTGAGCGCCTCGAAGCGGGTGGTCGCCTGCTTGCGCAGGTGCTCGGGCTCGAGGTCGAGGTCGGCGATGCTCTTCTGGAGCTCGACGAGCCGCTTCTGCATGTCGGCGACGTAGTCGCGAACCAGCTCGACGGCGCGGTCTGTCACACCCACGCCGGCGTAGAACTGCCGGGTCGCCTCATTCTTCATGTCGAACTTGGCCTGGGCCATGGTGATGCTCCTTCATGTTCTGTCCGGCGGCCTGCCGGAACGTATGTGGGTCGGGGGTCCCTCAGGCCTTGTCGTCCTTCCCCGCGTTGAGCGCGAGGAAGGAGCTGTAGACGTCGAGGAGGGACTGCTTCTGGCGCTCGGTGAGCGCCGGGTCGGCGAGGACCGCGAGCTCGACGGAGCCCGCTTCGCCATCGGTGGGGTCGAGGATCCCTGCGCGCACATAGAGCTGCTCCGCGGAGATCCTGAGCGCCTTGGCGATCTGCTGGAGGACCTCGGCTGAGGGCCGGCGCAGACCGCGCTCGATCTGGCTCAGGTAGGGGTTGGAGACGCCGGCCTGGTCGGCGAGCTGGCGCAGCGACAGCCTGGCGCTGAGGCGCTGCTCCTTGAGGTACTCGCCCAACGACTCGACGGTCTGGGCAACCTTGTTCCTGACCACTCCTCCATCATGCTTGCAAGAGTTAGCAGAAGCAAGCACATCGACCGTGACTGTTGTCACGGCATCGTGAAAACGTCAAGAAAATAAGGCGGTTCTCAGGAACCGGACTGCTTGCTGATCGTCGGCCACACGGCCCGCACCTCGCCGACGGGGCGACCGCCGCCCAGCAGGATCTCCGTGCCGCTGCGTCGGAGGGCCTCGACATCGACCCCGACCTCCGCGGCGACCCCGCTGCGCTCGAGCGCCGCCGCCATCAGCGGACCACGCGCCCGCTCCGCGCCGTCGTCGATCTTGAGCGCCCACGCGCGTCCGTCGGGCAGGGCGACGGCATAGCAGCCCTCGGCGCCCCCCTTGGCGATCAGGCCCGGCACCGCCCCGATCAGGACCGCTTCGTCCCGCTTGGTGCCCGACACGTTGAGCGGGAACAGCCTGATCGCCTCGGCCACCCGCCGGGCCGGATCGTGGGCGGCACCCTCCCCGTCGACGCCCCGGGCGATGAGGCCGAAGGCGCGGGCCAGCGCCTGCGTCGACGTGGACAGCAGCGGGGCTCCGCAGCCGTCGACGGCCACGTCGGTAGGCTCGCCGGTGTACTCGATGAACGTCGCGATGATCGCTCGCTGGAGGGGGTGTTCGGGGTCGAGATAGGTCGCGGTGTCCCACCCGTTGACGACACAGGTCGCCAGCATCGACGCGTGCTTGCCAGAACAGTTCATCAGGATCGAGGACGGGCCTCCTCCGGAACGCAGCACGGTCACCCGCGCGTCGTCGTCCTCGGGCAGGTCCGCTGGGGTCTGGAGCGCCGACTCGTCGAGCCCGGCACCCGCCAGGATCCGGCGTACGCCGGCGACGTGGAACTCCTCGCCGGAGTGGGAGGCCGTGCTGAGCGACAGCAGCTCCGGCGGCAGGTCGAGCCCGGCGCGCACCATCGCGATCGCCTGGAGCGGCTTGTTGCTCGAGCGCGGCAGCATCGGCCTGGTGACGTCACCGACGGACCAGGCCACCGACCCCTCGGGGTCGAGCGCGACCACGCACCCGTAGTGATGGCCCTCGACGATCCCGGAGCGGACGAACTCGGCGACCACGGGTTGCGACATGTGGCCAGCCTAGGGTGACCAACGCGAGGAGCGGGCGGAGGACGGGCCGCTCACGCCTGGCAGGATGAGCGCGTGCCCAGCCTGCCGCAGTACCACCCCACGCCGCGCGAGCTCGACGACCTCGAGCTGCTGCTCAACGGGGCGCTGCTGCCCCTCACCGGCTTCAACGAGCCCGGCAGCACCGTCACCCTCGACCTACCCGACGACGTCGTCGAGGCCGCGACGTCCGCCGACGGGGCGGTGGAGCTGGTCGACCCCGAGGGCCTGCCGCTGGCACGCGTGGACCTCGACGGGTCGCTCACCGCGCTCAGCCACGCCGAGCACGGCCCCTTCCGCTCTCTCTACCTCTCCCCGGCAGCCGCCCAGGAGCTCTATGCCGGGCGCACGTGGGTCCCGGTCGCCGACCCGCTGACCGAGGCCCAGCTCGCCGCGCTCCGTGACGCCGGCCCGCTCGTCCTGCTGGCCCTCGTCGGCTCTGACACCCCTTGGCTCTCGCCGGTGGGGCTGATCCGCGCCACCCTGGCCGCCAGCCGCCTGCTGCCCGAGGCGGTCGTGGTCGCCGTACCCCTGGCGTCGCGTGGTGACGCTGACCTCGACCACCACCTCGGCGTCCAGGTCGTGGAGAACTATGCCGACGGCGACGTCGTCCTCGGCCTGGCCGACGACGACGAGGGCGACCTGCCCGACGCGGTCGCGGCGATCGTCGACGAGGACCGCCCGCCGGCCGACCAACAGGGGCTCGTCCTCTTCTTCACCGGCCTGTCCGGAAGCGGCAAGTCCACGCTCGCCCGGGCGCTGATGGACCGCCTGCTGGAGCGCGGTGGTCGCACTGTCACCAGCCTCGACGGCGACGTCGTACGCCGCCACCTGTCGGCCGGGCTGACGTTCTCCAAGGAGGACCGCGAGACCAATATCCGCCGGATCGGGTGGGTGGCCGCCGAGGTCGCCCGCCATGGCGGGGTCGCCGTGTGCAGCCCGATCGCGCCGTTCGACTCGACCCGTCAGCAGGTGCGGGCCATGGTCGAGGCGGCCGGCGGCGCGTTCTTCCTCGTCCACGTCGCGACCCCCCTCGAGGAGTGCGAGCGGCGCGACCGCAAGGGCCTCTATGCCAAGGCGCGCCGGGGCGAGATCCCCGAGTTCACCGGAATCTCCTCGCCCTACGAGGAGCCGCAGGACGCCGTCGTCCGGGTCGACACCACCGGGCGCACCATCGAGGACGCCCTCGGCGACGTACTCGATGCCCTGCGTGGCGACGGTTATCTTGATTTAGTCTAGCAACTTAATGTAGTTTGGAGCCGGACGGGCACAGCTCTGGACCATTTGACGTGTTTGCCTAGTAGTCCACTAGACTTTCGCGCCATGAGCGAGCTCCTCACCCTGTCTGCGCTGTCCATCGTGACCGTGGGCTTCCTGGTCGGCGTCGTCGTCGGCCTGACCGGCATGGGCGGCGGGGCTCTGATGACCCCGGCCCTGATCCTGCTCGGCTTCGCCGACGCCACGGCCGTGGTGACCGCTGACCTCACCGCCGCGGCCGTCTACAAGACCGGCGGCGCCGCCATGCACGCGCGACATGGTGCACCCAACCTCAAGCTCGCGGGCTGGCTCATCACGGGCTCGGTCCCGATGGCCTTCATCGCTCCGTTCGCCTTCCACCACGTCGTCGGCGAGGGCGAGCAGCTCCAGACCACGCTCAAGCTGGCCATCGGCATCGCGCTGCTGTTCGCGGCCGCGACGTATGCCCTGCGGCTCTACCTCCAGCTCCGCGCGGTCAACCGGGGCTCCCATCGCCCCGACGACAACCCCGCGATCCGCCCGATCCCCACGATCCTGGTGGGCGCGCTCGGCGGTGGGCTGGTCGGCATCACCAGCGTCGGGTCCGGGTCGGTCATCATGATCGCGCTGCTCATGCTCTACCCAGGTCTGTCCGCCCTCCGCCTGGTCGGCACCGACCTCGTCCAGGCCGTCCCGCTCGTGCTGGCCGCCGCCATCTCCAACATCGTGGTCAACCACGGCGTCGACTGGTCGCTGCTCATCCCGCTCGTGATCGGCTCGCTGCCCGGCTCGATGCTCGGCAGCCGCATCGCCCCCAAGGTCCCCCAGTCGTGGATCCGCCGAGGCATCGTCGTCGTGCTGGTCATGTCCGGGCTCGCGCTGCTCGACAAGGCCGGCCACGGCCCCCAGGAGGTCTTCCGGGCCGTCGGGCTGCCCGGCATCGCCGACAGCGGGCAGTACCCGCTCTTCTACCTCCTCGTCGGCGTCGTCCTCCTCCTCGTGATCCCGTTCGTGTGGCGCCAGCTGCGCGAGCGCGAGGGACTCGCCGGCTCGGGCCACCCGACCGTGACCGAGCTCGAGGACGAGGAGGGCGTCGGGCACGTCTGAGCCCGTCTTGCCCGTTGGCTGAAGATTCAGGCCGGACGGCGTACCGCCGGTAGCATGTCTCCCGCTGTCTTCACGAGAGGCCCTAATTCCGCATGAGTGCACCACCCACGCACGCCGACTACCAGATGAGTCAGCTCGACCAGCTGGAAGCCGAGTCCATCCACGTCTTCCGCGAGGTCGCCGCCGAGTTCGAGAAGCCGGTCCTGATGTTCTCGGGCGGCAAGGACTCCATCGTCATGCTCCGGCTGGCGGAGAAGGCCTTCTACCCGGCCAAGATCCCCTTCCCGGTCCTCCAGGTCGACACCGGCTATGACTTCCCCGAGGTGCTCGCGACCCGCGACTCCTGGGTGGAGCGGCTCGGGCTTCGCCTCGTGGTCGCCAGCGTCGAGCAGGCCATCAAGGACGGCATCGTCATCGACGACGGCAAGACCAGCCGCAACCGCCTCCAGATCGGGACGCTGCTCAACGCGCTCGAGGAGGAGGGCTTCACCGCCGCCTTCGGTGGTGGCCGCCGCGACGAGGAGAAGGCCCGCGCCAAGGAGCGCGTCTACTCCCACCGCGACGAGTTCGGTCAGTGGGACCCCAAGAACCAGCGCCCCGAGCTGTGGAGCCTCTACAACGGCCGCATCCACGAGGGCGAGCACATGCGGATCTTCCCGCTGTCCAACTGGACCGAGCTCGACATCTGGCACTACATCGGCCACGAGGGCATCGAGATCCCCTCGATCTACTACTCCCACCAGCGGCGGGTGTTCAACCGCGGTGGCATGTGGATGACCGAGTCGGACTTCAACCCGTGCCGCGACGGCGAGGTCGTCGAGGAGCGGACCGTGCGCTTCCGCACCGTCGGCGACCTGACGCTCACCGGCGCCGTGGAGTCCACGGCCGACACGATCACCAAGATCATCGACGAGATCGCCATCGCCCGCGTCACCGAGCGCGGTGCGACCCGAGGCGACGACAAGTTCTCGGAAGCCGCCATGGAGGACCGGAAGAAGGAGGGCTACTTCTGATGGCCACCGAAGGCACCGCCGGCGGGATCATTCCCACCACCGGCAGCATGGACCTGCTCCGCTTCGCCACCGCGGGCTCGGTGGACGACGGCAAGTCGACCCTCATCGGTCGCCTGCTCCTCGACTCCAAGTCGATCTTCGAGGACCAGCTGGAGGCCGTCGAGGCCACCAGCCACCAGAAGGGCTACGACTACACCGACCTCGCCCTGCTGACCGACGGTCTGCGTTCGGAGCGCGAACAGGGCATCACCATCGACGTCGCCTACCGCTACTTCGCGACGCCCACCCGCAAGTTCATCATCGCCGACACCCCGGGCCACATCCAGTACACCCGCAACATGGTCACCGGCGCCTCGACCGCCGACCTCGGCCTCGTGCTGGTGGACGCCCGCCAGGGGTTGACCGAGCAGTCCCGCCGCCACGCCGTACTCCTGTCGCTGCTGCGGGTCCCGCACCTCGTGCTGGCCGTCAACAAGATGGACCTCGTCGACTACGCCGAGGACGTCTATGAGCGGATCCACAACGAGTTCACGACGTTCGCGACCAAGCTCAACATCCCCGACCTCGAGGTCATCCCGATCTCGGCGCTCAAGGGTGACAACGTGGTCGACCGCAGCTCGGAGATGCCGTGGTACCACGGCCCGACCCTGATGCACCACCTCGAGCACGTGCACGTGGCCTCCGACCGCGACCTCGTCGACGTCCGGTTCCCCGTGCAGTTCGTGATCCGGCCCAAGTCCGACGAGTTCCACGACTACCGCGGCTATGCCGGTCAGGTGGCCGGTGGCGTCATCAAGAAGGGTGACGAGGTCGTCGTCCTCCCGTCCGGGATGACCTCGCGGGTCGAGGCGATCGACATGTTCGACGCCGAGATCGACGAGGCGTTCCCGCCCATGTCGGTCACCGTCCGGCTCGCCGACGACGTCGACGTGTCGCGCGGCGACATGATCGCCCGGATCAACAACGCGCCCAAGCCCAGCCAGGACATCGACGCGATGGTGTGCTGGATGACCAACGAGCCGCTGCGCCCGCGCCAGAAGCTCGCGATCAAGCACACCACCCGCACGGGTCGCGCGCTGGTCAAGGACATCCAGTACCGGCTCGACGTCAACACGCTGCACCGCGACACGGAGACCAAGGAGCTCGGTCTCAACGAGATCGGCCGCATCCAGCTGCGCACCACTGTGCCGCTGCTGTGCGACCCCTACTCCAAGAACCGCACCACCGGGTCGTTCATCCTCATCGACGAGGCGAGCGGCGTCACCGTCGGCGCCGGGATGATCAACACCGGCGCCTGACGCTTCAGCGCAACGTCAGAGGACCTGGTCGCCCCGGCGACCGGGTCCTCTGACGTTCTGGCCTGCGACTCAGAGACGGGCGCGGACGTGGAGGCCGACCTCGGGATCGACGATGACCTCCTGGGCGGCGGGGACGCCGTCCACCAACAGGGTCGCGTCGACCGGGACGTTGCGCTTGAGCAGGGCCAGCGCGATCGGGCCCAGCTCGTGGTGACGGGCTGACGATCCCACGAAGCCGACCGCCCTGCCGTCCAGGGTCACCTCCACGCCGTGGGGCGGCAGGTGCTCCTCGGAGCCGTCCAGATGGAGCAGCGTCAGCCGGCGCGGAGGACGCCCGAGCGTGTGGACGCGCGCGACCGTCTCCTGGCCGCGGTAGCAGCCCTTCTCCAGATGCACCGCCGACGGGATCCAGCCGACCTCGTTGGGGATCGTGCGGGCGTCGGTGTCCGCTCCGAAGCGCGGCTCGCCACGCTCGATGCGCAGGGCCTCGAAGGCCCAGGTGCCACAGGCGGGGCCGTGCGCGGCGGCGTACGACGACAGCGCAGCGCGCTCGACCAGCTCATAGCCGGCCGGCGTCCAGACACAGGCGAGCTGATCGCCGAGGTCGACGACCTCCACCCGCAGCATGAACCGCATGCGGTCGAGGAAGCCCCGCAGCGCCTCGCCGGCACCGGGCTCGGTGTGTGCGATGAACCGCTCGCCGTCGTCATAGCCCGTGAATGCGTGCTCGACGTGCCCCTGAGGACTGAGCACGAGCGCCGAGGTCCACGTGTGGGGCGCGAGCGCCTCGAGGTGCTGGGTGGTCAGCGAGTGCAGCCAGGTCAGCCGGTCCGGGCCCGTCACCGCGACGACGTCGCGGTGGGAGAGGTCGACGAAGCCATGCCCCGAGGCGAGAGCGCGCTGCTCACCGAAGAGCGAGCCGTAGTGGGCGGCGACGCCCGCATCGACCCCGTCGGCCTCGACGGCGTCGGGCAGGTCGAGCAGAGGACTGCGGCGGTTCGGGGGGGTGGTCATCGCGCCTTCGGGGTCGGTATCGGATCACGCGTGGGGGTGGTCGTGCAGGTGCTCGTCGCGTTCGTGGTCATGCTCCGGCTCGTCTCCCTGGCAGTCCACGCAGCGTCCGAACACCGTCAGGTGCCCGACGTCGACCACGAAGGCGTGGTCGTCGCGCAGACGTCGGATGACATCGGCCAGTACATCGGGTTCAACGGAGATGATGCGGTGACAATTCCGGCACACGACGTGGAAGTGCTCGTGCTCGCTCACGGAGTGGTAGGTCGGTGCCCGGTCACTGAGGTGAGCGTGCCGGACCAGGCCGAGCTCCTCGAGGACCTCGAGAGTGCGATAGACCGTCGAGACGTTGACCGCCGAGGACTGGGCGTGCACCTCGGCGAGCACCTCGTCAGGCGTCGCGTGGCCCAGTCGCTCGACCGCCTGGAGGATCAGCTCGCGCTGCGGCGTGAGACGGTAGCCGCTGCCACGCAGGCGGCTGCGCAGGTCCTCCCCCGACCCGGTCATCGGTCTGCCCTCGGCATCGATCAGCCCTCGGCGCGCTGCAACCGGGCCCAGAGGTGCGGCTGGAGCGACTGACCCATCGCGGCCATGTCATAGGCATAGAGCAGGTCCCCCTCCACATAGCCATACAGCCGCTTGCCCGCCGTGACCTCCTTGGCCGACTCGGTGCGGACCACCGCGTCGGTCACGATCTCGAAGCGGGCCTCGCCGATCTCGCCGTACCAGACCTCGGCGAAGCCGGTGGCGTGGGTCAGCAGCACCTCGAGCTGGCGCCCCGGGCGACAGCGGACGAACCCCGTCTCCAAGGCGGAGTCGCGGACCTTGTCACCGTGCTCGTCGACGATCCAGGTGCGCGAGAAGTAGTGGAAGAACGGGCGACCGTCGTGGGTGAAGATCAGCTCCTGGCCGAACTCGAACTTGTCGATCGTCGGATAGTCGCCATGACCGTTGCCCCGCCAGGTCCCCAGCAGCCAGGCGAGCGGTGCGCAGTCGGGGTGGAGGTTGTCTGGAATCTCGAACGGCATGGCTGGGGAGTCTAGTCTGCAGTTATGTCGCGATCCCTGGTCGTCAAGGTCACCTGCGGGATGGGCGACCCGGAGAGAGCCAACCAGGGATTCAGCGTCGCAGCGGCCGCGGTCGCCATGGGCGTCCCGGTGAGCCTCTGGCTGACCGGGGACGCAGCGTGGTTCGCCCTCCCCGACCGCGTGCACGACCTGCGGTTGCAGGGATCGACCCCGCTGGGCGAGCTGCTCGACGTGGTCCTCACCGGCGGCCGGGTCACGGTGTGCACGCAGTGCGCCCAGCGCCGCGGTATCGCTGCCGACGCCGTGGTCCCCGGGATCGTCGTCGCCGGCTCGGCCACCTTCACCGAGGAGATCCTGGCCGACGGCGTCCAGGCCCTCGTCTACTGACCTTCCCGCCGAGGTGGGACTCGAGTACGGCGGTCAGGCGGCCGGACGGATGGACAGGTAGGCACGCGCCTCGGTCGGGCTCATCGGCACTCGCTGGGCAAGCTCCCCCATCGCGACGGCGCGCTCGACGAGCTGAGCGTTGGCCTCGACCGGGACCCCCTTGCGCAGCGTCAGCACGTCCTCCATGCCCACCCGCAGGTTGCCGCCGAGGGACAGCGCGGCGAGTCCGACGGCGAGGGTCGAGCGGCCGATCCCCGTGGCCGACCAGCTGGTCGCCTGCACGGGCAGGGCCTGCACGGCCGCCACGAGCGCCTCGGCCGTCCCGGCCATGGCTCCCGGCACACCCATGACGAAGTCGCAGTGCACCTTGCCGCCGTACGGCGCGCCGTACTTGTCGAGGAGGCGGTTGAGCGTGTGCACCTGCCCGAGGTCGAAGAGCTCGAACTCCGGCACCACCTGACGCTCCTGGCTCAGCTGGTAGAGCTCGGTGATGAACGGCCAGGGGTTGGAGAAGACGTCGTCTCCGAAGTTGGTCGTCCCCATCGTGAGCGAGCAGGACTCCGGCTCGGCATCGAGGACGCGGAGACGGTTCTCGAGCGGATCGTGGACCGAGCCGCCGGTCGACAGCTGGACCACCAGGTCGGTCGACTCGCGTACGGCGGCCACCCACTCGCGCAGGAGCGGCAGGTCGAGCGTCGGCCGGTGCTCACGGTCGCGCACGTGGATGTGGATCATGGCCGCCCCGGCCTCGCGGCACGCGATCGCGGTCGCGGCGATCTCCTCGGGCGTCGTGGGCAATTGCGGGCACTCCGCCTTGGCGGTCTCGGCGCCGGTGGGGGCGACGGTGATCATCAGGCGGTCTGCGGGCACGGTGGACACAGCGGTGGACATGAGCCCATCGTGGCAGACTTCCGCTCACTCACGGAACCGACGAGGACAGGAAGATCTCCCGATGAAGGCAGTCGTGCAGCGCGTTCTTCAAGCCGAGGTGCGCGTTGACGGGAGAGTTGTCGGATCCTTGCCGAGCCCGGGCCTGCTCGTCTATCTCGGAGTCGCACCCATCGACGGTCCCGACGAGGTCACCTGGATGGCCCGCAAGATCTGGGACCTGCGGATCCTGCGCGATGAGCAGTCCGCCTCCGACATCGGGGCGCCGATCCTGGTCGTCAGCCAGTTCACGCTCTACGGCGACGCGCGCAAGGGGCGGCGACCCACGTGGCAGGCCGCCGCCCCGGGCGAGATCTCCGAGCCGATCTATGAGCGGTTCTGTGCTGAGCTCGAGCGGCTCGGCGCCCCGGTGGAACGAGGGGTGTTCGGTGCGGACATGCAGGTGGACGCGGTCAACGACGGCCCCGTCACGATGCTGCTCGAGCGCTGATCCCGCGGGGCCCGTACTCCCACCTCGCGGGGCCACCAGTCCCACCTCGCGGGCGATCAGAGGGTGACGGCGACCTCGGCGATGGAGCCGGTGGCCGCCTCGACGGCCGTGTCGACGGGGGTCGCTCCGGGGGCGAGGGTGCGCAGGGTCCACGCCCCGGGGCCGGCGAAGAACCGGAACTCACCGGCGGCGTTGGTGGCCACCTCCGCGGTGAACTCGCCGGTCCGGTCGAGCAGCCGCACATAGGCACTGCCGACCGGCTCACCGGCGCGGGTCACCGTGCCCTGGACGATGGCCTCCTTGGCCACGGCGATCCCGTCCAGCGACAGGCCGCCCTCGGGGGCTCCGCAGCTCATCGGGCACCAGCCTCTCCGGGCTCGTCGCCCAGCGCGATCGGGACGCCGACCAGGGAGCCGTACTCGGTCCACGAGCCGTCGTAGTTCTTGACGTTGGCCTGACCCAGCAGCTCCTTCAGCACGAACCAGGTGTGCGAGCTGCGCTCGCCGATGCGGCAGTAGGCGATGGTGTCCTTGCCGAAGTCGAGCCCCGCCGCGCCGTAGAGCTCACGGAGCTCGGCGTCGGACTTGAAGGTGCCGTCGTCGTTGGCCGCCTTGCTCCACGGCACGCTGACCGCCGACGGGATGTGCCCGGCGCGCTGGGCCTGCTCCTGCGGCAGGTGGGCGGGGGCGAGCAGCCGGCCGGCGTACTCGTCGGGGCTGCGCACGTCGACAAGGTTCTGGGTACCGATGGCCGCGACGACCTCCTCACGGAAGGCGCGCAGGCTCAGGTCCTGCGGCTGGGCCGCGTACGACGTCGCCGTACGCTGCGGCAGCTCGTCGGTCAGCTCGCGACTTTCGAGCTCCCAGATCTTGCGTCCACCGTCGAGCAACCGCACGTCGCGGTGGCCGTAGAGGGTGAAGTACCAGTAGGCGTAGGCGGCGAACCAGTTGTTGTTGCCGCCGTAGAGGACGACGGTGTGGTCGTTGCTGATGCCGCGCTCGGAGAGGAGCTCCCCGAACCGCTGCTGGTCGACGAAGTCGCGGCGCACGGAGTCCTGCAGGTCGGTCGTCCAGTCGAGCTTCACGGCGCCACGGATGTGGCCCTTGTCGTAGGCGCTGGTGTCCTCGTCGACCTCGACGAGGACGACGTCGGGGTTGTCGAGGTTGTCGGCGACCCACTGGGCGCTGACGAGTGAGGTGTCACGAGACATGGGTCTTCTCCTGGGGATCCGCGGTGATGGTGGGCAGGTTGAGCCGGGTGAGGATGAGGTAGAGCTCGCAGCCGAGGCAGAGGCCGAAGGCGGCGTTGAGGACGGCGGCGACCAGCGCGAGCCCGGTCGCGACGAGACCGACGCTGGTCGCCCCGACGAGGAAGCCGGCCAGGGCGACCGTGGCGAAGGCCAGGCCGACCGCCTGGGCGAAGCGCGGCGGCGCCGCGTCCTCGAGCTCGGTCGGCGCACCGAGCCTCGGACGGATCAGGGTCTGGAAGACCCAGGCGTGCGGGGTCTGCCGCACGCCGAGCCCGGCCCCGATCGCGAACAGCACCACCTGGGCGGCCAGCAGGGATGTCGCCAGCGGCCCCGGCGATAGCAGGAGTACGGCGGCCAGGATGACCGTCGTGACCGCGGCAGCGAAGCGCTGACCGCGGGGGTCGATCTGAGATCTCATGGTGGGTTCCTCGGTGTTCGGAGGGCGCTCCCCCGGGTGGAGCGCTGTCCTCGTGGATCGCCGGGCGTCGACCGCCGCGGCGACGGTGGTCGGGTCAGGCGAGGGGGTGCGGAGCGCTCCGATGGCACGGCGATGCCGTCAGGAACACGACCGCAGAGGCGTCCTGTCTTCCGACGTACCCCGAACGGGGCACAGCATCAGCAGCGGAAGGGGGACGGCCCCGTCAGGACATTCGACACAGCGCTGAGCGCACACGGCAGTGGTCTACCGCGCGGCGTTGGGTCAGCGGCGTCGAGCGCATGACGGGAACCGTACGAAGATCTGCCGCCACGGACAGCGGAATCCCATCATGTGGACATGTGTTTCGGATCGTGGACATCACACCGCCCCCGCCAAGGCAGCAAGCACCTGCTCCTTGCGCGGCGCGCCGGCCGCCCGGGTCACCTCTCGGCCGGTCGCATCCAGCACGAGCGTGGTCGGCGTACGAAGCACGCCGAGCCGCCGGACCAGGTCGAGGTGCTGCTCGGCGTCGACCTCCACGTGGGCAACGCCGGGCACGACCTCAGCGATCTCGGCGAGCACGCGGCGGGTCACCCGGCAGGGGGCACAGAACGCGGAGGAGAACTGGAGGAGCGTCGCGCGGCTACCCAGCTCGGCCTCGAGGTCGTGCCCCTCCAGGACGCCGGCGGGCTCCGCGGGGCCGTCCGTCTCGGCGCCGGCGACGCGACGCGTCCCGGAGAAGCGGCCGTCCCCCCAGGCGCGATAGGCGCCCAGGCCGGCAGCCACGACGAGGCTGACGACGAGCACCCACTGTCCGGTGGTCATGGAAGACCAAACACCATCGGTCCGATCGACATTCCCGAGGAAAGACCGCCGTCTTCCAGCGCCGACGGGGAGACGGGCTCAGCCCCCGGCGAAGGGCGGCAGGAACTCCACGCTCTCTCCGGGTCGGACGACCACGTCCGCGGGGTCGGCCGAGCCCGCCGGGCGGTCACCGACCAGCACGGAGCAGACAG
>Ga0209023_10000440_pt1 | contig 63799 bp, 64 predicted proteins | sample LakOneMetagenome_FD_187468 | JGI IMG/M metagenome (GOLD analysis project Ga0209023, IMG submission 187468) | Freshwater and sediment microbial communities from Lake Erie, Canada (SPAdes) (version 2) | ecosystem: Environmental > Aquatic > Freshwater > Lentic | place: Lake Erie, Canada...
CGCGCCGTCCGCCGGGTCGCCGAACTGGCCGACGGCGGCCGGTAGAACGGCCGGAACGACCCACACGACCCACGAAAGACGAAAGCCACCTCCGTCGACCGACGGGAGGTGGCTTACGTGCGATGCTTGGCTGGATCAGAGCTTGTTGAGCGCAAGCGCCAGAGCGGACTTCTTGTTGGCCGCCTGGTTCTTGTGGATGACGCCCCCGCTGGCCGCCTTGTCCAGCTTGCGGCTGGTGGACACCAGCAGCTCGGCCGCCTTGTCCTTCTCGCCGGCCTCGACGGCCTCACGGAACCCGCGGACAGCCGTGCGAAGCGCGGACTTCACCGACTGGTTGCGCAGACGGGCGCGCTCATTGGTGCGGATGCGCTTTTCCTGCGACTTGTTGTTGGCCACGCGCGTTCGTTCCTTCTGTTTCTCAAAGCTTGGATGGGTGCGCACTTCGGTCATCGCCGTGTGCAGCGACTGTTCAGGTTACCAGCCGGGCCCGCCAACTCCCAAAATGCAGCCCCGGCGAACCGACCGACTGCGCCGCCTGGCCTGCCGAAACGGCCGACATGATGCAGCATGTGACAGGTGAGCCTTCGAACATTGCCCAGTCAGGCCAGACGACAGTCACAGACTAGTTCGCGTGCGGCCAAGCACCACGACAAGATTTTCGATGGTTACAACAAACGCGGGAAGTACCTGCAGGCCTTCGACGAGATGTTCGACGCCCAGGGCAATGTGCGCGGTCCCTACAAGGGCATCTTCGCCGAACTGTCTCCCGCCGACGCCGAGGATCTGGAGGCCCGCTCCGAGGCGCTGGGCCGGGCGTTCATCGACCAGGGCATCACGTTCTCGCTATCCGGCCAGGAACGGCCCTTCCCGCTCGACCTGGTGCCGCGGGTCATCTCGGCCGCCGAATGGTCGCGGCTGGAGAAAGGCATCAAACAGCGGGTCAAGGCCCTCGAGATGTACCTCGACGACATCTACGGCGACCAGGAGATCCTGCGTGACGGCGTGATCCCGCGTCGGCTGGTGACCTCGTGCGAGCACTTCCACCGCGAGGCTGCCGGCATCGTGCCGCCCAACGGGGTGCGCATCCACGTCGCCGGGATCGATCTGATCCGCGACGGCCAGGGCACCTTCCGGGTGCTCGAGGACAACCTGCGCTCGCCGTCTGGGGTGTCCTATGTGATGGAGAACCGCCGGACGATGGCCCGGGTGTTTCCGGACCTGTTCGCCACCCACCGGGTGCGGGCCGTCGGCGACTACTCGTCGCACCTGCTGCGGGCGCTGCGCAGGGCCGCCGCCACCAACGAGGCCGATCCCACGGTCGTCGTGCTCACCCCCGGGGTCTACAACTCCGCCTACTTCGAGCACTCGCTGCTGGCCCGCCAGATGGGCGTGGAACTGGTGGAGGGCCGCGACCTGTTCTGCCGGGACAACACGGTCTACATGCGGACCACCGAGGGTGAACGTCAGGTCGACGTCATCTACCGGCGCATCGACGACGAGTACCTGGATCCGATGCACTTTCGGCCCGACTCGGTGCTGGGCGTGGCCGGCGTCCTCAACGCCGCCCGGGCCGGCAACGTGGTGATCTCGAGCGCGGTCGGCAACGGCATCGGTGACGACAAGCTGGTCTACACCTACGTGCCGACGATCACCGAGTACTACCTGGGGGAGAAGCCGCTGCTGGCGAACGTCGACACCTACCGGTGCTGGCTCGACGACGAGCGCGCGGAAGTGCTCGACCGGATCGACGAGCTGGTGATCAAGCCGGTCGAGGGATCCGGCGGCTACGGCATCGTGTTCGGTCCGGACGCCAACGAGAAGGAACTGGCGACCATCCGGCGCAAGGTCCAGAACGATCCACGCGCCTGGATCGCCCAGCCCGTCGTGCAGTTGTCCACCGTGCCCACCAAGATCGACGGCGTGCTCGCGCCGCGGCACGTCGACCTGCGTCCGTTCGCGGTCAACGACGGTGACGACGTGTGGGTGCTGCCGGGCGGGCTCACCCGGGTGGCGCTGCCGGAGGGCTCGCTGGTGGTGAACTCCAGCCAGGGCGGCGGCTCGAAGGACACCTGGGTACTGGCCTCGCGGGCGTCGGCCGCCGACCGGGAACTGGCGGCCGCTGAGGTGGTGCGCAAGCTGCCCGACGAAGACGCGACCGAGAAACCCAAAGCAGAGAAGACCGCCGCCAAGATCAACGCCAGGAACGGAAAGTCCGGGGCCACAACCGAATCCGATGGCGGCGGGCGGCAGCGCCGGCAGCAGCAGACGCAGAGTATGTCGACGGTTCCCGGTGTCAAGCAGAGCCAGCAACAGCAGCAGGGGGTGATGCGCTGATGCTCGCACGCAACGCCGAATCGCTGTACTGGATCGGCCGGTACGTCGAACGTGCCGACGACACCGCGCGCATCCTCGACGTCACGGTGCACCAGTTGCTCGAGGACTCCAGTGTCGACCCCGACCAGACCTCCCGGGTGCTGTTGAAGGTGCTGGGCATGGAAGCACCCGACCAACCGCTGGATGTCTGGTCGTTGACCGACATCGTGGCGTTCTCGCGGGACACCTCAGGCGGCTGCTCGATCGTGGAGGCGATCTCGGCGGCCCGTGAAAATGCCCGCGGCGCAAGGGAAGTCACCTCGACAGAGATGTGGGAGTGTCTCAACACCACCTACAATGCGCTGGGTGAGCGCGAACGCGCCGCGCGCCGGCTGGGCCCGCACGAGTTCCTCGGTTTCATCGAGAACCGGGCCGCCATGTTCGCCGGGCTGGCCGATTCGACGTTGTCCCGCGACGACGGTTACCGGTTCCTGGTGCTCGGCCGCGCGATCGAGCGGGTGGACATGACGGTCCGGATGCTGCTGTCCCGGGTGGGAGACAGCGCATCGTCGCCGGCCTGGGTCACGGTGCTGCGGTCCGCCGGCGCGCACGACACCTATCTGCGTACCTACCGGGGCGTGCTCGACGCCGTCCGGGTGGTCGAATTCATGTTGCTGGACCGGCTCTTTCCGCGCTCGGTGTTCTACTCGCTGAAGCTGGCCGAGCACAGCCTCGACGAACTGCTGCACCGCCAGCACAACCGGGTGGGCTCCACGGCCGAGGCCCAGCGACTGCTCGGGCGGGCTCGCAGCGAGCTCGAGTTCCTGCCGCCCGGGCATCTGCTCGAGTCCCTGGAGAGCCGGCTGGCCAGCCTGCAGAAGACGTGCTTCGACGTCGGGGAGGCACTAGCGAAGCGGTACTTCCACTCCGCGCCGTGGGTGGCCTGGACCGACGCCGGGCACCGCTCGCTGGTCATCGAAGAAGGAGAGATCTGATGTGGCGCATGCGGGTGGTACACGCGACGGGCTATGCCTACAAGTCGCCGGTGACCGCGTCGTTCAACGAGGCCCGGCTCACCCCGCGGTCGGATTCGCGGCAGAACGTGATCCTCAACCGGGTCGAGACGGTGCCCGCCACCCGGTCCTATCGGTACACCGACTACTGGGGCACCGCCGTGACGTCGTTCGATCTGCACGCCCCGCACACCGAACTGGAGGTCACCGCATCCTCGGTGGTGGAGACCGAGAAGCCGGAGCCACCGGAGGTCAAGGCGTCCTGGGGCGACCTGGGATCCGAGGCCGCGCTCGACCGGTTCGACGAGCTGCTCACGCCGACGGAGTACACGCCGGCCAGCAAGCGCACCGAGCGGGTGGGCCTGCGGATCGCGAAGTACAACGACCCGCAGCAGGCGGTCATCGAGGCGGCCCGCTGGGTGCAGGCCGAATTGAGCTACGTGCCCGGCACCACCGGGGTGCACTCGTCCGGGCTCGACGCCCTGCGCGAGGGCAACGGCGTCTGCCAGGACTTCGCGCATCTGTCGCTGATCCTGTTGCGCGGCATGGGAATTCCGGCCCGTTATGTGTCGGGCTATCTGCATCCCCAACGTAACGCCAGGGTCGGTGACATCGTCGACGGCCAGAGCCACGCCTGGATCCAGGCCTGGACCGGCGAATGGTGGAACTACGACCCGACCAACGACACCGAGGTCAACGAGCAGTACGTCAGCGTCGGGGTGGGCCGCGACTACGCCGACGTGACGCCGCTCAAGGGCATCTATTCCGGGGAGGGCTCCACCGACCTCGACGTCGTCGTGGAGATCACCCGATTGGCCTAGATCCGTCCTTTCCGCGAGCGTGCGTGTCGGTACCGGGACACGCCGTTCCCGGCGTACCAATGTGCACGCTCGCCAGGAGGGCGCGGTACGGCTACACCGTCACGGTGTGCAGATCGTCCCCGAGTTCGATCCGGCCGCCGAACTCCTCGGCGGCCAGCGCCCGCCACTGCTCCTCCTGCCCGGGTGCGATCGCGGGCACGTAGTGGGTGAGCACCAGCGTGCCGACACCGGCGCGCTGTGCGGTGGCGGCGGCCTGCTGCACCGACGAGTGGTAGTCGAGGATGTCGCGGATCCGCTGCATGGGTAACGCCTCGACGAGGTCCGCACGAATCACCGTGTGCACCAACGCATCCGCTCCCTGCGAGAGGGTGTCCAGGCCCGCGCACGGCACGGTGTCGCCGGCCAGCACCACCGCCTTGCCGCCGAACTCGACCCGGAAGCCGATCGTCGGTTCCACCGGCCGGTGGTCGGTGGGCCCGGCGGTGACCACCACGCCGTCGCGGTCCCACACCACGCCGTCGGTGTACTCGTGTACCTCGAGCGGCGGTGGTGCGGTCAGGTCGGCGTGGTGCGCGATGCGGTAGCCGATGTCGAATCCGAAGGCGCGCAACGTCGCCTGCACCACCTCGGCGGTGCCCGGGGGTCCGATGATGGGCAGTGGCGGCGGATCGGGCGTGAAGGTGCTGACCCAGCGTGTGATGATCAGGTCGCCCAGATCGGCGATGTGGTCGCTGTGCAGGTGGGTCAGCAGCAGTGCGGTCAGGGCGTTGGCACCGACACCGGCGGCAGCCAGCCGCATCAGCGCGCCGCGGCCGCAGTCCACCAGCAGGTTCTGCCCGCCGGCCCGGATCAGCGTCGAGGGGCCGGCCCGCAGTGGGTCGGGGAGCGGGCTGCCGGTACCGACAAGGGTGATTTCGATCGTCACGGGCCGATTGTTCGGTGAGTTGGCCCCCCGCCGGCCCGAACCGTCCTAGCCTGGTATGTGATTCCTGTCACACAAGGGGAGGGTACCGATGCGCATTCTGGACGTGCTGCGTGCCAAGGGGTCGGAGGTGGCGACCATCGGCCCGGACGCGACGGTCACCGAGCTGCTCGCCGGTCTGGCCTGGGGCAACATCGGCGCGATGGTGGTCGTCGATGTCGGGGACACCGTCGTCGGCATCGTCTCGGAGCGGGACATCGTGCGGGCGTTGCACCACGACGGCCCTGAAGTGTTGAAACGTTCGGTGGCCTCGATCATGTCGACGGTGGTGGCCACCTGCGGACCGGAGTCCAGCGTCGACGATCTGGCCGAACTGATGACCCAGAACCGGGTCCGGCACATTCCGGTGCTCGTCGACGCCCGGCTGGCCGGCATCGTCAGCATCGGCGACGTGGTCAAGACCCGGATGGACGAGCTGCAGACCGAGCGCCAACAGCTGCAGGCGTACATCACCCAGGGCTGACCGGGCGGTGTGATTTCGGTGCATATGCCGTCGCTCAGCGACGGTCAATGCACCGAAATCCCGCGGTGTGTAAAGGTGGTCGCGTGGTTTCGCGCACCGTCCGCACAGCCGGCAAGGCCGACATCAAGGAGCTGGCCCACGTCCTGGGCCGGGCTTTCTTCGACGACCCGGTGATGACCTGGGTGCTGCCGGATCCGGGCGAGCGGGCTCGGGCGTTGTCCCGGGTGTTCGCGACCATGGCCCGCCACCACCACCTGCCGTCGGGCGGCGTCGAGTTCGCCGACGACGGTGCGCACATCGCCGCGACCGCCCTGTGGTCGCCCCCGCGGCAGTGGCGATCGTCGCGGGTGGCGGAGCTGCGCATGCTGCCGGCGTTCCTGCGCGCCTTCGGCTCGCAGTACCGGCGCGGTCAGCAGCTCGACGTGATGATGAAGCGTAATCACCCGGAGGAGCCGCACTGGTATCTGGCGGTGATCGGCAGCGACCCGACCTATCGCGGCGAGGGGTACGGCAAGGCGTTGATGGAGTCCGGACTGGCCCGCGCGGACGCCGAGTTCGCACCGGCGTATTTGGAATCCAGCAATCCCGACAACGTGCCGTACTACGAGCGGTTCGGATTCGAGGTCGTCGGCGAGTTGGAGCTGCCCGAAGATGGGCCCACGATGTGGGCCATGTGGCGGCAGCCGCGCTGAGCGGTCAACGCCAGGAGTACTCGGTGCGCAACCGGGCCGCGACGGCCTCGAATCGGGTGCGGTCCAGGATGGCGCCCTCGCGCCGGATGCCCTCCTCGGGCACATCGAGCACGCGGTCCAGCCGGACCCAGCTCGGCCGGCCCTCGTAGTCCCACGTGCCGGTGCCGATGCTCACCCACTGCGGATCCTCGGAGTGGTAGTGCTGCGACGAGAGCATCAGGCCCAGCAGTGTGCCCTGTTCGCGGCCGACGACCAGGACGGGCCGGTCCTTGCCGCGGGTGGGATCGTCCTCGAACACGACCCAGGTCCAGACGATCTCGCCGGGGTCGGCCTGTCCGTCGAGATCCGGTGCGTAGGAAACCCGGCGGGCGCGCTGAGCGGTGGGGACCATCCGGTCGGTGATCGGGCGGCCGGCCGCGATGGCCTTCGGCGGGTCGAACTGGCCGCCGGCGAGCACCTCGAGGCCCAGCCGGATGCCGAACACCAGCCCCTGCTGAAGGTTGCGCTGCAGTTCCTGCGGATCCTGCAGCTGCTTGATCAACTTGGGGGCATTGAACACCAGGTTCTCGGTGACCCGGAAAACCTGCTGCAACGTCTTCCACTGCGACGCCATAGCCGCCAAGCATAGCGACGCCCGCGTCCGCATGATTGTGCTGCAACGGGTCCGGCTCGATACGCTGAGCGGGCCCAGTGCTCACCCTGACCAGGAGATTCCCATCAGCAGCTTCGCGGACAAGACGTTCACCGCGCCGGAGCAGATCCGGAACTTCTGCATCATCGCCCATATCGACCATGGCAAATCCACGCTGGCCGACCGGATGCTGCAGCTGACCGGTGTGGTCGACGAGCGTTCGATGCGGGCGCAGTACCTGGACCGAATGGACATCGAGCGCGAACGCGGCATCACCATCAAGGCCCAGAACGTCCGGCTGCCGTGGAAGGTCCGTACTGGCGAGGCCGCCGGGCAGGAAGTGGTCCTGCACCTGATCGACACGCCTGGCCATGTTGATTTCACCTACGAGGTGTCGCGCGCACTGGAGGCCTGCGAGGGCGCGGTGTTGCTGGTCGACGCCGCGCAGGGCATCGAGGCGCAGACGCTGGCCAACCTGTACCTGGCACTGGACCGCGACCTGACCGTCATCCCGGTGCTCAACAAGATCGACCTGCCCGCCGCCGACCCGGAGCGCTACGCGGCCGAACTTGCCCACATCATCGGCTGCGAGCCGTCCGATGTGCTGCGGGTGTCCGGCAAGACCGGTGAGGGGGTGGCCGAACTGCTCGACGACGTGGTCCGGCAGATTCCGGCGCCCGTCGGCGATCCCGATGCCCCGACCCGGGCGATGATCTTCGACTCCGTCTACGACATCTACCGTGGCGTGGTCACCTACGTCCGGGTGGTCGACGGCAAGATCATGCCGCGCGAGCGCATCGCGATGATGTCCACCGGCGCCACCCACGAACTGCTCGAGGTGGGCATCGTGTCCCCGGAGCCCAAGGCCTCGGCGGGCCTCGGCGTCGGCGAGGTGGGTTACCTCATCACCGGTGTGAAGGATGTCCGGCAGTCCAAGGTGGGTGACACGGTGACCACCGCCCGCGGCGGCGCGAAGGAAGCGCTGACGGGATACCGGGAACCCAAGCCGATGGTGTACTCCGGGCTGTATCCCGTGGACGGGTCGGACTATCCGAACCTGCGCGACGCGCTCGACAAGCTTCAACTCAACGACGCAGCCCTGACGTACGAGCCGGAGACGTCGGTGGCGCTCGGATTCGGCTTCCGCTGCGGCTTTCTCGGTCTGCTGCACATGGAGATCACCCGTGAGCGCCTGGAACGCGAGTTCGGCCTGGACCTCATCTCGACCTCACCCAACGTCGTCTATCGCGTCGTCAAGGACGATGGGACCGAGATGGTCGTGACGAACCCGTCGGACTGGCCCGAGGGCAAGGTGCGCGAGGTGTACGAGCCGGTGGTCAAGACGACCATCATCGCGCCGAGTGAGTTCATCGGCACGATCATGGAGCTGTGCCAGTCCCGGCGCGGTGAGCTCGGGGGCATGGACTACCTGTCGCCGGAGCGCGTCGAGCTGCGCTACACGATGCCGCTGGGCGAGATAATCTTCGACTTCTTCGACTCGCTGAAGTCGCGCACCCGTGGCTACGCATCGCTGGACTACGAGGAGGCCGGCGAGCAGGAGGCCCAGTTGGTCAAGGTGGACATCCTGCTGCAGGGCGAGGCGGTCGACGCCTTCAGCGCCATCGTTCACAAGGACAGCGCGTTCGCCTACGGCAACAAGATGACCACCAAGCTCAAGGAACTGATCCCGCGCCAGCAGTTCGAAGTGCCGGTGCAGGCCGCGATCGGCTCGAAAATCATTGCCCGCGAAAATATCCGGGCCATCCGCAAGGATGTGCTGTCCAAGTGCTACGGCGGCGACATCACCCGCAAGCGCAAGCTGCTGGAGAAGCAGAAGGAGGGCAAGAAGCGGATGAAGACCATTGGCCGGGTCGAGGTTCCGCAGGAGGCCTTCGTCGCCGCGTTGTCCACAGATGCTTCCGCGGACAAGCCGAAGAAATAAGCTGGGGCGATGCGGGGGACAGCGGCGAGCGTACTGATCGGGGCGTTGGCCGTCGCATCGGCCGTGACATTGAGCGGTTGCGTGCACACCACCGCCGGGGTGGCGCACCGGGCAGGCGGCTCGAACTCGACGAGCGTGGCCGATCTGGAGGGCTTCCTGCTCGAACCCGATCACATCGACAAGATCGTGGGTTCGCAGGACATCGACGTCAGTGACTCGGCGACCACGCTCGACGACAACCTGTCGAACATCTCCGACCCGGATTGCCTTGGCGCGCTGTACAACGCCGAGCAGTCGGTCTACGACGGAACCGGCTGGACCGGTGTGGCCGACCAGGTGCTCGCCGACCAGGTCGACGACGAGCAGGCCGACCGGGGGCACTGGGTGCAGCAGTCGGTGGTGGGATTCGGCTCGGCGCAACAGGCCCTGGACTTCTTCGACCGGTCGGTGCAGCAGTGGACCAATTGCATCGGCAAGCACGTCACGGTGAACGATGCCGACAGCGAATTCGTGTTCAGCATCGAGGGAATCGGCATCGACGGCCACCTGATGTCGCAGACCGCCAGACAGCAGGACGCGGGGGATTGGGCCTGCCAGCACGCCTTGGGTGCGGCCACCAATCACATCGTGGAGGTGATGGCCTGCAGCACCGACACCGATGGTCAGGCCGTCCGGATTGCGACCGAGATCGTTTCTAAGATCAAGTGATTCAGTGGTAGACCGCGCGTCCGGTGAGCGCGTGGCCCCATAGATCCAGGGCCGCGTCGTACACCGGGCCCGGGTCGCGGCGTCCGCCGGCAATCGCGATCAGGGCCCGCGCTACCGCGGTGATGCCGGCACCCGCCCGGTGCGTGGCGTGGTGGGGGTGAGTGTCAGATATACATCGCGGGGTCGATGTAGGTGGTGGGGTCGACCAGGGGTTCGCGCTGCTTCTCGGTCCGGTGCCGCACCACCGCGGGGATTCCGGTGGCAATCGAATCCGCTGGAACATCATGGGTGACAACGGAATTGGCGCCGATCGCGCTATCGTCGCCGATCATGATGGGCCCCAGCACCTTCGCGCCGGCACCCACCGCGACACCGTTGCCGATGGTCGGGTGTCGCTTCCCGTGGTCCAGCGATCGGCCACCGAGCGTCACGCCGTGGTAGACCATCACGTCGTCGCCGATCTCGGTGGTCTCGCCGATCACCACGCCCATGCCGTGGTCGATGAAGAACCGCCGTCCGATCGTGGCGCCCGGGTGGATCTCGATGCCGGTCAGGAATCTGGTCACCTGGGCCAGGATCCGGGCCAGCCCCTTGGTCGCCGGCCGCGCCCACAGGCGGTGCGCGAGCCGATGGGACCAGATGGCGTGCAGCCCCGAATAGACCAGTGCGTTCTCCAGATCGCCGCGCGCGGCCGGGTCATGCGAACGCGCGTTGTCCAGATCCTCGCGAATGGTGGCGATCGTCGAGCTCAGCGACACGTCAGTCCCTGATGTGTTCGAACAGCGGGGTGGAGATGTAGCGCTCGCCCAGGTCGGGCACGACGACGACGATCAGCTTGCCGGCGTTCTCCGGGCGCTTCGCCAGTTCCAGCGCCGCCCACACGTTGGCGCCGGCCGAGATGCCGCCGAGGATACCTTCCTCGGTGCCCAGCGCGCGCGCCACCCGGATGGCGTCGTCGAACTGCACGTCGATGATCTCGTCGTAGACGCCGCGGTCGAGAATCTCGGGAATGAAGTTCGGCCCGAGGCCCTGGATCTTGTGCGGGCCGGGATCGCCGCCGTTCAGAATCGGGGAGTCCTTGGGTTCCACGCCGACGATCTGCACCCCGGGTTTGCGCTCCTTGAGGGCGTGGCCGACGCCGGTCAGGGTGCCACCCGTGCCGATGCCGGCGACGAAGATGTCGACCTTGCCGTCGGTGTCGTCCCAGACCTCGATGGCCGTGGTCTTCTCATGGATGGCCGGGTTGGCCGGGTTGGCAAACTGATCCGCCGCCACCGCGTTGTGGGTGTCGGCAATGATCTGCTTGGCCTTGGCCACCGCGCCCGCCATGCCCTCTGAACCGGGCGTCAACACGATCTCGGCGCCGAACGCCCGCAGCAGGACGCGTCGCTCCACCGACATGGTCTCGGGCATGGTCAGGATGACCTTGTAGCCGCGGGCCGCCCCCACCATGGCCAGGGCGATACCGGTATTGCCGCTGGTGGCCTCCACGATGGTGCCGCCCGGCCGCAACTCACCGGAGGCCTCGGCGGCGTCGATGATCGCGACCCCGATCCGGTCCTTGACGCTGTTGGCGGGGTTGTAGAACTCGAGCTTGGCCACCACCTTCGCGTCCAGGCCGTCGGTCAGCCGATTGAGCCGGACCAGAGGGGTGCGCCCCACCAGTTCGGTGACGTTGTCATAGATCTTGCCCATAGCTGAGGTCTCCTCGCCGTGCCCGTCTCGAGTCTTCAAGCAACAACCCGCGAATACGCGGAACTCTTCCGATGTTATGCGCCGCCTCGATGGCGTGACTCCTTCGCCCGCTCGTTCCTCGCGCGCTGCGTCGTTCACGCGCCGTCGGCGAGGCGCCGGACCGCCCGGATGAATACGTCGATCTCCTCGAAGGTGTTGTAGAACGCGAACGACGGCCGCACCGTGGCTTCGAGACCCATCCGCCGCAGGATCGGCTGCGCGCAGTGATGGCCCGCGCGCACCGCGATGCCCTCGGCGTTGAGTGCCTTGCCGACGTCCAGCGGCTCATGTCCGGCCAGCACGAAGCTCAGCACACTGGCCTTCTCCACGGCGGTGCCGACCAGTCGTACCCCCGGGATGTCGGCCAGCCGGGGGGTGGCGTACTCGAGCAGGGCGTGCTCGTAGGCCGCGATCCGCTCGATGCCGACCTTCTCGACGTAGCGGATCGCCTCGCCCAGTCCGACGGCGTCGGCGATGTTGCCGGTGCCGGCCTCGAACTTGTTCGGGATGCCCTGGTAGATCGACCGTTCTAGCGTCACATCGGCGATCATGTTGCCGCCCAGCTGATATGGCGGGGTGTCGGCCAGGGCCTCCTCGGTGCCGTAGAGCACTCCGATGCCGGTGGGCCCGAAGATCTTGTGCCCGGAGAAGACGAAGAAGTCCGCGCCCAGGGTCTGGACGTCGATCGGGATGTGCGGGATGGACTGCGCGCCGTCGATGAGCACCCGGGCGCCGTAGCGGTGTCCGAGTTCGACGATCTGCTGTACTGGGGTGACGGTGCCCAGGGCATTGGAAACCTGGGTTGCGGCAACGAGTTTGGTGCGGGGGCCGAGCAGCTGCTCGAACTCGTTCATCAGCAGGTTGCCGGCGTCGTCGACCGGGGCCACCCGCAGCACCGCGCCGGCCTGCTGGGTGATCGCCTGCCACGGCACAATGTTGGCGTGGTGCTCGAGGTGGGTGATCACGATCTCGTCACCCGGACCGAGGTGCTTGCGGCCCCACGAGGCGGCCACCAAATTGATGGCCTCGGTGGTTCCCCGCACGAAGATGATCTGTTCGCTGCGCGGGGCGTTGATGAACCGCCGAACCGACTCGCGGGCGTCCTCGTAGGCATCCGTGGCCCGTGCCGCCAATTCGTGCGCGGCGCGGTGGATGTTGGAGTTCTCGTGCGCGTAGAAGTAGCTGAGCCGGTCGATCACCGACTGCGGCTTCTGTGTGGTGGCCGCGTTGTCGAACCAGATCAACGGCTTGCCGTTGACCGTCTCGGCCAGGATCGGGAAATCCGCCCGCAACGTGTTGACGTCGAAGATCTCGTGCTCGCCGGGGATCTGCGGAACCGAGATCGGGTCCGGTGCGCTCGGCCGGGACAGGAAGTAATAGTTCGGCTCGTCACCCGGACCGAGGTGGTCGGCCGCGGGAAACGGTTGGCCGACCCGGTCCAGACCATCGAGCGTCGCTGCTGAAGCCGGCCAGCCCGGTGTGGCCGGCCCGCGCTGGGTGACGGGCACCGGCGGACTGCCCCCGGCGATCACGCCCGGTGTCGTCGGGACGATTCCCCTGGGCACCGTGAACGCCGTCAGATCGGGCACCTCACCGCGTGGTGCGACCGGAACCGTCTGCGGCGGAACGGGTTCCGGACCCGGGAAGGTCGGGCTGGGGATCGCGGCGAACTCGGACCCGCCCGCGGGTACCAACGGTGCCGCCGGGGTCAGCGGATTCGCGGCGCCGACCGCACTCGTGCCCGCGGACGTCGCCGCGGTCACGTCGGGCACGTTGCCGCGCGGCGCCACCGGGGTGCTCTGCGGCGGGGTGTCGGGTCCCGGCCGGAAGCTCGCCGCCAAGAGCTGACCGGCCAGCGCGGCCAGTTCGACCTCGCTGATCGGCAGTTCGCTCTCGGCGTTCAGCGAGCGGTAGTCACTTGTACTCATAGAACTTGTCCACGGCGACGTCGTCGAGCACCGCGAGCGCGTCGTCGGTCAGCACGGCCAACGAGTTATAGAGGGTCACCAGGTAGGAGGCGATTGCCGAGCGGTTGATGCCGGTGAACCGGACCGACAGGCCCGGGGCCTGCTCGCCGTCCAGGCCGGGCTGGAACAGGCCGACCACACCCTGCCGCTCCTCGCCGGTGCGCACCAGGATGAACTTGGTCTTGCCCTTCTCCACCGGCACCTTGTCGCTGGGAATGATCGGGATGCCGCGCCAGGTCAGGAACTGCGCACCGAACAGGCTGACCACTACCGGCGGGACGCCACGGCGGGTGGCCTCCCGGCCGAATGCGGCCACCCCGAGCGGGTGGGTCACGAAGAAGCCCGGGGTCTTCCACACCTTGGTGATCAGCGAGTCCAGGTCGTCCGGGGTGGGGCGGCCGTCGCGGGACTTGATGGTCTGTTCGGGGGTGACCTGCGCCAACAGCCCGTACTCGGGGTTGTTGACCAGCTCGGACTCCTGGCGTTCCTTGATGGTCTCGATGGTCAGCCGCAGCTGCTGGGCGATCTGGTCGTGCGGACTCGAGTACAGGTCCGAGACCCGGGTGTGCACGTCGAGCAGGGTCGAGATCGAGCGCAGCGTGTACTCGCGCGGCGCGGTCTCGTAGTCGACGTAGGTCTGCGGCAGCGGTGCCTCGCCCTCCCCGGCCTCCTCGGCGTGGATGGCGACCCGTTCGGGGTTGACCACCCGGTTCACCCGGTAGATGCCGGCCTCGACCGGAACCCAGCTCAGCAGGTGCAGCAGCCACCTCGGCGTGATGGTCGAGAGCTGCGGAACCGTCTTTGTGGCATTGGCGAGTTGCCGTGCGGCGAGATCACCGAGTGCCTGCGATTCGTTCTGAGCCGACGTCATTGAAAAGTCCTCTCCCGACCTTTTGAATTTGTGCCCCCATGATCCTCCACGCGCGACTGCGGCGCACAACATAACCGCGCACCGTGAGCCGAACTCTTTGCATGTCGCGACGGCGCTGCCGTAGGGTGCGACCCATGCATCAGCTCGCACAGCCGCGCATGGTCTTCTCGCGCTGCCTCGTCGTGCGCTGTTGTTGCTGATTTTCTGACGCTGTAATCCCCTCTGCGTTCGCCCGCCGCTACCCCGGCGGTTGATCGAACGCACTGCTCAGAACACAGAAAGTCAACTTCGCATGACCCGTCCACATCATTTCGCCGTACCCGCGGGCCACCCGCTCGCGCCCTCCAGTCCTGCGGTCACTGTGCGTCGCCGCGTGCGCCCGCGGCCCACCGTCGACCTGCCCCGCTTGACGCGCTATCGGGGCGGCACCTACTCGGCGACCGTCGACACCATCACCTTCGTCGACGGCAGCACCGCCCGCACCGACCTGATCCGGCTCAACCCGGGTGTCGACGCGTACTCGCTGGACTTCACGGGGGAGGCGCCGACCCGCCCGTCGCACTACCGGATGGACACCTGGTCGGCGGTGCCGAACCTGCGGGCGCACGCGTTCGAGGCCGAGGTCGACTGGATCCTGCGCAACTCGTTCCCGCGGCTGACCGCCGCCGAGCTGAGTCGCCGGTTGCGTGCCGCCGGCTACCCGCTGGGTGCGGCCAACATCAGCGAGCACGAGGCAATCGCCGGTACGCAGGCCGCCATCTGGAGATTCACCAACTCACTGGAGCTCGACAACCGTCCGTTGAACGTGCCGGCCTCGGTGGTGCACGGCCCCGAGGGAGTCACGGTCGAGTTCGACGGAGCACGTGAGTTGGGCGGCTACGAGGTTGATCTGACCGCGGCGGGTTCGGTCGTCGAAGTGGAACTACACCGCTCCGATGACGGTTCGGTGTGGCAGCCGGTCGAGGGGTCCCGGCTGACGCTCGAGGCTGGTACCGGGACCCACCACAAGGGGCTGGGCGTTGGGTCGACGGTCTCCGGTGCTACCCGGGGCAGCGGCCATGTCGGCTATCGGCACTACCGCCTGACCGTGACGGGTGGCGCCACCGTCGCCGCCGCCCGCTTCTCGCTGCACGGCAGCGGCACCTACCGCAACCCGGCACGCATCGTGCATCTCTACGACTACCTGCTGGCCGGGGCCGCCCGGGCCCGGGCCCGGACCACGGGGCCGCGGCTGACGGCGGGACATGCCTCCGCATCCGACGGCCTCATCGGGCCGTTCCGGCTCGCCGCGACCGACCAGGTGGCGCTGCGGACCACCGATGCGGTGTTGGTGGACAACGTATCCGGAGCTGAACTTGTCGGCCCGGTGCAGCCGGGTGCCGGGTTCTACCTGCGGGCCGAGCAGGGGGTCACGTCGGCCATGGTGACGATGACCGTGCCGGGTAACCCGGACGGCTACGGCGGACGGGTCCTCACCGGTGTCGCGCGGGACGAATCCTCCAGCCGCTACACACCTTTGGCGTTGGCGATCCCCGCTGATCTGGTGGTCGACTTCGAGATCGACTGGTCCTGATCGACCAAGAGCTCAGGTGGATCGGATATCTGGACTGAAGGGTGCGGCGAGAAGCACGGCATCTGGGCGCCATGACCGCCCGCGAGCGGGCGACGGACCGCCGCCTCGGGCTGGCCGGCACGGCTGGGGTTCGACGAGTTCGACGTCACCAACTCGTACTGCGAGTACGTGGTCGAGCGCGCCGCCGAATGGCTGCGCGCGGCACCGGCCGGCCGCAAATTCTGCTCACCACCGGCTTTTTCAAGAGCCACCGGCCCTACCTGCACGACCGCTACGAACCCGCCGATCCCGCCGGGGTACGGGTGCCCGACAGCCTGCCCGACACCCCGCGGGTCCGTCAGGACCTCGCCGACTTCCACGGATCGATCACCGTTGCCGATGCGGCGGTGGGCCGGCTGCTCGAGGTGCTGGAGCGCGCCCAGGGGTAGATCGATTCACGCTGACCGCAACCGTGGTCGCGATGGGCCGACGGACCTAGCGTCTTGGGCTATGTCGGAAACAACGCTGTCCCAAACGGGTCTGGAGGCCGCCGGCCAGGGTGCCGAAGCCGCACTGCGGCAGGGCATCGCCGACGGCTCGCTGCGCGAGATCGAGGTGGCGTGGAGCGATCCGTTCGGCCATTCGGCCGGCAAGCGGATCCCTGCTGCGCAGTTCCTCGAGCGGGCGACCGGAACCGGGTTCGCGTTCTGCGAGGCGGCCCTGGGCTGGAACACCGACGGCACGGTCATCGACTCCCTGCGCCTGACGAACTGGGACGGTGGGTATCCGGATGTCTTTGCCGTGCCGGACTTCTCGACCTTCACCCCGCTGCCGTGGCGGCCCGGCGTGGGCCATGTCATCTCCGATGTCGTCACCCACCACCGAACCCCGTCGCTGCTCGACCCGCGGGCCGTATTGCGCCGGGTGCTCGACCGGTTGGCCGGTCTCGGGTACACCGCCAAGATCGGCGTCGAGTTCGAGTTCTATCTGCTCGAGGCCGACGGGTCGCCGATCATCGAAGCGATCCAGGCGTATTCGCTGGAGAACGCCAACGCGCTGGAGCCGTTGATCAGCGAACTGAACGAAACACTGGGCGCCTTCACCCGATTGGAGGGCATCCAGACCGAGTACGGGCCGGGCCAGGTGGAGACCAACCTGGTGTACACCGATGCGCTGGTCGCCGCCGACGACAGTGCCCGGCTGAAGTACGCCGCCAAGGAGGTGGCCCGCCGGCACGGCAAGCTGGCCAGCTTCATGGCCAAGCCGTTCTCCAACCACTCGGGCAGTTCGGCGCACCTGCACATTTCGCTCTGGCAGAACGGCCGGCCGGCATTCGCCGCGGTCGACGGTTCCGAGAGCCCGGTGGCGCTGCAGGCGATCGCCGGGCTGCTCGAACACCTGCCGTCCATTGCGCTGTTCGGCGCGCAGTCGGTCAACGCCTACCGACGGTTCGCCCCGGACACCTTCGCCCCCGACACCGTCAACTGGAGCCGCGACAACCGCAGCGCCGCGATCCGCTCGCTGGTCGAGGAGACGCCGGAAGCCTCCCGAATCGAATTGCGCTCGGGTGCATCGGATTCCAATCCATACTGGTTGATCGCTTCGGCACTGGCCGCCGTCATCGCGGGTCTGGAAGCGGGCCGGCAGCCACCGCAGGCCGCAACCGGCAACCTCTACGGCAAGGGTGCGCCGCTGCCGGATTCGCTGGGCACCGCGGTGGCCCTGGCCACTCAGGACGACACGATCCTGGAGATCCTGGGTGCCGATTCCGTGCACGACTTCGCCGCCCTGGCCCGCAGTGAGTGGCTGCAGTACATCGGTCATGTCAGTGACTGGGAGCGCGACCGCTACCTGACGAGATCATGAGCGGCCCGCGGTTCGGCGTCTGGGCACCGGTCTACGGCAACCACGGCGCCCGGGATCACCCCGACGACGCGCCCGACGCGAGCTATCGGCGCACCCGCGATCTGATCGTCGTCGCCGAGGCTGCGGGGTTCGACTCCACCCTGGTGGCCCAGCATGTCGTGCACCCCAGTGCCGTCGAGGACGACGTGCTCGAAACCTGGTCCACCCTGGCCGGTCTGGCCGAAGCCACGTCGCGGATCGAACTGATCGGTGCGATCAAGCCGCTGTTGTTCAATCCGCTGGTGTTCGCCAAGCTGGCCGGCAACATCGCCGAGATCTCCGACGGACGGCTGTCGATCAACGTGGTGTCCGGCTGGTTCCTGCCGGAACTGGAAGCGCTGGGCATCAAGGTGCCCGAGCACGACGACCGCTACGTCCACACCCGGCAGTGGCTGGAGACCGTGACCGCGCTGTGGGCGGGAAAGCCGGTGACCATCGGTGGCGGTGACCGTCAGCCCGCGCTGGTGCGACCGGCTCCCGCGGCGGCGCCGCCCGTCTATGTGGGCGGCGAGTCCGAACCGGGCCGTGCGCTGGCCGCCGCGACTGCGGATGTGTTCTTCATCAACGGCCGGCCCGTCGACGACGTCGTGGATGTCATCGACGATCTGCGCTCCCGTCCCCGCGACGGCGCCCCGCTGCGGTTCGGGCTGTCCGCGTTCGTCATTGCCCGGGACACCGCGGCGGAGGCCCTGGCCGAATTGCAGCACCTGCAGTCGCTGGTGGATGCCGAACGGCGACCGGAGATCTCGGGTGGCACCGATCCGAAGACCCAGATGTACCGGGTGCTGGCCGACACCAGCCGGGTCGGGTCCAACGGCGGCACGCTGGCCGGCCTGGTGGGCAGTCACGAGCAGGTGGCCGAGCGCATCGCGGTGTTCCACGACGCCGGCATCGAGTTGTTCATGCTCCAGTTCCAGCCACTGGAGGCGGAGCTGCACCGGTTCGCCGAGCACATCATCCCCCGATTCCGTTGATAGTCAGGAGCGTTCATGACCGTTCTCGATGAGGTCAGGGGCACCTCGGTGTCCGACCGGCTTGCCGCGATCACCGGAATCGTCGACGACCTGCGGGCCGACGATCCCGTTGCCGAACGTGACCGAGTGCTGCAGTACGACGCGATCCGCGCGTTGCGGGCCACCGGTGTACTCAACGTCCGGGTCCCCACCCGCTACGGTGGCCCCGGGGGACGGGTCCGCGATGTCCTGACCGCCGTCATCCACATCGGTAGCGGCAGCTCCAATGTGGCGCAGGCACTCCGGCCGCACTTCGGGTTCGTCGAACGCCTACTGAGCAACCGCGCCACCGAGGCGGAGCGGCAGACCTGGTATCCGCGGATCAACGCCGGTCTGGTGGTCGGCAATGCCGTCACCGACAGCGTCGGCCGCGCGCCGGGCAGCGGCGAGACCGCGGTGCTCGCCGACGCCGACGGCGTGTTGCGGCTCAACGGCGTGAAGTTCTATTCGACCGGAACACTGTTCACCGATGTGGTTGCGGTGTCGGCCGTCGATGCGGCCGGAAACGATATTCAGGTGATCGTGCCGACAGACCGTGCCGGTGTCGAATTGCTGGACGACTGGGACGGTTTCGGCCAGCGCACCACGGCGACGGGAACCAGCCGGTTCACCGATGTGGTTGTGCACACCGATGAGGTGACCACGGTCAGCAGCGGAAAGTTCCTGGGCCACGGCACCGCGTTCCTGCAGCTGTATCTCGCCGCGGTGACGGCCGGTATCGCCGCCGCAGTGCGCAACGACGCGGTCGAGTTCGTCCGGCACCGGGCGCGGCCCGCCGCGCACTCGCTGGCCGAGACGGCCCCCCAGGACCCGTTCGTGTTGCGGGCGGTGGGGGAGATCACCGCGTCGGCGAAGTCCGCCGAAACCTTGGTGCTGTCGGCCGCCGATGCGCTGGATGCGTTGGTGGACAGCAACTCCCAGGCCGATGCGGACGCGGTGGCGCAGGCCGCCGTCACCGTCGCACAGGCCCAGCTGGTGACCGAACGATTGACCATCGCCGCCGCCGAACGGCTCTTCGACACCGGGGGAGCGTCGGCCACCGCGCGCAAGCTGAACCTCGACCGGCACTGGCGCAATGCCCGCGCCATCGGCAGTCACAGCCCGCTGGACTACAAGGCGCACGCCGTCGGCGACTACGTGGTCAACGGAACTCCGCCGCCGACCAGTGGGTACTTCTGAGTCACGCAATCGCACTGAGTGCAACCATTCCCGCGATCGCGACCCGGCTCTACCGTTCGGGCAGCCAAACTTCCTGCGCCGCAGGAGAACAGCAGGGAGATCACCATGTCGAATCGGATTGACGAAGCCGGCGCCGCACCGGCCGCGGTCGAGGGAGCTCCCGGGGAGCGTTCGCATCGCAAACTTCGTGGCACCCTCGGCGTCTGGGGGATCGTATTCCTGGTGGTGGCCGCGGCCTCGCCACTCGGCGTCATCGGCGGCCCGGTGCCCCTGGGCATCGCGGGTGGCAACGGCGTCGGCTTCCCCGCCATCTTCATTGTCAGCACGGTGATCATCCTGCTGTTCGCAGTCGGATTCACCGCCCTGACGCCCTACGTGCCCGATGCCGGTGCGTTCTACTCCTACATCGGCAAGGGCCTGGGCCGGGTGACCGGTTTCGGGTTCGCGTTCGTCGCGCTGATCTCGTACCTGGCTCTGGAGATCGCCGTCTACGGCCTGATCGGCCAGGGCGCGCAGGCGCTGTTCGCCTCCTACGATTTCCCGCAGATCCACTGGGGGATATGGGCATTGGCCGCCTTCGCGATCGTGACGGCCCTCGGCCACTTCAACATCGACCTGTCCCGCAACGTGCTCGGTGTCCTGCTGATCGCCGAGGTGGCGATCGTCCTGGCGCTGGACGCCGCCGTCGTGTTCACCGGCGGGCACGAAGGGCTGTCGACCGGATTCCTGCACCCGGCGCAGATCGTCTCGGGCGCACCCGGAATCGCCCTGCTGTTCGCGATCCTGAGCTTCATCGGTTTCGAGGCCACCGCCGTCTTCCGGGACGAGGCCCAGAATCCGCTGCGTACCATCCCGCGGGCGACGTACCTGTCGGTGATCCTGATCGGCGTGTTCTACACCGTGTCGACGTGGGCGCTGATCACCGCCTGGGGTGAGAGTCAGGTGGTCGAGAAGGCGGTCGCCGACCCGTCCGGTCTGCTGCCCGGCGCCACCGAACAGTACCTCGGCCTGGTGGGCCTGCATATCGTCCAGGTGCTTTTCGTGACAAGCCTTTTCGCCTGCATCCTGTCGTTCCACAACATCGTTGCGCGCTATGTCTTCACCCTGTCCAACCGACAGGTCTTCCCCGGCCGCCTCGGTCAGGCGCACGCCAACCACGGATCCCCGCACCTGGCGTCCGGGGCGGATTCGATCGTGGTGGCGGTCTTCATTATCGCGGCCGCGTTGATCGGCATCGACCCGGTGACGCAGTTCTACACCTGGCTGGCCGGCATCTCCACGGTCGGCATCGTGATCCTGCTGATCGCGACGACGTTGGCCGTGCTGGCGTTTTTTGTCCGGCGGAAAAGGGCTGGAACGCTGGAGGTTTCGGCCTGGCGGGCCTTCATCGCGCCCGGTCTCGGCCTGGTCGGTCTGGTCTTCTCCTTCGCGCTGATCCTGCAGAACCTGCCCGGCCTGGTCGGCAATTCGACACCGATCGCCATCGGAGTTGTGGTGTTATTGGTGGCCGCGTTCGCCATCGGTGCCGCCATCGCGGCCCGGCGACCGCACGTCGTCCTGGAATAACGTCCTGGAATAACGTCCTGGAGTAGCCGGGCTGAACTGGGCCCGCGAGCGTCCGCGCTTGTACGCGTGGCGCGGCGTGTCGGTGTACGGACACGGCCGCTCGCGGAGAAGGGGGGCAGTGGCTACATGGGCGCGTTGGCGGGCTGGAACACCCCGGAGCTGTCGGCCTCCTCCTCGGCGCGGATCACGTGCACCACGGCGTTGATCAGCGCCAGGTGGGTGAACGCCTGCGGGAAGTTGCCCAGGTGACGGCCGGTGCGCGGCTCGATCTCCTCGGCGTAGAGGTGCAGCGGTGAGGCGAAGCCCAGCAGTCGCTCGCACAGGTGCCGGGCCTGATGGAACTCCCCGATCTCGACGAGGGCCGACACCAGCCAGAACGAACAGATGGTGAAAGTGCCCTCCTCGCCGGACAATCCGTCGTCGGTCTCCTGGACGCGGTAGCGCAGCACCAGCCCGTCCTCGGTGAGCTCCTCGGCGATCGCCATGACCGTCGCCCGGATCCGCGGGTCGTCGGGCGGCAGGAACCGGGTCAGCACGGCCAGCAGCAGTGAGGCGTCCAGCGCGTCGTCGCCGTACCGCTGGGTCAGCACGCCGCGGTCGTCGACGCCGTGGGTGAGGATGTCGTCCTTGATCTCCTCGGCGATGGCGCGCCACTGCTGGGCGTAGGACTTCTCGCCCTGCACCTCGGCGAGTTTGGATCCACGGTCCAGTGCCACCCAGCACATGATCTTGCTCGATGTGAAATGCTGCGGTTCGCCGCGGACCTCCCAGATCCCGCGGTCGGGATCGCGCCAGTGTTTGATGGCCTCCTCGACCTGCTCCTTGAGCACCGGCCACAGGTTCTCCGGGACCTGTTCGCGCGACTTGGCGTGCAGGTAAACCGAATCGAGCATGGTGCCCCAGATGTCGTGCTGCATCTGATTGAAAGCGCCGTTGCCGATCCGGACCGGCCGGGAGTAGTCGTAGCCGGACAGATGGTGCAGTTCGGATTCCTCGAGGCTGCGTTCGCCGCCGACGCCGTACATCACCTGCAGCGGATGCCGCTCACCGTTGTTGGCGCCCGACACATCGGCGATGAACGCGAAGAAATCGTCGGCCTCACGGTCGAGTCCCAGGGTGTAGAGGCCCCACAGCGCGAACGTGGAATCGCGTACCCACGCGTAGCGGTAATCCCAGTTGCGTTCGCCCTGAGGCGTTTCCGGCAACGACGTGGTGCTGGCCGCCAGCAGGGCGCCGGTGGGCGAATAGGTCAGCCCCTTGAGCGTCAATGCGCTGCGCTGCAGATACGACCGCCACGGATGGTCGGGGAAGTCGCCGATGTTGATCCACTGCCGCCAGCTCTCGCTGGTCTTCCACATCTTGTCGGCGGCCTCTTCGAAGGTCTGCGGAGCCGGATGCTTGGACCAGCTCAGTGCGACGAACACCGTGTCGCCCTCGGTCATCCGGGTGCGGGCGCGGGCCTCGTGGCCCTCGAGGCCGAGGCGCAGATTGGTGGTGAGCCGCAGCGTCGGATGCGCATCGGGATTGCGCGACGCCCGGGCAATGGCCTCGCCGTACGCCTGCGCCGAGTACTCCCAGTTGGCCGGGATGCGGTGGTAGTCGAAGGACGGCTCGCAATTCATCACCAACTCGACCGTGCCCGACACACAGCGCACGGTGCGCAGCAGGATGTGCTCGGCATCCCAGTCCATCGGGGTGCGCCGGTGCGTGCGCGACCGGGTCTCCAGGTCGTGCCACGGACCCATCACCAGGGCCTCGCGGACCACCAGCCAGCCGGTGTGCGTCTGCCAGGTGGTCTCCAGGATCAGGCTGCCGGGCAGGTAGCGCCGGGCCGAGGGCACCGACACCCCGTAGGGCGCCAGCCGGAAATGGCCTGCCCCGCGATCCAGGATGGCGCCGAACACGCTGGGGGAATCGGGCCGCGGCACACACAGCCACTCCACCGACCCGCTCGACGAGATCAGGCAGGTGTTCTCGCAGTCCGACAGGAAGCCGTAGTCCGCGATCGGCGGGAACGGGTTGCGCAGCGGCCCGTCCGAGGTGTGCGGCGCGGGTGCGCTGTTGATCAGCGGCGCGGTCCCGGGCAATTCCCCGGTCAGGGCGTCTGTGGTCATCCGCCCATCATCGGCCGGGGACGCGGGGTGCGCCAGCGGAATCGGTCACTATGGTGGACGGTGATGACGGGAATCCTGAATTGGTGGGACGGCGTCGAGCTGTGGCTGACGGGTCGCGGGTTCGTCCTGCAGGTCATCGTCGTCATGCCGGTGGTGCTGGCCCTGGCGTACGGCACCGCGATGGTCCTCGACGGGCTGCTCGGTCGGTCGATCACGGCCCGCCGGCTTGTGTCGCGGCGTTTCGGTCACCGTGAGGAAAATCGGCGATGACGGGAATGCCCCGGTCACGGGTCACAGCGGCGCTGGTGCTGCTGCTGTTACTGGTGGTCGTCATGTGGTTGCTCACCCGGTGACCTGTTAGGCTTCCCGCCATGCAGACGGCGTCCGGCAACAAGAGTGGCCACATCCTGGCCCTCATTGCCGTGGGTTTTTCCGCCGTCGCCGATGTCTGTTGTTGTCTCTGACTCTCAGCCCGTTCGCGGTCTGGTGTCGGTGACGGCTGTGGCGCGCACGCCGGAGAACTGATCCGCCCACCTTTTCGCGAGTACGGGTAACCCCGATCCATCCCGTTCACCTGTGTACTCACCCCGGAAAGGCAATTGATGAAGATCACGACCAAGGTGTCCCGGCCACGCCGGCTGCAGGCGGCCGCCGCGCTCGCCCTGTCCGCATCGGTCCTGGCGGCCTGCGGCGGCGGCGCGAGTGACGTCGCCGGCGACACCGGCGGCGCCAAGGCCGACACCACGCTGACGCTGGTGGCCTACGCCGTGCCGGAGCCCGGCTGGAGCAAGATCATCCCGGCGTTCGCGGCCACCCCCGAGGGCAAGGGCGTCGCCGTCACCACCTCCTACGGCGCCTCGGGCGACCAGTCCCGCGCGGTGGTCGACGGCAAGCCCGCCGACATCGTCAACTTCTCGGTCGAGCCCGACGTCACCCGCCTGGTCAAGGCCGACAAGGTGGCCAAGGACTGGAACGCCGACGCCACCAAGGGCATCCCGTTCGGCTCGGTGGTGTCGCTGGTGGTGCGTAAGGGCAACCCGAAGAACATCAAGGACTGGGACGACCTGCTGCAGCCCGGTGTCGAGGTGGTCACCCCCAGCCCGCTGAGCTCCGGTTCGGCCAAGTGGAACCTGCTGGCGCCCTATGCGGCGAAGAGCGATGGCGGCAAGGACGCGCAGGCCGGCCTCGATTTCGTGACCAAGCTGGTCACCGAGCACGTCAAGACCCGCCCGGGTTCGGGCCGGGAGGCGACCGACGTGTTCCTGCAGGGCACCGGCGACGTGCTGATCAGCTACGAGAACGAGGCGATCAACGTCGAACGGCAGGGCAAGCCCGTCGAGCACGTGAACCCGCCGCAGACCTTCAAGATCGAGAACCCGGTCGCCGTGGTGACCTCGTCGAGCCATCAGGACAAGGCGACCGCGCTGAAGAACTTCCTCTTCACCCCCGATGGCCAGAAGCTGTGGGCCGAGGCCGGGTTCCGCCCGGTGGACCCGGCGGTGGCCGCGGATTTCGCGAAGGACTTCCCGGCTCCGGAGAAGCTCTGGACCATCGCCGACCTGGGCGGATGGTCCGAGGTGGATCCGGCACTGTTCGACAAGGAGAACGGCACGATCACCAAGATCTACAAGCAGGCCACTGGATGACATCCAGTCTGATCGCCGGCGTGGGCGGGGAGGGTGGCAGTCCGCCGCCCTCCCGTCCGGCCTTCCTGGGCACCCGCCACGGCAGCACGACGCTGCGGGTGGGCGCGGCGACGCTGTGGCTGTCGGTGATCGTGTTGCTGCCGCTGGCCGCCATCGTGTGGCAGTCCGCCAAGGGCGGCTGGGCGGCGTTCTGGACGGCGGTGACGTCGCACTCGGCCCTGGAGTCGTTCCGGGTCACCCTCACCATCTCGATCGGCGTGACGCTGATCAACGCGGTGTTCGGGCTGCTGGTCGCCTGGGTGCTGACCAGGGACGACTTCCCCGGCAAACGCCTGGTCGACGCGGTCATCGATCTGCCGTTCGCGCTGCCGACCATCGTGGCCAGCCTGGTGATGCTGGCGCTCTACGGGCCCAACAGCCCGATCGACCTGCATCTGCAGCACACCCGGTGGGGCGTCGGGATCGCCCTGTTGTTCGTCACGCTGCCATTCGTAGTGCGGTCGGTGCAGCCGGTGCTGCTCGAACTCGACCAGGAGGTCGAGCAGGCCGCCGCCTCGCTGGGCGCCAACAACCCGACCATCTTCACCCATGTCGTGCTGCCGGCCCTGCTGCCGTCGCTGCTGTCCGGTGCCGGACTCGCGTTCTCCCGCGCCATCGGCGAATTCGGGTCGGTGGTGCTGATCGGTGGCGCGGTGCCGGGGGAGACCGAGGTGTCCTCGCAGTGGATCCGCACCCTGATCGAGAACGATGACCGCACGGGCGCGGCCGCCATCTCCATCGTGCTGCTGCTGATCTCGTTCGTCGTGCTGTTCATCCTGCGGGCCATCGGATCGCGCGCCGCCCGTCGTGAGGAGCTGGCGCCGTGACGCTGTCGCCGTGGGTCAAGCACCTGCTGCGCTGGACGGCGCTGGCCTATGTGGGCGTGCTGGTGATCGTGCCGGTCGCGCTGATCCTGTGGCGAACCTTCTCCCCGGGGGTCGGTGAGTTCTTCGCGTCGATCTCCACGCCGGCGGCGGTCTCCGCGCTGCAGCTCTCGGTGCTGGTCGTCGCGATCGTCGTTCCGCTGAACGTGATCTTCGGCGTACCCACCGCACTTGTACTGGCGCGCAACAAGTTCCGTGGAAAGAATCTGCTGCAGGCCGTGATCGACCTGCCGTTCGCGGTGTCCCCGGTGGTGGTCGGCGTCGCGCTGATCCTGTTGTGGGGATCGGCCGGGCTCTTCGGCTTCGTCGAGAACGACTTCGGGCTGAAGATCATCTTCAGTTTCCCGGGCATCGTGCTGGCGAGCATCTTCGTCACCGTGCCCTTCGTCATCCGCGAGGTCGAGCCGGTGCTGCACGAGTTGGGCACCGAGCAGGAGGAGGCGTCCTCCACCCTGGGCGCGCAGTGGTGGCAGACGTTCTGGCGCATCACCCTGCCGTCGATCCGCTGGGGCCTGACCTACGGCATCGTGCTGACCATCGCCCGCACCCTCGGCGAGTTCGGCGCGGTGATCATGGTGTCGTCCAACCTGCCGGGCAAGTCGCAGACGATGACCCTGCTGGTGGCGGATCGCTACAACCGCGGCAACGAATACGGCGCCTACGCGGTGTCGACGCTGCTGATGGCGGTGGCGGTCCTGGTGTTGATCGTTCAAGTGGTGCTCGACGCACGGCGGGCCAAGGCGGCAAAATAGCGATGTTCCAAGGAGACTTCATGACCAACGCGATCACCGTCATCGGTGCCAACAAGCACTACGGCGAGTTCGCCGCGCTCGACAACGTCGACTTCGTGGTGCCGTCCGGGTCGCTGACCGCGCTGTTGGGGCCGTCGGGCTCGGGTAAGTCCACCCTGCTGCGGACCATCGCGGGCCTCGACGAACCCGACACCGGCAGCATCGTGATCAACGGCCGCGACGTCACGCAGGTGCCGCCGCAGAAGCGCGGCATCGGCTTCGTCTTCCAGCACTATGCGGCGTTCAAGCATCTGACGGTGCGCGACAACGTCGCCTTCGGCCTGAAGATCCGCAAGCGGCCCAAGGCCGAGATCGCCGAGAAGGTGGACAACCTGCTCGAGGTGGTCGGCCTCGCCGGATTCCAGAACCGGTACCCCAACCAGCTCTCCGGCGGCCAACGGCAGCGGATGGCGCTGGCGCGCGCGCTGGCCGTCGACCCCGAGGTGCTGCTGCTCGACGAGCCGTTCGGCGCGCTGGACGCCAAGGTGCGCGAAGACCTGCGCGCCTGGCTGCGCCGGCTGCATGACGAGGTCCACGTCACCACCGTGCTGGTCACGCACGATCAGGCCGAGGCGCTCGACGTCGCCGACCGGATCGCGGTGCTCAACAAGGGCCGCGTGGAGCAGGTCGGCACGCCCACCGAGGTGTACGACTCGCCGGCCAACGCCTTTGTGATGTCGTTCCTGGGCACGGTGTCCTCGCTGAACGGAATTCTGGTGCGCCCGCACGATATTCGCGTGGGCCGCAACCCGGAGATGGCGATCGCCGCCGGCGACGGGACCGCGGAGTCCACCGGGGTCACCAAGGCCACTGTGGACCGTGTCGTCTATCTCGGGTTCGAGGTCCGGGTCGAATTGACCAGTGCCACAACGGGTGCGCCGTTCACCGCGCAGATCACCCGCGGTGACGCCGAGGCGCTGGGCATCAAGGCGGGCGAGGCGGTCTATGTGCGGGCCACCCGGGTGCCGCCGATCGCGGGCGACGCGCAGGTTGTGCCGGTCGGCGAGGTCGCGCTGTCCAACGTCTGAGCCGGGTCAGCGCACGGCCGCCGCGGACGTCCGGTGCAGGAGTGTCCTGATCGGGCAGTACACGTCGGTGCGGCAGCCCAGCCAGATCGTCGCGGCCACCACGGTCAGGCCCGCGGTGGTCAGCCCAAGTGCCGGGTGCACCTCCTCGGCCAGCACCAGCGACGCCATCAGCAGGACGAACCAGCCGAAGCCGGCGCGCAGACCGTCCGGGTCGATGCGGGCGGCCAGCCGTGATCCGAGCAGGGCGCCGGCGACGGCCGCCGCGGTGACCATGCCCGCCAGCCGCCAGTCCAACGCGGCTCCGGAGAGGTGACCGGCAAGTCCCGCAACGCAATTCATCGAGATCACTACCAGCGACGTCCCGACCGCGGCCGGCATGGCCAGTCCGCCCAGCAGCGCCAGGGCGGGCACCACGAGGAAGCCGCCGCCGGCTCCGAGCAGTCCGGTGAGGATGCCCACCGCGGCGCCCTGGCCGAGCGCCTTGGGGACCGAGATGCGTTGACCGTCCGGACATTCCCGGCGGCCCCGCAGCATCGCGAGGCCGGCAGCCACCATCACCACCGCGAAAGCGATCAGCAATACGGTGCCCGGCACCAGATGGCTCAGCAGGCCGCCGGCATAGGCGCCGACGATACCGGCCGAGCCGAACAACAGAGCGGTGCGCCACTGCACCCGCCCGGCCCGGGCATGGCTGATGGCGGCCACCGCGCTGGTGACGGCGACCACCACCAGCGAGACGGCGATGGCATCCTTGGCGGGGAGTCCCGCCACGTAGGTCAGCAACGGCACCAGCAGGATCGATCCACCGCCGCCCAGCAGCCCCAGCGAGACGCCGACCAGGACCGCCAGAGCGACGGTCAGCGCGATCATGTCATTGTCCTGGCGTCGACGATCTGGGCCACCACGTCGGCGGGGTCGCACTTCGGTCCGCGGTTGTAGGGCAGCTTCGCCAGGGCCATGCCCATGGCGCAGGTGTTGGTCATGCCCAGGACGCTGCCGAGCACGATCGAGCCGGCCGCCAGCCGAACCTGGCGTTCTTGGTCCCAGCGCGGGGTGCCGTGGTGGATGTCGAAACCCTTTGCCTGCCAGGCGATGATGCCGCCGTCGAGGATGTGCACATTGGACAGCCCGGACTCGCGCAGCGCCCGCTCGGCCGTGGCGGCCCGCTGCCCGGACCGGCACACCACGATCACGTCGTCGTCGAGGTGCGCAGCGATCTCGGCACGGTGCTCGTGCAGCAGATCCAACGGCACGTTGTAGGAACCGGGGATGTGCGCGGTCTGGAACTCCGCCGGGGTTCGGACGTCGATCAGGCGCGGCGCGCGCCCGGAGTCGATGACCTCGCGCAGCGTGACGGCGTCGAGTGTGGGTGCGGTCATCAGGCGAGTCCCTTCAACATCAGATTCCAGTACAGGGCGGGCAGCCCGTAGCGCTTGAGGTACCAGTACGCGCGGTGCGGCCTGGTCGGATCCAGCAGGGGGAAGGACGGTTTCAGCTTGAAGTCGTAGTCGAACTCGGCCAGCAGCATGTCGTGCGACGACGTCACGATGGGGCAGGACGCGTAGCCGTCGTAGCGAGCGGGCAGCGGCCGGTCGGCCAGCGCCGCGTCCACGTTCGCGACGACGACGGGCGCCTGTTTGCGGATCGCCGCGCCGGTTTTCGAGTTCGGCGTCGAGCCGGCGTCACCGAGGGCGAACACGTTCGGGTAACGCACGTGCTGCAGCGTGTGCTTGTCGACGTCGACGTACCCGTTGGCGTCGCCGGTGGACAGGGGACTGGCCTTGATCCAGTCGGGCGCCGACTGTTTGGGCACCACGTGGAGCATGTCGAACCCGAGTGTCGCATCGGTTCCGCCTTCGGCCGTGGCCGACAGCGTGACCTTCTGCGCGGCGGCGTCGATGCCGGTGATCTCGGAGTTGGTGTGCACCGTGATGCCGTAGCCGGCGGCCACCTTGTCGAGGTTGTCGGCGATCGACGCGATGCCGAAGGTGCGCGGCGTCGGCAGCACCAGATGCACGTCGATATTGTTGAGCACGCCCTGGCGGCGCCAATGGTCAGCGGCCAGATAGGCGATCTTCTGCGGTGCTCCGGCGCACTTGATGGGACCTGAAGGCATCATGAAAACCGCTGAGCCGCTTCGGGTATCGCGGACCAGATCCCATGTCTTGGGCGCCAGGTCGAAGCGGTAATTCGATGATACCGGCCAATCGGTGGCAGACTCGAACGCTTCCTCGAGCCCGTCGGTCCGGTTCCAGTCCAGCTGGATGCCGGGGCACACGACCAGCGCGTCGTACCCGTAGACCGCGCCGTCCGCGCAAGTGACCCGGTTGTTATCCGGGTCGACCGACGACGCGGTGTTCTTGATCCAGGTGGCGTGTTCCGGCAACACCGCGGCTTCGGCCCGGCGGGTTTCGCCCGCCGTGGCCTGGCCGCCCCCGACCAGCGTCCACAGCGGTTGGTAGTAGTGCGATTCCGAAGGTTCGATGACCGCGACGTCGTCGTGGCCCTTGCGCAGCATCCGCGCCGCGACGGTGATGCCCGCGGTGCCGCCGCCGATGATCAGGATCCGGTGGTGGCCGTTATTTCGCTGCGGCTCAGGCATTCTGGACCGCTTCGGCCCAGGCGTTGTAGCCGCCGAGGATGTCGCTGACGTCGGCGAAGCCACGCTGGCGTAGCAGGCTGGCCGCCACCGAGGACCGGTAGCCGCCGGCGCAGTAGACGACGGTCGGCCTGGCCGGGTCCAGTTCGTCGGTGCGGTCCGGGAGTTGACCCACCGGGATGTTGATGGCACCGGGGATCATGCCGGCGTCTGCCTCGCCCGGATTCCGGACATCGACGATCTGCAGATCGGGCACATCGGCCAGGCGTTCGCCGAACGCGGTGGTGGTCAACCGCGATGCCGTCCGCACCTCGCCACGGTGGGTGAACATCACCCGCTCGGGGTCGGGCAGGCAGCCGACGACGCGGTCGAAACCGATGCGCGCCAACCGGTTCTTGGCCTCGAGCTCCTGACCGGGATCGGTGAACAGGACGATGTCGACGTCCGGCTTGATCACCGACCCCGCGAACTCGGCGTACCGGCCCGCCATACCGATGTTGACCGCGCCGCGCAGGTGCCCGAGGGCGAAGTCCTCCGGATTGCGCCCGTCCACCAGGATGGCACCCCCGGCCACCGCGTGCATCGCGTCGTCGTAGCTCATCGGCGTCGGTGCGGCGTGCTCGTCGAGCAGTTCGCGGCCCTTGCGGTTGAGGATCGCGTCGTGGACGAAGTAGCCCGGGGCCGGCGGCTGGCCCTCGGTGACCAGGTTGACGAAGGTGGCCTTGTCGGGTGCACGCAGCGCGTAGTTCGTGCGGTTCTGCTCACCGATGGTCGACACCAGGTCGGTGGACAGGTTCTTGCCACAGGCCGAGCCGGCGCCGTGGGCCGGGTAGACCCGGGTGGCGTCGGGCAGCGTCATCAGCTTGTCGTGCAGCGAGTCGTAGAGCTTGTCGGCGAGTTCCTCGCGGGTGAAGCCGATCGAGGCCAGCAGGTCGGGCCGGCCGACGTCACCGATGAACAGGGTGTCGCCGGTGAACACGCCGTACGGGGTGGTGTCGTCGCCGTGTTCGTACATCACGATGCTCATCGACTCGGGGGTGTGGCCCGGGGTGTGGCGGAACTCCAGCGCCACATCGCCGAGGGAGTAGCGCTGCCCGTCGGCGACGGGCAGGAAGTCGAACTCCGGCTGGGCGGCCGACGAGTAGACGATCTTGGCGCCCGTGGCGTCAGCCAGTTCCAGGTGCCCGGACAGGAAGTCAGCGTGGAAGTGGGTCTCGATGACCAGCTCGATCGTCATGCCGAGGTCGCCGGCATCGGCCAGGTACTCCGCGACGTCGCGCTGCGGGTCGATCACCACAGCGCGGCCGGTGGTCTCGTCGCCGATCAGGTACGACGCGTGGGACAGGCAGTCCAGGTAGTACTGGATGAGTTTCATTTCGACCTTCCTCCGATATACCCAAGGGGGTATCTGGGTTCATGGTCGAATATACCCCAGAGGGTATTTTGGTCAAGGGGACGAAGGTCCCCAGCAGGGCTGCTATAAATCCCATTTGTCGCTTTGGTCACTTCGGCAACGGGGTGCGCCGTCTTGTCGGTGCTTCGAACTAATGTTCGACTCATGGGAGTGGAGCAGCTGGCCAGGGTGAGCGTCGCCGTCGATGACGTTCGTGGCGTGGACTGGTCGGTGCTACCGGTCGCCGAACAGTTGGCCGCCGCTGATGCCATGGAAGTGGTGATGCGCAAACTTCGGGCGGCGCAAGGCGCGGTGTTGGTCGAGGTGGCCGGCCGGCCACCTGACGTGTTGGGGGACAAGCCACCGAATGTCATTGCCAACAAGCTGCGCATCAGTCCCGCGGAGGCCAGGCGCAGGCTGCGCGATGCCGGTTTGGTCGCCCCGCGCATCGCGTTGACCGGCGTTCCGATACCGCCGATCCTGTCTGATGCCGCGTCCCTGTGGCATGGCGGTGAGCTCGACGCGGACCATCTCCGGGTAATGGCGCAATTCTTGGCCGATCTGCCCGCGGAGACACCCTTCGACCTGACCGAATCGGCGCAGCGGAAGTTGGCGGAGAAGTCGGTGCAGCTGCGTCCGGATCAATTGAAGAAGCTCGCGGACCTGATGCTCACTCTGATCAACCCAGATGGCAAGTACACCGACGTCGACCGGGCGCGCAAACGCGGCATCGTCATCGGACGGCAGCAGGCCGACGGAATGAGCCCGATCAGTGGGCTGCTCAACCCCGAGCTACGCGCCACGCTCGATGCCGTGCTCGGCTGCCTGGCGGCACCCGGGAAGTGCAACCCCGACGACGAATTGCCTTGCGTAGAAGGCGAACCCGATCCCACGGTGGCGCAGCGCGACATCCGGTCGGCGCAACAGCGCAACCACGACGCGGTGCTGGCGATGTGTCGAGCACTCCTGGCGTCCGGCGAACTGGGCTCGCACCGAGGTCTGCCGGTGACCGTCATCGTGTCGACCACCCTGCAGGATCTCGAGGCTGCCGCCGGGCACGCCATCACCGGATCGGGAACGACGTTGCCGATGCGCGATGTGATCCGTCTCGCGAGTCATTCCCATCACTACCTGGCGGTGTTCGACCGGCACACCGGCGAGGAGTTGTATCTGGGTCATGCCCGCCGCCTTGCCTCGGTGGCGCAGCGCATCATGCTCCATTCGCGCGATGTCGGCTGCACGTTCCCGGGGTGCACGGTGCCCGGCTACAACTGCGAGGTTGACCACATCGACGAGTATGTGGAGGCCAACGGTCCCACCAACATCAACAACCTGCATTTTCCATGCGGTCCGCATCACAAACTGAAAACCGCCGGCGGATGGAAGGTCCGAAGACGCGAGGACGGGCGGGTCGAGTGGATACCGCCGCCGCAGCTCGAGTTGCCCGGTGGTGGGGTGAATGATTACCACCACCCCGATCGGTTGCTCGGTGACGACTAGTGGTCAGGCCGCAGCGCGAGCCGCGACCACCGCCTCATATCGGTCCAGCACGGTGGCAGCCACCAGATTGTGCGAGCCCAGCGGCTCGGCCATCGAAATCCCTTGGGCCCGAACATATTCGGCCACCCGATCGGTGATCCTGCCGTGCGCCAGGAACCACGGTGCGATGACGATCCGGTGGGCGCCACCGGCCCGCAGCCGCAGGGTGGCATCGGACAGGGTCGGACGGGCGCCCGTCGCGAACGCCACCCGCACGCCGCTCCACCGGGTGTCGGCCGCCAGGGTTGTTGCCACCGAAGCAGTTTGGTCATTCGCCACGGCGGACGAGGATCCGACGGCCGCGACGATCACGCCGACATCGCTGTCGTCGGCGCTGACCCCGGCCTCGGCCAGCCGTACCCGCAGTACCTGCAACAGCGCGGGGTCTTCGCCCAGCACCTTGGCCTGGAGGACGGCCTGCAGGACGCCCTGGCGGGCAGTCGGCCGACACGAAGCGATGATCTCGGGGATGTCGACCCGTGCGTGATAGACGTCGGCCAGCAGCATCGGCGTCACAACGGGCGCAACCGAGTCCGACCGCAGATCTCGGAGCACGTCACGCAGATTCGGGGTATTTCGCTCCAGGAAGGCCGCCCGCACATCGAGTTCGGGCCGCAGCCGCCGAATCCGGCCGACCACGGCGTGCGCAACCGCGGCAGAGCGCGGGTCGGCGCTGCCGTGCGCGGTCAGCACCAGGGCGGGTATCACGACGCGTGCAACCCGCATTCGGTCTTGGCCAGTCCCTGCCAGCGACCGCTGCGGGGGTCGGAGCCCGGCTCGGGCCTGGCGGTGCACGGCTTGCAGCCGATCGACGGATAGCCCTCGTCGACCAGCGGGTTGACCAGGATGCCGTTGGTGTTGATGTAGTCCTGCATCTGCTCGTCGGACCACGCCGCCAGCGGGTTGATCTTCACCAGGCCGAACGCCTCGTCGAACGAGATGAGGGGCGCGTTGGCGCGCGTCGGGGCCTCGACGCGGCGGATGCCGGTCACCCACGCGCGGTACCCGGACAGGGCCTTCGAGAGCGGTTCGACCTTGCGCATCCGGCAGCAGGAGGCCGGGTCCCGGGCGAACAGATCCTTGCCGTGCGCCTCGTCCTGTTCGGGGACGGTGAGTTCCGGCATGACATTGACCACATGCACGTCGTAGACGGCTTCGGCGGCGTCGCGGGTGCCGATGGTCTCGGCGAAGTGGTAGCCGGTGTCCAGGAACAGGACGTCGACGCCCGGGCGCACCTTGGCGGCCATCTCGACCAGGACGGCGTCCTGCATGTTCGACGCGACCACATACGCGCCGCCGAAGTTCTCGTCGGTCCAGCGCAGCAGGTCCTCGGCGGAGGCGTCCGCCAGGTCGGCGGCGCCGCGTGCGGCACGTTCCCTCAGGTGGGTCTCGGTCTGTGTGCTCACGCGATCACCTCAAGTCGGCTTCGTCGGCCCGAACGGCCCACTGGGCGAAACGCTCGCCGTCCTCGCGTTGTTTCACGAAGTTGCGCACAACCCGCTCGATGTAGTCGCCGAGCTCGTGGGACAGCACCTTGTGCTGGCGCAGTTTGCGGCCGAACCCGCTGTCCAGGCCCAGGCTGCCGCCCAGGTGCACCTGGAAACCCTCGACCGGATCGGCGCCGTCCTCGCTGATCATCTGGCCCTTGAACCCGATGTCGGCGATCTGGATCCGCGCGCACGAGTTCGGGCAGCCGTTGAGGTTGACGGTCACCGGGACGTCCAGGGCGGAGTTCAGGTCGGCCAGGCGGGCCTCCAGGTCGGGCACCAGGCTCTGGGCGCGGACCCGGGTCTCGGCGAACGACAGCTTGCAGTACTCGATGCCGGTGCAAGCCATCAGGTTCTGCCGCCAGTGCGACGGGGTCGAGGACAGGCCCAGCTCATCCAGCCCCGCGCGCAGTTCGGCCAACTTGTCGTCGGGAACGTCGAGGACGATCAGCTTCTGGTAGGGCGTCAGCCGGACTCGGTCCGAACCCACCGACTCGGCCAGATCGGCGACCTTGGTCAGGATGGTGCCGGACACCCGGCCTGCGATCGGCGCGACGCCCACGGCGTTGAGCCCGTTCTTGAGCTTCTGCACACCGACGTGGTCGATGTTGTGCGGCACCTGCTCGGGCGCGGGGCCGTCGATCAGCGTGCGCTTCAGGTACTCCGTTTCGAGGATTTCCCGGAACTTTTCGACGCCCCAGTCCTTGACCAGGAACTTCAGCCGGGCCTTGCTGCGCAGCCGGCGGTAGCCGTAGTCCCGGAAGATCGAGGTCACGCCCTCCCAGACCTCGGGCACCTCGTCCAGCGGCACCCAGACGCCGAGGCGCTGGGCCAGCATCGGGTTGGTGGACAGGCCGCCACCGACCCACACGTCCAGGCCGGGGCCGTGTTCGGGGTGGTTGACGCCGATGAACGCGACGTCGTTGATCTCGTGCGCGACGTCCTGCAGGCCGGAGATGGCGGTCTTGAACTTGCGCGGCAAGTTCGACAGCAGTGGATTGCCGATGTAGCGCCGCACGATCTCTTCGAGCGCCGGCGTCGGATCCAGGACCTCGTCGAGGGACTCACCGGCCAGCGGCGAACCCAGCACCACACGCGGGCAGTCGCCGCACGCCTCGGTGGTCTGCAGGCCGACCTCCTCGAGGCGGCGCCAGATCTCGGGCACGTCCTCGATGCGGATCCAGTGGTACTGGATGTTCTCGCGGTCGGTGATGTCGGCGGTGTCGCGCGCGAACTCGGTCGAAATGTCGCCGAGCGTGCGCAGTGACCGCGCGGTCAGGGCACCGCCGTCGGAGCGCACCCGCATCATGAAGTAAGGGGCCTCGAGCATGTCGGTGTTGTCGTCACCGGTCCAGGTGCCGTCGTAACCCTCTTTGCGCTGGGTGTACAGGCCCATCCAGCGCATCCGGCCGCGCAGGTCGGTCTTGTCGATCGAGTCGAAGCCCTGCTGGGAATAGACGTCGAGAATGCGGTCCCGGACGTTGAGGGCGTCGTCCTCCTGCTTGAACACCTCATTGGGATTGAGTGGTTCGCGGTTGCCGAGTGCCCACTGGCCCTCGTCGCGTGTCTTGGCGGGCCGGGCCGCTTTCTCTTGGGTGTCGGTCATTCGTGCTCCTTGTGAGGAACCGACCGTTCGGAGCGCGCGCGTTCACCGGGTGGCTGATCCGGCGGCGCAGATCCGGCGGCCAGCTGTCGTACTGGGTGGGCAGGTCTCTACGGGATCAAGGCAGACAGCAACAGCTACAGACGCGCTTGAAGTCGACATGCCGACGCACCACCAGGATGAGCGGGGCGGGGACGGCGATCACGCTGGTGATTCTGCCACGGAGCGCCCCGGTGCCCCAATTTGGCCGAATCTCCGGTCGAGGTGAGCGGAACGCCCGCCGGTGTTGGTTGCGCCGGGTCTCGCGCTCGCCGGACTGCACGGCTCGCCGAACCCGCCGGTGTTGAATATGAGCCATGCTGCCCGAGCTCACGCTGACACCCGGAGGGCAGTTCGGCATCTACATCCACGTGCCGTTCTGCGCGACGCGCTGCGGCTACTGCGACTTCAACACCTACACCCCCGGTGAGCTCGGTGGCGCGACCCCGGCCGGCTGGCTCGACGCGTTACGAGCCGAGCTGGCGATGGCCGCCGGAGCGTTGGCCGGCCCCACGGTGGACACGGTGTTCGTCGGGGGTGGGACGCCGTCGCTGCTGGGCGGCCGCGGGCTGGCCGAGGTGCTCGACGCGGTGCGGGACGCGTTCACGCTGGGCTGGAACGCGGAGATCACCACCGAGGCCAACCCGGAGTCGACGTCCCCGGAATTCTTCGCGCAGCTGCGCACGGCCGGCTACACCCGGGTGTCGCTGGGGATGCAGTCGGTGGCGCCGGGGGTGCTGAAGATCCTGGATCGGGTGCACTCGCCGGGCCGAGCGCCGGCGGCGGCCCGGGAGGCGCGGGCGGCGGGTCTGGCGCACGTCAACATCGACCTCATCTACGGGACGCCGGGGGAGACCGACGACGACCTGCACCGCTCGCTGGATGCGGCGCTGGAGTCCGGGGTGGACCACATCTCGGCCTATGCGCTGGTGGTCGAGGACGGTACCGCGCTGGCCCGCCGGGTGCGCCGCGGTGAGATCACGCCGGTGGACGATGATGTGCTGGCGCGGCGCTACGAACTCCTCGACGGCTGGCTGACGGCGGCCGGGCTGGCCTGGTACGAGGTGTCGAACTGGTGTCTGCCGGGCGGCGAGTGCCGGCACAACCTGGGCTACTGGAACGGCGGGCAATGGTGGGGCGCCGGTCCGGGGGCGCACTCCTTCGCCGGCGACACCCGGTGGTGGAACGTCAAACTCCCGGCCGCGTACGCCGACGCGCTGGCCGAGGGCCGGCCGCCGGTGGCCGGGTTCGAGGTCCTCGATCCCGACGACCGGCACGTCGAGGACGTGCTGCTGGGCATCAGGCTGCGCGACGGGCTGCCGACCGAGGTGCTCGATCCCGCCGAACGGGCGCGATCGGCGACCGCGGTCGCCGCGGGTCTGCTGCGGGCTTCGGGCGATCGGTTGGTGCTGACCGACGCCGGCCGGTTGCTGGCCGACGGGGTGGTGCGGTCGCTGCTGGGCTGACCTCGAAGGCCGGTCCGGTCATCGCCCTGCCGACCAGACCCGGGCCCGAAGGCCTCAGCCGAAGGCGTCCATGTCGAGGACCCGGGCGTGCAGGATGGTCCGGTTGCGCAGCGCGGCCCGCACCGCCCGGTGTAAACCGTCCTCGAGGTAGACGATGCCGTGCCACTTGACCGCGTGCGGGAACAGGTCACCGTAGAAGGTCGAGTCCTCCGACAGCAGTCGGTCCAGTGCGAGCACCGTCGTCGTCGTCACCAGTTCGTCCAGCCGGATCTGCCGGGGTGGGATCCGGGACCAGTCGCGGTAGGAGAGGCCATGCTCGGGGTAGGGCTTGCCGTCGCGGACGCCTTTGAAGATCACCTGAGGATCACCGCCGGTAGCCCGGCCTGGGACCTGACCATCAGCAAAGGCTAACCGCTGATGTCGCCGACGGCGCTGGCAACGCCCATGCCAACGTAAACTGGAGCCGCTGAGGCTCAATATTGCCAATCAACATCCGCTCCGGAGGAGGCTGCGTGGGCAGCGCCGACGAACGTCGTTTCGAGGTGTTACGCGCGATCGTCGCCGACTTCGTGGCGACCCAGGAGCCCATCGGGTCGAAGTCCCTGGTGGATCGTCACAACCTCGGCGTCTCGAGCGCGACCGTGCGTAACGACATGGCGGTGCTCGAGGCCGAGGGGTACATCACCCAGCCGCACACCAGCTCGGGCCGCATCCCCACCGAGAAGGGCTACCGCGAGTTCGTCGATCGGCTCGACGGCATCAAGCCGATGTCGTCGCCGGAACGCCGGGCCATCCTGACCTTCCTGGAATCCGGGGTCGATCTCGACGACGTGCTGCGCCGCGCGGTCCGGCTGCTGGCCCAGCTGACCCGGCAGGTGGCCGTCGTGCAGTACCCGACGCTGTCGTCGTCGACGGTGCGCCACCTCGAGGTGGTGGCACTCTCGCCGGTCCGGCTGCTGCTAGTGGTCATCACCGATTCGGGCCGGGTGGACCAGCGGATCGTCGAGCTCGGCCATCCGCTGGACGAACAGCAGCAGGCGCGGCTGCGGGAACTGCTCGGTCAGGCGTTGGACGGCAAGAAGCTGGCGGCCGCCTCGATCGCGGTCGCGGACCTGGCCGGCCACCTCAGCGATGCGGGCCCGATCCCGGACGGGCTCGGCGACGCCGTGGGGCGCGCTGCCACGGTCCTGCTGGAATCCCTGGTCGAGCACCGCGAGGAGCGGCTGCTGATGGGTGGCACCGCGAACCTGACCCGCAACACCGCCGACTTCGGCGGTTCGCTGCGGTCGGTGCTGGAGGCGCTGGAGGAACAGGTGGTGGTCCTCAAGTTGCTGGCCGCCCAGGAGGAGGCGGGCAAGGTCACCGTCCGCATCGGGCACGAGGCCGAGATTGCCTCCGGCGCCGAGCAGATGGCCGGGACGTCGGTGGTCACCACCACCTACGGCACAATGGATACGGTCTATGGCGGCATGGGGGTCCTCGGGCCCACCCGGATGGACTATCCGGGAACCATTTCCAGCGTCGCCGCGGTCGCCCTCTACATCAGTGAAGTTCTGGGCACCCGCTAGCAGGGTCGGTGCGGGAAATCGGCAGGCACGAGAAAGAGAATCAAGTGGCACGGGATTACTACGGTCTGCTCGGGGTGAGCCAGGGCGCCGGCGACGCCGAGATCAAGCGCGCCTATCGCAAGCTGGCCCGTGAACTGCACCCCGACGTCAACCCCGACGAGGCGGCGCAGGCCCGGTTCAAGGAGATCTCGGTCGCCTACGAGGTGCTGACCGACCCGGAGAAGCGGCGCATCGTCGACCTCGGCGGCGACCCGCTGGAGAACTCCGGCCTGGGTGGTGGCGGCGGCTTCGCGGGCTTTGGCGGCCTGGGCGATGTGTTCGAGGCGTTCTTCGGTGGCGGCACCGCCTCCCGCGGGCCCACCGGCCGGGTGCGTCCCGGTTCGGATTCGCTGCTGCGGATGCGGCTCGATCTGACCGAGTGCGCCACCGGTGTCACCAAGCAGGTCACCGTTGACACGGCCGTGTTGTGCGATCGCTGCCAGGGTCGGGGCACCAACGGCGATTCGCGGCCGGTGTCGTGCGACACCTGCGGCGGGCGCGGTGAGGTGCAGTCGGTGCAGCGCTCGCTGCTCGGGCAGGTCATGACGGCGCGCCCCTGTCCCACTTGCCGGGGTGTCGGCGAGGTCATTCCCGATCCCTGCCACCGCTGCGGCGGCGACGGGCGGGTCCGCTCCCGGCGCGAGATCAGTGTGAAGATCCCGGCCGGGGTGGGCGACGGGATGCGCGTCCGGCTGGCCGCCCAGGGCGAGGTGGGTCCCGGCGGGGGTCCGGCGGGTGACCTGTATGTCGAGGTCCACGAGCAGCCCCACGACATCTTCCTGCGCGACGGCGACGACCTGCACTGCACGATCGAGGTGCCGATGGTCGACGCCGCGCTGGGCACCACCATCGGGGTGGATGGCATTCTCGACGGCCCGATCGAACTGACCGTCCCGCCGGGCACCCAGCCCGGGGCGGTGCTGACCCTGCGCGGGCACGGCATGCCGCACCTGCGTTCGGAGGCCCGAGGCAATCTGCACGCCCACGTCGACGTGGTGGTCCCGGCCAAGCTGGAGCACAAGGACGCCGAGCTGTTGCGCGAGATCAAGGCCAACCGGCACCGCGATGTCGCGGCGGTGCGGTCTGCCCATGCCAACGTCCCTGCCGGGGCCAACGGGGGACTGTTCAGTCGCCTGCGCGAGACCTTCTCCGGCCGCTAGATTCAGCGCCATGGACATCGCGACGCTGACCCGGCTGCTGCTGTGGTCGCTGGTCGTCAACTACGTTGTTCTGCTCATCTGGTTCGTGGCCTTCGCGGTGGCCGGGGACGCCATCCAGCGCCTGCATGGTCGCTGGTTCCGGTTGTCGGACAACACCTTCGACGCAATCCACTACGGCGGGATGGCCTTCTACAAGCTGGCCATCGTGTTGTTCAACCTGGCGCCGCTGATCGCGCTGTGGGTGGTCGGCTGAGGGTGTCCGACCCGCTGTTCTACACCGAACAGCTGCCCCCAGTGGGTGCGGCGGCGGTCCTCGACGGCGACGAGGGATTCCACGCGGCCACCGTGCGCCGCCTGCGCATCGGGGAACGCATCGTGCTGGGCGACGGCGCCGGCGCGTTGGCCGACTGCGAGGTCGCCAGCACCGGCAAGCGCGATCTGACTGCTACCGTGCTGGCCCGTCGCAGTGAGCAGCGGCCGGTGCCCGCGATCACCGTGGTGCAGGCGATTCCCAAGTCGGAACGTTCCGAGTTGGCGGTCGAACTGGCCACCGAGGCGGGCGCCGACGCGTTCTTGGCCTGGCAGGCCGCCCGATGCGTGGCGCGCTGGGACGGGCCGAAGGCCGACAAGGGGCTGCGCCGCTGGCGTTCGGTGGCCCGCGCGGCGGCCCGGCAGTCCCGGCGCTCCTACATCCCCGACGTCGACGGTGTACTGACCACGCCGGAGTTGCTGGCCCGGGTTCCCGGTTCCCTGACGCTGGCATTGCACGAGGCTGCGACCACGAAGTTTACGGAACTGAAGTTTGCCGAAGTCGCATCGATCACACTCGTCGTCGGGCCGGAGGGCGGCCTGTCGGATGACGAGGTCGCGGCGCTGACGGCCGCCGGTGCGCACGCGGTGCGGCTCGGGCCGACGGTGTTGCGGACTTCGACGGCAGCGGCGGTGGCGCTGGGGGCCCTGGGCGCCCTGACCCACCGGTGGTAGGACCGATCGGGAGCAAGGTGAAACGGATGGCGGGCTCGAAAAGCTCTGTGAGGCGTTGGCTCAGTGTTGGTGCGCTCGGTGCGGGCCTCGGACTGGAGGTGCTCGCCGGGCCCGCGGTCGCATGGGCCACCGATGGCAGCGCGGACGCTCCGTCGGACCCCGGACGTTCCGTTTCGACGGGCACACCCGCGGCCCCGGCAGCCAAAGAGTCCGACGCGACCAAGGCATCCGAAGCTCCGGAACCGAAAGATGCTGCCAAGGAATCGGATTCGAAGACCACGGCGCACCCCGAACGCGCAGTGGACCCGGAGCCCAGTTCGGACCCCGAACACAGTGCTGATCCGGAGCCGAGCGCCGACCCGGATCCGAGTGCTGATCCCGAACCCAGCGCCGATCCCGAGCCGAGCGCCGGCGACATGTCCGACACCAAGCGCGACCACTCGGCGTCGGCGCCGGTCCGGGAGGCAACACCCGAACCGGCTGCCACCGATGGCCAGCAGGCCGTCGCGACCGATCCGGCGCCGGCCGAATCCAGTGAGTCCACCGAGCCCGCCGAACCGCGCGATCCGGCACCCGCCACGCGGCCCGCGCCCATGCTCGAGGTGCAGGAGGTGGCGCACGACGACACCAGGGCGGACCGGATCCGGACCGCCAGCGCCACGGTGATGACCGCGTCGGTCGCCAGCAGCACCGCCAGCGCAACTTCGTTCGACCTCATCGGCACCATCATCGGTGTGGTGTTCGGCGTGATCACCGCCCTCGAGCAGTGGGCCGCGGGGCCACCGTCGGCCCCGGCCGGAAGCACCGTGTCGGTGCGCACATCTTCGCTGCAAGTCACCGACGCCCTCAGCGTGCCGGCCGACTGGTACTTCCCGGAGGCCACCGAATCCGGACATGCCCCGCAGCAGGTTATCTTCCTCGCGCACGGGTTCTTCGGCGTCGGCGCGATGTACAGCTACACCGCGGCGCGGTTGGCCGAGAGCACCGGCAGCATCGTCGTCGTCCCCACCATCACGTCGAATCCCTTTGCCGCCGGTGGCCTTTGGATCAACGGCGCGGGAATGCAGTCCGCGGTGGCGGACCTGTTCGCGGGGGGCCGCGCGGCACTGACGGCCAGCGCCCTGGCCGCCGGGTACGCCCAGCAGTACGGACTGGCCGCCGCCGACGGCCCCGTGGAACTGCCGCACACCTTCGCGCTGGCCGGCCACTCGGCCGGTGGATCCCTGGCCACCGGGGCCGTCAGCCACCTGACTGCCGGTGCGCTCCACGATCTGGCGGGCGTGCTGCTGTTCGACGCCGTCACCACCGGCGACACCGTGGCCGACGCACTGGCCACTCTGGACGGAACAGGACGCTTCATCCCGGTTCGCGAGATCGGCTCGCCCTTCAACCTGTGGAACTTCCCCAGCAATGTGAACGCCGCGCTGTCAGCGGGCCGCGCCGGCCACTTCACCGGCGTCGTCCTCGCCGGCGGCACCCACGCGGATTCCATCCAGGGCGGCGGTCAACTGATCAACATCGCCCTGGATGTGCTGGTCGGCGTGTCGCTCCCGCAGAACGAACAGGCGCTGGTGGATCTGGCCGGAACCTGGCTGGCGCAGTGGTTCGCCGACGTGACCGACGCCGACGACGACCTGGTACCGGGTTCCACCTTCACCATCGCCACCGCCGCGGGCCCGGCCACCGCGACGGTGATCGGAACCCCGCCCGCCGCGGACGTGGCCGGCCGCCGCGACACCGTCGCGCTGGCTGTCTGAGCGTTTTCCCGGCCAACTCGAGGCCGTTGCTATGTGGCCTTCGTCGGGCGCATATCGAACGATCTGCCCATTCCATTGACGGACGGGTAGTTTGCGGGCTTATCATCAGTCACCGCCGTATAGGGGTCACGGAGGTCGTCTCGGTGGTCCATGTCAGGGGTGCGGCGCGTGGATGACAGGGGATGCTCCATGGCTGGACATCGGTGGCTGGGGACGGGCGTGATCGCGGCGGGGCTGTCGATGCATCTGCTGTCGGGCACGGCAGTCGCAATGGCCCAACCGGATACCTCGACCGATTCCGGCGGTCAACCCACGGCCGGTGCGCCACCGGCCGGCACGCAGTCCGCCGATCCGCAGGCACCCGATTCGGATACCGCTGGCTCCGCCGAGCCGGCGGCCGATCCCGAACCGGGCAAATCCGATCCGGACGACGCGCTCGACCACGAGCCGCCCGCTGACGGTGCCGACATCGGCTCTGGCTCCGACGGGAGCACGGCGCCGGGCCCCGCCGAGCAACCGGCGGTGCACGACGGGCACGCGGTTCGCGAGACCGAGGATCCCACGGCGGCTCCCGAGACGCCGGCCGCGCCGTCCGCCGATCCGGCGTCGGCCGAGCCGGCCAAATCGGACTCGCAGAGCCCGTCCGAGCAACTGGTTGCCGAGGCCACAACAGCGCGTAAAGTGGTTGTGGCGGAAGATATTACGGATCAGCCCGCCGATGGGGCTCCCACCGGGGTGGAACCGGCCGACGTTGAAGTTGAAACCGTCGGGACTGCCACGTTGAGCGTCGCGGCTGGCGAACCGGCCAAGCAGGCCGCCGCCACCAGCATGTCGATCCTGGACGTATTGCTCTCGATGTTCTGGGGCATGATGGCGTCGGTGGTTCAGTCGGCCGCGGGTCCGGCGTCCCTGCCGTCGGAAAGCACCGTCTCCCTGCGTAGTTCGTCGCTGCAGCTGACGGATGCTCTCGCGGTACCGACGGACTGGTATTTCCCGGAGGCCGGCGAACCCGGGCAGGCTCCGCAACACCTGATCTTCCTGACGCACGGCATGTTCACCGTCGGTGCGATGTACAGCTACACCGCGGCCCAGCTGGCCGAGAACACCGGCAGCATCGTCGTCGTACCCACCATGAGCTGGAACCCCTATGCGCCCGCAGGGCTCTGGATCGGCGGTCCGGCGATGGAATCGGTGATCGCGAGTCTGTTCGACGGCGACCGTGCGGCGCTGAACGCCAGTGCGCTGGCGGCCGGGTACGCCAAGCTGTACGGCCTGGATCCCGCAAGCGCCGAGTTGCCGCGGGAGTTCGTGCTCAGCGGTCATTCCGCGGGAGCGGCGCTCATGCTCGGTGCCATCAGCGATCTCGACAACCGCACGCTCGATGACCTGACGGGTGTTCTGCTGTTCGACACCGTCTCGTCGGGGTCCACCGCGGCAGATGCGCTGGCCCGGCTCGCCGCCTACGAGCACGAAACGGGACGCTACGTGCCCGTCACCGAGATCGGCGCCCCGCCCAACGACTGGAACCGGCCCAGCAACATCCACCAGGCCCTGGCGACCGCGCGGCCGAACCACTTCAACGGAGTGATCATCAGCGGTGCAGCGCATACCGACTCCGTGCAGTCCGGTAGTCCGGCCGTTCAGAGCATCATCAGCTGGCTGGTGGGCAACGTTTCACAGCGCGCGATCCTGGCCCTTCAGCGGTTCGCCGACGATTCGGTGAATACCTGGTACTCCGGCCGGAGTGAAATCGAGTACGTCGAGGGCGAGGGTTCGACGATCGTGATCCCCACCCCGGGCGGTCCCATCACGGCCACCGTGCTCGGGGTGCTGGCGGACGCCGTGGTCCCGGGCCGGGTCGACGACGCGATCGCGGTGTGATGCCGCCGGGCCGACGGTAAACTTGGGCGGCAAGAACGCTCCCCGTCCTGGAAAGCAGGCTCGAACACCCACCGTGACGCCCCGCGAGACAACCGCCGCTCCGGCCGCCCACACCGCGAAGAGCAGCATCGACATCCCGCCCGACATCGTCGTCGGTCTGCTGGGCTCGGCAGACGAGAACCTGCGTGAACTCGACCGCGGTCTGGCCGCCGACCTGCACGTACGGGGTAACACCGTGACACTGTCGGGATCGCCCGCCGACGTCGCCCTGGCCGAACGCGCCGTCACCGAGCTGATCGCCATCGCCGTGGGTGGTCAGGCGCTGACCCCCGACGCGGTGCGCCGCAGCGTGACGATGCTGACGGGGGCCGAGGGAGAATCGCCGGCCGAGGTGCTGACCCTGGACATCCTGAGCCGGCGCGGTCGGACCATCCGGCCCAAGACGCTGAATCAGAAGCGTTATGTTGATGCGATCGACGCCAACACCATCGTGTTCGGCATCGGACCGGCCGGAACCGGCAAGACGTATCTGGCCATGGCCAAGGCGGTCAAGGCCCTGCAGACCAAAGAGGTCACCCGGATCATCCTGACCCGTCCCGCGGTGGAGGCCGGCGAACGACTGGGCTTCCTGCCCGGCACCCTGACCGAGAAGATCGACCCGTACCTGCGGCCGCTGTACGACGCGCTGCACGACATGATGGACCCCAACGCCATCCCGAACCTGTTGGCGGCCGGGGTGATCGAGGTGGCGCCGCTGGCGTTCATGAGGGGCCGCTCGCTCAATGATGCGTTCATCATTCTCGACGAGGCGCAGAACACCACGCCCGAACAGATGAAGATGTTCCTGACCCGGCTGGGGTTCGGCTCGAAAATCGTTGTGACGGGGGACATCACACAGGTCGACCTGCCGAACGGGCAGCGTTCGGGGCTGCGGGCCGCCGTCGACATCCTCGACGGCATCGACGACATTGCCGTCGCCGAACTCACCAGCGCCGACGTAGTGCGCCACCGGCTGGTCTCCGAGATCGTCGACGCGTACGAAAAGTCCTCGGGTGCAAGCGAACTCGGTGGCAATCGGGCCCAGCGACGGGGTGCCCGGAAATGAGCCGCGAAGGATCGCCGCGCGTAAGGATCGCAGCGAGGGAATCCGAGCGAGGACCGGAGCGCGTGGGAGTCGAGCAATGAGCATCGAGGTCTCCAACGAATCCGGGATCGACGTCTCGGAAGCCGAATTGATCAGCGTCGCTCGCTTCGTCATCGCCCAGATGCAGGTCAATCCCGGCGCGGAACTGTCGATGGTGCTGCTCGACACCACGGCCATGGCCGATCTGCACATGCGGTGGATGGACCTGCCCGGGCCGACGGACGTGATGAGTTTCCCGATGGACGAGCTCGAACCGGGCGGGCGGCCGGATGCCGCAGAGCCCGGACCGTCGATGCTCGGTGACGTCGTGCTGTGCCCGCAGTTCGCCGCCGAGCAGGCCGCGGCCGCCGGGCACGAACTCGAGCACGAGCTGGCGCTGCTCACCGTCCACGGGGTGCTGCACCTGCTCGGTTACGACCACGCCGAACCGGACGAGGAGAAGGAGATGTTCGACCTGCAGCGTCGTCTCCTCGAGGACTGGTACGCCGACCAGGCGCAGCTGTATCGCAGGACGCGGCAGAGCGAGCGGGACCAGCATCTGCTGGACAACACCAGCCGCTTCCTGCACTCGGACGATTCATGAGCAGCGTCAATTCGTGACGGGTCTGGCGCCACTGCTCGGCGTGCTGGCCCTGGTGGTGCTGGCCGGCGTGTTCGCCGCGATCGATGCCGCGGTCAGCACGGTGTCGATCGCTCGGGTGGAGGAACTGGTCCGCGACGAACGCCCGGGCGCGGGCCGGCTGGCGCAGATGGTCGAGGAGCGGCCCCGCTACATCAACCTGGTGGTGCTGCTGCGGATCGTGTGTGAAACCACCGCCACCGTGCTGCTGGCGGCATATCTGACCGAACGGCTCGGTCTGGACTGGGGCCTGTTCACCGCGGCGGCCATCATGGTGGTGACCAGCTTCGTGGCCATCGGGGTGGGTCCGCGCACCCTGGGCCGACAGAACGCCTACTCCATCTCGCTGGCCGCCGCCCTTCCGCTGCATGCCATTTCGGTGCTGTTGACGCCCATCAGTCGGCTGCTGATCCTGCTCGGCAATGCGCTGACGCCGGGCCGCGGCTTCCGCAACGGGCCGTTCGCCTCCGAGATCGAGCTGCGGGAGGTGGTGGATCTGGCCCAGCAGCGCGGCGTGGTGGCCGACGACGAGCGCCGGATGATCCAGTCGGTCTTCGAGCTCGGCGACACCCCGGCGCGTGAGGTGATGGTGCCGCGCACCGAGATGGTCTGGATCGAGGCGGACAAGAACGCCGGTCAGGCCACCTCGCTGGCGGTGCGCAGCGGCCATTCCCGGATCCCGGTGGTCGGCGAGAACGTCGACGACATCCTGGGCGTGGTCTATCTCAAGGACCTGGTCGGCCGGACCTACTACTCCACCAACGGCGGCCGCGACACCCTGGTCGGGGAGTTGATGCGCCCCGCGGTGTTCGTGCCCGACTCGAAACCCCTCGATGATCTGTTGCGCGAGATGCAGCGCACCCACAACCACATGGCGCTGCTGGTCGACGAATACGGCGCCATCGCCGGGCTGGTCAGCATCGAGGACGTGCTCGAGGAGATCGTGGGCGAGATCGCCGATGAATACGACGCCGACGAGATCGCGCCCATCGAGAAAGTGAGCGGGGGTGGCGATCTGGGCGATCAGGTGTTCCGGGTGTCGGCCCGGCTGCCCATCGAGGATCTCGGCGAGTTGTACGACGTGGAGTTCGACGACGACCTCGACGTCGACACCGTCGGCGGCCTGATGGCCCTGGAGCTGGGCCGGGTGCCGCTGCCGGGTGCTCAGGTGCAGACCCATGGGCTGCGGTTGCGCGCCGAGGGTGGCAACGACCATCGCGGTCGGGTCCGCGTCGGCACGGTGCTGGTCAGTAACGTCGAACCCGAGGAGAGCCACGATGGAAGCCGTGATGACTGACGCCGTCGCCGAGTGTGAACTCTCGGCGATGGATCACCCGATATTTCGCACAGGTTTCACGTTCGGCGGGGTCGAATGAGCGACGAATTCCGTTCCGGCTTCGTGTGTTTCGTGGGCCGGCCGAACACCGGCAAGTCGACGCTGACCAACGCGCTGGTCGGTGCCAAGGTGGCGATCACGTCGAACCGGCCCCAGACCACCCGGCACACCATCCGCGGCATCGTGCACCGCGACGACTTCCAGATCATCCTGGTGGACACGCCCGGCCTGCACCGGCCCCGCACGCTGCTCGGCAAGCGACTCAACGACCTGGTCCGCGACACCTACTCCGAGGTCGACGTCATCGGGCTGTGCATTCCCGCCGACGAGCCGATCGGCCCGGGTGATCGCTGGATCTACCAGCAGATCCGGGACGTCGCGCCGCGCACCACGCTGATCGTCATCGTGACCAAGACCGATAAGGTGCCCCGTGACCGGGTTGCGGCCCAATTGGTCGCCGTCAGTGCGGAATTCGGTGAGCATGCCAAGGAGATCGTGCCGGTGTCGGCGAGCACCGGGGAGCGGCTCGACGTGCTCACCGAGGTGCTGGCCGCGCAGCTGCCGCCGGGTCCGGCGTTCTATCCCGACGGCGAATTGACCGATGAGCCCGAGGAAACGCTGATGGCCGAGCTGATCCGGGAGGCCGCGCTCGAGGGTGTGCGCGACGAGTTGCCGCACTCCCTGGCGGTGGTCATCGAGGACATCGAAGAACGTGCGGGCCGGCCCGAGGATGATCCGCTGATCGACGTGCACGCCGTGCTGTTCGTCGAGCGGGACAGCCAGAAGGGCATCGTGATCGGCAAGGGTGGTGCGCGCCTGCGCGAGGTCGGCACCGCCGCGCGTACGCAGATCGAAAAACTGTTGGGCACAAAGGTTTTCCTGGATCTACGGGTTAAGGTCGCCAAGAACTGGCAACGCGACCCCAAGCAGCTCGGCCGCCTGGGCTTCTAACCTGCCTGGCTAGAAGTTGGGCTGGTTCGGCGGACGCTGGCCGAACTGACGCGGGGGAGCCGGCACCGGCGCGGCCGAATCACCCTTGCCGTAGACCGCGACGACGACGCTGCGATCGGGCACCAGGTTCTCCGACCACACCCCGATCTCGATGTTGCTGCAATCCGACATGATTGCCATGTAGTCGGGCCGGCCCATCCACTGTTGCAGGATCTCCACGCCGCTGATGGCCAGCGCCGGGTTGATCGCCACTGTTTCGGAAACCACCCCGGCATACCCGGCGGCGTGCGCTCGGTCGGCGACCGTGGACCCGTCGGAGCCGATGTCCCCGTCCAGTGCACGGTTGTTCAGCACGTCGTCGGTGTGCCACTGGGCGGCCAATCGCAACTTCGGATTGATCTTGATCCCGCTGTTGGTGGTCCCGGCCGGGCCATCGCACCCGGCCCGACGCTGGATGGTGTAGATGTTGGCCACGACACCGTCGTTGAGGCGGCGATTGTCGGCATGCGCGACGGACGGAACGGCCAGCCCGGTGATCAGGCCGAGCCCAGCACACAGCACACCCAACCGCTTGCCCAACATGGATCGGGACTCTACGCCCGTGTCACAAAAAGCACAGATATTCGGAAAGCATTACGGCGGCTCATGGGGGTGAAGACGGTGAGCCGAATTGGCGGCCGCCGGCGGGCACCGGTGGTGCGGCGTCACCGCGGCCGTAGACCGCGACCAGCACGCTGCGGTCCAGGCCGTTCACCGACCACACGCCGATGTCCATATTTCCGCAGTTCACCATCGTGGCCTTGTAGTCGGGCCGGCTGAACCACTGATTCATGATGTCGATGCCGTTGATGGCCAGCGCGGGGTTGATCGCGACGGTCTCGGCAACCACACCGGCGTAGCCGGCGGCGCGCGCCCGGTCGGTGACCGTGGACCCGTTCGAGCCGATGTCGCCGTCCAGGGCGCGGTTGGTCAGCACGTCGTTGGCCTGCCACTCGGCTGCCAACCGCAGCTTGGGGTTGACCTTGACCATTGGTTCGATCTTGTAGTCGTCGGCGCAGCCGGCCATCATCATCGCGTTGTGGATGTCGGCCACGACGCTCTCGTTGAGCCGATCGTTGTTGGCGGCGGCGGTGGGCGCGGTGCTCAGGAGCCCGGCCAGCAACGTCGGCGCCGCGGCCATTGCCAGCGCAATCCTCATGGGCGTGACCTTACCCGGCAGGCAGCAACCGGTGCCGCGAGGTGTTTGCCGGTCGGGGACGGCGGTTCGTGGGCCGGAGGCATCGATGTGCTCCCGAACGGCTGACCGGCGCGCGTCCCCGTCGATGTCGCCGTGCGATGCCAGACTGGCCCGATGCGGCTGTATCGGGACCGGGCGGTGGTGGTTCGCCAGCACAAGCTCGGTGAGGCCGACCGCATCGTCACGCTGCTGACCCGCGAGCACGGCCTGGTGCGTGCCGTGGCCAAGGGCGTGCGCCGCACCCGCAGCAAGTTCGGGTCGCGGCTGGAGCCATTCGCCCATATCGACGTCCAGCTGTATCCGGGCCGCAATCTCGACATCGTCACCCAGGTGGTGTCGATCGACGCGTTCGCCACCGACATCGTCAACGACTACGGTCGCTACACCAGTGCCTGCGCCATCCTGGAGACCGCCGAACGCCTCGCCGGTGAGGAACGCGCTCCGGTGCCCGACCTGCATCGTCTCACCATCGGCGCGCTGCGCGCGGTGGCCGACGGCACCCGCGCCCGCGAGCTCGTGCTCGACGCCTACCTGCTGCGGGCCATGGGCAGCGCGGGCTGGGCGCCGGCGCTGACCGAATGCGCCCGCTGTTCGGCCCCGGGCCCGCACCGGGCCTTCCACATTGCCGCGGGTGGCAGCGTGTGCGTGCACTGTCGGCCGTCGGGGTCGGCCACCCCGCCGCAGGGGGTGCTGGATCTGATGGCTGCCCTGCACGACGGCGACTGGGCGCATGCCGAGACGGCTCCGGCCTCGTACCGCAGTCAGGCCAGCGGGTTGGTGGCCGCGCACCTGCAGTGGCATCTGGAACGGCAGTTGCGGACGTTGCCCCTGGTCGAGCGGGGCCTGCCGGTGGCCGTCTCCGACTGAATCGACCGTTCCGCGGGGTCGTGGCCGGTTCTCGAATCCCGACACGCGTCGGGGTGCGGGTTGCGCCCGGGACGCTTCGGTCAGGCAGGATGTGCCCATGGCATTGCGAGGTAAGAAGGGAGAGACCTTCCCGCAGCTGCCGCCGGCACCCGACGATTATCCGGCCTTCCCGGACACGTCGGTCTGGCCGGTGGTGTTTCCCGACATTCCGCGCGGCACGAACGGACGCTTCGCCCGCCCGCCGCAGCACATCTCGCACGCGGTGGCCCCCCGGATCCCGCCAGATCAGCTGCCCAACCACGTGGCCGTGGTGATGGACGGCAACGGGCGCTGGGCCAAGCAGCGCGGCCTGGCCCGCACCGAGGGCCACAAGATGGGCGAGGCGGTGCTCATCGACATCACCTGCGGGGCCATCGAACTCGGCATCAAGCACCTGTCGGTGTACGCGTTCTCCACCGAGAACTGGAAGCGCAGCGCCGAGGAGGTCCGCTTCCTGATGGGGTTCAACCGAGAGGTCGTTCGGCGCCGCCGCGAAGCACTCGACCTGATGGGCGTCAACATGCGCTGGGTCGGTTCGCGGCCCAAGATGTGGCGCAGCGTCATCAAGGAATTCGACATCGCCGAACAGATGACCATCGGCAATGACGTCATCACCGTCAACTACTGCGTGAACTACGGTGGTCGTACCGAAATCGTCGAGGCGACAAAGCGAATCGCCGAACTGGCCGCCGAGGGCAGGCTCAGTCCGGACCGGATCAGTGAGGCCACCCTGGAGCGGCACCTGCACCGTCCGGACATCCCTGACGTCGACCTGTTCATCCGGACCTCGGGGGAGCAGCGGGCCAGCAATTTCATGCTCTGGCAGTCGGCCTACGCCGAATACGTGTTCCAGGACAAGCTGTGGCCGGACTACGACCGGCGCGATCTGTGGGCGGCGTGCGAGGAGTACGTGTCACGCAACCGCCGGTTCGGGCGGGCCTGATGTTGGCCTCGCGGTTGGCCGGTGTCCTGCGGGAGGTCGCCGACGTGGTCGAGGAGGCCGACGGCGCACTGACCGTCACCCACGGGGGAGCGGTGGCCTCGCTACGGGTGGTGCCGATCGACGACGAGCTCGAACTGATCTCGCTGACACAATTGCTGGCGTGGGATTTGTTGGTGACCAACAGGATTCGTAGCCGGGTGGCCGAGCAGACGGTCAAGACGCTGCTGGGTACCGTGGCGCTGGTGGAGAAGTCAGGCAGTACGAAGGCCGACGTCCTGCTGCGGTACAACTTTCCCGCGGCCGGATTGTCCGATGATGCCCTGCGTACCCTGATCCTGATGGTGCTCGCCGGCGGTGAGGACGTCCGGGACGCGCTGCGGTCCTGACCTAGCTGCAGGCCGGGCAGGTCCCGAAGATCTCGATGGTGTGACTGACGTCGGAAAAGCCATGTGCGGCAGCCACTTCGGCGGCCCAGGTCTCGACCTCGCGGCCGGCCACCTCCACCGTCGCGCCGCAGGAGCGGCACACCAGATGGTGGTGATGATGCGACCCCGAGCAGCGCCGGTAGACCGATTCGCCGGTGTCGGTGCGCAGGGTGTCCACGACATTGGCCGCCGACATCGCCTGCAGGGTGCGGTAGACGGTGGTCAGCCCGATGTTCTCGCCGCGGCGGCGCAGCTCGTCGTGCAATTCCTGGGCCGAGCGGAATTCGCCGAGGCTGTCCAGCAGCTGGGTGATGGCCGCGCGCTGCCGGGTGGCGCGCACCCCCGCACCGGTCACCGGTCCTCCCCGGCGTGGGCCACCGCGTCGAGCACGATGTGGGCCAGGTGCTGGTCGACCAGGCGGTAGTGCACCTCGCGGCCGCAGCGCTCACCGGCCACCACGCCGGCGGCCTTGAGGATGCGCAGGTGCTGGCTGACCAACGGCTGCGGCAGGGCCAGGGCGTCGACCAGTTCGTGCACACACCGCGACGACGACTGCAGCTGCAGCACGATGGCAATGCGGACCGGAGCGGCCAGCGCCCGCAGTAGGTCGCCCGCGCCCTCGAGGATCTCGCGCGGGGGCGCTTCATCGTCGTGAACTTGCGTGGACAACGCGACCCTCCGCTATTGGAAACGATTTTCAGTAACCATTGCATGCGAGAACATGCATGTCAAAGGTTCGGTTAGCTTGGGGATATGACGCCACTGGAGATCACGGTTCGAGGTCAGGCCCGCAGTCGCTACCCCGCCGAGCGGGCCACGGTGTCGCTGTCGGCCGACTTCGAGGGCGCTGATCGGGCGAGTGTGTACCGGCGTGCCGTCGAACTGCAGGAGCCGTTGGCTGCCGACCTGACGGGGCTGCACCCGAGCGCGGTCAGCCGGTGGTCGTCGGATCAACTGCGGGTTTTCAGCTTCCGGCCGTACTCACCCAAGGGCAGCCGACCGCTGATGTACCGCGTGGCGATCAAGGTCGAGGCCGAATTCACCGATTTCGAGCAGCTGTCGGCGTTCCTGGACCGCTGGGCCGCCCGGGACGGCGTCGAGGTGGGCGCCACCGTCTGGGATGTCAGCGAGGACAACCGCCGCCGCTACGAGGGGACGTTGCGGGCCGAGGCCGTCGCCGATGCCACCGCCAAGGCCCAGTCGTATGCCACCGCCGCCGGGCGAGGAGCGGTGACGGCAGTGCAGTTGGCCGACCCGGGCATGCTGAGCGATGAGCGCCCCGCCGCTCGGCCGATGCTGGCGCGGATGGCCGATGCGCCGATGCCCGCGCCCCCCGGGTTGGAACTGCGGCCCGACGACATCGTTCTCGAGGTCGCCGTGGAGGCGCGCTTCGTCGCCGAGTAGCCCGGCTGCCGCATTTCTCCGCGAGCGTCCGTGTCTGTACCGCGCCACGCCGTTGCGCGTGTACAAACCCGGACGCTCGCCGGGAGTTCGGTGAGCGTGACCGCGACCGATAGGCTGTCCCGGTCACTATCCCCCCAGCACAGGAGTCCGTTCTCGTGGCGTCCGTCATCGACACCGTCGTCAATCTCGCCAAGCGGCGGGGCCTGGTCTACCAGTCCGGGGAGATCTACGGTGGCACCCGCTCGGCGTGGGACTACGGGCCACTGGGTGTGGAACTCAAGGAGAACGTCAAGAAGCAGTGGTGGCGTTCGATGGTCACCGGCCGCGATGACGTCGTCGGCCTGGACTCGGCGATCATCCTGCCGCGTGAGGTGTGGGTGGCTTCCGGGCACGTCGACGTGTTCAACGATCCGCTGGTCGAATGTCTGAACTGCCACAAGCGGCACCGGCAGGACCACATGCAGGAGGCCTACGCCCTGAAGAAGGGCGGTTCTCCGGACGACGTGCAGATGAGCGAGATCGTCTGTCCGGACTGCGGCACCAAGGGCCAGTGGACCGAGCCGCGCGATTTCAACATGATGCTCAAGACCTACCTCGGCCCCATCGAGACCGAGGAGGGCCTGCACTATCTGCGCCCGGAGACCGCTCAGGGCATCTTCGTCAACTTCGCGAACATCGTGACCACGTCGCGCAAGAAGCCGCCGTTCGGCATCGGCCAGATCGGCAAGAGCTTCCGCAACGAGATCACGCCGGGCAACTTCATCTTCCGCACGCGCGAATTCGAACAGATGGAGATGGAGTTCTTCGTCGAACCGTCGACCGCACCGGAGTGGCACAAGTACTGGATCGACACCCGGCTCAAGTGGTACACCGACCTCGGCATCAACCCGGACAACCTGCGGCTGTACGAACATCCGCTGGAGAAGCTGTCGCACTACAGCGCCGGCACCACCGACATCGAGTACAGATTCGGCTTCACCGGCAACCCGTGGGGTGAGCTGGAGGGCATCGCCAACCGGACCGACTTCGACTTATCCACGCACGCAGAGCATTCCGGTGCCGACCTGACCTACTACGACCAGGCCACTGAGACCCGCTACACGCCGTACGTCATCGAGCCGGCGGCCGGCCTGACACGGTCGTTCATGGCGTTCCTGGTCGACTCCTACCACGAGGACGAGGCTCCCAACGCCAAGGGCGGCGTGGACAAGCGCACCGTGCTGCGGCTGGATCCGCGCCTGGCGCCGGTCAAGGCCGCGGTGCTGCCGCTGTCCCGGCATGCCGACTTGTCGCCCGCGGCAAGGGATCTGGCGGCCGAGCTGCGCCAGAGCTGGAACATCGAGTTCGACGACGCCGGTGCGATCGGCCGGCGCTACCGCCGTCAGGACGAGATCGGCACGCCGTTCTGCGTGACGCTGGACTTCGACTCGCTCGAGGATCAGGCCGTCACCATCCGCGAGCGCGATTCGATGTCCCAGGAGCGGGTGGCCATCGCCGAGGTGTCCAACTACCTGGCGACCCGCCTCAAGGGCAGCTGACTTTTTGTTTCCCGCGAGCGGCCGTGTTTGTACAGCGACGCGCCGGTTCAGCTGTACAAACGCGGACGCTCACGCAGCCTGATGGCCGAGTTCGAACCCGATGCGGCGGTTCATCTCCCAGGTTCGGCGGCGGACGTCGTCGCTGACGATCGACAACAACCGCCAACCCCTCTCCGTCAATGCAGCCCGCTTCTGGCGATCGCGTTGGAGAGCCTCTGGCGAGCTGTGCCACTCGAACCCGTCGTACTCGACCGCCAACCGCTGATCGGGCCAGGCGAAGTCCACTCGCCACACTCTGCCGGAGCGATCGACGATTTCGTACTGCAGCTGAGGCGGCGGCAGCCCGGCGTCGTGGATCGCCAGGCGCACTTCACTTTCCATCGGTGACTCGGCCTCCGGGCGAGCGAGACCGATCAACTCGTCGCGGATCGCCACAATTCCGCGGCGGCGATGCTGTGCTTCGGCAGCGAGCGCGAGTTGTTGCCGGGTGCAGGTGCTGCTGCGCAGCGCAGCGTCCAAGAGTGCCAGCGCCCGAGGCCGGGGGAGCGTCCGCGCCACTTCCACGGCGGTCCACGGTGCAGCGGTTGTCGAGCGTCCGCGCACGGTGATCCGTGGTGCGCCGTCCCGCCGGTGCACTTCGAGACCGTCGCAGCTCCGGAGGTGAGCGCCGGTGTCGAGAACATGCACGGTGCTGTCCTCTTCGGTGTCGAACCCGAACGCCGCCGCCGCGGTGGTCAAGCAGACCGCGACGGGCGCACCGGCGCGCAGATCGAGACCCCGTAGCCGCAGTTCCAGGTCGGGTTCGCCGACGCCGTAGATGCCGGGCCACAGCTTGATCAGTTCGCCGGTGCGCAGACGCGACTGCAGACCGCGACGGCTGAGAACTGTCAGCAGTTGGCCCGATGTCGCGGCCCCACCCTGTTGGCGCAGTAGATGTTCCAGCTCGACCATGCCCGGCATCGTGGTCGGAATGCCGAATTAGCAGTAGTCACCCCTGTGGATGAATGCCGAGCGTCCGAGTTTGTACACCCGCAGCGGCGTGTCGCTGTACAAACACGGCCGCTCGCGAGAAAGGGGGAAGTTAGAAGCGGCCGCCGCCGTAGCTGCGGCTCGACGAGTTCGACGACCCGCCGTAGGACGTCGGCCGGCCGGGGCTGCGGCCGCCGCCCCAACTCCCGCCATACCCGCCGCCATATCCGCCACCGAACCCACCGCGCAGGATGTTGCCGATGATCACACCGCCCAGCACCGAACCGAGATCGGAATTACGGCTGTACTGCGGCGCATAGCTGCGCTGCGCGGACTGCACGTCGCTGTTGGCCAGCGATTGTGCTTGTGCCGCAAGTGAAGCCGCGCCATTGGCGTGCGCCATCGCTTCGGTCGGATTGGTGGTCTGCTTGGCCTGGGCGGCTTCCAGCTGCCGTTTGGCCTCGGCCAGCCGGGTACGCGCCTCCGGGCCGATGCTGCCCCGGCGGGTGTCGATGTAGTCCGACACCGACTGCACCCGGGTCTGCGCCGTCGACAACGCCTGGGCCAGCATCCGCGCCTGCGTCTCGTCCTCCTGGCGCTGGTGGGTGACGGCGGCCAGCACCCGGTCCAGTTCCGCGTCGGTTGCGGTCAGCCGCACGAAGGTGCCCAGCGGATCGCCCGTGCCGTTGGTGCGGGCGTCGTCGGCGGCCTTGGCGGCGGCGGTGCGCGCCTTGGTCAGTTCGTCGGCGTGCGGGGTGCCCGGCTGGGCCAATTGCTGGGCGGCCTGGTCGATGCCGGTCTCGATGTCGGCGATGCGATCCGGGAGGTCGGTGACCGCGCGGTTGATGTCGGTGGCCACGCTGTCGACAGCGTCGAGCAGCGTCTGTGCCTGTCCCAGTGCGCTTTCGGTGGCGCGCACCGCGTCGACGAGCTGCGTCTGATCGGTGGCCGGCTTGCTGACCAGCCCGCGTCCGGAGGTGATGCTCTCGTCGGCGAAGGTCAGTCGCTGCCGCGCGGTGTCCACGTTGCCCGAGACCGAGGACAGCGCGGTGTCGGAGAACTGCTTGTGCAGCCCGGCCAGGGTCTGTGCGGCGGGATCGAGTCGCGCGGTCAGCGCCACCATCTGCTGGGTCAGCCCGTCGAGGCGGTCGGGTGCGTTGATGACCAGGTCCCGTAGCTCGTGGAACGCCTTGTTCTGCGACTCGAGCTGTTGATCGGCCTTCCCGGCGGCCACCAACACGCTGGTCAGCAGGCGGCGTTGCTCGAGCGGCGGCTCCGGCGACGCGTCGTCGAGTGTCTGCCGGACCGAGAACGCCTGGGCCAAAGCAGCTTTGGCATTGGCGACCGCGTCGGCGAAGGGCTTGGTGCGTTCGGCGCCGAACTCCTCGACCGCCAGCTGCAGTTCGCTCTCGGAGGTGCGCACCGCGTTGTCGACGTCGACGACCATCTGTTTGGAGAGCTCGTCGAGCGCTTCCAGCGGCACCGACGCCAGTGCCCGCTCGTCGGTGGGGTCCAGCCGCTTGGCCGCTTCGACATCGGCCCGGTGCCGGCGGCGCTGTCGCGAGCGCATCCACCACCACAGCAGCACCACCAGCAGGACCAGCGCCCCAACGGCGATCAACACCGCCCTGCCGGAGATCTGCGTTCCACCACCGGTCGGGGGTTGGGCGTTGAGCCCGTTGGCCGCGTTGATGGCCGCGCCGGCCCAGTCGTCGTTGCGCAGGGCGGGAGTGATCTTGTCGCGCCGGACACTGTCGATCAGCGAGGAGGACCCGCCCGTCATCGAGGGGTCGACATTGAAGGCGAACGAGCGGTCCTGGGTGGCGATGGCCAACAGCGCATCGTCGGTGCCCAGATCGCTGAGCTTCTCGGTCTGCTTGGACCAGTCCAGCCAGCCGAGGTCGTCGAACGATGTGACGTAGACCACCCAGAGTTTGATGCGTCGGTCGTTGAACAGCTTGTCGACCGCGGTCTGGACCTCACGCTTCTGGGAGTTGGAGAGCACTCCGGCGTTGTCGGTGACCTGCTGCTGAACCCGGAAGGGGGGTTCGGCGACGACGCTGGGCGCCCAGAGCAAACCCGTGAACAGTATGACCAGCAGCAGTGGCAGGAGCCGGGCAACGCGCATGAAATGCAATCTAGTGCTTGCCGCGGACACGGTGCCGTTGATTGGTGGGCGCACCCTGGCAGACTGGGGCGCGGTATGAGCAACGAACACGGTGGGTACGGGCCGTTCGACCGCGAACGGCTCGTCGCGGAGGGCCCCAAGAGCGCGGGCATTCCGGGCACGGACACCGAGTTTCGCAGTGACTTCGCCCGGGATCGTGCGCGCGTACTGCACTGTGCCGCGCTGCGTCGCCTGGCCGACAAGACCCAGGTGGTGGGACCCCGAGAGAGCGACACCCCGCGCACCCGGTTGACGCACTCCCTCGAGGTTGCCCAGATCGGGCGGGGGATGGCCATCGGGTTGGGCTGTGATCCCGACCTGGTCGACCTGGCCGGCCTGGCCCACGACATCGGCCATCCGCCCTACGGGCACAACGGCGAACGGGCTCTCGACGAGATCGCGGTCGCCTACGGCGGGTTCGAGGGAAATGCCCAGAATTTTCGGATACTGACCCGGCTGGAGCCGAAAGTCCTTGACCTCGAAGGTCGTTCGGACGGGCTCAACCTGACCCGCGCATCGCTGGACGCGGTCACCAAGTACCCGTGGCCGCGGGCCCCACAATCGGTGGGCCGTACCAAGTTCGGGTTCTACGACGACGACCTGCCCGCCGCCCAGTGGGTGCGCTCCGGGGCGCCGTCGGCGTGGCCGTGCCTGGAGGCCCAGGTCATGGACTGGGCCGACGATGTGGCCTATTCGGTGCACGACGTGGAGGACGGCGTCATCTCTGGACGTATCGACCTGCGGGTTCTGGCCGACAGTGACACTGCTGCGGCCGTCGCCAAATTGGGCGGTTCCTCGCACGGCGCGGACTTCGACGATCTGCTGGCCGCCGCCGAGCGGCTCTCTCGGCTGCCGGTGGTCGCCGCGGTGGGCAAGTACGACGGCACCCTGGCTGCGTCGGCGGCGCTCAAACGACTCACCAGCGAACTGGTCGGCCGGTTCGCCAACGCGGCCATCCAGGAGACGCGCACCGAGGCCGGTCCCGGGCCGCACCGCCGCTACGGGGCGGATCTGGCGGTCCCGCCGATCGTGCGCGCCGAGGTGGCCGTCCTCAAGACGCTCGCGCTGCAGTTCATCATGTCCGACCCCACGCATCTGAAGATCCAGGCCGAGCAGCGGGTGCGCATCCATCAGGTGGCCGACGCGATGCTCGCGGGTGCGCCGGCCACGCTGGATCCGCGGTTCGCGCCGGAGTTCGCGGCCGCGCCCGATGACGGTGCCCGGCTGCGGGTGGTGATCGATCAGATCGCGTCGTTCACCGAGACCCGGCTGGAGCGCTTCCACGCCAGCCTGGACTGAACCCCGGATCTGTTCTTCGCCCACTGCGATGTCTGCTCGCACTTCTTCGCAGCCACCGCAGAACAGATGTGGGGACGGGTGCCGTCGTGGCCCGTCCGTACACTGACCCGCATGGCCGGCCGCATCTCTGATCGCGACATCGCGGCCATCCGTGAGCGCACCCGCATCGAGGACGTCGTCGGCGACTACGTCCAGCTGCGGCGGGCCGGCGCGGATTCGCTGAAGGGGCTGTGCCCGTTCCACGACGAGAAATCGCCGTCGTTCCACGTCCGGCCCAACCACGGCCACTTCCACTGCTTCGGCTGCGGCGAGGGTGGCGATGTCTACGCGTTCGTCCAGAAGATCGAGCACATCAGCTTCGTCGAGGCTGTCGAACTGCTCGCCGACCGGATCGGCCACACCGTCACCTACAGCGGGGCGGCGGCCACCAATGTCCAGCGCGACCGCGGCAGCCGCAGCCGGCTCGTCGCCGCCAATGCCGCCGCCCAGGAGTTCTACGCCGCCGCGCTGGAGTCGCCGGAGGCCGCCCCGGCCCGGCAGTACCTGACCGAGCGCAACTTCGACGCAGCCGCAGCGCGGCTGTTCGGCTGCGGGTATGCCCCCTCGGGCTGGGACAATCTGACAAAACACCTGTTGCGCAAGGGATTCGAATACAAGGAACTCGAAGCGGCGGGGCTGTCCAAGCAGGGCAAGCGGGGGCCGATCGACCGGTTCATGCGCCGGTTGCTGTGGCCCATCCGCGGCTCGGCCGGAGAAGTGATCGGCTTCGGCGCGCGCCGCCTCTACGACGACGACCCGATGACCGCCAAGTACGTCAACACGCCCGAGACCACTCTGTACAAGAAGTCGAACGTGTTGTTCGGCATCGATCTGGCCAAGCGGGACATTGCCAAGGGGCATCAGGCCGTCGTGGTGGAGGGCTACACCGACGTCATGGCGATGCACCTGGCGGGCGTGACCACGGCGGTGGCCTCGTGCGGCACCGCGTTCGGCGACGAGCACCTGTCGATGCTGCGCCGGCTCATGATGGACGACAACTTCTTTCGCGGCGAGCTCATCTACGTGTTCGACGGCGACGCCGCCGGGCGGGCTGCGGCGCTGAAAGCCTTTGATGGCGAACAGAATCTGGCGGGGCAGTCGTTCGTGGCGGTGGCCGCCGACGGCATGGACCCGTGCGATCTGCGGCTCGCGCACGGCGACACCGCGTTGCGCGATCTGGTGGCCCGGCGCACCCCGCTGTTCGAATTCGCTATCCGCACAGCGCTTTCCGAGATCGACCTGGACACCGCCGAAGGCCGGGTGTCCGCATTGCGACGTTGTGTGCCGATGGTCGCCAAGATCAAGGACCCGACGCTGCGCGACGAGTACGCCCGTCAGTTGGCCGGCTGGGTCGGCTGGGACGACGTCGCACTGGTGATCGCCCGGGTCCGCGAGACCGCCAAGGGTGGCCGGTCGAACAACGTCCGGGGCCGGCCGCGGGCCGCTACCGGGGCTCCCGGAGCCGCTGCGTCGGCGGGGGAGACCCGCCGGCCGGACCCGCGTGATCCCACACTCTGGCCGCAGCGAGAGGCGCTCAAGGCCGCGTTGCAGTACCCGGCGCTGGCCGGCCCCGTGTTCGACTCGCTGGCCGTCGAGGGCTTCACCCATCCGGGCTATGCGGCGGTGTGCGGGGCCATCGCGGCCGCCGGGGGGACGGCGAGCAGCCTGGGCGGTGCCCAGTGGATCGACGCGGTCCGCCAGCTGGGGCAGTCCGACGCCGGGCTGATCAACGAGCTCAGCGTCGAGTCAATCCGGATGGACGACGAGGAGAAGCTGCCGCGTTACATCGGCGGCGTACTCGCCCGCCTGCAGGAGGTATGGATCGGGCGGCAGATCGCCGAGGTCAAGTCGAAGCTGCAGCGCATGTCACCGGTCGAACAGGCCGATGAGTACCACGCCGTGTTCGGCGACCTGATCGCCCTCGAGACCTACCGCAAGAGCCTGCTGCAGCAGGCCAGCGGCGATGATGTCGGGACATGACCACCGTTCAGCGGTTACCCTTGCACCCATGGCATCCATGAAGCGGACCCGTCGCGCCGTCGCTGTCGGCGCGTTCCTGCTGGCCGCGGGGGCCGCTCCGCTGGTGTCCGCCCTGACCACCGACACCGCCGCGCCGCAGGCCGGCCAAGGTCAGTGCCTGGCGTGGTTCGGGGCCCGCGACACCGGCAAATGCATCGGCTGGGCCAATACCAGTGCCCCGGCCTGGTCGGTGGGCACCAACGGCGTTTACATCAATCCGGCCCAGCCCGGGCAGTCCGTCCTGCCGCCGACCCACCCCGGATACGGCGGCTGACGCTGGTCAGCGCCGGCGTAGCCGGCTTCGCGCAGGAACCTGCGGGGTCTCCAGGATCGGTTCGACCACCGAGGTCTGGTCGTCGATCTCGATCTCTGTCAACTCGATGATCTTGGGGTCCGGCGACACCTTCTCGGCGAGCTTGCGGCGTCCGGCATCGATCACCGACTTGGTTGCGGGACTCTGCGTGATGGCCCGGGTGGTCGCAGCGATCTGCTCGTAGCGTTCGCGGCCGGCCTTGGTGCCCAGTACATAGCCGACCCCGAGCACGGCGAGAGCGCGTAACACTGGTGGCCTCCATGTCCGGTGGTCGGATCGGGATCGTCGGGTTCGGCGAAGCGCGAGGCCCGGCGACAAGTGGTTCGTCGGGCTCCATCCTGCCTCACCGAGCTGGGTGGCGACGCCAGGGCGCGGTGAGCAGGCGATTCCTGGGTACGCGGCCCGATGCGCTAAAGTCAACGCTCGGTCCGCGGGCATGTTTCGCGGCCGGGTGCATTCCCCTGTAGCTCAATTGGCAGAGCTCCCGACTGTTAATCGGGCGGTTATTGGTTCGAGTCCAATCGGGGGAGCCACGTCATTGGCGGGCTCTGCCGAGTGCGCACAACATCTGCACAAATATCGGGCCGGGTTGTAGACAGTGTGAGTACCAATGCGTGCTCCACCAGCGCCTCTTACACCTTCGTCGCTGTGTAAATGAAACATTGGCAGTCCCCATTGTGTAAACGTAATGTTTACGCATGCGCATCGCCGACAGTGCGCGCAAGCACGGCATCGGCGATGCGGACATGTTGCACGCGGTCAAGAATGCGATCCGGGTGATAGAGCAGGAATACGACGGCCAGATCCGGCAGCTCGTGATCGAGGCGGATGCGACCGCCCGACTGCTGGAGGTGGTCGTCGTTGCCGATGAACCCGCGCTAATCATCCACGCCGATATGTTGAGGCCGAAGTTCTATGACTACCTCTGAACGGTGATGACACGATGCCCACAACGCCCCAAGTTCACTCAGCTGACAGCGATGTTGAGGACTGGTGACTGCGCTCGCTGAAATTCCCCACTGACGCTCATTGAAATTCCTCACCCGTGTGGCTCCGCCGAGAAGGGCGGGCCTCCCTCGATGCTGCTGGTGTCTGACGCCAGTAGCTCTCGTCGAAGGAGG
>Ga0209023_10000441_pt1 | contig 63797 bp, 62 predicted proteins | sample LakOneMetagenome_FD_187468 | JGI IMG/M metagenome (GOLD analysis project Ga0209023, IMG submission 187468) | Freshwater and sediment microbial communities from Lake Erie, Canada (SPAdes) (version 2) | ecosystem: Environmental > Aquatic > Freshwater > Lentic | place: Lake Erie, Canada...
GTCGGCAGGATGATCTCACACCCCGCCGCCCCACCCCTGCCCCTCCCCGCAATGCGGGGAGGGAGAAGGAAGGGGCTTGCTCTCTTCATCCGTCATTCTGACGCAAGTCAGAATCCCGCTTCAAACGTCGGCAAGCGGGACCCTGATTGTCATCAGGGTGACGTTTAAGGAATGAGCGCTGATTGTCCTCGCACCACGGCAGCGGGGAGAGGAAAGGGGCCCATCGCAACGCGATGGGATAGGAGAGGGGCGAACGGATGTTCTTACAAAGAGACCGGGTGCCCCTCATCTCCCCTATCGCTTTGCGATGGGTCCCCTTCTTCTCCCCGCTTTCGCGGGGCGAAGACAAGTTACAAAATAAATTTTGAGAGATCGGCGTTGCGGGCGAGGCTGCCGACGTGGGTTTCGACGTAGGCGGCGTCGATGGTTACTTTCTCGCCGGCGCGGTCGGTGGCGGCGAAGCTGACGTCATCGAGGACACGTTCGAGAATGGTTTGCAGCCTTCTTGCGCCGATGTTCTCGATTGACGCATTGGTTTCAGCGGCGATGCGGGCGATGGCGTCGATGCCATCCTCGGTGAAATCGAGCGCGACGCCTTCGGTCTTGAGCAGCGCCACATATTGCTTGAGGAGGCTCGCCTCGGGCTCTGTCAGGATGCGGCGGAAATCCTCACGGTCGAGCGCCTTCAATTCCACACGGATGGGCAGGCGGCCCTGCAGTTCCGGCAGAAGGTCCGACGGTTTGGCGATGTGAAAGGCGCCCGAGGCGATAAATAAAATATGATCGGTCTTCACCGGCCCGTGCTTGGTTGAGACCGTGGTGCCTTCGATCAAGGGCAGAAGATCGCGCTGCACGCCCTCGCGGCTGACATCGGCCCCGGCGCGCTCGGACCTCGCACAGATCTTGTCCACTTCATCCAAGAAGACGATGCCGTTGTTCTCGACCGCATCGATCGCCTCCTGCACGATCTGGTCCTGATCGAGGAGCTTGTCGCTTTCTTCCGCCATCAGCATCTCGTGGCTGGCCTTGACGGTGGTGCGGCGGGCCTTGGTGCGGCCGCCGAAGGCCTTGCCCAGCATGTCCGACAGGTTGATGACGGAGGCGGAAGAGCCGGGCATGCCGGGAATATCGAAGGACGGCATGCCGCCCGTATCGGCGACCTGGATTTCGATCTCGCGGTCATCGAGTTCACCGGCGCGGAGCTTCTTGCGGAAGGAGTCACGCGTGGCTTCGGAGGCATTGGAGCCGACCAGCGCATCGAGCACGCGGGCTTCGGCATTGAGCTGCGCCTGCGCTTCGACACCTTTCCGCCTGGCGGCCCTCGCCATGGCGATGCCGCTCTCCACGAGATCGCGCACGATCTGGTCGACGTCGCGGCCGACGTAGCCGACTTCGGTGAATTTCGTCGCCTCCACTTTCAGGAAGGGCGCATTGGCGAGGCGCGCGAGCCGCCGCGCGATCTCGGTCTTGCCGACGCCGGTGGGGCCGATCATCAGGATGTTCTTGGGCATCACCTCTTCGCGCATCTGGCCTTCGAGCTGCTTCCGGCGCCAGCGGTTGCGGAGTGCAATCGCAACAGCGCGCTTGGCATCGGCCTGGCCGACGATGTGGCGGTCCAGTTCGGAAACGATTTCGCGCGGTGAAAAATCAGTCATGACAATCCCTGGAGAACTTCACGCGGCGGGCGGAACCGCGGCAGTGATTTTGGACGGAAGATGCCGGAGCAGCGCGGCCCTGAGCGGCCGCCAGGCGACGGAGAGGGTGAGCACGATGGCGCCGACGATCAGCACGGCGACGGCATAGGCCGATGTCTCGAAACCGGCTTTGACGATCAAGCTGCCTGCCGCGTAGGCGAGATAGGAGAGCGAGGAGACGAGCAGCGCGCGGCGGTCCACCACCAGCGCCACGAGGCCCAGCACCAGAAACAGGCCGATGATGAGCGCTGCCGAGGATAAATCCATTTCGCCCATATGCACGGTGCCCCACACCACGGGATGAACGATCAAGGGTGCGGCGAGGAGATGCAGCCAGAAGGCAATGTCGGTGCGCCGCGTGAGGCGCAGGCGGTCCGACATGTCAAAGCGCATGGCGAGCGCGAAGGCGGCAAGGCCGATGGGCAGGAAGACGAGCAGCGGATGATCGCTGATGGCATCGGGCCATTGGACGGAAAGCGCCGCGACCACGGAGGCCGCGAGTGCGGCAAAGCCCGCGGCAACGGTGATCGGCACATGGAACCTTTGCCAGTGGGCCCAGGCGGCCCCCGCGGCCACCAGCCCCGCGATGACGGCGGAGGCGGGATGATCACCCAGCGAGGAGGCTGAGCCCGCGACGGCCAGCACCAGCCAGAACACCGATGAGACAAAGACGGCGAGCAGTGTGATGCTGGGGAGCGCCATGCGGCGCTGGCGGGTGAAGATTTCCGCAAGGGCCCATGAGGCCACAGCGACCCCCGCCGAAGCGAGCCAGGGGGAAACCATGGTGAGCAGCCAGCTTAACGCGCCCAGGAAAAGTGCGAGGCCGATGGTGACGAAAATATCGTTGAAGCCGGTGAGCAGGCGGAAATGCTCTTCATCGGGCCTTGCCGTGATGCGGCTGGCGGTGAAGGCCTGAAGGCGCTGCAAGGTGGCGCGGTCTATGACGCCCGCCGAAACGGCAGCCTCGAGATCGGCGGCGCTCAGTTCGCCCGTCATAGGCTCAAGCTTTCGACGGTGAGATTGCCGTTGGTATAGACACAGATATCGGCGGCGATGGCCATGGCCTTGCGGGCGATGGTTTCGGCATCCATGTCCGTATCAATGAGCGCGCGGGCGGCGGCCAGCGCGTAGTTACCGCCGGAGCCTATGGCGATGACGCCGTTCTCGGGCTCAAGCACATCACCTGTGCCGGTCAAGACCAAGCTGACGCTGCGGTCGGCGACGATCATCATGGCTTCGAGGCGGCGGAGATAGCGGTCGGTGCGCCAGTCCTTCGCCATGTCGACGCAGGCGCGGGTGAGCTGGGAGGGATATTGCTCGAGCTTTCCTTCCAGCCGCTCGAACAGCGTCATGGCATCGGCGGTGGCGCCGGCGAACCCGGCGATCACCTGGCCGCCCGCGCCCAGGGGCCTCACCTTCCGCGCATTGCCCTTGATGATGGTCTGGCCGAGGCTCACCTGCCCGTCACCGGCGATCACCACCTTGCCGCCCTTGCGGACGGAGAGAATTGTCGTGCCATGCCATTGCACGGGCTCGGCCATGAGGCTTTCCTTTGCTGTTTCCTGCCCCATGTAGGCCCGGAAACCACGAAAGAAAAGGCACCCTTGGCCATTTCTTGCTGCATCTGCTAAATGGCCGCCCCGAGAGGATGACACTTGATGCGCAAGGCCACGATCACCCGCCGGACGACCGAAACCGAGCTCGCCGCCACTCTCGATGTGGACGGCACCGGCGCCTATGACATCAAAACGGGCGTAGGTTTTCTCGACCACATGCTGGAGCAATTGGCGCGCCATTCGCTGGCCGACATTTCGCTTCACGCCAAAGGCGATCTCCATATCGATTTTCATCACACCACGGAGGATTCCGGCATCGCGCTGGGGCAGGCCTTGGCCAAGGCCTTGGGCGAGCGCAAGGGCATCCGCCGCTATGCGAGCCTCGACCTTGCGATGGACGAGACGCTGGTGCGCGCAGCGATTGACGTCTCGGGCCGGCCGTACCTCGTGTGGAACGTGAGTTTCACACGCGACAAGATCGGCGATTTCGACACCGAGCTGGTGCGCGAGTGGTTTCAGGCCTTTGCCATGAACGCCGGGGTGACGCTGCATGTGGAGCTGCTCCATGGCGAGAACAACCATCACATCGCCGAGGCCTGTTTCAAGGCGCTGGCGCGGGTGTTGCGTGACGCCGCGGAGATCGATCCCCGGCAGAAGGACCGCATTCCCTCGACCAAGGGATCGCTGGCGGGCTGATGGCGATTTATTCCGTTCATAACCGCGGTGGCGGCGCGCCGGACAAGACGGTGTTCGTGCGCGAGGGATTTTCCTCCGCCGCCTTCGTGTTCGGATGGATGTGGGCGCTGGCGCACCGCATGTGGGTTTCGGCGGCAGTGCTGTTCACGCTCAATGCGCTGCTGGCGGCGGGATCGGCCTCTCTCGGCGTGATCGTGACGGCGGCGAGCGGATTCGCGGTCAACCTGATCTTCGGAATCATCGCGCGGGATTTGCAGGCGCTGGCGCTGACCAGGCGCGGCATGGGCGAGGTGGGCCTGACAGAAGGACAATCGCTCGAAGAGGCGGAGCTCCGCTATTTTCATGGGGTTGGCGCGCGCATGGCGGCGCCCGCGCCCACACGCGGGACGCCTTATGTGCCCCATGCCGACACGCTCGGCCTGTTCGGCCAGGGATGAGTTCAGGCTGATGTCCGTCGCCATCATCGATTACGGCTCCGGCAATCTTCATTCCGCCGCCAAGGCCTTCGAACGCGCGGCGCGCGACGGCGGAACGAACATGGCCGTTCGCGTGACCAATGATCCTGATGTGGTGCGGGCCGCCGGGCGGATCGTGCTGCCGGGCGTGGGCGCCTACAAGGATTGCCGCGACGGACTTCGCGCCGTGCCCGGCATGTGGGAGACGCTCGACGCGGAAGTGACGAAACGGGGCAAGCCCTTTCTCGGCATCTGCGTGGGCATGCAATTGATGGCGACGCGCGGGCTTGAGCATGATGTATCGCAAGGCTTCGGCTGGATTGCCGGCGACGTGGTGCTGATGAAGCCCGCGGACCCTTTACTCAAGATTCCGCATATGGGCTGGAACACGCTTGACGTGGCGAGGCCGCATGCGCTGCTTGACGGCATGACGCTTGGGCCTCAAGGCCTTCACGCCTATTTCGTGCACTCCTATCATCTCGATGCAAAGAACCCCGGAGATGTGATCGCCACCACACCCTATGGCATGGCCGTGACGGCGATGGTGGGACGCCACAACATGGCGGGCACGCAGTTTCATCCCGAGAAGAGCCAGGCGCTGGGCCTGCAGCTTATCGCCAATTTCTTGCGGTGGCGGCCATGATCCTGTTTCCGGCGATCGATCTGAAAGACGGGCAATGCGTGCGGCTGAAGCTGGGCGACATGGAGCAGGCGACCGTCTTCAATGATGACCCCGCTGCACAGGCCAGGGCCTTCGAGGCGCAGGGCTTCAAGTGGCTGCATCTGGTTGACCTGAACGGCGCGTTCGCCGGGCAGCCGGTGAATGGGGCGGCGGTCGAGAATATTCTCTCGGCGATCAAGATCCCCGTGCAGCTTGGCGGCGGCATCCGCTCGCTGGGGCAAGTCGAGGACTGGCTGGCGCGCGGAATCAAGCGGGTGATCCTCGGCACGGTGGCGCTGAAGAACCCTCAGATCGTGCGCGAGGCCTGCAAGCATTTTCCCGGCGCCATCGTGGTGGGGATCGATGCGCGGGGCGGCCGCGTGGCAGTGGAGGGCTGGGCCGAAACCTCCGACCTGACAGTGGCTGAACTGGCGCGGCGCTTCGAGGATGCGGGCGTCTCGGCCATCATCTTCACCGACATCGACCGGGACGGTGTGCTGAAAGGTTTGAACATCGAGTCCACGCTGGCGCTGGCGCATGCGACATCGATCAAGGTGATCGCCTCGGGCGGACTTGCGTCGATCGCTGATGTGAAGCGGCTGCTTGAGCCTGATTGCAAAATCCTCGAAGGGGCGATTTCGGGCCGCGCCCTTTATGATGGCCGCCTTGATGCCAATGAGGCGCTGCGGCTGATCCGGGAGCATGGGGCATGAGCAAGGTTCTTCTGGTGACGGGCGGCGGGCGCGGCATCGGCGCCGCGGTGGCGCGCAAGGCCGCTGCCGAGGGCTATAAAGTCGCGGTCAATTATGTGAGCGACATGGCGGCGGCGGAGGCGCTGGTGAAAGAGATCAACGCTGCGGGCGGCGAAGCCTTCGCCATTGCCGGTGACGTGAGCCGTGACGCCGATGTGGTGCGCATGTTCGATGCCACCGAAAAACGCTTCGGGACGATCACCCATCTCGTCAACAATGCCGGGATCACCGGGCGGAGCAGCAGGCTCGACAAGGCCTCCGTCGAGACGATCCGCACCTGCGTCGACATCAATGTGACGGGGGCGATCCTGGTGGCGCGGGAAGCGGTGAAGCGCATGGCCACGAGTCTAGGCGGCGCGGGCGGCAGCATCGTCAATATTTCTTCAGCGGCTTCAACGCTGGGCAGCCCCGGGGAATATGTGTGGTATGCGGCGACCAAGGGGGCTGTCGAAAGTTTCACCCTCGGGCTGGCGCGCGAAGTGGCGGAGGACAATATCCGCGTCAACGCCGTGGCGCCCGGCCTGACGGACACCGAAATCCACGAACGCTCGACCCATGACAAGGCGCGCATGGAACGCCTGCGCCCGATGATTCCGCTGAAGCGGGTGGGGAAACCGGACGAGATCGCCGATGCGATCATGTATCTTCTCGGCGATCACGCCACTTACATCACCGGCGCCATTTTGCGCGTGACGGGCGGGCGCTGATGCTGAAGGCACGCCTGATCCCCTGCCTCGACGTGAAGGATGGCCGCGTCGTCAAGGGCGTCAATTTCGTGAGCCTGCGCGATGCTGGTGATCCGGTCGAGATCGCCAAGGCCTATGACGCGGCGGGGGCGGATGAATTGTGCTTCCTCGACATCACAGCCACGCATGAAAATCGCGGCATCCTTTTCGACGTGGTGTCGCGCACGGCGGAGGCCTGCTTCATGCCGCTGACCGTAGGCGGCGGCGTGCGGACGCTCGACGACATTCGCAAGCTGTTGCTGGCGGGGGCCGACAAGGTGTCGATCAACTCCGCCGCGGTCGCCAACCGTTCTTTCGTGAAAGAGGCGGCGGAGAAATTCGGCGCGCAATGCGTTGTCGTGGCGATCGACGCCAAATCCGTTGCGCCGGGGCGCTGGGAAATTTTCACCCATGGCGGGCGCAAGGCAACGGGCATCGACGCCGTGTCCTTTGCGCGTGAAGTCACGGCACTGGGGGCGGGCGAGATTCTTCTCACCTCCATGGACCGCGACGGCACGGGAGAAGGTTTCGATCTCGACCTCGTGCGCAGCGTGGCGGACGCAGTGCCCGTGCCCGTCATCGCATCGGGTGGCGTGGGGACGCTTCAGCATCTGGCTGATGGCATTCTCGACGGCCATGCGACGGCGGTGCTGGCGGCGTCGATCTTTCATTTCGGCACGTTTTCCATCGCCGAGGCCAAACACTATCTCGCGGCGCATGGCGTGCCCATGCGGGTGTGAGGGGAGGCACTATGACCGGTCATCATCTCGACGTTCTGGCTGATCTCGCGGATGAGATTGCCGCGCGCAAGGGGGCCTCGCCCGAGACCTCCTACACCGCGAAACTCTTTTCGCAGGGCATGGAAAAATGCGCCAAGAAGCTGGGCGAGGAAGCGGTCGAAGCGGCCCTTGCCGCCGTACTCAATGACAAGGCGCATCTCACCGCTGAAGCGGCGGATGTGCTCTATCATCTTCTCGTCGTGCTCACCGCCGCCGATGTGCCGCTTGAAAATGTGATGGCGGAACTCAAGCGCCGCCGGGGCACCAGCGGGCTGGCCGAAAAGGCAGCACGGGGACAGGGCTGATGGAAGATCTGGTCAAGGAAGTTTCACCCTTCCGCCGCTTCTCGCGCGAGGAGTGGGCGGCACTCCGCGCCGATACGCCGATGACGCTGACGCAGGCCGACCTCGACGAATTGCGCGGCCTCAACGACCAGATCAACCTCGCCGAGGTGGAAGCGATCTATCTGCCGCTGTCGCGCCTCCTCAGCCTCTATGTGGCGGCGACGCAGGGGCTGTTCCGCGCCACCAATAATTTCCTCCACGCCAATGAGCGCAAGGTGCCCTATGTGATCGGCATGGCGGGGAGCGTCGCGGCGGGAAAAAGCACCACGGCGCGCATCCTGCAGCGGCTCCTGGCGCGCTGGCCGAAGCACCCGAAGGTCGATCTCGTCACCACAGACGGCTTCCTGATGCCCAATGCGGTGCTGGAGCGCGACGGGCTGATGGCGCGCAAAGGCTTTCCCGAAAGCTATGACCTGCCGGCGATCCTGCGCTTTCTTTCCGACATAAAGGCGGGGAAGCCCAATGTCTCGGCACCGCTTTATTCGCATCTGACCTATGATGTGCTGAAGGACCAGCGGCAGACCGTGGACCAGCCCGATGTGCTGATCGTCGAGGGCCTGAACGTGCTGCAGACGGGGCGGCCGCCGCGCGACGGGCGCGGCATTCCCAATGCATCGGACTTCTTCGACTTCTCAATCTATGTCGATGCCGATGAGGAGGATTTGCGCAAATGGTATGTGGCGCGCTTCTTCAAATTGCGTGACAGCGCGTTTCGCGATCCCAAATCCTACTTTCACCGCTATGCCCGCCTGACCGACAAGGAAGCGGAGGAGACGGCGACGAGGCTGTGGGAGACGATCAACCTGGTGAACCTGCGCGAGAATCTTCTGCCGACACGGCCCCGCGCCGATCTGGTGCTCAGGAAGGGGAACAATCACTTCATCCGCAGCGTGTTTCTGCGAAGGCTGTGACGCTCATTTCATCGGTGCCCGATCAAGCGGGACCCTGATTGTCATCAGGGTGACGTGAGACGTGGGCGTCCTCGCCCCGATTTATCGAGGAGAGGACGTAGAGAGCTGCATCATCTTCCTGTCATCCCGGCGGTAAGCCGGGACCCAGACTTGGCCGGAAACGTGCGGGTGGAAAGTCTGGTTTCCGGCTTTCGCCGGAATGACAGGTGAAGGTGAAGGAGAGATTCAGAATGATCTCTCACCTCGCCGCCCCACCCCGGCCCTCCCCGAAACTCGGGTAGGGAGAAGACGTTAGAGCAAGCCCACGGCGCGGGCGTGGGCGTTGAGTTTGACTTCGGGGCGTGCGCCGATGTGGGAGATGATTTCGGAGGCGGCAAGCGCCCCGAGTTGGGCGCAGCGCGGCAAAGGGAGCGCGCGCGTGAAGCCGAAGAGGAAGCCCGCGGCGAAAAGATCGCCCGCGCCCGTGACATCGACGACCTTCGCCACCGGGAAGGCGGGAAGTGCATGGGTTTCATCGCCCTTCACCACCACACAGCCCTGCTCGGAGCGCGTGAGGACGGCGATGGCGCAATCCTTGCGGATCGCCTGTAGCGCGCCGTCGAAGCTCTGCGTTTTATAGAGCGACTTGATCTCCGATTCATTGGCGAAGACGATGTCGATGCCGTTGCGGATCAGGTCGAGGAAGCTGTCGCGATGGCGCTCGACGCAGAAGGAATCAGAGAGCGTGATCGAAGTGAGGCGCTTGTGGGCATGCGACATTTGCGCGGCACGCTTGAAGGCTTCCTTCGCCTCCGGCCTGTCCCACAGATAGCCTTCCATATAGGTGACGGCGGCATCGCCCACGGTCTTCTCGTCAATATCGGCGGTCGTGAGATTGACGCAGGCGCCGAGATAGGTGTTCATCGTGCGCTCGCCTTCCGGCGTGACGAGGATGAAGGAGCGCGCGGTGGCGGGGCCTTCGGTTGCCGCCGCCGAATCGAATTTCACGCCCTGCGAGCGCATGTCGTGACGGTAGATCGAACCCAGCTGATCGGCCTTCACCTTGCCGAAATAGGCGGCCTTGCCGCCGAAGGAGGCGACGCCCGCCGCAGTGTTTCCCGCCGAGCCGCCCGAGACCTCGATGGCCTGGCCCATGTCGGCATAGAGGCTTTCGGCGCGCGCCTCGTCGATCAGGTTCATCGAACCTTTGACGAGGCCGTGGCGGGCGACGAAACTGTCTTCGACCCTCGCGATCACGTCGACGATGGCATTGCCGATGCAGAGGACATCAATGGGGCTTTGGCTCATGGGCACTCCGGATTTTCCGGGATCAGGCGTTAGCGGATGGGCCTTGCGCAGGCAAGCACCCGCCATTAGCTGATAGGCCCATGATCAGAGCCTGGTATCTCGCCCTTGGCGACCTCTTCTCGCCGCCCTTCCGCGCCGTGCTGTTCAAAGCCGTGGGGCTGACGCTGGCGCTGTTCATTGCGGTGTTCCTCGCCGCCGAGTTCCTGATCGCCACGCTGACGCTTTTGCCGTGGCCGTGGGCGGAAACGCTGCTGGCGGTGGGCACCGGCCTTGCGCTGTTCGTGATGTTCTTTTTCCTGATGGCGCCGGTGACGGCCCTGTTCGCCGGATTTTTTCTCGACGACATCGCGGCGCGCGTCGAGGCCCAGCATTATCCGCGCGACCCTCCGGGCGAGCCGCTGGGCCTTGCGCAGGCGCTGGCGACCTCAGCCCAGTTCGCGCTGATCGTGCTGGCGGTGAACCTTCTGGCGCTGCCGATGATCTTCTTCGCCATCGGTGCTGTCGTGATGGTGACGGCCAATGCCTATCTGATCAGCCGGGAATATTTCGAGATGGCGGCGATGCGGCACATGGCCATTGCCGACGCCAAGGCGCTGCGGAAAGAGAATGCCGCGGACGTGTTCATGGCGGGATTCATCCCGGCGCTGCTGGCGCTCATTCCTTTCGCCAACCTGCTGGTGCCGCTGTTCGCCACCGCCTATTTCGTGCACATCTTCAAATCGGTGCGGGTGTCTTCGCGGTGAATTTGCACAAGTCCGCGATCGGGCAGCGCCAGCATTCGGGCTTCCGCGCCTTGCAGAGATAGCGGCCGTGCAGGATGAGCCAGTGATGGGCGTGCAGCAGGTATTTCTGCGGCACGATTTTGAGGAGCCCTTTCTCGACCTCGAGCGGCGTCTTGCCGGGGGCAAGCCCCGTGCGGTTGGCAACGCGGAAGAGATGCGTATCGACGGCGATGGTGGGATGGCCGAAGGCGATGTTCAGCACCACATTCGCCGTCTTGCGGCCGACGCCCGGTAGTGCTTCCAGCGCCTCGCGATTGTCCGGCACCTGGCCGCCGTGCCGGTGGATCAGCGCTTCCGAGAGCGCGATCACGTTTTTTGCCTTGGTGCGATAAAGGCCGATGGTGCGGATATAGGCTTCGAGTTTCGCGACACCCAGCGCCGCCATTTTGGCGGGTGTATCCGCCACCTTGAACAGGGCGCGCGTGGCCTTGTTGACGCCCGCATCAGTGGCCTGTGCCGAGAGCACCACGGCGACCAGAAGCGTGAAGGTGTTGACCGATTCGAGCTCGCCTTTGGGCTCGGGATCAAGGGACTGGAAGCGGCGGAACACCTCCTCCGCCTCCTTCGGCGTCATGCGCCTTGCTCTTGCCATCGCCTGCCTCTTATTCTTGAAGGTCAAAGGGGTTAAGGCAGGATGGACGAGGCGCGCAACCCGAAAAACTGGACGGCGGTTCTGACCCCGCACCGCTCGCTGTCGCGGCAGGGCTTCCTGATCGTGATGGGGCTGATCGCGGGCGTCAATTTCGTGGCGGGGCTTGTCTTCTATCATCTGGGTGCGTGGCCCGTGGTGGGCTTCTGCGGGCTGGACGTGCTGCTGATGTATCTCGCCTTCAAGCGCAATTTTGCCGATGCGCGGCGGGCCGAGCGGATCGAGATCACCGAAGGCGAAGTGATCCTCGACCGGCTGGCGGAGGGCAAAGAGCCACAACAGCAGCGCTTCATCCGCAACTGGGTGCGCGTGTCGCTGGAGGAGGATGTTGAGCGCGAGCTGATCGGGGCGCTCTATCTGACCTCGCATGGCAAGCGGACGGAGATCGCGTCTTTCCTCGCCCCGTTCGAGAAGAAGGAACTGGCCAAGGCCTTGAAGGCGGCGCTGGTTTCGCCTTACCGGTAGGCCCTCATCCGACGCGTGCCGCGCCACCTTCTTCCGCAAGCGGGAGAAGGGTGGGACGTCCGGAATCGGGTGGCAAAGAGGCGTTTGCCGTCCTAGTTTCGGAGCATGACACAGACATCACCACAGGATTACGAACTGGTGCGGCAGAGCCTCGCCTTCCTCACCGAGAACTGGCGCGAGCAGCCGTCGCTGGAAGAGCTCGCGTCGAGAAGCGGCATGAACCCCCAGCATCTGCAACGGGTGTTCACGCGCTGGGCGGGGCTGACGCCCAAGGCCTTCCTGCAGGCCATCACCATCGACCATGCGCGGGAGATGCTGCGGAATTCCGCCTCGGTGCTGGACACGGCCTATGAGGTGGGGCTTTCCGGGCCCGGACGGCTGCATGATTTGTTCGTGACGCACGAGGGCATGACGCCCGGCTTCTACAAGGCGAAGGGCAAGGGCCTCGCCATCCGCTGGGGTTTCCATGACTGCCCCTTCGGCCGGGCGCTGGTGATGGTGACGGAGATGGGGCTGTGCGGGCTGGCCTTTGCCGACCCCGGCAAGGAGCGCGAGGCGCTGGCCGACATGATGAAGCGGTGGCCCGAAGCGGATTTCATCGAGGACAAGACGGCCACCGGCCCGGTGGCCCGGCGCATCTTCGAGACCGGCAACTGGTCGCCGGAGCAGCCGCTCCGCGTGGTGTTCATTGGCTCGGACTTTGAAATCCGCGTGTGGGAAACGCTGCTGCGGATTCCCTTAGGTGCAGCCACCACCTATTCCGACATCGCCGCGCATCTCGGCAAGCCTTCGGCGGCGCGGGCGGTGGGAACGGCGGTGGGGAAAAATCCCATCTCCTTCGTGGTGCCCTGCCACCGCGTGCTGGGCAAGAGCGGGAGCCTGTGCGGCTATCACTGGGGCCTGACGCGCAAGCGCGCCATCCTCGGGTGGGAAGCCGGTGTCGCGGCGCGGGCGGCGTGATTTCCCTTCTCTCTCCATGGCAGCCCTTGAGGCTGCCATCCAGAGGATCCGCCCGTCATCACGCTGAACGTCTGGCTGGCCGGGTCAAGCCCGGCCATGGAGAGAATTAAATGAGCGTCTCCACCGAAATGGGCCGCGAGTCGGCTCCGAGGCGATAGACGACGGGCACGCCGGTTTCGAGTTCGCGCTTCAGGATCTGTTCGGGCGTCAGGCCCTCGATCGCCATGATCAGTGAGCGGATGGAATTGCCGTGCGCCGCCACCAGCACATGCCGGCCGGAGAGCACCAGCGGCTGGATGTGGTGCATGTAATAGGGCAGCGAGCGGGCCAGCGTGTCCTTGAGACTTTCGCCACCCGGCGGCGGCACGTCATAGGACCTCCGCCAGATCTGCACCTGCTCCTCGCCCCATTTCTTGCGGGCGTCATCCTTGTTGAGGCCGGTCAAGTCACCATAGTCGCGCTCGTTCAAGGCCTGATCGCGGATCGTCTCAAGGCCGGTCTGGCCCAGCTCCGCCAGCATGAGGGTCAACGTGTGCTGGGCGCGGGTCAAGGCGGAGGTGAAGGCGATATCGAAATGCAGGCCCTTGGCCTTGAGGCGCTGGCCCGCCGCTTTTGCCTCGGCGATGCCTTGCGGCGTCAGGTCCGGGTCCTTCCAGCCGGTGAAGAGGTTCTTGAGATTCCATTCGCTCTGTCCATGGCGGACGAGGACCAGCAGGCGTTCCATGTTCACTCCACTCCCAAAACATCGGCCATGGTGTAATAGCCTTCCTTTTGACCGAAGGCCCACAGCGCCGCTTTCACGGCGCCACGCGCGAAAATATCGCGGCTCTCGGCCTTGTGGCTCAGTTCAATGCGCTCCGATGCGCCGGCGAAGATCACCGTGTGATCGCCCACAACCGATCCGCCGCGCAAGGTTGCAAAGCCGATGTCGCCCACGGGACGGGCACCCGTGTGGCCATCGCGGCTTCTGACCGAACGCTCCTTCAATGAAATGTTGCGGCCATCTGCCGCCGCCTGCCCCAGCATCAAGGCTGTGCCTGAGGGCGCGTCGATCTTGTGGCGGTGGTGCATTTCCAGAACTTCAATGTCGAAGTCCTCGCCCAGTGTTGCGGCGGCGCGCTTCACCAGTGCGGCGAGCAGATTGACGCCGAGGCTCATGTTGCCGGACTTGACGATCCGCGCATGGCGGGCGGCGGCGCGGATCGCGGCGTCTCCCTTTTCATCAATGCCCGTGGTGCCGATCACATGCACGACGCGCGCCTGCGCCGCCAGCGCCACAAGCTCGAGCGTGGCCTTGGGCACGGTGAAATCGATGATGCCATCGACCTTGGTGAGAAGTGTCAAGGGATCGGAGGTGACGGCGATGCCAAGCGGGCCGATGCCCGCCAGCGTGCCCATATCCGCCCCCAGATGGGGTGAGCCTTCAGGCTCAAGCCCGCCCGCGACGGTTGCCCCTTCGGTTTCATGGATGATGCGGGTGAGCACGCGGCCCATGCGGCCGGCGGCGCCTGCGATGGCGAGTTTCATTGGCTTTGTCCTTCTGCCGCCTCTCCTAGCAACAGCGGGCGGGGATGGAAAGCGCAAGAGCGCAATCCCTTTTCTCTCCTTGGCTGGGCTTGACCCAGCCATCCAGACGATCCGCGTGAAGAGCGGCGGAAAGTCTGGTTGACCGCCTCAAGGGCGGCCATGGAGAGACATCATCCGGCGCTAGACGCCCTCGACCAGCACGATCGACGCGATGCCGGCGTTGGCGCGGCTGGCTTTTGCCGCCTGATATTCGGGCGAATTGTAGCAATCGATCGCGGCCTTGAGGCTCGGGAACTCGATCACCACATTGCGGGGCACGGGTTCGCCTTCCATCTGCTGGAACGCGCCACCGCGGGCCAGGATCGTCGCGCCATATTTCCTGAACGCCTCGGGCGCTGCATTGGCATAGAGCTTGTACTGATCGGGATCGGTGACGGTGACGTGGGCGATCCAATATCCCTTGGGCATGGCGGCTGTTCCTGATTGCTTCCGTTCGACCATAGAGACAGGCGTGCGAGGACGGCAAGCCAAAGACTTGCGGCTTGCAGCGCTATTCGCGGGAGGCCTTGCGGGCGAGCGCCTGGCTTTCCTTCTTGATCGGCCGCGACACCGGGCAGACCTCCTGCACGAAGCCGTTCAGCGTGTTGACGAGGCTTTCGCGCACGAGGCTGTAGTGCACGAACTGCCCGCGTTTTTCAGCGCTGATGAGGCCTGCCTGCTCAAGGATGGACAAATGTTTCGAGATCGACGGCTTTGAAATGTCAAACCGCTCGGCGATCTGGCCGGCGGTCAGGCTGGGGCCCGACAGATAGGCCAGGATCTTCCGCCGGACACCGGAAGACAGCGCTTCAAACACACGATCCATGCCGTTCTTAACCTCGTCGTATTTCGCCTATTGCCTAATTATCTATTTTGCAATATGTGCATAATTCGTCAATTGGCTAATTACGCAATTAACATGAAAAAGGATGTTCCGCAATGATGATCACCACCTATCTGATCTATGTCGCCGTCAGCCTTGGCATCACCTACTGGGTGGGCCGCACGCTGCACACCAATGGCCGGATTTTCCTGATCGAGAATTTCGCAGGCAGGGAGGATGTGGCCGACGCCATCAACAATCTGCTGCTGGTGGGGTTCTATCTCGTCAATGTCGGCTTCATTTCGCTGGCGCTGCGCTTTGGCGAAAAACCCTTTGACGCAACCGGCGCCATCGAGTTCCTGAGCATGAAGATCGGCGCCGCCGTGGTTGTGCTTGGCCTCCTTCATTTCTTCAACATGATCATGCTGGTCAAATTCCGCAATTCGCGGGTGTTCGGCGCTGCCGCCAGGGCCGCCCTGCCGAAGCATGAAACGCCGCTTGTGACTGCTGCTGTAGAACCGCACAGCAGCGCTACATGGGATGCCGCGAAGGCCTGATGACGCCTCGCGCCTACCCGTTACAGCGCCGCACCGACGAGGCTCGCGACCAGATCGAGGTCTCGCCAGTGCGGCATGTGACTCATGCCGGGGATGAAGCGGACACTGACGTTGGGCGGCAGATTGAGCGCGTGGGACGCGGGGATGATCGCATCATCACGCTGATAGGCTGCGGTGACGGGAATCTTCAGCGCCGAAAGATTGGCGAGGATCGAGACCGTCTGGCGGCCATCATCCGCGAGGGATGCGGCGATGGCGCGAAGCTGGGGGCCATGGGCTTTCAGATGATTTTCAAGTGCGATGCGGGATTCAGGCGGGATGGTTTCACCCAGCAGCGGCAATGCGTCATCAAGCTTGCTCCCGAGCATTCTCGAGATGAAGGCCTGATTGATCTCCTCGCCGGTGCCTGCGGGCGACAGGAGGGTGAGGCTCAAGGCGCGATCCACGAGACGCGCGGCGATGATTGCGCCGAAGGAATGGCCAACGAGATGAGCGGCGCCCTGCGGCAGCACGGCGCGGATGGCCTGCAGGATGTCATCAATCGAGGTTGAGGACGAGACGGTTTCGCCATGGCCGGGGAGATCGACGGCGAGGGTGCGCAGGCCCTTTCCTGAAAGCTTGCGGGCCAGCGTGCCGAAGCTTTGCGAGTCAGAAAAGAGGCCGTGGATCAGGAGCGCCGTGCCGCGCTCTTTTCCCCGCGCGGGCCAGTCGCGCACGAAGATGCGGCCGTGCGGGGTTTCCACATGATAGGTGCTGCGGCGGGGCTTTGCTGAGGATGCAAGATCGGCGAGGGTGATGCGGCCATTGCGGCCGGTGCCGGTGAGTGTTGCCAGATCGACGCCCTGCCTGCGGGCCAGCGCGCGGGCCGCGGTTGAAGCGCGGGGGCGGTTGAGCGGACCCCACCCCCGCTGCTGCGCAGCGGACCCTCCCCGCGCGGGGGAGGGAGAAGGAATGGGTGCTGCGGTTTTCACCTGTTTTGCTTCCGTGACCGCCTCGCCTTCGATCTCGATCATGGCGATGGCGCTTTCGACCGGCACCATCTGGTCTGACCCCACCAGCCATTCGATGAGCACGCCATCCTGAAGTGCGGGCACTTCCACCGTGGTCTTGTCGCTCTCGACTTCGAGCAGCGTTTCGCCGCGGCGGAATTTTTCGCCCGGCGCTTTCAGCAAGAGGCCGATCCGGCCTTCCTCCATCGTCTCCCCCAGGCGGGGGAGCGGCATGGCAATCACGCGGCCCATGACGGCGCCACCCGCTTGACGAGCCACAGGGCGGATTCGGCGATCAGCTGTGCGGAGGGCACGGAGCCTCCTTCCAGCGCGGGCGAGACGGGAATCGGAATATCCTCGCCCGCCACGCGGATGACAGGCTCTTCCAGAAATTCAAAGCAACGCTCGGAAATGCGGGCGGACAATTCGGCGGAGAAGCCGCCGGTCATCACCGCTTCGGTGACCACCATGGCGCGGCCGGTCTTGCGCACCGATTCGAAGATGGTTTCATCATCGAGCGGGTTCAGGGTGCGGATGTCGATGACCTCGGCCTCAACGCCTTCGGCACTCAAGCTCTCGGCGGCGGCCAGCGCCTCGAACAGCATTCTCGAATAGGTGACGATGGTGAGATCGCTGCCCTTGCGGCGCACCAGGGATTTGCCCCATGGGCCATCGGGCTTTTCCACATCGAGATCGCCTTTCCGCACATAAAGGCCCTTGTGCTCGATGAAGATGACGGGATCGGGCGAGGCGAGCGCCATGCGGAGGAGATGATAGGCATCGTTCACCGTGGCGGGCATGGCGATGCGGAGGCCCGGCACATGGGTGAACCAGGCCTCAAGCGATTGCGAATGCTGGGCCGCCGCCGAACGCCCGGTGCCGCCTTGCGTGCGCAACACCATGGGCACGCCGATCTGGCCGCCGAACATATAGCGGCTCTTAGCGGCCTGATTGGCGACCTGATCCATCGTCATGCCGGCGAAATCGACATACATGAGCTCGGCCACGGGGCGCGATCCCGTCATCGCGGCACCAACCGCAGCACCAATGATGCCGGGCTCGGAGATGGGCGTATCGACAACGCGGTTCTCGCCGAACATCTGGAGCAGGCCCTTCGTCACGCCATAGGCGCCGCCGTAGCGGCCCACCTCCTCGCCCATCACGAAGATGGATGAGTCTTCGTTCATCGCGTCGATCAGCGCCTGACGGAGCGCATCGCGGTAGGTTGATTCAATCACGGCCATCACGGGGCCTCCCCGAGAATGGCGGTCAAATGATCGCGCAAAGGCTTCGGGCGCGGCTCACTTTCGGCATAGACATCGCGGAACATGGTGCTGACATCGGGCGGCGTCGATGCAATCGCATGTTCGACGGCGGCGTTCATTTCCGTTTCGACCGCTACGTCGATCTGGTCGAGATCGGCGGATGACGCCGTGCCGCGCGCCATCAATTTGCTACGGGCATTGGCGAGCGGATCCTTCTTGCGGCCTTGCGCCTCCTCCGCCTCATCGCGGTAGGGGCTCTTGTCGAGGCGGGCGTGGCCATAGAAGCGATAGCAGGAGAAGGTGATGAAGCCGGGCTTGCCTGCGCGCGCGGCCGCGAAGATGGACTCAGCACCATCGAAGACGCCTTCGACATCGCCGCCATCGAGCGACACGCCATTGAGCCCGAAAGCAATGGCGCGCTCATGGAGGTTCGGGTTGGCGGCGGCGCGGTCAATCCGGGTGCCCATGCCATACTGGTTGTTGATGCAGCAGAAGACGACCGGCAGCTTCCACAGCGCCGCCATGTTCATCGCCTCATAGAGGATGCCCTGCTGGGCCGCGCCATCGCCGAAGAAGGCGACGGCCACTTTCTTCTCGCCGCGGTTCCTGTAGGACATGCCTGCCCCCACCACATGGGGAATGCCGCCGCCGACGATGGCATTGGCGCCCAGATGCCCCAGCCCCATATCGGCAATGTGCATGGAGCCGCCCTTGCCGGAACAATAGCCATCGGCCTTGCCGGCGATTTCCGACATCATGCGGTTAGGCTCGGCACCCCTCGCGATGAAAATGCCATGGCCCCGGTGATGGGTGGTGAAGCTGTCACCCTTCTGCATGGCCTTGCAGACGCCCGCCACCGCCTCCTCGCCGATCGACATGTGCAGCATGGAGCCCGCCGACTGGCCGCGCACGAAAAGCTCGTTCACGCGCTCCTCGAAGGTGCGGATGCGCCGCATGGTGCGGTAGAAATCCTGAAGAAGATCGTTGCTGCGCGACATGAAAAAACCGCCCGTGAAACAAGACGGGCGGTTTATGCAGGATCACGCCGCGCGAGGCAACGGCTCAGGCGGCGGCGCGTTCTTCCGGCGGCGCCTTGGCGCCGGTCATGAAGGCCACCGCATCCGACATCGTGAAATCCTGCGGCTTGATGGTGCACAGGCGCGCGCCGAGGCGGTGAATGTGAATGCGGTCGCAGACCTCGAAGACATGCGGCATGTTGTGCGAGATCAGGATGATCGGCATGCCGCGCTTCTTCACGTCGCGGATCAGTTCCAGAACGCGGCGCGATTCCTTCACGCCCAGCGCCGCCGTCGGTTCGTCCATGATCACGACCTTGGAGCCGAAGGCGGCGGCGCGCGCCACGGCCACGCCCTGGCGCTGGCCGCCCGAGAGGGTTTCCACCGCCTGGTTGATGTTCTGGATGGTCATGAGCCCGAGTTCCGAAAGCTTGTCGCGGGCGAATTTCTGCATGGCCGCGCGATCGACCAGGCGGAAGAAGGAGCCGAGCGGGCCGCTCTTCCGGATTTCGCGGCCGAGGAACATGTTGTCGGCAATGGAGAGGGCGGGCGAGAGCGCAAGGTTCTGGTAGACGGTTTCGATGCCCGCCGAGCGGCCGTCCTGCGGCGAACGGAAATTCACCGTCCTGCCTTCGAGCGTGATGTCGCCATGGTCCGGCGTCACCGCGCCCGACAGGGCTTTGATGAGGGTGGACTTGCCCGCGCCGTTGTCGCCGATCACCCCCAGCACTTCGCCAGGATAGAGATCGAAATCGGCATGGTTGAGGGCAACGACATGGCCATATTTCTTGGTGAGGCCACGGGCCTTGAGGATGGGTTCCTGCGTCATGTCGCTCTCCCTATTGCGCCGCGCGGCGGAGCCATTGGTCGGTGGCGACGGCGCCGATGACGAGGCAGCCCATGGCAAACCACTGCCAGTAGCTTTCCACGCCGACAAGCGCGAGGCCAGTGAAGAACACGCCCACGATGATGGCGCCGAGGACGGAGCCCGCGATGGAGGCACGCCCGCCGAACAGCGAGGTGCCGCCGATCACCACGGCGGTGATGGAATCGAGGTTCACGGTTTCGAAGGCGATGGGCGACATGGAGCCGACGCGGCCAATGGCAACCCAGGCGCCAAAGCCGCAGATGAGGCCGGCCAGCGCGTAAACCGAAATGAGGGTGCGGTCGAGCCGCACGCCCGACAGCATGGCGGCGTCGGGATCATCGCCGACAGCCGTGACATGGCGGCCCCAAGCCGTGCGGTTCAGCATGTACCAGACGACCACAGCGAGGGCGATGAGCGCGAAGGAGCCGTAGATGAAATTGGCGCTGCCGATGTTGAAGGCTTGGCCGAACCACAGGAGGCCCGGCGCCTTTTCCGTGAGGGCCGCGGGGCGCACGGATTCCGAGCCCGTGTACCAGAGCTTCAGCGCGTTGAAGATGTAGAGCGTGCCGAGCGTGACGATGAAGGGAGGGATGCGCGCCTTGGTGACGAGGATGCCGTTGATGGCGCCCATGCCGGTGCCGAAGGCGAGCGCAATGGGGATCGCGAAAGCGACAGGCATGTCCTGCAGCGTGGTGAGGCGCCCCATGATCATGGCGCAAATGACCAGCATGGCCCCCACCGACAGATCGATGCCGGCGGTGAGGATGACCAGCGTCTGGGCGATGGCGACGATGCCGACGACCGTGACCTGCTTCAGGATGAGCGACAGCGTGTTCGCTGTCATGAAATTGTTGGGGACGATGAAGGTGGCGATGAAGCCGAAGACCAGCACGCTGGAAATCAGGATGATGGCGGGAATGGCCGTCGGGTTCTCGCGCAGGAAGCCGCGGGCGCGCTGCAGCAGCGACTGGTGGCTCTCGTCGAAAGCGGCGACCGCCTTGTCGGCCTGTTCGAGGCTCGCTTCAAAATCGGAAATGGTTTTCGTGGGCGAACCCGTGCCGCTTGCGCTGGTGCTCATTGACCCCTCCCAAAGGCTTTCATGTGCATCGGCGCCTCTTGGCGGGCGCTTGACAAGAGAAGGGCGACGTTAAAGTCGCCCTTCCGTATTTTCAAGAGCGTATGGGCCGGATCAGCCCCAGCACTTCGCCGTGCCTTCCTTCGTGTCGATCGAAGGAACGCCTTCGGCGGGCTTGTCGGTGACGAGGTTCACGCCGGTGTTAAAGAAGGTGAGGCCATCGGAAGCCTTGGGCTTCGAGCCGTCCTTGGCGAAGGCGGCGATCGCCTCGATGCCCTTGGAGGCCATGAGCAGCGGATATTGCTGCGAGGTGGCGCCGATCACGCCCGACTTCACCGAGGCAACGCCGGGGCAGCCGCCGTCAACCGAGACGATGAGAGCCTGGTTCTCCTTGCCGGCCGCCTTGAGCGCGGAATAGGCGCCTTCCGCCGCGGGCTCGTTGATGGTGTAGACGACGTTGATGTCCGGGTCCTTGGCGAGAAGAGTTTCCATGCCCTTCTGGCCGCCTTCGGGGTTGGCGTCCGAGGATTCATGGCCGATCACCCGGGCATCCTTCTCGGAACCGAGCACCTTGCCGTCCGGAACCTCGATGCCAAAACCCTTGAGGAAGCCCGTGTCGCGCAGCACGTCGACCGAGATGTTGTCCTTGTTTATGTCGAGCATGGCGATCTTGGCGGAGGCCGCCTTGTCACCGAGCTGAGCCTTGGCCCATTGGCCAATGAGAATGCCGGCCTGGAAGTTGTCGGTGGCAAAGGTCATGTCCTGGGCTTCGGCATCACCCAGCGGCGTGTCGAGCGAAATGACCAGGATACCCTTGGCGCGCGCGTCCTTGAGGGCGGGGCCGACATCGTCGTTGGACGGCGTGATGAGAATGCCCTTGACGCCGGCGGCGACGCAGTTTTCGATTGCCGTGAGCTGCGGAGCGGCGTCACCATCCTTCACGCCAGCGAAGGACTGGAGGTCGATACCCGCGGCCTTGGCACCCTGTTCCGCGCCTTCCTTCATCTTGACGAAAAAGGGATTGGTATTGTTCTTGGTGATGAGGCAGGCGCCCACGGCGGCCTCGGCCTGCGCGGTGCCGAACAGCGCCATTGCGGCGGCGCCAAGAAGAGCTGCTTTGAATACGGATTTCACGTCGGTCCTCCCATGGATACGTAACGTCCCCAAGCAGGGACATGCTGACAAAAGTTTTGGCCTTCAGGTGCGCGCGCGATGTTGGCCCCGGCTTCACACTCGGCGGCGATCTAAAGCCCAACTCGCACCCCGAGTCAATATGTAAATCGGAATGATTTATTCATTGACAGCTTCTCGCGCGTGGATGAAGCTTCGATCTTTCATCGAAACAACGCCCTGGTGGCGCGAAAGCAATTGATCGTGACAGGCGAAACCACCAGCCAGGCCTACCCCCCCGCCCTTTCGCGCGGCACCACGCAATCGGGCGTCAGGCTTTATAATGAGCGCCTTGCGCTGTCGCTGATCCGGCGGCACGGCGCGCTGCCCAAGGCCGAGATCGCGCGGCTCACGGGGCTTTCAGCGCAAACCGTGTCGGTGATCGTCAGGCAGCTTGAAGGAGACGGGCTGCTGCTCCGCCACAAGCCGCAGCGCGGCAAGGTGGGACAGCCCCTGGTGCCCTTCGCGCTCGATCCCGATGGGGCGTTTTCCATTGGCCTCAAGGTGGGCCGCCGCTCGGCCGACCTGCTGCTCATGGACCTGACGGGCGCCATCCGCAAATCGGTGCGGCGCGCCTATCATTTTCCCGCGCCCGCCGAACTTCTGGGCTTCGTGCGCCAGGGCCTCGTCGAGCTGCTTGAGGACCTGAAGCCGAAACTCCGTACACGGATTTCCGGCATGGGAATCGCGGCCCCCTTCGAATTGTGGAACTGGGAAGAGGAAGTGGGCGCACCCCATGACGTGCTCGAGGCCTGGCGCGGCTTCGACCTTGCCGCCGAGATCGCCGCACTCTGCGACTGGCCGGTCACCTTCTGCAATGACGCCACCGCCGCCTGTTCCGCCGAGCTTCTCTTCGGCAAGGGCCGGGAATACCGCGACTTCGCCTATTTCTTCCTCGCCTTCTTCATCGGCGGCGGGCTGGTGATCAATGGCAGCGTGCATCACGGGCGGACCGGCAATGCCGGGGCGCTCGGCTCCTTCCCGGTGCCGCAGGCTTCGGGCGGCGCGGTGCAATTGATCCGCACGGCTTCGTTCTATGTGCTGGAACAGGACTTGAAGCGCGAGGGGAAAGACCCCGACATGCTGTGGCGCAATGCCAATGACTGGAGCGGCGTGGGGCCCGCCCTTGACCGCTGGATCGCCGATGCGGCAACGGGCATTGCCTATGCCGCGGCGGGCGTTGCCAGCGCCACCGACATGGTGGCGGCGGTGATCGACGGGGCGATGCCGGAAGAGGTGCGGGCGAGGCTTGTTTCCGCCACCAGCGCGGCGCTGGCCAAAATCAACATGCAGGGCATCTCGCCGTTCAGCATCGTGGCCGGAACGATCGGCGCTGACGCGCGGGCCATGGGGGCGGCCAGCCTGCCGCTCTTCGCCAATTACATCATCGACCGCGATGTGCTGTTCAAGGAGATGGCATGATGCTGAAGGGGATCGACCCGCTGCTCGGGCCAGATTTGCTCCGTGTGCTGAGGGCCATGGGGCATGGCGACGAAATCGCCATCGTGGACGGCAACTATCCCGCCGAGACTGATGCAAAGAATCTCATCCGCATGGACGGCCATGATGCGCCCAACATTCTCGATGCGATCCTGTCGGTGATGCCGGTTGACCACATGGTGCCGCAAGCCGTGTGGCGGCCGGCGGCGTTTGGCGATCCATCGCGCATGGAAGCGGTGTTCGATGACTTCACCGCCATTCTGAAGAAGCATGAGCCTTCACAAAAGATCGTGCCGCTGGTGGGGGCTGATTTCTACAATCGCGTGAAAGGCTGCTTCGCGCTGGTGGCCTCGGGCGAGCGGCGGCTTTACGGGAATATCGTTGTCCGCAAGGGCGTGATCGAGCCGGGGTGACGGCCGTAAACAAGACCCTCATCCGGCGCTTCGCGCCACCTTCTCCCGCTGTGTGGGAGAAGGGTTAAGTCATTAGCGGTTGTGGAAGTCGGGTTTGCGCTTGTCGATGAAGGCCTGCATGCCTTCCTTCTGGTCTTCGGTTGAAAACATCGAAAGGAACAGGCGGCGCTCGAAGCGCATGCCTTCGGCGAGCGTCGTTTCCCAGGCGCGGTTGACCGTTTCCTTCGCCATCATGACGATGGGCTGCGAATAGGAGGCGATCTTCTGCGCCGCCGCCACCGCCTCATCGAGCAGTTTTTCGGCCGGCATGACGCGGGCGACGAGGCCGCAGCGCTCGGCCTCCGCCGCATCCATCATGCGGCCGGTCAAGATCATGTCCATGGCCTTGGACTTGCCGATGGACTTTGCCATGCGCTGCGTGCCGCCCGCCCCCGGCATGATGCCAAGGGTGATTTCCGGCAGGCCAAACTTCGCGGTATCGGCGGCGAAGATCATGTCGCACATCATGGCGAGTTCGCAGCCGCCGCCCAAACAGAAGCCCTGCACGGCGGCGATCATGGGTTTGCGCGTTTCGGCGATGCCGTTCCAGCCCGAGAGGAACTTGCCCATATAGGCGTCGACATAGGTCATGGCGGCCATTTCCTTGACATCGGCGCCCGCCGCGAAGGCCCTGTCGCTGCCGGTGATGAGAATGCAGCCGACATCGTTTTCGAGTTCGAATACCGCGAGCGCCGTCTGCAATTCCTCCAGCAGTTCGGCATTGAGGGCGTTCAGCGCCTTGGGGCGGTCGAGCGTGATGATCCCGGCGCGGCCCTGGGTATCAACGCGGATATTCTTGTAAGCCATGATGGTTCCTATTTCTGGCAGACCTGACAATAGAACGTGGAGCGGCCCGATTGCACTCTCCTTTTGAGCGGCGATCCACAGGAAGGACATGGCTCGCCCTCGCGGTCATAGACGGCGAAGCGCTGCTGGAAGGCGCCTGACGCGCCATCGGTGTGGGCGAAGTCCTGCAAGGTCGAGCCGCCGGCGGCAATCGCCTCCTGAAGCACGGCGCGGATGTGGCGCACCAGTTCCTCAAGCCTTGGATCGACGGATTTGCCGCGCGCCAGGGTGGAAGCCTTGCGGGCGGGTGACAGCCTGGCGCGATAAAGCGCCTCGCAGACATAAATATTGCCCAGCCCCGCGACGATGGACTGATCAAGGAGTGCCGCCTTGAGGGGCGCTCTCTTATCCCTGAAGGCGCGTTTGAGCATCGCCGCGTCGAGCTCATTGCCCAAAGGTTCGATGCCGATCCGATCAAGGAGCGGATGGCGGCCATCGGCTTCGACCAAATCCATGACGCCGAAGCGGCGGGGATCGGTGTAGACGATGCGCGTGCGGTCTTCGAGGCGGAAGACCACATGGTCATGCGGGCCATTGCCCTCTTCCCCCGCGCCCGTTTCAAAATAGAACTCGCCAAGGTTGCTGGCGGGGCCATCGGGTTTGAGCACCGTGAAGCGGCCGGTCATGCCGAGATGAATCAAGAGGCTCGCGCCATCATCGAGGCCGGCCAGAATATATTTGGCGCGCCGCCTGAGGCCTCTGACTGTGCGGCCTTCCAGCCTTTCGCGGAAGCGCTCCGGAAAGGGAAAGCGTAGGCCTTCGCGCCGCGTCTCGACGGCGGCGATGCGCTGGCCTTCGAGCACGGGGGCCAAGCCCCGCATGACGGTTTCAACTTCCGGAAGCTCTGGCATAAGGCCATTCAGCTAGGCGCAAGAGCGCCGCTCCGCAAGGCCGCCATTCAGGTCTTTTCAGGCCCGGCGTTTGGGCGCATAAGCCTTCGCGGTTTTTCACGAAGGTTCCAATGTCTCACTTCAGCCCACGCGTCTTCTCCGGCATGCAGCCGACCGGCAATCTGCACCTCGGCAATTATCTGGGCGCCATGCTGAACTGGATCGCCATGCAGGAGACGCATGAGTGCATCTATTGCGTGGTCGACATGCACGCGATCACCGTGTGGCAGGATCCGAAAGAATTGCGGCGCGCCATCGTTGACGTGACGGCGGCCTATCTCGCCTGCGGGCTCGACCCCAAGAAGAGCATCATCTTCAACCAGAGCCAGGTGGCGGAACACGCCGAGCTGGCGTGGATCCTCAATTGCGTGGCGCGCATGGGCTGGCTGAACCGCATGACGCAGTTCAAGGAAAAGGCGGGCAAGGACAAGGAGGCGGCGAGCGTGGGGCTCTTCGTCTATCCGACGCTGATGGCCGCCGACATCCTTGGCTATCACGCGACCCATGTGCCGGTGGGCGAGGACCAGAAGCAGCATCTGGAACTGGCGCGCGACATCGCCACGAAGTTCAACAATGACTATGCCGAGGCAATTGCCCAGGCGGGGATCAATGACGGGGTGTTTTTCCCCGCGCCCGAGCCCTTCATCACCGGCCCCGCCACGCGGGTGATGAGCTTGCGCGACGGCACCAAGAAAATGTCGAAGTCCGATCCTTCCGACCTGTCGCGCCTGAACCTGACCGATGATGCCGACACGATCGCCAAAAAAATCCGCAAGGCCAAGACCGACCCCGAGCCGCTGCCCACCGAAAAAGCGGGGCTGAAAGGCAGGCCCGAGGCGGACAATCTGACCGGCATCTATGCGGCCCTTTCAGGCGAGAGCGTGGAGAAGGTGCTGGCGCAATATGGCGGCGGGCAATTCTCGGCGTTCAAGAATGCGCTGGCCGACCTGGCGGTGGCGAAGCTCGCCCCCATCGGGACCGAGATCAAGCGCATGCAGCATGACGACAGGGCGCATGTGGAAAAGGTTCTGGCGGATGGTTCCGCGCGGGCGCGCGCCATCGCGGCTCCCATTTTGAGAAAGACCCGCGAGCTCGTTGGGTTTGTGCTCTCCTGAGGATCAGGCGGGCTGACGGGCGCGGCGGCGGCGCAGCACACCGAGCGCGCCCAGGCCCACGATCCCGCCGGCCAGCAGCGGAAACGCCGCAGGAATGGGAATCGGGGACAATTCGGGCCTGGTTATGCTGGCGATGCTGAGGCCACCATCGAGATCGATGCGGGGTCCGTCGCCGATCGGCCATTGATCGTCATTGCTGGCGCCCTCGTCTGCGGAGCAGTGACAGACGTATTTTCTTTCGGGCGGCCCGATTTCCCTGCCGATGACAGGACGCGGGGCAGTCGCGGACTCCGCAAAGCCCCTGACCTTGCCATATGACGCGTCGAAGGAGCCGCTGAAGAACAGGGTGCTGTAGCCAACCGAGACATGGGCGACAAAACCGGAGGTGAGCGTCTGGGAAATCGGTCCCGCGTAGAGGCCGGGTTCGATGCCCAGGTTGAAGCCGCTATTGGCATTGCCGAACATTTCGCCCGAACCGGTCTCACCGCGCAAGCCCCAACGCCAGCGGACAGAGTCCGGCGCGCAGTCCTTGCGGAAGCCGCAGCCGCCATCGGCATAGGCCGTCATCAGGTTGTTGAGCCGGTCGAGGCGGTCAAACTGAACATTGATGTTGTTGCTGAAGAACGGCAAAGCCTGGGTGAAGGGATGCATATAAAAGAATGACGCCGAGAACACGCGGTATACCCGCCCGATCGGACTGTCGAAGGTTTCCCGCCCGGGCATGTGGTCAGCCGGGGCCTTGAGCCCTGCGCGGCGCGCGCAACGGGTATCTCCCTCGGCGCACAGGGCGAGGCTCCAGAGCGATCCCAGAGGCCCCCTGAGGCCGGGCATGCCGTTCAGGCCATAGAGCATGTTGGCAGACGCCGTGACGAAGGATGATTCAAAAGCATGAGCCCGGCCATCGGCCAGGAGCCCGGGCGAAAACGGCCGCTGGGCCTGGATGTTCACCGTGCCCAACGCGGCTTCCCGAACCGTGCGGCCGTTCTGCTTGCCGCAGGGTTGAGCGGCATCGGCCTCACGCGGTTGCGCCATCAGAATATCCGACAGGAACCAATTGCCGGGCAGCTGGAATTCAGACGGCCTTGCCACACCGCGAACGTCCATATGCAAGCGGGGAGCGGGCGGGCAATCAACGCTGGCGGTGCTGCTGCAATCATCGCCGGTGATTGCCGTGTCCGCACCGCCCTGCCCGTTCTCAAGGCTGGTGAAGCCGTAGAGAACGCCGACCGATTGGCTGAGAAACGGACCCGCCTGCCTCAAGGGAGAAATGGGCGCAAAGCCGCCACCGCTTTCCGATCCGACATAGAGACGGCCGGCGGGCGCAATCGTGCCGCTGGTGATTTGCGACAGAGACGAACAGCGATCAGCAACACGGGTCGCTGACGTTACGGCATAAGTATCTTTCTCAAGTTCGAGTCCGGCCGGCACCTCATTGGCAGATGCGGCGCCAATGCCAAATCCCGCCCATGTGAGCGCGAAACAGATCAGGCCTGGCTTGAGATATTTCAACTTCAGTCAACTCCACCAACTCTATGACTTGCATCCAACTATAGCACTCACATCATAACAAACCAGAAATTGTGGGGGTGTTGCTTACACCAACAACATGAAATGTAACTAACTTGAATTATCGGTTTCTTTTTCCTTCAAAAGCAAAATTCCCGGTTCATATTCTGGAAACCCTGTTGCGCGGAGCGGTGCGCTTTCGGCCATGTTTCGCCCGGCGCATCGCCGTTGCGGCCACACGCGGAATCAGTTTGGAAATCTTCTAAAGAGGGCGTATATAAATACCCGAGTAGAGGAATCGGACATGTTCATCCAGACAGAAGCCACGCCCAACCCCGCCACGCTGAAATTCATCCCCGGCAAGCCGGTGCTGCCCGGCAGCACGCGCGAATACAAAGGCGCCGGGGAGGCCTCGGAATCGCCCCTCGCCCAGAAGCTGTTCGGCATCAACAATGTGGCTGGCGTGTTCCTGGGGCAGGACTTCATCACCGTGACCAAGGGCGGCGGCGAATGGCAGCATCTGAAGCCCGCCATTCTCGGCACCATCATGGATCATTATCTTTCGGGCGCGCCGGTGCTGACGGGCACGGCGGCGAAGGAAGATGCGGCGGCCGAGGAAGAATTCGACGCGGCGGATGGCGAAATCGTCTCCACCATCAAGCAGCTTCTTGAAACCCGCGTGCGCCCGGCAGTGGCGCAGGATGGCGGCGACATCACCTTCCACGGCTTCAAGGACGGCGTGGTGTTCCTCAACATGAAAGGCTCCTGCGCGGGCTGCCCCAGCTCCACCGCCACGCTGAAGCACGGCATCGAGAACCTGCTGCGGCATTTCGTTCCGGAAGTGACGGAAGTCCGCCCGGTTTGACTGGGGCGGCGTCTCCCGCCTAAGACGCCGCTTCCATGAAGCTTCTCGCACTCGATACCTCGATGGCCGCCTGCTCGGCGGCGCTGTTCGACGGCCCCCATGTGGTGGCCGAGGCCTATGCCGCCATGGAGCGCGGCCATGCCGAGGCGCTGGCGCCCATGGTGCAGCGGGTGATGGCTGATACGCCCTTTTCGGATTTGGGACGGATTGCCGTGACCACCGGCCCCGGCACCTTCACCGGCGTGCGGATCGGGCTTTCGATGGCGCGGGGGCTTGGGCTTTCGCTGAATATCCCCGTCATCGGCATCGACACGCTGAAGGCCATCTCCGCCAATGCGGAGGGAGCGGGCCCGCTGATGGTGGTGAATGACGCGCGGAAGGATGAGGTCTATGCGGCGCTGAATGGTGCCAAGCCCGCCGTGATGACGATGGACGATTGCATCGCGCTTTTGCCTGACGGACAGGTGCGGGTGACCGGCACGGCGGCGGACATGCTGGTTGCGGCTTCGGGGCGAAACGATCTGATCCGCCTACGGACGAATAACCTTCCGGTGGCGGCGCGGTTCGGCGCGATGTGCCTTTATACGCCTCCTGACACTGCGCCGCCCGAGCCGCTTTACCTCCGGGCGCCCGATGCCAAGCCGCAGGCGTTTCCGATGACATTTCTGCCCTGCGGCGCTGAAGCGGCGGGCCTTCTCTCCGAACTGCATGCGGCGTGTTTTGCCGAAAGCTGGGATGCCCAGGCGTTCCGCAAGCTGCTGGCGATGCCCGCAACGGCGGTGATCGCGCAATCGGGCGCGGTGCCGGTGGGCTTCATCCTGACGCGGCAGGCGGCTGATGAGGCCGAGATCATCACCATCGGCACGATTGCCGCAGCACAGCGGCGCGGCGTGGCGCGGGCGCTACTCGATCATCAGTTTACGGAGCTTCGCAGCAAGGGAGCCGTTCAATGTTTCATCGAGGTGGCGGCGGCGAATGAAGCGGCGCTGGCGCTTTATGGTTCCGCGGGCTTTACGCAGGAAGGATTGCGGCGCGGCTATTACAAAAATGGCGATGACGCCATCGTGATGCGGCGGATGCTCTGATGAATCCGCTGCGTTCCTGGGCGGTGCTGATCGTCTATGCGCTGGCGACGATTCCGCTGATGCCGCTGCAGCAGATTTTCGTCTGGGTGTGGCCCGGCATGGCGCGGGTGTTCCCGCATTATTATCACCGCATGGTGCTGCGCATCCTGGGCGTGAAGCTGAAGGTGGTGGGCGAACCGGCGAAAGGCCCGGCCATTCTCGCCTGCAACCATGTGAGCTGGCTCGACATCGAGGTGATGAGTGCCGTGGCGCCCGTTTCCTTCATCGCCAAGCGCGAGGTGAACCGCTGGCCGTTCTTCGGCTCGCTCGCACGGTTGCAGCGCACGGTGTTCGTGGACCGTGACCGCCGCCACGCCACCGGCTCTTCCCGCGATGAAATGCGCGAGCGCCTCAAGGCTGGCGATACTTTGGTGCTGTTCGCGGAAGGAACGTCCGGCGACGGCTTCAGCGTGCTGCCGTTCAAGAGCGCCTTCTTTGGCGCGGCGGATGAGCCGGGCGTCGTCGTCCAGCCCGTGACCCTTGCCTATAACGGCCACCGCCACCTGCCGATGACGCGGCGGCTGATGCCGCTTTATGCCTGGTATGGCGACATGGATCTGCCGCCGCATCTCTGGGGGGCGATTGCCTCAGGCCCCATCGAGGTGACGGTGATCTGCCATCCGCCGCTGAGGCTCGCCACGGAAATGAACCGCAAGCAGCTGGCCCGCCACGCCGAAAACCTGGTCCGGCTGGGGCTCGTGGAGGCGCTTCACGATCCGGCGAAATTCCGCTAGGACGCGGGGCCATGGATGCACCTTCGAAAAAGGTCTTCGTCAAGACCTATGGCTGCCAGATGAATGTCTACGACAGCACGCGCATGCGCGATGTGCTGGCGCCGCTCGGCTATGCCGAAACGGACGTGCCGGAAGGGGCCGATCTCGTCATCCTCAACACCTGCCATATCCGCGAGAAGGCGGCGGAGAAGGTCTATTCCGAGCTCGGCAAGCTCAAGCGCCTGAAGCGCGAGCGGCAGGCTAAAGGCCAGGAGATGCGGATTGCGGTGGCGGGCTGCGTGGCGCAGGCCGAGGGTGAGGAAATCATCCGCCGGGCACCCGCCGTCGACCTCGTCTTCGGGCCGCAGACCTATCACCGCCTGCCCGCACTTCTGGCGCGGCAGGAGGATACGGGCCGCGCCGTGGTGGAAGCGGAATTTCCGGCGGAGGACAAGTTCGCTGGCTTGAGCACGGCCAAAAGCCCGGTGCGCGCGGTTTCGGCCTTCCTGACCGTGCAGGAGGGCTGTGACAAGTTCTGCACCTTCTGCGTGGTGCCCTATACGCGGGGTGCTGAATTCTCACGTCCCGTTCAGCAGATCGAGGCCGAAGCACTCAGGCTGGCGGAAGCGGGGGTGCGGGAACTGACGCTCTTGGGCCAGAACGTCAACGCCTATCATGGTGAAGATTCACAAGGCCGCGCCGTGGGGCTCGCTACCCTCGTCGCACGGCTGTCATCGATTCCGGGTATCGAAAGGCTGCGCTACACCACGAGCCACCCCCGCGACATGGACGAAGCCCTGATCGCCCAGCATGCCGAAAACCCCAAGCTGATGCCCTATCTGCATCTCCCGGTGCAGGCGGGGAGCGACCGCATCCTGAAGGCCATGAACCGCGGCCATACCGCCGGGGATTACCTGAAACTCATCGCGAAAATCCGCGCCGCCTGCCCCGGCATCGCCATGTCCGGCGATTTCATCGTGGGCTTTCCGGGGGAAACAGACGCCGATTTCCGCGCCACGCTCGACCTCGTGCGCGAGGTTCACTATGCCAGCGCCTTCAGCTTCAAATATTCGCCCCGGCCCGGAACGCCCGCCGCCGAGATGAAAACCCAGGTGCCGGAGCCTGAGGCTTTGGCGAGGCTGCATGAATTGCAGGCCCTTCTTCACGGTCAGCAGACGGCCTTCAACGCCGCCTGCGTGGGGCGCACGCTGGACATCCTCGTGGAGAAGCCCGGCCGCGATCCGGGGCAGCTGGTGGGCAAATCGCCCTATCTGCAGGCGGTGCATCTTCAGGGCGAAAAGGCCCTTATCGGGCAAATTATCCCTACCCATATAACAAGTATTGGACGAAACAGCCTTTCCGGTCATTATGGGACCACGGCATGATTGATTCTGGAGAAACGATCCGTTGAATCCGCCTGTCACTGCAGCACAGCTGACCCAGCCCAAGGGCGCACGCCCCGACGATACCGACATCCTGACCATCGCCTTTGACGACAATCGCCTGCTTTCCCTCATGTGCGGGGAGCATGACGAGCATCTGGCGCTGATCGAGCACCGGCTGTCGGTGGATATCACACCGCGCGGCAACCGGCTGGCCGTCAAAGGCCCCGCACCGGCGCGCGCCATGGCGCGGGACGTGCTCTCCTCGCTCTATAACCGCGCCAAGCGCGGGCTCGACATCACCAAGGGCGAAGTCGACGGCGCGATCCGCATGCGCGAGGATGCGGCAGCGGCCGGAAATGCGCCGGCTGGCGCCATCCGTACCAGGCGCAAGCTCGTCATGCCCCGCACACCCGCGCAAGGGCGCTATATCGAGGCGATCCGCCACAATGAACTGGTCTTCGGCGTAGGCCCTGCGGGCACCGGCAAGACCTATCTGGCCGTCGCCTGTGCTGCGGAAGCGCTGATGAACGGCGATGTGGACCGTATCGTGCTGTCGCGCCCCGCCGTTGAAGCGGGCGAGCGGCTGGGCTTTTTGCCGGGCGACATGAAAGAGAAGGTCGACCCCTATCTCCGGCCTCTCTATGACGCGCTTTATGACGTGATGCCGGCGAGCCTCGTGGCCAAGGGCATGGCGGAAAACCAGATCGAGATCGCGCCCTTGGCCTTCATGCGCGGGCGCACGCTGGCGGGCGCCTTCATCATTCTGGACGAGGCGCAGAACACCACGCCGCAGCAGATGAAAATGTTTCTCACCCGTCTCGGCGAAGGAAGCCGCATGGTGGTGACGGGTGATCCCACACAGGTTGACTTGCCCAATGGCGTGACCTCGGGCCTCGCCGATGCGGTGGCGACGCTCAAAGGCGTGGACAGCGTGGCCACCATGGCGTTTGCCAATGCCGATATCGTGCGCCATGCGCTGGTGGGGCGGATCGTCCAGGCCTATGACAAGAAGGCCAAGAAGCCCCGGGCATGATTGTTTCCATCGATGTCGAGGATCGGGGCTGGGAGGCGATCCCGGCCCTTGAAGAGTTGACGCGCGGCGCGATTGATGCGGCGGCGGCGATGACCCATGCTCCGGACGCCGAGGTGAATGTGCTGTTCACCGGTGACTTGGAGATTGCTGAGATCAACAAGGAATGGCGGGGCAAGCCCCAGCCCACCAATGTGCTCTCCTTTCCGGCGGAGGATTTTCCCGTGCCGCCGGGCGAAGCGAAACCTCTGGGCGACATCGTGCTGGCCTTCGGCACCGTTGCCCGAGAAGCGCAGGAACAGGGCAAGACATTGCCGCACCACACGCAACACCTTATTGTGCACGGGTTCCTGCATCTCCTCGGGCACGACCATGAAGACGATGCGGAGGCCGAGGCAATGGAAGGCCTCGAACGCGACATCCTGAAAGGACTCGGTATTTCCGACCCCTATGAGCGACAGTGACGACCGGCCTTCGGGCGCAGCACCCGACAGTTTCTGGCGGAAACTGAAAGCGCTGGTGGCGCGCAGCCCCGACAAGGGCCTGCGCGAAAGCCTCGAAGGCGCCATCCAGACGCATGAGGCGCAGAATTCCAGCGAGAACCTGGGGCAAGAAGCGAAGTCGATGATGCTCAACATCATCGACTTCTCGGACTTGCGCGTTGACGATGTGATGGTGCCGCGCGCCGACATCGAGGCGATCGACGACACGGCAACGCTCCGTGAACTGATGAAGCATTTCCTCGACGCCGGGCACTCGCGCCTGCCCGTCTACAGGGAGACGCTCGACGGCATCACCGGCATGGTGCATGTCAAAGACTTCATGGGCTGGATGGCGGCCAAGGGCCAGAAGCGGCGCAAGACGAAATCCGAAAAGCCCGCGCTCACCGGCCTTTCCATCACGGCGGCCGATCTCTCCACCACGGTCAGGCAATCAGGGCTGCACCGCGAGGTCTTGTTCGTGCCGCCCTCCATGCCCGCCACCGACCTTCTGGTGAAGATGCAGGCGAGCCACATCCATCTCGCCATCGTCATCGACGAATATGGCGGCACCGACGGGCTCGTCTCGATCGAGGATCTGATGGAAGAGATCGTCGGCGATATTTCCGACGAACACGACACCGATGACGACAGCCTGATCAAGAAGACGGGTGATGGCGTTTATACCGCGCTGGGGCGCGTCGATATTTCCAAGCTCGAGGATTTGCTGGGCGTCGATTTCCTGCCCGAGGACCAGGAAGAGGAAGCCGACACGCTGGCCGGCCTCGTGTTCAAACTGGCGGGCCGCGTTCCGGCGCGGGGCGAAATCATCCGGCATCCGGGTGGGACGGAATTCGAGATTCTCGACTCCGATCCCCGCCGCGTGAAGCGGCTCCGGATTACGGTGAAGACGCCGGTGCAGGAAGGCGGCGAAGGCAAGGAAGACGAGACGGGGTGAGGTTTCGCCCTATCGCCTCCGCCTCCGGCGGCGCGCCGGGTGATCATCCTTGTGAAGATCATATCGCCAATCCGGGCGGCAGGAGAGGTGAAGGCGATCCGGAAACAGGCCTTTCGCCATCCAGTAAGGTTTCCACACGGAGCGCCACACCGCATTGTCCGTGGCGGCCTTCAGGTTCGGCGGCTGTCGGGTCACGAGGCATGTGAAATCATGCGCATGCAGCCATTTCATGGCAGCGAGCCACACGCCAAGTGCGACCTCATTGTTGTTGCGGCCTTTCATTTCGCCGATGACGGGAATCGGCGTTTCCGGGCTGCGCCTGATCTGCAATACGGCAACCCGCCCGCCCTCGCGGGTGACTTTCCAGAACCGCGCGCAGCCGATTTGCATGTCGCCGCCGAAGCTTCGCATGCAGTTGTTCATGGCGTGGGCCTCGGTGTTGATCTCAACCGCTGTCGTGATGGGCGTGAAGGCATAGCCATCCACCATGACCTCAGGCGGCCAGCCGTCAAACGCCCCGTCATTGCCGATGGCCAAATGGTTTTCCACGGCGTCCAGCCAATGTTCCGACGCGGTGGCGGCGGCGTCATAGGACATGGACATGCTCCACGCCCGTTCGCACAGGCTGTGGCCTAAGGTTCCGGGCTGGCTGGAATGCCATGCCCAGAGCGCCATGGTGCGGATGCGCCATGGTTCAAAGCGCCTGCTGTCTGCCGCGAAAACCTTCGCGCACCAGATCGAAAAGCCTTCGCCATGCCATCGCGCGGCAATGGCCAGCACCGCGAGAAGCACATGATGGTTTTGCGTGACGCGGCCGAGGTGATTGACGATCTGGCGGCGGAACAGATCGCCATCCGGCACATCGGGGATCGGGCCACGGAAGGACTGCGGCGGCATCTTGCGCAGCCACATCGGCAGGCCGGCCATGGCGGCCAGTTCGGCGAGCGGCGCGCCGCCGATGACGCGCATCGTGATCGCACGCGCATCGACCTGCCGCCGCCGCACGGCGAGTGCAAACAGCAGGGCGGGGAAGCTGATGGCGAGATCGGCGAGGCGCGGATGTTGCGCCGCGACGTGGCGCACGGCGGCTTGATGGCGGGCGTGATAACACTTCAATTGCCGCTCGATCAGCCGTGCGCGCCGTTCGGGCGAGAGCGGGCCGTTCAGCGCAACAGACAGGCGGCTCCGGCCCGGAGCCCGCGAAGACTTCGAATTCATGACATGATTCCTCGGCACGCGGATCACTTTCCGCGCGGGATTGGCAAGACAGGCTTGAACTGAATTCCCGGCTGTGTTCCGGGCGTTCGGCGGCTAGCCGTTCCGGAATGCCGGGAAGCGGGAAATGACAGACATCACGCTTCTCCTTGTCATGTTGAAAGCGGTGGTTCCTTAGGCGGATATGAAATCAGGCGCAAGCGTTGCGGCCAAGCAAACTTAATTTGTGGCGAACAGGCAACAGTTTCCTGGGTAGAGGAGGAGGCTGCCCCTCACCTCTCCCACCGCTTCGCGGCGGGCCCCTTTCCTCTCCCGCAAGCGGGAGAGGACGCGCTCACACCATCCCCGGCAGCACGCGATCCGGGGGGTTGTGGCCGTCGACCCAGGTCTTGATGTTGATGATGACCTTCTCGCCCATGTCGATGCGGCCTTCGATGGTGGCGGAGCCCATGTGGGGGAGGAGCACGGCTTTCTTTGACTTGAGGAGGCGCGGGTTGACCGCCGGTTCGTTCTCGAACACGTCCAACCCCGCGCCGCCGAGATCGCCGGATTCCAAGAGCCTCGCCAATGCGCCCTCGTCGATCACCTCGCCCCTCGCGGTGTTGACCAGGATCGCCTCGCGCTTCATCAGCTTGAGGCGGCGGGCGGAGAGCAAGTGATAGGTGGCAGGCGTGTGCGGGCAGTTGATCGAGACGATATCCACGCGGGCCAGCATCTGGTCGAGGCTTTCCCAATAGGTGGCTTCGAGCTCTTCCTCGACCTTGGGATTCACGGGCTTCCGGTTGTGATAGTGAATCTGGAGGCCGAAGGCTTTGGCGCGGCGGGCCAGCGCCGTGCCAATGCGGCCCATGCCGATGATGCCCAGCCGCTTGCCCCAGATCCTGTGGCCCAGCATCCAGGTGGGCGACCAGCCTCCCCATGTATTATCCGCGCCGATCACCTTGGCGCCCTCGATCAGGCGGCGGGAGACGGCCATGATGAGCGCCATGGTCATGTCGGCGGTGTCCTCGGTCAAGACGCCCGGGGTGTTGGTGACGGTGATGCCCCTCGCCTGCGCCGCCTCGATGTCGATATGGTCAACGCCGTTGCTGAAACTGGCGATGAGCTTCAACTGATCGCCAGCGGCGGCGATCACGTCCTTGCCGATCCGGTCGGTGACGGTGGGCACCAGCACCTCGGCCTGTTTCACGGCGGCGGCCAGGGCTTCCTGGTCCATCGCCGCGTCGGTGGCGTTCAGTCTTGTATTGAACAGTTCCATCATGCGCGTTTCCACCACATCCGGCAGTTTCCGGGTGACGATGACGAGGGGTTTGCGCTTGCTCATGACCTTAGGCTCTCCGGCACCAATTCTTGACACATTCTTAACTTTAATTGGGCAATCGTGATGTGACGGTCCATCCGTTGCACGGCTGGGCCGGTGGTGTAAACTGTGCTTCGCGTTGCCGGAGCATGCCAGGGCAGGCTTCGGCGGGGGATCTGATACTCAGATGGCTGGACATCGGCGCATCGGCTCCATGGTTCTGGGCTTGGCCTGTCTTGCAGTGGCGGGCGGGGTGGCCTTCTCGCTGTTCACCAAACACCCCGATTCGCTGGCGCGGGCACTTCCCACGGACGGCAGCGAGACGACCGGCGCCATCGACAATGCCCCCAAATCGCTCGGCCCCTCGGGCCTTCCCATTCCGCGCTTCGTCTCGCTCAAGGCGGAAAAGGTGAATGTGCGGCGCGGGCCTTCCAGCGACCATGCCGTCGCCTGGGTGTTCCAGCGCAAGGGCATGCCGGTGGAAATCGTCGCCGAATTCGAGAACTGGCGGCGCATCCGCGACAGCGACGGCCAGGAGGGGTGGATCCTGCAGAACATGCTCTCCGGCAAGCGCACCGCCGAGGTGGCGCCGTGGCGGCAGGGCGAAGACATTCCGCTGCACAGTGATGCCGCCGCCGCTTCGGGCCTGGTGGCGCGGGTATCCTCCGGCGTGATCACCGACGTCAAAAGCTGCACCGGCGACTGGTGCGAGGTCTCGGCCGATGGCTACAAGGGCTGGATCGAGCAGACCAGCCTGTGGGGTGTCTATCCGGGTGAGCCGGTGGATTGATCCTTGGCGCGCGGAGCGCCGGGCGTTGAATTTCGCTTAATCCCAATGCCGTCATTCCCGCGACGGCGGAGTCAATTGCACATGGCTTCTTCACCCTTCTCCACGCGGGACGCGGGGAGAAGGTGGACGCGCCCCGCGCGGCCGGATGAGGGCCGATGACTCGCGCATGCGAGGCATCGGTGCTGGCAGTTCCGTCTTGCTTCGCAAGACGGCCCTCATCCGCCCTTTGGGCACGTTCTCCCAAATGAATTTGGGAGAAGGGTGAAGACGCGGGAATGATGGAATTTGGGAGTGCCCGGCGCTCAATGCGCCTCTTCCCAGTTCTGGGCGGCGCGGGCGTCGACTTGCAAGGGCACGGTGAGTTCGACGGCGGGAAGCGGGGCGTGTTCCATGATTCTACGCGCCACGGCCATGGTTTGCTCGACCTCCGCCTCCACAGCCTCGAAGATCAGCTCGTCATGCACCTGCAGCAGCATGCGGGCGGAGAGGCCTGCCTCCGCCAGCGCCTCGTGCATATGCGCCATGGCGCGGCGGATAATATCGGCAGCGGCGCCCTGGATGGGCGCGTTGATGGCGGCGCGCTCGAGAAAGGCGCGCTCCGAGGCATTGGGCGAATTGATGCGCGGGAAATGCGCGCGCCTGCCGAAGATGGTTTCGACATAGCCTTTCTCGCGCGCTTCTTTGCGGGTTTTCTCCATGTAATCCCGGATGCCGGGGAAGCGCTTGAAATAGGTCTTGATATAATCGCCCGCCTCCTCGCGGCTGATCGAGAGCTGGTTGGCGAGGCCAAAGGCCGAGATGCCGTAGATGATGCCGAAGTTGATGGCCTTGGCACGCCGCCTCACCAGCGGGTCCATGCCCTGAACGGGCACGCCGAACATTTCGCTCGCCGTCATGGCGTGAATATCGAGCCCGTCGGCAAAGGCTTTCTTGAGCTGCGGAATATCAGCGACATGGGCCAGGACGCGCAGTTCGATCTGGCTGTAATCGGCGCTGATGAGCTTCGACCCTTGGGGTGCTACGAACGCCGACCTGATCTTGCGGCCTTCCTCGGTGCGGACGGGAATGTTCTGCAGGTTCGGCTCTGTTGAGGACAGACGGCCTGTGGAGGTTGAGGCCAGCGAATAGCTGGTGTGGACGCGGCCTGTCTGCGGATTGATATAGCCCGGCAGCGCATCGGTATAGGTGGAGCGGAGCTTCGAGAGCTGCCGCCAGTCCAGCACGCGGCGCGCCAGTTCCACGCCCTGGGCCGCCAGATCCTCGAGCGCATCGGAATCAGTACTCCAGGCGCCGGTCTGCGTCTTGCGGCCGCCGGGCAAATTCATCCGTCCAAAGAGGATATCGCCAAGCTGCTTGGGCGAGCCGATGTTGAAGCGTTCGCCCGCCAGCGCATAGACTTCCGTTTCGATGGCCGCCGCTGACGTGGCGAACTCATTGGAGAGATTCTTGAGCGTATCGGGATCAACCAGCACGCCCTCGCTTTCCATGCGCGCCAGAACCGGCACCAGCGGGCGCTCCAGCGTTTCATAGACGGTCGCCTTGGATTTCGCGGCGAGCTGGGGTTTGAGCAGCAGCCAGAGTCTCAGCGTCACATCCGCATCTTCGGCAGCATAATGCGTGGCGCGGTCAATCGGCACGCGGTCGAAGCTGATCGCCGATTTGCCGGAGCCCGCGACATCCTTGAAGGAAATGCATTTGTGGCCGAGATGGCGCTCCGACAGCTCATCCATGCCATGACCAACATCGCCCATCTCGAGCGTGTAGGAAATGAGCATTGTGTCGTCGATGGGCGACACGGCGATGCCGTAACGCTTCAGAACTTCAAGATCATATTTGAGGTTCTGGCCGATCTTGAGGATCGAGGGATCTTCCAGCAGTGGCTTCAGGCGCGCCAGCGCATCGGCCAAGGCGATCTGGCCTTCGATCTCTTCACCACCAAACAGGCCGCCGCCCGCCGCCTTGTGGGCGAGCGGGATATAGCAGGCCTTGCCCGGTGCCGTAGCCAGCGAGGCGCCAACCAGATTGGCCTGCATGGAATCAAGCGCGTCCGTCTCGGTATCAACCGCGAGGAAGCCCTGGGCGCGTGCCGCGGCGATCCAGCGGTCAAGGCTTTCCAGCGACGTCACGGTTTCATAATCCGCGTGGACAAAGGGAATGGCGAGGAGGGCGCTGTCATCACGCGTGAGATCGGAATCTGTAGCGGCGGGCGGCGGTTCTGGCACTGCAGCGGGTGCGGCTTCCGGCGGTTTTTCGGCGGCGGGTGAGGCGGGGGCAATCTCAACGCCGTCCGGCGGCCAGAATTTCACCTCGACGGGGATGGGCTCAATCGCCGCCATATCGGCATCGAGTTCACCCGCGACCTTGCGCGTGAATGAGGAAAATTCCAGCGCCTTCAAGAAGCCGATCAGCTCCGCAGCCTTCGGATCATCGACCGCGAAGGAGCCGATCTCATGCTGCAGCGGCACCTTGTCATCGAGCGTGACGAGACGCTTGGAGATGCGCGCCTGCTCGGCGAACTGCACAAGGTTTTCGCGCCGCTTCTGCTGCTTGATCTCGGGCGCTTTGGCGAGGAGCGTTTCAAGATCGCCATATTCGCCCAGCAATTGCGCCGCCGTTTTGATGCCGATGCCGGGAACGCCCGGCACATTGTCAACCGAATCGCCGGCCAGTGCCTGAACGTCGATCACCTTGTCGGGCGTCACGCCAAATTTTTCCAGAACCTCGGCCTCGCCGATCTCCTTGTCCTTCATCGTATCGTAAAGCGCCACGCCCTTGCGCACGAGCTGCATCAGATCCTTGTCAGAAGACACGATGCGGCAGGTGGCGCCCGCTTCCGCCGCGAGCCTCGCATAGGTGGCGATCAGATCATCGGCCTCATAATTCTCCTGCTCGACGCAGGAGACATTGAAGGCGCGGGTGGCCTGGCGGATCAGCCCGAATTGCGGGCGGAGATCGGCGGGGGGTTCGGGCCGGTGGGCCTTGTATTCGGGATAGATGTCATTCCTGAAGGTCTTCGCCGAATGATCGAAGATGACGGCGAGATGGCTGGGCTTGTCGCCGCTCTTCATCTCCTTCAGCAGCTTCCACAGCATGTTGCAGAAGCCCTGGACGGCGCCCACCGGCAGGCCGTCGGACTTCCGCGTCAATGGCGGCAAGGCGTGATAGGCGCGGAAAATATAGCCCGATCCGTCGATCAGGTAGAGATGGTCACCGGGCTTGAGGCTGGAGGGGCTTGGCATGGGGCGCACTATGCCATTGGGCCCCCGATGATGAAAGCCTCGCCCACTCGGGCCTTCTGAAGAGGAAGGAGGCCCATGTGCCGCGCGTGGCCCAGAACAGCAGCACCGGCCCCACGACGCCCGCCGCCGTGACGAGCAGCGAGACAAGCGCCAGATCATCTGCCACCGGCGTCTTCAGCAGCAGTGCGCGTGAGCCCGCCATGAAGAGGAAGAAGGCGAGATAAATGACGATCGAATTCTCGCCGCAATAGCGGAGCGGCTGCGCCAGCTTCGTCTTCGACAGCAGGACGCCCGAGGACACCACCGCCAGCGCGCCGATGAAGCCCAGCACCAGGCTCACCCCCGGAAGCTGAGACCAGCCATGATGCACCACGAAGGCATTGCCGAAACCCCAGATGACGAGGCCGGCAAAGATAACCGGCATGGGCCGCGCGTCGACGCGGGCGGCGAAGGCGAAGATGTGAGCCGCCAGCCAGAAGCCCGCGTAGAAATAGACGAAGCGGGCGGCGAATTCATCGACCAGCAGCCAGCCGGTGTTGAGATGGCTCATCTCCAGAACAGCGCCGGCCGCAAACATCGCCAGAGGCGGCACGCGGCGCAGCGCCTTCACCACCACGAAGAAGACGGCCAGCATATAGATGAACCACAGCGTGCCGAAAGGTTCGATCAGGGCCAGCGCATAGTTCTGCGCCAGGCCCGTGACGCCGCCCTCCTGATAAAGGCCGTAGCCCTTGGTGAGGAACTGGATGGTCATCCACAGCAGATAGAAATAGGCGAAATGCAGGACCTTGGAATCAAGATAGCCGCGCCACGGCTTATCGATGCGGGCGGCGAGGAAGAGGCCGGAAATCATGAAGAAATCCGGCATGCGGAAAGGCCTTGCCCATTCGATGAAGCTGTTGAGGGAGGAGAGTTCGCCCGCCGCCTTTTCGACGCCGAGCGTCGAATGCATCATCACCACGAGGATGATGCAGATGCCCTTGGCATAATCGACCCAGTCAATGCGCGGTTTCGCCGTTGCGGCCATGGCTGTCTCCCGGCTGTTCCCCAATGGAACAGTGTGTGTGCAGTTTGAGGGTCGATCTGCAAGGGACGGGCCTTGCTGCCGGTGACGGGAAAACAGGGTAAATGCCGGAAACCCGGCCATTGCGCCGCAAAGCCACGTTCGGCTATAGGTTCAGCCAGAGCTGCACCCGTAGCTCAGCTGGATAGAGCGCTGCCCTCCGAAGGCAGAGGTCAGGGGTTCGAATCCCTTCGGGTGCGCCAAATAAATAGCATTTACAATATGTTGCAGAACACCAAATCCCAACTTGATTGCTCTGGAAAAATTGGCAACCAGTTGGCAACCATTTGCAGCTGAAACACCTCTCGCTCATTAACTCAGCGTAAGCGATAAGCCGTCATATTTGATGGAAACAGTTTTGGGCAAATCCAGTGGCTACGCAAACAAAGCCGCAGAGCGTCAATGACAATAACGCTCTTTCCTTGGCACAAGAGATTGATGACCGCCTATCTCAGGAATTGGTAATTGCATTAGTGGGCCCGGTTGGTTCCGGAGTCTCCAAAGCGGGCGAATTCATAAAAGAAGCCCTGAAAAGTCGCTTTCAATATGATGTGCCACCAATCATAAAACCTAGCGATTTTATTCGGAATGAAGCTCCCCGCGTGAAAAGAGTAGCGCCGCAACGAACTGATCTTGCCCAATATATCGAAAGCATGCAGACAATTGGCAATGCACTTCGACAGCGTTTTGGAAGCGACTATCTGATCGAGAAATCTATAGAAAAGATTGTATTACATCGCACCAATAGCGGCGGCTACAGAGACGACGTTCAGTTGCCGGGGCGCAGAGCGTATATAATCGACTCCATTAAGAACGTGGAAGAGCTTGAGCTTCTCAGAAAGATTTACTCCCAAACTCTATGCGTCGTTGGGGTGTTCGCTCCCGACGACATGCGCAGGCATCGTTTGCGTAATCTAGGTGTGGCTTCTGGCCAACTAGATTCAATTATGAATCGCGACCAAGGCGAATTGCCGACTTTCGGCCAGATGACGCGAAAAACTTTTGTTCAGGCGGATTTCTTTATCTGTAACGATGGAAAGCCAGAAGACCTTGAGCGAAAAGTGCGCAGATACCTTGACCTCATATTTGACGCAGAAATCCACACGCCCACTAGAGAAGAATCTGCAATGCAGCGAGCTGATGCTGTTGGCTCAAACTCTTCCTGCCTTTCTCGTCAAGTCGGTGCCGCCATTATTTCGAATAGGGGCGAATTGATCGCCGTCGGCTGGAATGACGTACCGAAATTCAAGGGTGGATTGTATATCGAAGACGATCAGCACGTTTGGAACGAAGACAGCAAACGCATTGAAGATCAAGATAATCGTTGCTTCAAGTGGCAGGGCAAAATTTGTCACAACGAGGTTAGGCGGACCAAAATCTTGGATGATCTCGCAAAAAAAATCTCGAAGTCAGGCTTCATTCGTAAAGGGGTAGGGTTAGCCGAGATACGCGCTGAACTGGCAGGATCGGGGGTTGACGCTTTGATTGAATTTTCTCGATCAATCCACGCCGAGATGGAAGCCATCCTGTCGGTCGCACGCGAAGGCAGAAATTCACTAACCGGCGCAACCTTGTATACCACCACATATCCCTGCCACAATTGCGCACGCCATATTGTCGCAGCAGGAATTGAAAAGGTTGTGTATATCGAACCCTATTCCAAAAGCTTAGCGACCGCTTTGCACAATGATGCAATCACTGAGGACCCGGTTGAGAAGCGAAAAGTCCTCTTTCGCCAATATGATGGCGTTTCTCCAAAGGTGTATTCCAAATTGTTTAAGTCCACAAAAGATCGAAAGTCGAACGGGCGAGCGAAGGGGCAAAATCCTGCAGAGTGTTTGCCGGTTTTTCGTATAGCGTTGGACGGTCCTTCGCAGTACGAATCAAAAATCATTGCGGACCTTAGCGCAAAAGAGCAATGATTCGACATTGACGGCGATTGGAAAAGGTACAATGGATCGGAAAATTACCTCCGACTCTCAACTCTCTCTTCCGTTAGAGGGAAGCGCCTCAAGGAACAATTTGGCAGAATGTGATCGGGACGAAGTTGTAGTTTTCGTAAATCCCAGAGTGGAAGCAGTTAGAAAAATGGCTATTGAACGGGTGATAGCCGCAGGAATTTTTAAATTATCTACCAGTATCAAAAAATATCGCTGAATCAAATTCTTACGCTCAAAGACGTATCGTCTTGTCGATTTCGATATATCGACCGCCTACTATGACCACAAACAGACACTTGCCGCCAGACCTGTCCGCCCAGAGCTCGCCCACAAGCTGTTTTTCCTTTGCATCGTCGGCAGTGGCCAGATGTTCGCCTTTGTATTCCACCGCGAGAATGCGCCCATCGTTCAGCATCGCCACGAAATCCGGATAGAACTTGTCCGATGAGGTTTGAAGCCAGAATCCGCGAAGTGATGTGACGCGTGAAGACGGGCCGCACACATCTTCTTGGCATCCGTCATCATGGGCCCGGGTCGGCGGCGAGCGCCGTTGCGGCGCTTGACAAGATCAACCCGCAGATCGTTCTCATCGAAGGCCCGGCCGATGCCAATCATGTGCTTGAATATGCGTTCCGCGAAGGCATGCGCCCGCCCGTAGCGATCCTCGTGCACGAGGCCGAAGATGCAGCCAAGGCGACTTTCATTCCGTTTGCCGAGTATTCGCCGGAGTGGCAGGCCCTGCAGTGGGCGCTGATCCGCAAAAGGCCCGTCCGGTTCATCGATTTGCCGGCCGGTCAGCGATTTGCAGCAACAGAAGGAGCTGAAAACGAGGGAGATGACGAAGCCTCCTCCCTGCAAGGCGACCCCTTGTCGGCGCTTGCGGAGGCCGCCGGTGAGAGCGATGGCGAGAGCTGGTGGAATGGGCTTGTTGAGCAATCGTTTGGCGGCACTCACATTTTTGCGGCAATCGCCGAAGCCATGACGGCCCTGCGCGCGGAAGCTGAGAAGCATAGCACCATCCGTCCTCGTGAGGCGCTCCGTGAGGCGCACATGCGCCTCGAGATCGCCAAGGCGCTGTCTGAAACGGAAGGTGACGTGGCGGTGATCTGCGGCGCCTGGCATGTGCCGGCGCTCGCGCAGCCGGTCCCCGCGAAACAGGATCGCGATCTGCTGAAAGGTTTGGATGCCGCGAAGACGCAAGCCACCTGGGTGCCTTGGACGGATTCGCGCCTGGCCGCCGCCTCTGGCTATGGCGCGGGCGTCATTTCGCCCGGCTGGTATCGCCATCTCTGGCAGGAGTTTCATGTCAAGGGCCATGCCCGCCAGGCGGTGGATGTCGCGGCACGCTGGCAGTCATCGGTGGCGCAATTGCTGCGCAGCGAAGGCCAGGTGACCTCTTCCGCCGCTGTCATCGAGGCAGCGCGGCTCTCGCTCTCGCTTGCCGCCTTGCGCGAGTATCCCTTGCCAGGACTTGCCGAAATGCAAGATGCCTCGCTGTCGGTCATGTGCCATGGCGATCCCATTCTGCTCAAGCTGATTGCCGACAGGCTGGTCATCGGCAACGAGATCGGCGAGATTGCCGCAGACATTCCGCAAATGCCGCTCGCCGAGGATTTGCAGCGCTGGCAAAAAAAGTTGCGCATGAAACCCTCTGCCTCCGAGGAGGAACTGTCCGTTGATCTCCGCACTGACACGGGCCTCATGAAGTCGGAGCTATTGCATCGGCTCCTGCTCATCCATGTGCCGTGGGGGCGATTGCTGGATGCGCAAGCAGGACGCGGCACGTTCCGCGAGAACTGGATCGTCGTCTGGCAGCCCGAACTCAGCGTGAAGCTCGCGGAGGCGATGCGTTATGGCGCAACCATTGAACAGGCGGCCGGCACTGCGGCCCTGGAAGGTGCGGAACAGGAAGCATCACTGGCCCGATGCGCGGAGCTGATCTCGCTGTGTCTCAATGCCAATCTGCCGGAAGCTGCCGAGAAACTGACCCGGAAGCTGCAGGCTCTCAGCGTGAACTCAAGCGATATCGAGCAACTGTTGCGCGCCGCACCGCCGCTCATCAACATTCTACGCTACGGCACCGCCCGCAAACTGCCGCGTGAGGCGCTGGCGGAACTGGTTTCGGGCATGTGCGTCGAAATTTCCGCCGGGCTTGGCACGGCCAGCCGCGGCCTGAGCGAAGATGCGTCCGCGACGCTGCTGGAGGCCATGCGTAATTTTGATGCCGCTCTTCCTTTGCTGGAGGACGGCCATCTGCTCGAGAGCTGGCGCGCGGCACTTGCCGGTCTCGAGGCTGATGATGGCGCAGCGCCATTGTTGCGTGGTTTTGCGCTTCGCCGTCTTTATGATGTGCAGAAACGTACCGAATCCGAAGCTGCAGCACGCCTTTCCCGGGCCTTGTCGCCGGCGGTGCCCGCACTCGCTGCAGGGCAGTGGCTGGAAGGTTTTCTGAACCGGTCCGCTCAGCTTCTCATTCACGACGGCAAGCTCTTCACGTTGATCGATGATTGGCTCCTCAATGTGCCGGAGGAGGCTTTCATTGAACTGCTGCCCGTCATGCGGCGGGCGGTTGGTGCCTTTGATGCAATGGAGCGCCGGAGGTTGCTGGAAAAGGTGAAGAGTGGCGTGCGCCACGATGTGGCCGAACACGTAGTGGTAGTCGCGCCAGAGGTTCGGCCGGCATTTGCGAAGGCCCTGCCGCTCCTCAAACTGATCCTGGGAATTGAGCCATGAGCGACCAGAAAGAACGCGAACGCCGCTGGGCGCTGGCGCTCGGCAATGATGAGGAGCGCTCCCCGCTATCCGAGCGCGACCGTCGCATCGATATGGCGTTGACGGCCCTTTACGGCGCAGGCGGCGGAGAGGGTGGCGGCAAGAAAGGAAGGGGCGGACTTGGCGCGTCAGCCCCTCGCGTGGCGCGCTGGCTGGGCGACATCCGCGAGTTTTTCCCCGCATCCGTCGTGCAGGTGATTCAGAAAGATGCCTTCGAGCGCTTGAACCTCAAGAGCATGCTCCATGAGCCTGAATTTCTCGCGACTTTCGAGGCAGATGTGCATCTGGTCGCCGATCTCATGAGTCTCGGCAAGACCATGCCGGAGAAAACCAAGGCGACGGCGCGCATGGTGATCCAGAAAGTCGTCAACGACCTGATGGCGCGGCTTGCGCACAAAACGGCCGAGGCCATTCGCGGCGCCGTCAACAAGCAGAAGCGCACGCGCAAGCCCAGGCACAGTGACATCGACTGGCCGCGTACCATCCGCGCCAATCTCCGCCACTTCCAGCCGGACTATCAATCGATCGTGCCCGAGACGTTGATCGGCTACGCGCGCAAGACCCGCCGCGCCGATCTCGAGGACATCATCCTCTGTGTCGATCAATCCGGCTCCATGGCGACATCCGTTGTTTATTCTTCCATTTTCGCGGCGGTGATGGCGTCGATCCCCGCCGTCTCGACGAAGTTCGTGGTCTTTGACACGGCTGTTCTTGATCTGACAGAAAAACTGGCTGACCCTGTAGAGGCGCTTTTCGGTGTTCAGTTGGGTGGCGGCACCGATATCAACCGGGCGCTGGCCTATGTGCGCGACCTCATTGTGCGTCCCTCGCAAACCCATCTCATCCTGATCACCGATCTCTTCGAAGGCGGCAACGCGCAAGAGATGCTGGCCCGCGCCGAAGAGATCGTGAAGGCCGGCGTCAATGTGATCGTGCTGCTCGCCTTGAGCGATGACGGCAAGCCTGCTTTTAACCAATCGGCGGCCCAACACTTTGCCGCCCTCGGCTGTCCGGTCTTTGCCTGCACACCCGATCAATTCCCGGCGATGATGGCCGTGGCATTGCAGAAAGGCGATGTCGGCGCCTGGGCAGCGGATGAAGGCATTGCGACTATTCGTGCGGGCTAGGCCGCAGTAAGAGCAACGAAGCTTTTTGCCACTGCTTACAGACGGGCAATTGTAAGCCCGCCATCGGCGGCAATGGCCGAACCCGTGGCGAATGACAGATCGGACTGCGTGAGCATTTTTACCACACGCGCGATATCGTCAGGTTCTCCCCATCGCCCCGCTGGCACAAGGCCGCCTTCGATGAGCTTGTCGAATTTCGCCGTGACGGGCGCGGTCATGCTGGTGTGAATGATGCCCGGCCTGATCTCGAACACACCGATTCCATGCTCCGCCAGCCGGAGCGCGAAGAGCTTCACAACCATCGGCAGCGCGGATTTCGAGATGCAATACTCACCACGCTCTGGCGATGCCATGACAGCGCTGACCGAGGAGATGACGATGATGGCCCGCACCTGCCCATCAACACGCGGACGGCTTGTCATGCGGCGCGCCACGGCCTGGGTGAGAAAAAACACTCCCCGCAAATTGACGCCCAGGACCGCATCGAAGGAATTAGGCTGGAGCTGCAGCAGATCGCCGCGCACCTTGGCCGGGATGCCCGCATTGTTCACGAGGATATCAAGCGGGCCTAGCGCCGCCTCGAGCTGGTCAAGCCAGCCTTCATGTGCGCTGATGTCAGAGACATCGCCGCAAATGATTTGAGTCTTTGGCGCGCCGAGGTGCTGCAGTTCCGATTGCAGGGCCTGAGCGTCGGGCACCATGCGATCCACAATTCCGATGGACATGCCGCTGCGCGCCAGCTCCCGCGCCACCGCAAGGCCGATGCCGCTGCATCCGCCTGTCACCAGAGCGGCCGTCATGGCGCGGCCACTCCCCGCCGCGCGTCAATCGGCATATTCTTGGGATCTTGTATCAACGCGTGCGCCAAAGAGTCCTCCGCCTGCGGATGAAAGATGAGTGCGAATTCAATTCGATTTGCGGTCGGCGCGGCGCAACGGAAGGATATTTCCGTCCGCCACCTGGTCACTCTCCATGAAACTTCTTGTACCCGCGGGCAGAGACATATTCCACGTCCGGAAATCGCGCCGCAGCCAGCCGCGCTCGGGATCACGAATGTCCGCAAGCGGCGGCAGCATGCGCGCCCATGCGGGCTGCCCCGTCACATCGGCCAGCACCGATTTGATCGAGGCACCGAAGGATTGCCGCGACAGGATGAGATCGCCCGAGGTGATCAGTGGCACCAGTTTCCGGCGATCAAAGGCGGTGGGCGCTTCAAAGAGCGCCTTGAGCAGCCGGGGCATGACATTGCCAAGCCCGCAGATCGTTCCGCGCGCGCCCGCGGCCAGGGCCTGCGGAAGATGGATTTCCGATCCGGTATAGATTCCGAGGTGGCTGAATGACCGCAACAGTGTTTCGGTGAAATCGAAATCGCCGCCACTGTCCTTGATGCCGGTGATGATGCCGGGATAGGCCTCGTCGAGGCGGCGGATCACCTGCGGCAGCAGCGGCACGCCGCAAATATCCGGGAAATGATAGAGACACAGGCGGAGATCGCTGCGGCCAATCCTGTCGATCACCGTGGCGTAGAACCTGAATGTGCCCTCCGCCGTGATGTTGGAGCGGAACATGCAGGGCGGCATCAGAAGAATGCTGTCCGCATCCGCCTCCATGGCATGGCGCGCGAGATCTACCGCGTCACTCAAGACCAGCGCCGTCGCCGAAACGATCGCGCGGCGGGGCGGCAGCCCAAGGCCCAGCAATGCCTCGAGGGTGGCTTTGCGGTCGGCCACGGAGAATTCGGGGCCTTCACCGGTTGTGCCGAACACGGCAATGCCATCCACCCCTGCATCCATCAACATGCGGCAATGGGCGGCCAGCATGCCAACGTCCGGCGTGAGGCCAGCGGTAACCGGCGTGGCCGCCGCAACGACAAAACATTCGCGCTGCGGGAGCGCACCGCCCGGATGGTTCATGTTCACAGTCATGCCAGAGGCCAAGGAGACACTTTAGAGACGCTCTCAGGAATGATGATTGATTGCCCATTGTCAACATTTATCTTGACCGGGATCGGCCCTTATGTGACCCTCATTCTTACAGGGGTGGATTCAACCAACCCGGAAAAACAAGAAACAAATGGAGGGTTCAGGACATGACGGGCATTTCCAACATCATGGCGGGCCGGATCAGCCGCCGCGCGGTTCTCGCCTCTGGCGCCGCAGGCTTGGCGGCATCCTTGCTCACAACGCGCGCCTATGCGGCGGCCAAGGTTATCCGCATTTCAACGCCGGGGCCGGATTCCGAATGGCAGTCGAAGGGCCTGCAAGCCTTCAAGACCGCGCTCGAGGCCGCGATGCCCGGCGCGTTTGATGTGCAGATTCACTATAATGGCACCCTGTTTGCGCAGGGCAGCGAAATCGAGGCGATGCAGCGCGGCAATCTTGAGGTGGGCATGATTTCGCCCTCGGATGTCGCCGAACTCATCCCGGAATACTCGATCTTCACCACCGGCTACCTGTTCCGCGACAATGCCCATCTCGACTCTGTCTATGACGGCGACATCGGCAAGGAGTACAAGGACAAGATCGCCAGCACGCAGCAGATTCAGGTTCTCAAGAGCCAGTATCTGGGCACCCGCCACGTGATCCTCAGGCAGCCGCGCACCGTCAATGTTCCCGATGACCTCAAGGGCGTGAAGCTCCGCATGCCGGGTTCCGCCGCCTGGCAGTTCCTCGGCAATGCGCTAGGCGCCAGCGCGACGCCGCTTGCCTTCGAGGAAGTCTATCTCGCCATGCAGACAGGCACCATCGACGGGCTGGAAAATCCGCTGCCCGACGCCATCTCGTCAAAGTTCTATGAAGTCTCCAAGCAGGTGGTGCTCACCGGCCATCAGGTGGCCAACACCTTCTTCACTTTCTCAAAGTCGTTCTGGGACGGCTTGAGCGATGATGAGAAGAAGGCTGTCATGTCGGCGGTGGAAGCCAGCAAGAAGGTGAATGATGACGGCGTTCTCGCCACGGAAAAAGACGGCAAAGCCTTCTTCGAGGCGCATGGCAACACCGTCACCACGCCGGATGTCGCGGCCTTCCGCAAGCATGTGCTGGACGCCTTCGTGAGTTCCGATTTCGCCAAGAGCTGGCCGGCCGGACTGTTTGATCGCATCAACGCCGCCTGACACGTTTGTCATGGCAGCGTTCCTGACGCTCTGGAAACGGTTTTCGGAGTCGGTGGCCGTCATTGCCTTCGCGGTGATGTTCGCCGGCTTCGTGATCGGAATCGGCGGCCGCTACGTGTTCAATGCACCGGTGTCATGGTCCAACGAACTCTGCGCCATCGGCTATGTGTGGGTGGTGTTCTGGACCAGCGACATCCTGCTCAAGGAACGCCAGCACATCGTGTTTGATGTCATCTACGGATGGTTTCCGCCAAATGGCAGGCGCGTGCTTGCCATTTTCATCACCCTGTCGCTGGCGATCGTATTTCTTGCCGCGATTCCCGGCACCATCGACTACATGTACTTCCTGCGGACGCGGAAGACGACGCTGCTGCAATTGCCGATCCTGCTGGTCTTCGGCTCCTTTCTCATCTTCATGATCGCCGTCGCCGTTCAGGCGCTGATCCGCCTGTGGCATCTCCTGCGTTCCGGCTGGCAAAACCATATCTAGGACCTTCGCATGTCGTTTCCGGCGATCATCATGTTTGTCCTGTTCTTCCTGTGGACATTTGCGGGGATGCCGCTCGGCCACGCCATGCTTGCCTCAAGCATCGTCTATCTGCTGATCAGCGGCAGCGACATCGGATTGGTGGCAAGCCAGAGCCTGAAAGGAATCTATGGCGGTTTCGTCATGCTGGCGGTGCCGCTCTTCATCTTCTCCGCCGAAGTGATGAACGCCGGTGCGATGACCGACAAGCTGTTCAGTTTCGCCAGCCTGCTGGTCGGCCGCTTCAAGGGCGGCCTCGCGCATGTGAACATCGTCTCCTCGGTGATCTTTTCAGGCATGAGCGGCAGCGCGCTCGCCGATGCCGCAGGGCCCGGAAAAATCTCGATCGACATGATGATCAGGGCCGGATACCGGCCGGGCTTTGCCGCGGCGCTCACCTCCACATCGGCGATCCTCGGGCCGATCATCCCGCCCTCGATTCCGATGGTGCTCTATGGCGTCGTCACCAACACCTCCATCGGCTATCTGTTTTTGGGTGGTGTACTGCCGGGGCTGTTTCTCGCCGCCGTGATGATGGCCGTCGTTGCCGTTCAGGCAAGGCTTCAGGATTTTCCCACCCAGCCGCGGCAATCGATGAAAGAAGCGGTGTCGACGATCCGCGATGCGGGGCCGACGCTGCTTCTGCCGGTCATCCTTTTGGGCGGCATCTATTCGGGCGCGGTGACGCCGACCGAGGCTGCGGCGGTGGCCGCATTCGTGGCCCTCATGCTCGCCATCTTCTGGTACAGGACGCTCACGCCCCGCCGCCTGTTCGAGGTTCTGCTCACCTCCTCCAAGGCGACGGCCATGGTGGCCATCACCATCGCCGGTGCAGTGGTGATGAATTACATCGTGGCGGCCGAGCGCTTTCCGGAGGTTATGGGTGTCTGGATGTCGCAGATGCATATGGGGCCGATGGCCTTCATGCTTGGCGTCACCCTGCTGTTCATCCTGCTTGGCGCGCTGTTCGACACGCTGCTGCTTCTGCTGGTCGTCATTCCCATCCTCATGCCGACGGTGCGTGAATTGGGAATCGATCCCGTCTATTTTGGCGTCGTCTCGACCGTGAACATGATGATCGGGCTGATCCATCCGCCTATGGGGCAGATTGTCTATCTGGTCTCCGGCATCACCGGCATCAAGGTGGGCGCGATCCTGCGTGAAATCTGGGTGCTGCTGTTCATGATGGTCGTCTCGCTGTTCATTCTCGTCATCTTCCCGGCCATCACCCTCTGGCTTCCCCAGATGGCGGGCTACGTTCCCGAAGGCGCTTTTCACTAGATCTTGAAACTCAGGAAACTCCCATGGCCGCAATGAAGGAACTCGTGAAGGGCACAGACCGCTATCGTCATTTCATCGGCGGCCAATGGGTGGACTCGACCATCAAGGAATGGATCGAGGTCGAGAATCCTGCCACCGAAGCAGTGATCGCATCGGTCCCCAAAGGCGGCGAAGACGATGCTGACCGGGCGCTCGTTGCCGCGCGCGCGGCACAGCCCGCTTGGGAAGCCCTGCCGCCCCAGGCGCGCGGCCAGCTATTGCGCGACTTGGCCCGCCTCATGCTTGAGAACCGTGAGCGTCTGGCGCGGGTCGTCGTTGCCGAACAGGGAAAGCCCTTGCAAGAAGCGCGCGGCGAAATCGAGGGCGCGGCGCTCTATCTGACTTATGCGGCCGAGGAAGCCCGCCGCATCACCGGCGACATCATTCCCTCTGACATGCCCAATGAACAGGTGTGGATCCAGCGCGTGGCGCATGGCGTCGTCGTGGCGCTCACGGCATGGAACTATCCCGCCGCCCTGATGTGCCGGAAAATCGGCCCTGCCTTGCTCGCCGGCAACACGGTGGTGGTCAAATCCCATGAGGGAACGCCGCTCTCGGCGCTGGAGATCGCCCAGCTTTCAACCCAGCTCGATTTCCCGCCGGGCGTCATCAATGTGGTGAACGGCACGGGCGAAGGCCTGGGCGCGGCACTTGTGCGGCATCCCATTCCCCGGCTCGTCACCCTCACCGGCAGCGTCCGCGCGGGCAAGGCCATTTTCCGCAGCGCTGCCGATGATCTGAAGCTGCTCCGCCTTGAACTCGGCGGCAAGGCGCCCTTCATCGTGGCGGAGGATGCCGACATCGGCGCTGCGGTGAGGGCGGCGGTTCTGTCGCGCTTCGAGAACTGCGGCCAGATCTGCATCTGCAACGAACGCATGTATGTGCACCGGAAGATCGCGGATGAATTCACCGCGCGATTTGTGGATGCGGTGAAGGCGCTGAAGGTGGGAGACCCGATGGCGCTTGTGGATGTGGGGCCTAAGTTCAGCAAGGCCGAAGTTGAAAAGGTGGAGCGCATGGTGGCGCAGGCGAAACAGGCGGGCGCCTCCGTGCTGACGGGCGGCGGGCGCATGCAGGGCGAAGCCTTTGCGCGCGGCCACTGGTATGAGCCGACCGTGCTGTCGGTGAACGACAACCAGATGGCCATCATGCAGGACGAAGTTTTCGGGCCCGTGGTGCCCATCATGACGGTCACGGATTTTGATGAAGGTCTGCGGCTTGCGAATGAATCGCACTATGGCCTCTCGGCTTATGTCTTCACCAAGGACATGCGCCGGCTGATGCGGCTTGTACGCGAATTGAAATTCGGGGAAATCTATGTGAACCGCCCGGGTGGAGACGCCGTTCACGCCCATCACGCGGGGCTGCGTGACAGCGGCATCGGCGGCGAGGATGGGAAATATGGGCTTGAGGCCTATTTCCAGAAGAAGACGATGTATATCAACTACGCCTGAGGTGACGCAGCGCGGGGCAGGCGCATGAGACTTGCGGCGCGGCTTGGCCTTGCCCATCCACCCGGCCAGCCGGTGGATCATCGCCCGGCGATCCTGCTCGAAGGAAACGCTGAACAGGTGGAAGTGGCATGGCCCGCGGTTGATGCCGCGCTCCGGCAATATTCGGCATACCGTCTGGTGATCGCCGTGCCGCGCGAAGATCTGGAGCATGTGCAGCAGCGCTTTTCACACGAGCGCGTGGTTGAACATTCAAACCATGCTCGAGCCGTACTGACGATCAAGGCGGGTGAGATGGCGGAGCGCATCGCCGAAAAATTTCACGCGCTGCCGTTCGCGCCTGAGACGTCCACGCCGATTGCTGCGAGGATTACCCGAGCCGTCCTTCCGTTTATCGGCGTTCCGCGGTTTGAAACGGTTGATGCCTTGCGCGAGGCCCTGGGCGAGCCCGCCGCAATCCTCTGCCTCGGCAATGGCCCTTCATCACACAATGCGCGTGTGAATGATTACTGCGATGCCACGTTATTCCGCGTCAACTGGATCTGGAGCGGGGAAACCACTTTCAACCGGCCCCGCATGGTGTTCACCGCCGACCCCGATATTCCGCCGCAAGGACTGAATGCCATTCTCGGATTTCCCGATGCAAGCAGCGGCTCGACCATTCTTGCCCAGCATCTTCTGGCGCGGCGGCGGCCACGCGCGGGATATGTCTTCGTTGACCATTTTGCGCCGCCGCTGATCGCCACGGCGGAGCCGCTCCGGCCGACAAACGGCGCCATCATGATCGCCACCGCCGCCGCACTTCGCCCGAAGAAACTCATCATCGGCGGCATCGATCTCTACCGCCATCCACAAGGCCGCTATCCTGAAAGCACCGCCATGGATGGCTATGCGCGGGGCCACAGTGCCGCCTGCGACCTTGCCGTCATCAAGCACGCGCTCTCGGGGTTTACGGGGGAGATCGAACACCTCAACCCCAAGCTCGAGGCGGCGCTTGATGCTATTTCGGATCGCTCGAAAGTTTTCCCGCCACCGCCCAGTCGTCGCGACTGACCGGCACGAAGACCACGTTGAAGGCCTCAGGCGCACAGCGCAGGATGCGCGCGCCTTCACGTGTCACCATGTCGGCAAATTCGCGCTTCTGGTCGACGCTGCGTCCTTCAAGCAGTTCAACACGGATAATCGGCATCAGCGTTCTTCCCTCTCTCAAAGCCAGGCATTCACATGCCATGGCGCAAACTCGTCTTCGCCATAGCCCAGCACTTCGCTTCTGGTCGGCGCACCGGATGCGGTGGCCAGCATCGCCTGGAAGATGTGTTCGCCCGCCTCGTCCAATGTCTCGCTGCCATCAAGGATGCCGCCGCAATTGATGTCCATGTCATCGCCCATGCGCTCGAACATGGGCGTGTTGGTTGCAAGCTTGAGCGACGGCGCGGGGCGGCAGCCGAAACATGATCCGCGCCCCGTGGTGAAGCAGATGAGATTGGCGCCGCCCGCCACCTGGCCCGTGGCCGAAACGGGATCGAATCCCGGCGAATCCATGAAGACGAGGCCGCGCGTCACCGGCGCATCGGCATAGGCGATGACATCGTTGAGGTTTGTGGTTCCGCCTTTCGCCACAGCGCCCAGCGATTTTTCGAGAATGGTGGTGAGCCCGCCCGCCTTGTTGCCTGGCGAGGGATTGTTGTCGAGGCCCGCCGGCTCATTCCGCGTATACTCTTCCCACCACGCCAGAAGGCCGATCAGCCTTTCGCCAATGTCTTTGCTCACCGCGCGTTCAAGCAGCAGGCTTTCGGCGCCATAGATTTCCGGCGTCTCGGAAAGGATCGCCGTGCCGCCACAGGCCACCAGCCTGTCGACCGCCGCGCCGAGCGCGGGATTGGCAGTGATGCCGGAGAAGCTGTCAGACCCGCCGCACTGCAGCCCGACCATGAGTTCGCTGGCCGGGATCGGCTCCCGCCGCGCCGTGTTGGCAATGGCGAGCATTTCTTCAATGGCGGATATTCCGGCCTTGATGCTGGCTCGCGTACCGCCCTGCTCCTGCATCACCAATGTGCGCAGCAGCGGACCCTCTTCAAGCCCTTCGTCGCTCATCAGCGAGGCGATCTGGTTGTCTTCGCATCCCAGCCCCACCAGCAGGATGCCGCAGAAATTGGGATGGCGCGCATAGCCGCCCAGCGTGCGGCGAAGCATGCCCATGGAGCGCCCACCCTCCGCCACGCTGCACCCCGATTTATGGGTGAGGGCGATCACACCATCGACTTCGGGATAGGCAGCCATGACGGCGGGGTCGCGAAAGTGATCGGCGATCATCCGCGCGACGAGCGACGAGCAGTTGACTGAGGTGAGAACGCCGACATAGTTCCGCGTGCCCGCCTTGCCGTCGGCGCGGCGGTAACCCTGGAACTTTGGGATCGCATCGGCTGCGAGCGATGTTGCGTTGCTCAGCCGCGTGCCAATCCGGCGCTCTGCCTGAGATGGCTCAAAGCCCAGATTGTGGGTGTGGACGTGATCGCCCGGCGCGATGTCGCGCGTTGCAAATCCGATGGGCAATCCCAGGCGATGCACCTGCGATCCGGCGCTGAGCGCCTTCACCGCAATCTTGTGCCCGAAGGGAATGGCGTTCCGCGCAACGATATCAAATGGCGGAACGGTTTCACCCGCCGCGATCTCACGCGCCGCAATCGCCACATCATCTCCGGCGCGCAACAACAGGGCGGGCTGGGAGACTGTCGCGGACATGGAAGATCAGGCGCTTTCGCGGTCGGCCCGGCTCGAAGGCTCCGCCTGTTCGATGACGGCGGTCAGCAGCTTCACTTCCGCGTCATTGTGGCTGCGGGCGAGCGCCTCGGCGCGGTCGGCCTTTCCGGCGATCACAGATTCAATGAGTTCCTTGTGCTCGGCGATCAGCTCATCATAATCACGCGGCAGGAAGCCCGACTGCACCATGTGAAAGCGCACCTGATGCATGATCAGCCGGTGCTGTTCCGCCAGACGCCCGTGGCGGGCCAAGGCGATGATGGCGGCATGCAGTTCGAAATCGATGTCCGTCGCATCCTGCAGCCGGCCTTCGTTCACGGCGCGGAACAGTTCGGCGCAGGTGGTGCGCAGCCGCATGGCGTCTTCAGCCGTGACATGGGCAGAGGCGAGCCGCGCCCCCAAACCTTCCAGCGCGCCGCGCAGGGTATAGACCTCCCACGCATCGGTGGGAGAGGAACCGGAAACCTCCCAGCGGGTGAAGGCCACCTGCTTCACCAGCCCTTCGCCCGCGAGCTGGGCCAGCGCCGCCCGCACCGTGCCGCGGCTCACCTCAAGCTGCTCGGAAAGCTGGGTTTCGAGCAGGCGGCCATTGGCGGGGAAAATGCCGTCGAGAATATGAGAGCGGATATGGTCCGCCGCGCGCCGGTCAAGCTGCCGCTTTTCGGACTTGAGGCTGGTGAGTTTTGACATTGAGTCTCGCAAAAACTGTCTGTCTCTTTTCTAGGAGGCGCTGCCGCCGCACGCAACCAAAATTGCTGACAATCGGTAATTGACAAATTCGTCAAAACCGGGAGATTGAACTTGTTGACTGTCAACAATGGTGCCTCATGAGCGCAGGAGTGCGGATCGGCGTCGATGTGGGGGGCACCTTCACCGACTTTCTTCTTCTCCATCCCGACGGCACAAGCGCCCCCCTCAAGATTTCCTCAACCCCCGCAGCCCCGGAACAGGCTGTGATCACGGGGATCGAGAGCCTGTTGCATCAGGAGGGCATTTCCCCCGCCGATGTGGCGGAAGTCCTGCACGGCACAACGGTTGGCTCAAACACCCTGCTGCAAAAGGCGGGCGCGTCTTGCGGCCTCATCACCACGGAAGGCTTCCGGGACGTGCTGGAAATCGGCCGCCTGCGCACCCCCACCATGTTCGATCTGTCGTGGCGAAAGCCAGAACCGCTGGTGCCGCGAAAATGGCGGCTGGAAGTCCGGGAGCGCATGGCCGCCGATGGGACGGTGCTTCTACCTCTCGACCTCGATGCGGTGATTGCGGCGGGCCGGTTCCTGACGGCGCAGGGGGTGACCTCGATCGCCGTCTGCTTCCTCAACGCCTATGTGAATCCCGCCCATGAACGGGCTGCCGCCAAAGCACTGGCGGCCGCCTGCCCCGAAGCGGCAGTGACCGCCTCGATCGACGTGCTGCCTTCCATGGGAGAATACGAGCGCTGCTCGACCACGGTGGTGAATGCCTATGTCGTCCCGGCCTTGCGCGGCTATCTGACCCGCCTCGAAGAGGGCTTGCGCGGCATCGGCATTTCCGCGCCGCTGCTTATCGGCAATTCCAACGGCGGCCTCTCGACCGCTGCCCATGCGCAGCGGCGGCCAGTCTTTTTCATCACCTCCGGACGGGCCGGCGGCGCGGTGGGCGCTGCACGGCTGGGCTTGCGCATCGGGGTTCAAGACCTCATCGCCTTCGACATGGGCGGCACGACCGCATCCGCCACGCTTATCCGAAAGGGCGAGGTGAGCCGCACCCATGAGTATGAGTTTCGCGATGGCATTTCGACGCCCAGCCGCTTCATCAAGGCTGGCGGCTATATGATGCGCGTTCCCACCGTCGATGTGGCGGAGGTCGGAAGCGGTGCCGGATCGATCGCGGCGCGCGACGAAGGCGGGCTGTTGCGCGTGGGGCCTGTTTCGGCGGGCGCGGTGCCGGGCCCGGCGTGCTACGGAAAGGGTGGAGAATATCCAACAGTCACCGACGCCAATCTGGCGCTGGGCCTGATTCCACCGGCGCTGGGCGGTGGATCGATTACGCTTGATGCAAAGGCCGCGCGCGCCGCCATCTCCCGCCACATTGCCACGCCTGCGCAGCTCACCGTGGATGCCGCCGCGCAGGGCATACGCGATGTCGTGAATGCCAATATGGCGCGCGCCATCCGCGCCGTGACAGTGGAACGCGGCCTTGATCCCCGCGACTTCACATTGCTGGCCTTTGGCGGTTCCGGGCCCGTGCATGCCTGCGATGTCGCCGCCTCGCTCGGCATGACGCGCGTGCTGTTTCCGGCAACGCCCGGCGTCTTCACGGCTGCCGGTATGCTGGCGGGCCGGCTGGAGCATCATTTTCTCCGCCCCTTTCTGGCCGACCTTCGTGATTTTGACGCCGCCGGCCTGACAGGGCTCGTGCGCGACATGCAGCATGATGCCGCCAACGCCTTTTCTTCGGAGGGCTATCGGGGGACCACCCTCACCCATACATTCTCACTGGACATGCGCTTTCGGGGTCAGGAGGCCTCTCTCGTCATTCCCCTGCCTGAAGACACGGCAGCCGCCACCCTGCGGACTGCGTTCATGGAGGACTACCGCGAAACATATGGCTATGTCTCCGATGACCGGATCGAAACGGTGGCGCTTCGCCTTGTGACGGCATTGGCCGAAGGACCGGTGCTGGATTTCTCCGCCGCGCAAAAAGCCTCCGCCCGCGCCGCAGCAAACGCAACACGCATGGCCTATTTCGGCAGCGCGGCCGCATGGCTCGAAGCGCCGGTGATGCGGCGTGAAGCTGCGGGTGAAACAATCGCTGGGCCTGTCATTCTTGAAAGTGATGATTGCACCGTTGTGATCCCGCCCGGGGCTCAGGCGCGCCGTGACAGCGCGGGCAATCTGCTCGTGACGCTTGGTTGAGGAGGCTTGAGATGCCCGTGCGGTCTTTTGATCCGATCACCTTCGCCGTTCTCAAAAACGCGCTCGATACCATCGTCGACGACATGGCCTATGCGGTGATGCGCACGGCCCGCTCGCCGATTGTCCGTGACGTGCTCGATTATTCCGTGACCATCTGCGACCGCCACGGCCGCATTCTCTCGCAGGCAAAAACCGTGGCCCTTCATCTGGGCGCCGTGCCCGACGCGATCGACGTGGTGATGCAGAGATTTTCCGGCAACATGGCGCCCGGCGATGTCATCGTGCTCAATGATCCCTATGCCGGCGGCATGCATCTGCCCGATATTTTCATGTTCAAGCCGGTGTTTTTTGAAGATGCGCTCTCAGGCTTCACCGTGGTGATCGCGCATCATTGCGATGTGGGCGGGCGCGTCCCCGGCTCCAATGCCAGCGACTCGACGGAAATCTTTCAGGAAGGTGTGCGCATTCCGCCCATGAAGCTGTTCGATGCGGGACAGCGCAATGAAACACTGGTGTCGATCCTCCGCGCCAATGTGCGCCTGCCTGATCTCGTGCTGGGCGATCTCGACGCCCAGCATGCCACCTGTTCGCTCGGCGAACGCGACCTGCGCCGCCTGTTCGAGCGCTACGGGCGAGACACGCTTGAGGGCTATTTCGACCGTCTCATCGACTATGGCGAAACGCTCACCCGCAAGGCCATCGCCGCATGGCCCGAAGGCAGCTACAGCTTTACCGATTATATCGACGGCGACGGCTTTTCCGCCGATCCGATTCCCATCTGCTGCACATTGACGGTGAAAGAAGGCCATATCCACGCCGACTTCGCCGGCTCCTCGCCGCAAGTGAGAGGGGCAATCAATTCCACCTTCTCGTTTGTGAAATCGTCAACCTACCTCACCATCCGCTGCGCGCTTGATCATGACGTGCCGAACAACGCAGGCGTCTATCGCTGCATCAGCGTCTCCGCGCCGGAAGGGTCCATCCTGAACCCACGGATGCCAGCACCTGTCGCGGCGCGCGCGCTGACCGGCTACCGCGTGGTGGACACGGTAATGGGCGCCCTGGCGCAAATCGTGCCGCACAAGGTGATGGCGGCCGGAGAAGGCGGCAATACGGTCGTGGCGATCGGCGGCTATCATGGCGAACAGCGCGAGCCTTTCATTCTCGTGGACATGATCAACGGCGCATGGGGCGGAAGGTCCGGCCAGGATGGCGTTGAAGGCATCACCAACCCCTCACAGAACATGTCGAACCTGCCGGTTGAAACACTTGAGTCGCGCTATCCCATCCGCGTTGAATCCTATGGTTTCCGTCCCGACTCGGGCGGCGCGGGGGAGTTTCGCGGCGGATTGGGCCTCACGCGCTCCTACCGCCTGCTTGCAGAGGAAGCCGTTCTGCAATTGCGTGCTGACAGGACAGAGCATCCCCCTTACGGATTGTTCGGAGGCCGCCCCGGTGCGCCGTCACGCAATTATATCTGCGAGCCGGGCAGCGTTCTGCGCGCCCTCCCCGGCAAGACCACCATGCGCATCACGCGCGGAACACTGGTGCTGCATGAGCAGGCGGGCGGAGGTGGATATGGCACGCCGCAGAACAGAGACCCGCACGCCCTGCACGATGATTTGCTGAATGGCAAAATTACCGAAAAAGCCGCGGCAGAATTCTACGGCTGGGAGGCGGATCAGATCGAAAGCTGATGCCGGCCAGAATGATCGAGCGAGCATTTTCCATCTGTTTTTCGAACTATACGTTTGCCGCATGGGTGCCAGCACAAACCCCGCCGACAAAAGACCGATGGCAGTTCAAGGAACTGCCGGCGGTTGCGGCATTTGAAAATGCGCCAACGACCACCTGGGCAGCGGTGTTCTAAAAACTCATCTTGAACCTACAATGACATAGTGGCGCCCCGTGTCATCCTGACCGGCGCGCCATAACACGCGGATATCGTCATCGTGCCTTCAATGTTCGGGACGTGCCGCCGCTTGTTTGAGGGCCGCGTGAAGCTTGGCCAGATGCGTCGTGGGCGTCCCGTTCAGGAGGGGAGCAAGATCAGACGCGAGAGCCGACATTTCGACCGGCGCATGCCGCGTGTGAGCGCCGAAATATAATTCTCCGCGCGGCGAGGCGAATAACCGGCGCCAGTACCAGACCGCCACGGGAAGCGGCGCTCAGTGCAGGATCGCCCGCAGTGCCAGAGGTGCGGCTCCGATGCGATGCCGGTCGAGCGCGTTCCAGCCCTCTCTGACGGCCAGAATAAAATCCCGCAGCAGGCGATCATCGGCGCTGAGCTGCCGCGGATTGGTATCGGCCAGCCAGAGCGCGCCGGCAATCGCCGTCACAAATACCGCATGGCGGCGCAGCCATGCATCCATATCGGCCACAGCCGACACCCGGAAACCGGCGCTCCTGAACAATGTGGTGACGTCCGGCGCATCGGCCTCGACCGCCGTTGGCTGTTCGGAGACATCCACGGCGCGCACGACGCCAGAGTCCAGCGACCCCGCAGCACCGGGAAAGGCGAGCACGGTTCGTTCAGCACCCAGCGCATTGCAGATGTCCTGCGAGCCGCCGGCATGATTGACCATGATGACGATCCGCGCGACGCCAGAAGCCCCGGCCAGTGCGGAGACCGCTTCGCAAAGCTGCTCCGCGCGGTTGCCCCGGGCGATCAAGGTCACATGATGGCCGGCTGCCTGCAGCCGCACACCGAAGAGTGTGCCTTGCACGCCGCTACCGAAAACAACAATGTTCGCCAAAGGTCCGGTTCCCGATTGAACACGATACGCCAGATGCAATTTATCATGTGGTGAAGACGCTTTCTTCCAAAAGAAGAATTCGTCATGCCGTGCTGACGGGTGAGCGATGCGAAGGTGCGGAACCGGCGGCTGCGAGCCTTGTTCAGCGAAGCGGGCTTCCGAGGTTGAGACGGGCGAATGTCTCGGCGATGGCGAGAACCGCCGCATGGATCGGCCCGGCGGTGAGGGTGGGCATGACGGAGGCATCCACGACAAAGAGATTATCGAGGCTCTTGAGCTTCAAATCCGGATCGACGACCGCGTCCTTGTCCTTGCCCATCCTGCAGGTGCCGCTCGGGTGATGGTGCGTGATGACGGCACGGGCGATGAAATCATCTGTCTCCGCAGCGTTGTTCAATGTGCCGGGCAGAAGTTCACGCGCCCGCCAGCCGGCGAGTTCATCGTGATGTCCGAGGGCGCGGGCCGCATCGAGCGCCTGGCGGAACAGCGCGCGATCCTCGCCAGTCTGCAAATAGGCGGGGTCGATGAGCAGCGGGTCGGCGATGCCCGGCCCGGTGATGGCGATCTGGCCACGGCTTGTGGGATGGGTGATGCCGAACAGCAGCGAATAGGCCGTGCCCGGGGCGGGCGCATCAAAGCTGTCGGAGACGATCGGGGCCACGCCGCAGCCAACGACAATCT
>Ga0209023_10000442_pt1 | contig 63549 bp, 65 predicted proteins | sample LakOneMetagenome_FD_187468 | JGI IMG/M metagenome (GOLD analysis project Ga0209023, IMG submission 187468) | Freshwater and sediment microbial communities from Lake Erie, Canada (SPAdes) (version 2) | ecosystem: Environmental > Aquatic > Freshwater > Lentic | place: Lake Erie, Canada...
GCCACCGAAACGCTCCGCGCCCACCTTCGTCAGCGCCGCCGTCAGCGTCGTCTTGCCGTGGTCCACGTGACCGATCGTGCCCACGTTCACGTGGGGCTTGGTGCGCTCGAACTTACCCTTTGCCATGGCTGCGTCTCTTGGATGTACGTGAAATTTCGATGAGTGGTGCTCACGAAAGGAATCGAACCTTCGACCTCCTCCTTACCAAGGAGGTGCTCTACCGACTGAGCTACGTGAGCGATATTAGTTGTGGTGCTGGTGCGGGAAATCAATGGAGCGGGAGACGAGACTCGAACTCGCGACATTTTGCTTGGAAGGCAAAAGCTCTACCAACTGAGCTACTCCCGCGCAGATTTAAGTTGGTGGAGGGAGGTGGATTCGAACCACCGAAGGCGTAAGCCAGCAGATTTACAGTCTGCCCCCGTTGGCCGCTTGGGTATCCCTCCGGTCGATCGAAGTCCGGTGAAACAGCCCGCAATTTTCATGTGCGGAGCGGTTCATGTCAACGGTATGCGGGCATTGCGGACCGACCGGCACGCCGCGCCGGTCCCGGCGTGGCGGATCTTCAGGGTGCCGTGGCGGCGCCCGGTGCGGGCAAAGGGTCGTTCGAATACAGGGCGATGTGCGGCACGCCGTCGCCGCCGACCCAGCCGCGGGCCATGCCTTCCGTGTTGAACGGCAGGGCGGCCGTGCCGTCGGCGGCGAGGATGATGGCGCCGCCGTCCCCGCCCAGCGCGGGGATCTGCTTGATGATCACGGCCTCGCCGGCCTGGGCCGGGGTTTCGTGCAGGTAGGCCATGCGGGCGCAAATCTCATGGGCGGCTGCGACCCGGATGTAGAACTCGCCCCAGCCGGTGCCCGAGACCGCGCACTGGCCGTTGGCATAAGTGCCTGCGCCGATGATCGGCGAATCCCCGACCCGACCATAACGCTTGTCGGTCATGCCGCCGGTGGAGGTACCCGCGGCGAGATGGCCCTGGGCGTCGAGCGCCACCGCACCTACGGTGCCGAAGTGCCGGGTCGTGGCCTCGGGGTCGCGCATGGCCTGGCCACCGGCCGCGTCTTCCTTCAAGGCCTCCTGCAACTGCTTCCAGCGGCGTTCGGTGCGGAAATAGCCCGGATCGACCAACTCGACCCCCTGCTCCTTGGCGAAGATCTCGGCGCCGTCGCCGACCAGCATCACGTGCGGCGAATGTTCCATCACCGCCCGCGCCAGCAGGATCGGATTCTTCACGTGGTGGACATTCGCCACCGCGCCGGCGCGCAGGGTCGCGCCATCCATGATCGAGGCATCGAGCTCGTTCTTGCCGTCGTGGGTGAAGACCGCGCCCTTGCCGGCATTGAACAGCGGATCGTCCTCGAGCACGGTGATCGCCGCGGTCACCGCATCCAGCGCCGGTTTCCCGGCCGCAAGCGCCTCATGCCCCTTCTTCAGCGCCAGGGTCAGCGCGGCGCGGATCGCGGCCTCGTCCTGCGGGGTGACGTCCTTGCGTTCCAGCCCGGCGCCGCCGTGGATGACCAGCAGCGGATCGGCGGCCCAGGCGGCCGGCGCGGCGAGTGCAAGGGAAAGGGCAACGCACAGTGCGCGCGAATGGATCATGGCCGGCTCCGGGAAACTGTTGGATGGAACGGGATTCTAGCGATCGCCGGATGACGAACCGGCATCGCGCACATGCAACTGGCCATCGCGCGCGTCGGCGATGCGCCGGAACTCGGGCGCATCGACCTGCAAGGTGCGCAAGTCGATGCGGCTGCCGACGCCGACGCCGGTGACGTTCACACCGGAAATCTGCAGTGGCTCGCCGGCTGCGAGCCGCGTCGGCGGCGCGGTCGGAACCACCAGCCATGCGGCACCGCCCTTGATCGGCGTGAACAGGCGCCCGATGCCCTCGCCATCGATGCACAGGGCCGCGCCTTCGTCGATGCCCAGCCCGACGACTTCGGTGGCGCCGCGCGCACGGACATCGGCGACGAAGGCGACCAGCCGTCCGAGCCTTTCGCGCGCGCCGAAGTGACTGTCGGTGAAGACGCGTTCGAGGTAAGGCAGGTGCAGGAAATCCTCGACCAGGGTCATGCCCGGGTTGAGTGGATCGCGCAATGCGTCCTCCGACACCATGCTGCCACCGTCCAGCGCGCCGTACGACCATGCGCCGAGGATCGCGAGTCCCGCGCTGGTGCCGCCGAGCGGCTTGCCCGCGCGCACATGGGCATCCAGCGCCTGCGCCAGCGGCGTGCCTTTCCAGAAGCGCACGTAATTGGCCTGGTCGCCGCCGGCGATGAATACGCCATCGGCCTTGCGGATGGCATCGAGCACGACCGGATCGCTGGCGGCGCGGCGATCGCTGAAGACGAAGGTGCGCGCCGAGGCGATGCCGCCGATATCGCGGTACCACTCTTCCTGCGCCTCGACGTCGCCGGAGGCGCGCAGGATCACCAGATGGCCGTGGCCCATGCGCTCGTTCATCCAACGCACTGCGTCGTAGGGCCAGTCGCCACCGCCGACCAGCATCAGGCCCGGCTGTACCCGGCCCGGTGTCGGTGTGGACGCGTTTCCGATGGCGTACTCGACATAACCATCGCCGGTACCGGCGGCCCGCAGAGGCGTGGCGGCACAAGCGACCAGCGTCGTGGCCAGCAGCAGCCAGGCCGCGAGCATGCGGACGGGAACGGGGATAGCCGGCATCTCGGGTTCCTTTGCGTCGTGTTGGCGATTCCCGCCCGCGACGAAGCATGCGGACGGCCTCATCCGGGACGGACAAAACCCCGTGTTCCCCCACGCAGGCCGTCGTGGATGGCGTAATGTCGGCGCATGGACGAACACGTCGATGCCTGGTTCGCACGCGAAATCCTGATCCACGAGGACGCGCTGTTGCGCTACCTGCGTCGCTGCTGGCCGCATGCCGACGACATCCATGACCTGCGCCAGGAAGCCTACGTGCGGGTCTACGAGGCCGCGCGCCGCGAGCGCCCGCACCAGCCGAAATCGTTCCTGTTCACCACCGCGCGGCACCTGATGGCGGACCGGCTGCGCCGCGGCCGCATCGTTTCGATCGAGGTCGTGGGTGATTTCGAATCCCTGAACGTCCCGGTGGACGAAGCCACCCCGGAACGGCGGCACGATGCCCGGCAATCCTTGCGTCGCCTGGCCGAGGCCCTGGACCGCCTGCCCGACCGCTGCCGCGAAGTGGTGTGGCTGCGCAAGGTGGAGGAACTGCCGCAGAAGGAGGTCGCTCGTCGCCTCGGCATCGCCGAGAAAACGGTGGAGAAACAGGTCGCCAAGGGCGCGAGGCTGATCGCCGCGCATGTCTTCGGCGAAACCGCCGTCGCGCGAGGAACGACGCGATCGCGCGGAGAAACCGGGCAGGACGACGGACAGGAACATGGGTGAAAGCGAACACATCGAGCGCGAGGCTGCCGCATGGCTGGCGCGACGCGATCGCGCCGACTGGTCGGGCCGCGAGCAGCGTGCGTTCGCCGCGTGGTGCGATGCCGCGACCGCGCATCGCGTCGCCTACCTGCGGTTGGACACCGCCTGGAACGAGGCAGATCGACTGAAGGCGATCGGCGCCGGCGTCATCGCCGGCGAAATGCCCGACCGCGGCGACTGGAACTGGTCGCGCCGCGCGGACGCCCATGCGTTCGATCCGGCTTCCGCACTCAATCCTGCGAGGCTCACCTTCGCCCGCCGCCCCGCGGCCGGGCCGCGCTTCGGCGGCTGGCGGTTCGCATTCGCGGGGTGCTTGGTGGCCTGCGCGGTCGGCGCATTTGCATTCCTGCAGCGCAAACACGTCGAACCTCAAATCTATCGCAGCGCAGCCGGCACGCTCGAAGACGTCCCGCTCGCGGACGGTTCGCGCGCGACGCTCAGTGGCGGCAGCCTGGTGAGCGTGGTCCTGTCCCGGAACGAACGCGACATCGACTTGCAGCGCGGCGAGGCGTTCTTCGCGGTGGCCAAGGACGCGGAGCGGCCGTTCGTGGTGCACGTCGACGGCCGCGAGGTGGTCGCCGTCGGCACCCGTTTCGCGGTGCGCCGGAACAGCGACGGGCTGCGCGTGGTCGTCACCGAGGGCCTGGTGCGGCTGGAATCGCCCGACCCGCGCGTTCCGGACCGCCAGTCCACCACGTTCCTGCCGGCCGGCAGCATCGCCGAAATCGACGCCGACAGCACCGCCCTGCACTTCGGCACCCCGGCCGAGGCCGAGCGCGCCTTGAGCTGGCGCAGTGGCGTCCTCGCCTTCCGCGACACCCCGCTCGCCGCGGCCGCGGCCGAGTTCAACCGCTACGGCGCGAAACGCATCGTGATGGGCGATGCGCAAGTCGCGACGCTGCGGGTGGGCGGCAACTTCAACTGGGCGAACGCGGACGGTTTCGTGCGCCTGCTCGAACAGGGTTTCCCGGTCCGGGCGGAACACGAGGGCGATCGCATCGTCCTGCACTACCACGAGTGAAGGCGACGGGCGGGATCGGTCCGGCTCGTTCGTCCCGCTTTCATTGAACGGCGCGCCGCGCCGCCTGTCCTTGGGAAGGGGGTTCCCTTGAATCGTCCGACACGCACCGCCCTGTTCATCGCCCTGGGTTGCATCAGCACGTCCTTCGCCTGGGCGCAGGAGGCCAAGGCCTCCCCACGCCGCATCGACATCCCGGCCGGCGACCTGGTCGCCGGGCTGGACGCGCTGGCCGCGCAATCGGGAGCGCAACTCCTTTACCGCGCGGACCAGCTCAAGGGCCTGCGCACGCGCGGCGTGCACGGCAACGTGTCCCCGGACGATGCGCTGAAACAACTGTTGTCGGGAAGCGGCTACGGCGTCCGCCGCGATTCGTCCGGCGCCGTGGTCATCGTCCAGGCCGACCCGCAGGAATCGCCGGCGCCCAGGCCCGCGGCAGCGCCGGCACCGAAACCCGCTCCCGCCCAAGCCGAACCGCCGCCGGAACCGTCGAAACTCGAATCGATCGAAGTCACCGGCTCGCGCATTCCGCGCGCCGAGGTCGAGGGCCCGGCGCCGGTGACCGTGATCACCGCGCAGCAAATCTCTTCCGCGGGCTTCACCAGCGTCCCCGACGTACTGCGTTCACTGACCCAGAACGGCGGCGAAACCCAGAGCCAGCAATCGGGCATGGGCGCGGTCACCACGCCCGGTGCGCAACAGGTGGACTTGCGCGGCCTCGGCCCGAACAAGACCCTGGTGCTGATCAACGGTCGCCGCGTCGCCGACTTCCCGCTGCCGCTGCGCGGCACGAGCAACTTCACCGACATCGGCAACATCCCGCTGGGCATGGTCGATCGCATCGAAGTGCTGACCGGCAGCGCCTCGGCGGTCTACGGTTCGGATGCGATGGCCGGCGTGATCAACTTCATCCTCAAGAAGTCCGCGGACGGCCTCACCATCGATTATCGCTACGGCGACACCACGCGCGGCGGCGGCGAGTCCAACAAGCTGACCCTCACCACCGGCTTCGAGCACGGCAACCTCAGCGGCGTTGTCGGCCTCGAACTGCTGGACAAGCAGCCGCTGTGGGGCTACCAGCGCAAGATCCAGGATTCCACGCTCGACAGCCCCGGCGACCAGCGCGGCGACTGGATCTTCCAGCGCTACGACTGGTTCGACGGCACATCCTTCCCCGGGGACGAAGGCAAGTGCGACACCAGCCTCAACCACGGCACCACCTATCCCGAGCTGGACGGCGACTACGGCTTCTACTGCGCCAGCCACGAAGCGATCAGCTACGGCACGATCGAGAGCGGTCGCAAGAGCGTCAATGCCTACGGCTCCTTCAACCTCGACATCAACGACAATCTGAGCTGGTTCGCCGACGTGCAGGCCGGCTACGCCAAGGTCGAGTTGATGTCCTCGCCGCTGAGCTGGCAGTACCAGGGCACGACGACCGATGGCGATCGTGGCGTGTTCTACAACGCCGACAGCGGCGTCTGGGAATACTGGTACCGGCAATTCACCCCCGAGGAATCCGGCGGTTTCGGCAACTCGATGACCCGAGACACCCAGAAGACCCTGAGCATCGCCACCGGCTTCAAGGGCACGATCGGCGGAGCCTGGGATTGGGAAGCCTTGCTCAACCACTCGCAGTACCACGCCACGGTGAGCTATCCGCGCATCGTCGCCAGCAAGGCGAACGAACTGCTGCTCGGGCCGCAGCAGGGCGTGGACGATTACGGCTACGCGATCTTCACACCGGACGTCGACCAGTTCTACCAACCGTTGACCCGGGCCCAGTACGACAGCATCACCGAGGATTCGGTATTCAAGCCGACGGCACGCAGCGACACGCTTTCCTTCACCATCGACAACACCGCCCTGTTCAACCTGCCGGCAGGCCCGGTCGGTTTCGCAGGCAATGTCGAATACGGCACGCAGGCCTACGACATCAACCCGGATCCGCTCGCACTCACCGATTATTACTACGGCGCACGCTACGGCGATGGACATGGCGACCGCAGCCACTGGGGCATCGCCGGCGAATTCCGCGTCCCGGTGTTCGAACCGCTGACCATGAGCGTGGCCGGCCGCTACGACCAGTACAGCTACGCGGGGAAATCGCCCGGCAAGTTCACCTACAGCCTCGGCCTGGAATGGCGTCCGCTGGACAGCCTGCTGGTCCGCGGTTCCTACGGCACCGGCTTCCGCGCGCCGGACCTGCATTACCTGTTCGCCGGCAACGATTACTTCCGCACGCGCGAAGTCGACTACCTCGGCTGCCGCAACGATCCCGACGCCACCACCATCAGCTATGACGCCTGCCGTTCCCTCGGCTATCGCGAGCGCGTGCGCAATACCCGCGCCGGCGATCGTGACCTCGATTACGAAACCAGCAAGTCGCTGACCGCGGGCTTCGTGTGGTCGCCGTCCGCGAACTTCGACCTCTCGGTCGACTACTTCAACATCAAGGTGTCGAACCAGATCCAGGACATGGACGTGGATCGGATCCTGCAGATGGAGGCCAACTGCATCCTGGGCCAGGACGTGCAGGGCAATCCGGTCGATCCGGGTTCGGCCGAATGCCTCGACGCGGTCCCGCGCGTGATGCGCGACGCCGACGGCAACCTGCTCGGCGTGTTCTACCAGCCGATCAACATCGCCCAGCAACGCGTCGCCGGCTACGACTTCGCCGCGCATTACCGCTGGGATACGTCCATCGGCACCTGGCGTTTCGGCCTGACCCACACCTTGTTCACCCGCCACGACAGCCGCCAGTTCGATGGCGGCCCGCTGGAAGACCATCTCGCGGTGAACAGCAACTTCTGGGACGTGCCCAAGACCAAGAGCACCGCCACGGTGTCGTGGGAAAGGAATGCATGGTCGGCGACCCTGCACGCGCAGCGGATCGGTCGCCTGCCCTCGCTGGAATCCTACGACAATGAATTCGTCCCGGGGACATCCACGAACAGCCCATGGATCGATCCGACCATGCTCTACAACGCCTCGCTGCAGTACCGGATCAACGATCGCATGCAGTTGTCGCTGGCGGTGGACAACCTGTTCGACAAGATGCCGCCCAGGGACAAGACCTCGGTCGATTACCCGTACTACGACATCTCGTGGTTCGATTCGGTCGGGCGCAGCTACTTCCTCCAATTCACCTGGAAGCTCGGCGGCAGCCCGCTCTGATCCACCCTCCCCCGTCGCACGAGCCGAAGACTTCCCCGCAAGGGGAAGTTTTCGTTTGCGGCCTTCAAATATTGGGCATGGATGCTTCGAGCGCCTCGCGCATCGGCCGCAACTGGCGGGCATAGGGCTTCCACGCGCCGCCGCGGTTGCGCAGGATGCCTGCGCGCGCGCTCACCGTGCTCGCGGTGGACACGTCGCCGGATGCACGACCGACGTCCAGCGCTTCTGGCGCGAACGGCAGGCCGCAAAACGCGAAGACCCTTCGCAGCGTCGCCTCGGTGTCGTCGACAAGATCGTCGTAGGGCACGTCGAGGATGCGCCCCGGCATCGCTTGGTGCAGATGCTGTGCCAGGCGTTCGCAGCGCAGGAAATACCCGGCGACCTGCAGTGGATCGTGCGAATACGCAGCGACGCCGCCGAACCAGGTGCGCAGGTTGGAGAAGCAGGTGTCCGTCGGATCGCGCACCACGCGGATCAGCTTCGCCTGCGGCAGCGCCTTCGCGATCAAGCCGGCGTTGAGCAGGTTCATCGGCAGCTTTTCGGTCAGGAACGGCTTGCCGCGCGCACGCCAGCGCGAGGCTTCGAGGAAACCGGTACCGATCGCCGCGAAATCCGCGCCGGCGATGCGCTCGAGCGTGGTCGCGTCCAGCGCATCCGCGGTCTTGTGGTCCGCGGCGAAATCCAGCCGTGCGGTGAAGGCATAGCTTTCGCCGCCATCCGCCACCAGCGGATGTCCGCCGAGGATGCGTTCGAGCAGGGTGGTGCCGGAACGGTGCATGCCGATGATGAAGATCGGCGTGTACTCGCCCGCAACACCATCGACCGGCTGCAGGAATCCGGGCGTGTAGCGCGATTCGAGCGCGGAAAACAGCACCGCGGCCGCGCGCTCGTCGTACGGCACCTGCACGCGCCGCAGTGCATGCCCGCGCACCAGCGCGTCCCAGGCCTCGTCGTAATTGCCGAGCGCATGCAAAGCGTTGTGCAGCGCGAACCACAGGTAGGCCTCGGCCACGCTGCCGGGCGTCACGCGCGCGAGGCTGGCGCGGATGCGTGCGGCAACGTCGGCATCGCCCGCATTGGCGTCATCCGGCAGCGTCGACAGCACCCAATGCGCCTGCGCGAAATCCGGCGCGATCGCGAGGCAGGCCGACAGCGCGAACCGCGCCTGCGGCATGTCGCCGCGGAACATCGCGATCACCCCGCGCATGTATTGCGCCGGCGCATGCGTCGGATCGGCGCGTACCGCATGTTCGATCCACGCCTCCGCCAACGCCTGGTCGCCGCAGCGGCTGGCCAGCGACGCCAGTTCGGTGCGCTCGGTGGCGGACGGAAACCGCCCCGGATCGGCGCCTGCGATCAGCGCCAGCGCACGCCCGGACTCGTTGAAACGCCGCAACCGCTGGCACAACGGGATCAGCAGTTCCGGATATCGATCCGCGGATTCGAAAACCTGCAACGTGCAGCCAAGCGCATCGCGGTAGCGATCAGCCCGCAACAGCGCATCGCTGTTGCGAAGAAGGTCGGCAGCATGTTGCGGGCGCATGGCCTAGTGTCCCATGCGCGAAGTCGGATCGGGAGCATGCAGCGCGCGGCGATGAGCCAGAACAACGCGCTGGAATTGGCGAAGCGCGGGATCGCACCGTTGCGAGCGAAGCCAAGCCGGGATGCGCGCAGGCGCGCAGCGACCGACGTGGACACGAAGTCCATGAGGGAGCGAGCACCTCGCGTGCACCCGGATTGGCGAGCGCAGCAGGTGTGATCAGACGTTGAAGCGGAAGTGGAGGATGTCCCCTTCCTGGACCCGATATTCCTTTCCTTCCAGCCGCAGCCGCCCCGCATCGCGCGCACCGGCTTCGCCCTTGTACTTGATGAAGTCGTCGTAACCGATGGTCTCGGCGCGGATGAAGCCCTTTTCGAAATCGGTGTGGATCACCGCCGCGGCCTGCGGCGCGGTCGCGCCGGCCTTCACCGTCCAAGCGCGCACTTCCTTCTCGCCGGCGGTGAAATAGGTCTGCAAACCGAGCAGCTTGTAGGCCGCGCGGATCACCCGGTTCAGGCCCGGCTCGTCGAGGCCGTAGCTCGACAGCATCTCGTCGCGATCGGCGTCGTCGAGCTGCGACAGTTCTTCCTCGATCGCCGCCGAGACCGGCACCACTTCGGCGCCTTCCTGCTCCGCACGTTCGCGCACCGCATCGAGGTGCGGGTTGTTCTCGAAACCATCCTCGAGCACGTTGGCGATGTACAGCACCGGCTTCATCGTCAGCAGGAACAGGTCGCGCATCAGCACGCGTTCCTCGTCCGACAATGCGACCGAGCGCGCCGGCTTGCCCGCATCCAGCGCCGCGCGCAGCTTCTGCAGCACGTCGATGCGCGCCTTTGCGTCCTTGTCGCCACTCTTGGCGACGCGTTCGTAACGAGCGATGGCCTTGTCGACCGATTCGAGGTCGGCGAGCGCAAGCTCGGTGTCGATGGTCTCGATGTCGGCGATCGGATCGACCTTGTTGGCGACGTGGATCACGTCCGGGTGTTCGAAGCATCGCACCACATGCGCGATCGCATCGACCTCGCGGATGTGGGCGAGGAACTTGTTGCCCAGGCCCTCGCCGCTGGCCGCGCCGGCGACGAGGCCGGCGATGTCGACGAACTCGACCGCGGTCGGGATCACCTTCTGCGGCTTCACGATCCCGGCCAGCGCGTTCAGGCGCGGGTCCGGCACCGGTACCACGCCCACGTTCGGCTCGATGGTGCAGAACGGGAAATTCGCCGCGGCGATGCCCGCCTTGGTCAGCGCGTTGAACAGGGTCGACTTGCCGACGTTCGGCAGGCCGACGATGCCGCATTGGATGCCCATGATGTTTCCGAGACTAGGATCTGGGGACTGGGGACTGGCTTCACTCTGCCAACCCCCAGTCCCTAGCCCCCAGTTCCTTGCTGCGTATGCAGTTTCGTCATCGCATCCATGAAATTGCCGTGCACCGCCAGCGGCAGCGCGGCGAGCGCGTCGTCGATGGCACGACCCATCAACGCATCATCCGCGAGCGAAGGCCGGCCCAGCACCCACGGCGTGACCTTGTCCTTGTGCCCGGGATGGCCGATGCCGATGCGCAGGCGGTGGAACTTGCCGTGCTTGAGCAACTGCATGGTGTCGCGCAAGCCGTTCTGGCCGCCGTGGCCGCCGTCGAACTTGAAGCGCGCGACACCGGGAGGCAGGTCGAGTTCGTCGTGCGCGACCAGCATTTCCTCGGGCTCGATCTTCCAGTAGCGCAAGGCCGCGGTGATCGACTTGCCGGACAGGTTCATGAAGGTGGCCGGCTTCAGCAGCCATAGCGAACGACCGGCGAATTCGATCTTCGTCGTTTCGCCGAACAGCTTGCTTTCCAGCCCGAAGCGACCGCCCGCCGAATCGGCGAGCGCGTCGATAAAACGGAACCCGGCGTTGTGCCGGGTCCGGGCGTGTTCGGGCCCGGGGTTGCCGAGTCCGACGATGAGGCGCAGTCCTTCCATCGCGTCGGGGCGCGACGCGCCGCCTTGCGGCGACGCGCGCGTTGCCGCGGATTACTCCGCTGCGTCCTCGTCCTGCTTGGCGGCGGGCACTTCGGCGCTTTCGGCGGCGGGCGCTGCTTCGCCTTCGGCTTCGACTTCGGTGCGCGCATGACGGGCCACGGCCACGGCCGGGTTGTGCTCGTCGTCGACCTTGTGCGCGAGTTCGACACCCTTCGGCAACTTGACGTCGGACAGGTGCACGGTATCGCCCAGCTTCATCTCGCCGAGGTCGACTTCGATGAACTCCGGCAGGTCCTTCGGCAGGCAGCTGATTTCCACTTCGTTCAACTCGTGGGTCAGCACCACCTCGGAGCTCTTGCCGGCCGGCGACTTCTCCTGGTTGACGAAGTGCAGCGGCACGTTGACGCGGATCGCGGTGTTGGCGCTGACGCGCTGGAAGTCCAGGTGCATGATCAGCTGCTTGAACGGGTGGCGCTGCATGTCGCGCAACAGCACCTGCTGCGGCTTGCCGTCGATGTCCAGGGTCAGGATCGACGCGTAGAACCATTCGTTCTGGCTGGCGACCCAGGTCTTCTCGTGCTCGAGCTGGATGTTCTGCGGCTTGGATTCGCCGCCGTAGACGATGGCCGGGATCATGCCTGCATGGCGAAGGCGGCGGCTCGCACCCTTCCCTTCATCCTTGCGGCCGACGGCCGAGAGCTTGTGTTCGGTTGCCATTTTCATTTCTCACTTCATTGCGATGAAGCCGCATCGCTGCGGCGTTGGCGACTCTTCCGCGACCAGAAGAGCCGTTTGGGCCGAAGCCCTTTTCTGTCAGTCCACGTAGAGCGAACTGACCGATTCCCCGAAGGCGATGCGGCGCACCGTCTCCGCGAGCAGCTCGGCGACGCTGAGCTGGCGGATGCGGCCGCAGGCCTTCGCCGCGTCGGTAAGCGGGATGGTGTCGGTCACCACCAGCTCGTCCAGCTGCGACTTCGTGATGTTGTCGATCGCGGCGCCCGAGAGCACCGGATGCGTGCAGTACGCGACCACCTTGGTCGCGCCCTGCGCCTTGAGCGCCGCCGCCGCCGCGCACAGGGTGCCGGCGGTGTCGACGATGTCGTCCACCAGCACGCAGGTCTTGCCGGCGACGTCGCCGATGATGTTCATCACCGTGGCGACGTTGGCCTTCGGCCGGCGCTTGTCGATGATGGCCAGGTCGGCGTCGTCGAGGCGTTTCGCGATCGCCCGCGCGCGCACCACGCCACCCACGTCGGGTGAGACCACGATCAGGTTGTCGGTGCCGTGCGCGCGCCAGATGTCGGCGAGCAGCAGCGGCGAGGCGTACACGTTGTCGACCGGGATGTCGAAGAAGCCCTGGATCTGGTCGGCATGCAGATCCACGGTCAGCACCCGGTCGGTGTGCACGGTGGAGAACATCTGCGCCGCGACCTTGGCCGTGATCGGCACCCGCGCCGAACGCGGGCGGCGGTCCTGGCGGGCGTAGCCGAAGTACGGCACCACCGCGGTCACGCTGTTGGCGGATGCGCGCTTGAGCGCGTCGATCAATACCAGCAGTTCGACCAGGTTCTCCGCGCTCGGCGCACAGGTCGGCTGGATCACGAACACGTCCTGGCCGCGGACGTTTTCCTCGATCTCGACCTGCACCTCGCCGTCGGAGAACTTGCCGACCAGCGCCTTGCCCGGGCGCACGCCGAGCTCGCGGCACACCGCCTTCGCCAGCACGGGGTTGGCGTTGCCGGCGAAGACCAGCAGGTTGCGTTCGTCCTTCACTGACATGGGCGCGCCCGGCGAGGTGGAAGTTGGCAGGGGCGGCAGGATTCGAACCTGCGAAATGCCGGGATCAAAACCCGGTGCCTTAGGCCTCTTGGCGACGCCCCTGCAGTGCGATCGCTTCGAGGGCGTCGAGCATCGGCGAACGCGCCGCGCCCGCCACGACCCAGGCCTTCGAACCCGGAGGCAGGGCCGCGCGCGCAGCCTCGGCGGGCGCACGCGTGGCGAACTCGACGAAGCAGCCGCTGCCGGTACCCGTCAATCGCGGCCGGCCGACCCGCGCCAGCATCGCGAACGCCGCTTCGACGGCGGGTTCGCGGCGACGCAGCACCGGCTCGAACGCATTGTCGAGCACTGCTCCCGAAACGAAGTCGGATATTGTCGCGGGCGCGGAATCCCGCGTCAATTCAGATGTTTGGAACAATTCCCGGGTGGCGACGTGGATCCCGGGGTCGAACAGCAGATACCAGGCCGCCGGCAGCTCCACCGGGACGAGGCATTCGCCCACGCCCTCGGCCCAGGCGTTGTGCCCGCGCACGAATATCGGCACATCCGCGCCCAGGGTCAGGCCCAGCGCCGCGAGACGGTCGTTGTCCCAATCCAGTCCCCAGAGCCGGTTCAGGGCGAGCAGCACGGTCGCGGCATCGGAGGAACCACCACCGAACCCTGCGCCGGCCGGAATAGACTTTTCGACGACGATGTCGACGCCTTTGCGGATTTTCGCCGCTTCCTGCAGCGCTTTCGCGGCACGAACGGCGAGGTCGTCGGCTTCAGGCACACCCGGAACCGAGGCACCGTGGCGGCGGATTTCCCCGTCTTCGCGTGGACGCAGGCGGATGCGGTCGCCCCAGTCCAGCAGCCGGAACACCGTCTGTAGCTCGTGGTAGCCGTCGGCACGGCGGCCGGTGATGCGCAGGAACAGGTTGAGCTTGGCCGGGGCCGGCCACGCCGACCAGCTGGTCTCGCCGGTCATGGCGCAGGGCCGCCGGGCGTCCAGCCGTCGACCACGAGCCTGACCTTGGCCGTGTCCTGCACGGCCTCGATGCGCCCGGGCAGTTCCACGCCCCCGGCCATGCGCCAGTCGGCGTAGCCCACGACCCAGCCATCGCCCTCGATCCGGTCGATGCGTCCGTCTGCACCGAAATGCACCGCATCGCCGGCGCGCGGCAAGCCGAGCAGCCAGTCGCCGAGCGCGTTCACGGGCACGCGCCAATGCGTCGCCTCGAACACCAATGCGGACGCATCCGCGCCGCTGCGCGGCCCGCCGGACAGGCCTTCGATCGTCGCGCCGTCGGCGCCACCAACCACGCGCCAACTCTGCCGCGTCACCGGCGCGGAGAGCGTGGCCGCATAGCGCGCGCCATCCTGCTTCCACTCGATGCGACCGCTGCCGCCTTGCTGTCCATTGCTGACGGCGATGCGCCCGGTCATCGACCAGCTAGGCATTGCCGCAAGCTTCGCCGCGCGCGCCGCCTGGTTCGCTTCCGCGCTTCCGACGATCGGAGGCAGCGCCTGTTTCGCAGGCCGCGTTGCGCAGGCGGAAGCCAGCAACACGGCCGCGACGATGGCGAACAGGCGCAGCGGCTTCATGCGCCGGTCTTCTCCAGCGCGCGCTGCAGGGCGCGGTTGTCCTCGGGCTGCAGGCGGCGCGATTCGTCGAAGAAGCGCCGTGCCTCGTCCTTCTCGCCCTGTACCCACAACACTTCACCGAGGTGCGCGGCGATTTCCGGATCCTTCTGCAGCCCGAACGCGCGACGCAGCTCGACCAGCGCTTCCTCGTTGCGGCCGAGCCGATACAGCACCCAGCCGTAGCTGTCGATGATCGCGGCATTGTCCGGGTCTGCGGCGCGCGCGCGATCGATCAGCGCCAATGCCTCGCGGTAACGCGTGGTGCGGTCGGCGAGCGTGTAGCCGAGCGCGTTGAGCGCGGCGACGTTGTCCGGTTCGGTGACGAGGATCCGGCGCAGGTCGGCCTCGGCCTTCGCGATGTCGTCGCGGCGTTCCCAACTCAGCGAACGCGCATACAGCAGCGCCGCATCGTCCGGGAAGGCGCCGAGCCCGCGCGCATAGGCGTCTTCCTCGCCGGCGTCGTCGTGGTCCTTGGCCTTCAGTTCCGCCTCGGCGAGGTAGGCGCCGCGACGCGCATCGTCGTCGGCCGAAGCATCGGCCTGGATCGCGCGCAGGTCGGCATAGGCCTCGGCCCCGCGCTTGAGTTCATGCAGCACGTAATCCGAACGGATCCGCGCCGGCCAGCGTTGTGCACCGCCGGGAACGCTGCGATACCAGGTCAGCGCCTCCTCGTTGCGATCCAGCGATTCGGCGATCTGCCCCAGCAGCATCCAGCGTGCCGGATCCGGACGCGTGGCATCGCGCTTCAGCTCGTCGTACAGCGCGGTCAATGCCGGCTTGTCGCCAGCCTTGTCGAGCAGTCCGGCGCGCACCGCATAACTGTCTTCGTCCTGCGGGCCTTCGGCCATCACCCCGGCGGCGGCGGCCGGATCGCCGAGCGTGTCGTATTCGGCGGCGAGCGCGATGCGCAGGTCGGTGTTCTTCGCGGCCTCGGGGCGCACGCCTTCCAGCGCCCTGCGCGCTTCCTCCGGTTTGCCCGCTTCGCGCAACTGCGCCGCACGCAGCAGGGCCACGCGCGGCTCGTCCGGGAACCGGCGCACGACTTCGCCGACGATGCGTTCGGCCAGCGCCTGGGTGCCGGTGCGCTGGGCGAAACCGCCGAACGCCAGCCACGCTTGCAGGTCCTTCGGGATCGCATCGTCGTCGAGCAGGCGGCCCAGCACCTGCGCCGCGCGCTTGTCGTCCTTGCCGCTGTCGAGCGCGCCCAGTGCGTAACGCCAGCCGTCCTTGTCCGGATCGCGCAGCAGCGCCTCGATCCCGCGCAGGGCGTCGTCGGTCCGGCCCTGGCGCATGGCCAGGGTGGCTTCGGCGCCGCGCATGGCCAAGGTTCGCGGCGCACGCTTGCGCCACAGGTCGAGCGCATCGGCGGCGATGCGGCTGTCGTTCGCCAGCAGCGCGATGCGGGTCGCGCGTTCGGCCAGGCCGGCATCGCCACTGGCGCTGCGCGCGGCCTGCAGGTACCAGCGCGCGGCCGAATCGATGTCGCCGGCCTGCAACGCGAACTCGCCGGCCAGGGTCTGGGTCATCGCATCGTCCGGCTTGACTGGGGCCGGGGCCGCGGCCACCGTCCATGGCAGGAGGACGGCACAAACGGCGATCGATGCAAATAGACGGGGAAAACGCCGGGATGCGGGCATCGGTGCAGGCTGGGCCGTAAAATGGCGGCCTTCTTCGCGAGAGCTTAGCGCAAGCACCTGAACGGATGAGCCACGGATGAGCCTGCTGGCACTCGGCATCAACCACCAGACCGCGCCGGTCGACCTGCGCGAACGGGTGGCGTTCGATTCCGACATGCTCGCCCCGGCGCTGGCCGCGCTGCATGCGTTGCCGCAGGTGCGGGAAGTGGCGCTGCTCTCCACCTGCAACCGCACCGAGCTCTACGCCTACGCCGACGACGGCAACGCGCTGGCCGACTGGCTCGCGACGCATCCAGACGCGAACGACGACCTCCACGCCTACCTCTACACCCACCGCGACGGCGACGCCGCGCGACACCTGTTCCGGGTCGCGGCCGGGCTGGATTCGCTGGTGCTGGGCGAACCGCAGATCCTCGGCCAGGTGAAGCAGGCCTGGAGCGCGGCGCGCGGTGCGGGCACGCTCGGCAACCGCCTCGACCGCCTGTTCCAGCAGGCCTTCGCCACCGCCAAGCGCGCGCGCAGCGAAACCCGCATCGGCGCCAATCCCGTTTCCGTCGCGTCCGCTGCGGTGCGACTGGCCGAGGAATCCTTCGCCCGCCCGGCCGATGCCAGCATCCTGCTGATCGGTGCCGGCGAAACCATCGAACTGGTCGCCCGCCACCTCGTGCAGGCCGGCGCGCAACGCCTGCTGGTCGCGAACCGCACGCTCGCGCACGCGCAGCAACTCGCCAGCCGCCACGGCGGCATCGCGCTACCGCTGGAGGAACTCGAACGCCATCTCGCCGAAGCCGACATGGTGTTCTCCGCCACCGCCAGCCGCGAACCGGTGCTGCATCGCGCGCAGGTCGAAGGCGCCCTCGCCCGCCGCCGCCACCGGCCGATGCTGCTGCTCGACCTTGCCGTGCCGCGCGACATCGCCGCCGATGTCGCCGGCCTGCGCGACGTATTCGTCTATACCGTGGACGACCTGCAGCGCGTGGTCGAGGACAACCGCCGCAGCCGGCGCGAAGCCGCGGAAGCGGCCGAGGCGATCATCGAACTGCAGGTCGCGCGCTTCCTCGAAACCAGCGGCGCCGATGCCGGCCTCGCCCCGCTCAAGCGCCTGCGCGCGCACGGCGAATCCAGTCGCGCAGCGGTGCTGGCCAAGGCGAAGCAGCAACTCGCCGCCGGCGGCGATCCGCATGCGGTGCTCGACTTCCTCGCGCACACGTTGACCAACCGCCTGTTGCACGCGCCCACCGCCGCGTTGCGCACGGCCGCGCTGTCGGGCGATGCCGAGCTCGCGCGGGCCGCGGAGAAGCTGTTTCCGGAGGAGTCGGGGTCGGGGATCGAGAGTTCGGGATTGGACGAAGCCGAGCGTTAGCGACGTTCCCGTCGCCGCACGCTTCCGCTTCACGAATTCCGAATCCATCTGCGCCTGCCCATGCTCCCTTCCCTGCGACGCAAACTCGAAATGCTGGTCGAACGGCGCGACGAACTCGAACGCCTGCTCGCCGATCCGGCCACGATCGCCGACAACGAGCGCTTCCGCGCGTTCTCGCGCGAATTCGCGCAACTCGAGCCGGTCGCGAGCGCGCTCGCCGCCGAAACCCGCGCCCGCGACGACCTCGCCGCCGCCGAAGCCATGCGCGGCGACCCGGAACTCGCCGCACTGGCGGAAGAAGAGATTTCCGACGCGCGTTTGCGCCTGGTCGAACTCGAATCCGAACTGCTGGCGCAACTGGTGCCGAAGGACGCGCGCGATGAAGGTGGTCTCTACCTCGAAGTGCGCGCCGGCGCCGGCGGCGACGAGGCCGCGATCTTCGCCGGCGACCTGCTGCGCATGTACGCGCGCTACGCCGAACGCCAGGGTTGGCGCGTGGACATCGAATCGGCGAATCCGGGCGAACACGGCGGCTACCGCGAAGCGGTCGCGCGCATCGAGGGTCGCGGCGCGTATTCGCGGCTGAAGTTCGAATCGGGAACGCATCGCGTGCAGCGCGTCCCGGAAACCGAATCGCAGGGGCGCATCCACACCTCGGCCGCGACGGTGGCGATCATTCCCGAAGAGACCGGCGACATCGACGTCGAGATCAATCCGGCCGACCTGAAGGTCGATACCTTCCGTTCCTCCGGCGCCGGCGGCCAGCACGTCAACAAGACCGAATCGGCGATCCGCATTACCCACGTCCCCAGCGGTGTGGTGGTCGAATCGCAGACCGAACGCAGCCAGCACGCCAACCGCGACAAGGCGATGAAGCGGCTGAAGGCAATGCTGGTCGAAGCCGAAACCGAGCGCCGCCAGGCCGCGCAGGCCGCCTCGCGCAAACTGCAGGTCGGCAGCGGCGACCGCAGCCAGCGCATTCGCACCTACAACTTCCCGCAGGGCCGCATCACCGACCACCGCGTCGAGGGCCTCACCCTCTACGACCTGCCGAACGTGATGGAAGGCGCGCTCGATGCCTTGATCGAACGCCTCGCGAACGAAAACCGCGCCGACGAACTCGCGCGGCTGACCGGGGAATCGGCGTGAGTGCGTTCACGATTCGCCGCGGGACCGACGCCGATATCGTTCGCGTCGCGCCGCTGTTCGACGCCTATCGTTCGTTCTATAGCCAGCCATCGGATGTCGCGCGCGCCGATACCTTCCTGCGCGAACGCCACACCCGCGGCGAATCCGCACTGCTGCTGGCCGAACGCGACGGCGACGTGCTGGGATTCACCCATCTCTACCCGCTGTTCTCGTCGGTGCGCACCGCGCCGGTGTGGCTGCTCAACGACCTGTTCGTCGCCGATTCCGCACGCCGCCATGGCGTGGCCCGTGCCCTGCTCGATGCCGCAGCCGCCTTCGCGCGCGAACATGGCGCCGCCGGACTGATGCTCGAAACCGGCCGCGACAACGGCCCGGCGCGTGCCTTGTACCGTGCCGCCGGCTGGAACGAGGACGCGACGCAGTGGTATTCGCTGACGCTGGAGTAGGCTAGGCACATGACCGCCGCCACCGACTTCGTCCCGCTATCCCTGTGCGTGCTGACCGTGTCCGACACGCGCACGCCGGAGAACGACACCTCCGGCGATTACCTGTGCGACGCCCTGCGCGAAGCCGGCCACCGCCTGCATGAACGCGCGATCTCGCGCGACGACCGTTACGCGCTGCGCTCCATCGCCTCGCGCTGGATCGCCGACGCCGATGTCGACGGCATCATCGTCACCGGCGGCACCGGCTTCACCGGCCGCGATTCCACGCCCGAGGCGCTGCTGCCGCTGCTGGACAAGGAAATGCCCGGTTTCGGCGAGCTGTTCCGCGCGCTCAGCTTCGAGGAGATCGGCACCAGCACGCTGCAGTCGCGCGCGTTCGCCGGGCTCGCCAACGCCACCTTCGTGTTCGCCCTGCCCGGATCGACCTCCGCCTGCCGCACCGCGTGGGAGAAGATCGTCCGCGCGCAACTCGATGCGCGCACCAAGCCCTGCAACCTCGCCAACTTGCGTCCGCGCTTGAAGGAGTGACGATGTCGATCGACACCACGCTGCGCCTGCTGACCCGGGCGACCGGAATGACCGTCGCCGACCTCGCCACTGCGATTCCCAAGGCAGGCGTCAGCACCGTCAGTGCCTGGCTGAAGGGCGACAAGGTTCCAGGCAAGGAGCAGATCGACGCGCTCGCGCGCACCTTCGGCGTGCCTGCCGGCGCGTTGCTCGGCGAACTGGCGAGCACCCTGGATCCGGCGCGTACCAAGGGCGAACACGAACTGCTTGCCGCCTACCGCGGGCTCGCTCCGCGGCAACAGGGCGCGCTGCTGGAAGTCGCGCGCAGCATGCGGCCGAAGGCATCGCGCAAGTGAGCAAGCTCAAGCGCAAGCAATACGAAAAACTGCTGGAGCCGATGCAGGTCGAACTCGCCGGCATGGCGCGTTGGGTGCAGCACGAAGGCAAGCGACTCGTCATCGTGTTCGAAGGCCGCGACACCGCCGGCAAGGGCGGCGCAATCGATGCCGTGCGCGCGCACCTCAACCCGCGCCAATGCCGTGTCGCGGCATTGCCCAAGCCGGACGAACGCGAGAAGACCGAGTGGTATTTCCAGCGCTACGTCGCGCAACTGCCCGCGGCCGGCGAGATCGTGTTGTTCGACCGCAGCTGGTACAACCGCGCCGGGGTCGAGCAGGTGATGGGCTTCGCCACGGATACGCAGGTCAAGGCCTTCCTGCAACAGGCGCCGCAGTTCGAGCAGCAGCTGGTCGACGACGGCACCCTGCTGTTCAAGTACTGGCTGTGCTGCGACCAGGCGCAGCAGGAAAAGCGCTTCGCCGAACGCCTCGACGACCCCCTCAAGGGCTGGAAGCTCTCGCCCATCGACCTCGAGGCGCGCAAGCAGTACGCGGCATATACCCGCGCACGCGAGGCGATGTTGAAGGCGACGCACACGAAATTTGCGCCGTGGACCCTGGTCGATTTCAACGACCAGAAACGCGGCCGGCTCACCTTGATCCGTAACCTGCTGGATCGTTTGCCGGATACGTCAGTGCCGGAAGCGAAGGTTTCTCTGCCGCCGCTCGACGGAAAGCCGCAGAAGGAACGCTACGGGATGTTGAAGCCGATTGCTTCGTTTGAAGATTGAAGCTCGATATCGCCGATACGAAAATCAGTAAATTTCACGTGATCAAAAGTCCTGCGAGACCAACGATCAGAAAGATCGCTGTGAGCGTATTAGCTCCGGAAACATTCTGTGTAAGCAGATAAGCGACTATCCAAGCTGCAGCCAGAATCGCAGCCGATTTCATCCATGTTTTCGGCGATTTCCACGCAGGCTTCGTCATTGCTGCCGGTTCCCTTTGCAAAACTATGCTGGGATTGAACAGCCATGCGGCTGTTAAAAGCAGGCGCGTTGCTGCATCCCAGTCTACGAAATCTCGAACCCTTCACCCACATCGCTGGCTTCCGCATCGACGCGTTCGACGGTTTCGACTTTCGCCATCGGCGGCCCAACGTGGAGCCAGCGTTCCAGCGCATCGATCGCGAACGCATCGCCCTCGGCCAGCACTTCCACACGACCGTCCGGCCAATTCTTCGCGTAACCGCGCAGCCCCAGCTTCAACGCCTGCTCGCGGGTCGAGGCGCGGAAGAACACGCCCTGTACCTTGCCGCTGACGAAGAATCGCGCGGCGGGCATCGCCTCAGCCCGCGGCCTTCGGCAACGGCGGGCCACCGGCCTTGGCGATGGCCTCGTCGATGTCATGCGCCGTCACCGGCCCGAGGAAGTGCTTGGCGACCTTGCCGTCGGGCGCAATGAGGTAGGTCGTCGGCAGGCCGCGCGGTGCGGCGAAATCCTGTGGCGGGTCGTACACGTCCACGATCGCGATCGGATAGACGACGGGATGCTGCTTCATGAAGGCCTTCAATGCGTCGGGTTCGATCTCCTCGTAGTCGAGGCCGATCACTTCCACGTGCTCGCGCATGGCATCGAGCGCGGACAGTTCCGGCATTTCCTTCAGGCAGGGCCCGCACCAGGTCGCCCAGAAGTTCACCACCACCCACTTGCCGCGATGCGCAGCGAGATCGAAGGTCTTGCCATCGATGGTGGCAAGCTTGAGCGTCGGATAGTCCACGTCCGCCGGGGTTTTCGCCGGTTTTCCCGTCGTCGCGACGGGTGCTTCCGGCTTGGGCTGCGGCTGTGGTTGTTCACGCTTGCAGGCGGTGAAGGCGAACACGACGAACAGCAGTGGCAACATGAGGCGGAACGCGGCGGAACGGGTCATGGATGGATCTCGTCGTAAAGGGTGGACACCTTGCGCTTGAGCAATTCGCGCAAGGGCATGCGCAACTGGTCCAGCGCGGCACTCGCGGCTGCGCCGAGTTCGTCGTCGCGACACGGCAGGTGCGCCTCGGCCACGGGCACGCGCAGGCCGCAGGCCTCGTAGAGTTCGGCGAGGGTGACGTCGTCGAGATCGCGCGACAGCAGCCACTCGCCGGATTCGGCGCGGCTGAGCAGGCCGATTTCGCACAGTTCGCCGATGAATTCCTGCACCAGGGCATCGGTCAGCATCGGTTCCAGCCGCTGCAGTTCGTCGCTGTGCAGGCCGCGGCCCTGCTGGCGGAATTCGGCGAAGCGCCCGAGCATGCGCAGCAGGCCGTACAACTCGTAGCCGACCGGCAGGCGCATCGCCGCGGGCTGGTAGCGGAACGCCGACATCGACGCGGCGAAGGAAGCACCGAACAGGACCGTGCACCAGCCCAGGTACACCCAAAGCAGCAGGATTGGCGCCGCGGCCAGTGCGCCATAGAGTTTCTGGTAGGAATTGAAGCTGCCCAGGTACAGGCCCAGGCCCCACTTCATCGTTTCGAACAACAGCACCGACAACGCTGCGCCGGCGAAGGCATGCCGCCATTGCACCGTGCGATGCGGCACCACCTTGAACACCATCGCGAACGCGAGCAACTCGATCACCATCGGCGCGACCCGCAGCATCAGGCCCTCCAGCCAGCGTCCGGGCGCGGTTTCGAAGATCGCCAGCGCGAAGAAGCGCGTGGACAGCGCGATGCTGGCGGTCGCGACCAGCGCGCCCAGCGTCAGCACCGTCCAGTACACGAGGAAACGCCCGACCTTGGGCCGCGCGGTCTTCACCCGCCAGATCCGGTTGAACGTGGTCTCGATGCTGTGCAGGGTGATCAACAGCGACACGATCAGCGCGATCACGCCGGCGACGGTCAGGGTCTTCGTGTTCGCGGTGACATTGAGCAGGAAGTCCTTGACGTTCTCGGCCGCGCTCGGCACGAAGTTGGCGAAGATGTAGTCGCTCAGCGCGCCGGTCCACTTGTCGAACACGGGAAACGCCGAGAGCACGCCGAACACCACCATCGACAGCGGCACCAGCGCGAACACCGTGGTGTAGGACAGCGCGCCGGCGGCTTCGAACAAGCGATCGTCGAGGAAGCGCTTGCCGAGGAAGCGGAAAAAGGACTTCGCCCGCGCCGGATCGCGCAGCCGGTCGCCCCAGCGGTAGAGGGAATCCAGCGGTTCCATCGACGGAAGGGTACCGCATGCCCCGCAACGGCGGCACGGCATCGCCTATGCTTGCGCAACGGAGGACGCGATGCCCGAGATCCTGGTGCTCTACTACAGCCGCGGTGGTTCCGTGGCGCGGCTCGCGCGCCAGGTCGCGCGCGGCGTCGGCGAGGTCGAAGGCATGGCCGCGCGGCTACGCACGGTGCCGCCGGTGGCACCGGTCACCGAAGTCGCCGCCCCGCCCGAGCCCGAGGACGGTGCGCCCTACGTCGACAAACGCGACCTCGCCGAATGCGCGGGCCTGCTGCTCGGCAGCCCGACCCGCTTCGGCAACATGGCCGCGCCGCTGAAGCACTTCATCGATACCCTCGGCGCGGAATGGGCCAGCGGCACCCTGGTCGGCAAGCCCGCGGGTGCGTTCACCTCCACTTCGACCATGCACGGCGGGCAGGAATCCACCCTGCTCACCATGCTGGTGCCATTGCTGCACCACGGCTGCGTGGTCGCCGGTATCCCGTTCACCGAAGCCGCGCTCAACACCACCCGCAGCGGCGGCACGCCCTATGGCGCCAGCCACGTCGCCGGCGTGCACGACGAACCCCAGCCGACGGACGAGGAAGCGCAACTCGCGCGCGCGCTCGGCCGGCGCGTGGCGATGCTCGCGGCGAAGTTGTCGGCATGAACGCGCGCAAGATCCTGATCGTCGCGCTGCTGCTGCTGGCCACGCTGTATGCATTCTGGTTCGTGCACGACGCGCATCCGCTCGCCGCGATGCTGGTGTTCGCGCTGCCGCCGGCGCTGTGCGCGATCGCGGTCGCGACCGGCCGGCGCACCGCGGGCTTCTGGTCCGGCGTGTTCGCGCTGGCCTGGTTTTCGCACGCGGTGATGGTCGCGTGGACGCGGCCGCCGGAACGCATGTTCGCGTGGTGGGCGATCGCGCTCTCGCTCGTCGTGGTGTTCGCGGCCAGCCTGCCCGGCTTGCGCGCGCGTTTCGCGAAGAAGCGCTGAATGCCCGCGCACGACCCGCGCATGGCCGGCCTCGCGCCGGATGCGGTCGCCGCATTGCAAGCCGCGGCGCGGGCGATCCGCGATGGTCGCCTCGACGAATCCGAGCGCCGGCTCGCCGGACTGCGCGCGCGCTTTCCCGCGCATGCGGAAGTGTTGCGCGTGCTCGCGATCCTGCGCCTGCGCCAGCAACGCGCGGGCGATGCCATCGCGATCCTGCGCGAAGCGCTGGCGACGCAGCCGGACGATGCCCTGCTGCATGCCGACCTTGGCACCGCTCTGATGGCGAATGACAATCGCGACGGCGCGTTCGCCGCGTGGCGCCGCGCCTGCGTCCTCGCGCCGAACCAGCCGATGCCGTGGTTCAACCTCGGTCGCAATTTGCAACTCGCAGGCGACAGCGAAGCCGCGCTCGACGCACTGCAACGCTGCCGTGCGTTGGCACCGGAGTTCCTGCCCGCGCACATCCTGACCGGCGATGCGCTGCTGCACCTCGGCCGTTTCGACGATTCGACCGACGCCTATCGCGCTGCGCTCAAGCTGCATCCCGCCTGCGGCGATGCCTGGCGCGGGCTGGCGAACATCAAGAGCCGCCCGTTTTCGACGGATGATTGCGCGGCATTGCGGGCGCAACTCGCGCGCGGCGACATCGGCGAGGAAGACCGCATTGCCATGACCTACGCGCTTGGTGTCGGCGAGGAAGCGCAGGGCCATTACGACGCGGCATTTTCCGCGCTGGCCGATGCGAATGCGCGCCTGCGCAAGCGCGCGCCGTGGAATCGCACTGCGTTCGAAGGCTTCATCGAGGCCATGCTCGCTGCGACCACTTCATTGCCTGCGCCGCGCGATCCGCGGCTCGGGCATGAAGCCATCTTCATCGTCGGCATGCCGCGCTCGGGTTCGACCCTGTTCGAGCAGATCCTCGCCACGCATCCGCAAGTCGAGGGCACGAGCGAACTGCCCGACCTCGGCGACGTCCTCCAGGCCGAATCGAAGCGTCGCGGAAAACCGTTCCCGCAATGGATTGCCGATGCGAACGCCGACGACTGGCAGCGGCTCGGCAGTGATTACCTGCAACGCACCGCGCGCTGGCGCGTTTCGAGGCCGCGCTTCACCGACAAGATGCCGGAAAACTGGAAACTCGCCGGCGTGCTGCGCGCGATGCTGCCGGGCGCGACCGTGATCGAAACCCGGCGCGATCCGCTGGAAACCGCGTGGTCCTGCTTCCGCCAGCCGTTCTACCAGCTGCCGCATTTCTCCTGCGACTTCGCCGACATCGGCACGTACCTGCGCGGCTGCGAACGGGCGATGGACGCGATCCGCGCGCGTGATCCTGCGCACGTCCACCTGTTCCGCTACGAACAACTGCTGGCCGAACCCGAAGCCCGCATCCGCGCCCTGCTCGACGCCTGCGGCCTGGCGTTCGATCCGGCCTGCCTCGGCTTCCACCACGCCGCGCGCAGCGTGCGCACCGCCAGCGCCGCGCAGGTACGGCAACCGCTACGCGGCAATACCGCGCGCGCCGGCAATTACGGGGCGCGGCTCGACCCGCTGCGGATCGCGCTCGGGCTGCCGCCGGCCTGAATTCGCGCGACAATGCGTCATCCGAAGAGGGGCGCCATGGACAACCTGCTCATCGTCACCACCGGCGGCACCATCGACAAGGTGTATTTCGACGACAAGTCGGACTACCAGGTCGGCGAACCGCAGATCGGCCGCATCCTCGAGGAACTCGGCGTCGCGTTCCGCTTCCGGGTGATCCCGCTGATCCGCAAGGACTCGCTGCACATCGGCGCCGCCGACCGCGAATTGTTGCGCGCCACCATCGCCGCGCAGGACGAGAGCCACGTGCTCATCACCCACGGCACCGACACCATGGTCGAGACCGCGCAGGTGCTGGCCAGCATTCCCGGCAAGACGATCTTGCTCACCGGCGCGCTCAACCCGGCGCGCTTCCGCGGTTCGGATGCCGAGTTCAACATCGGCACCGCGGTCGGCGCGGTGCAGTCGCTTCCAGCGGGCGTCTACATCGCCATGAACGGCCGCATCTGGGATCCGGCGAAGGTGCGCAAGAACGTCGACGCCAACCGCTTCGAGGCGGCGGGCTGAAGTTTTTCGCAATAGAAAACCCCGGCCGGGGCCGGGGTCGATATTTCCAGGGAGAACGCCGTTACTTGCTGCCCGGCGGCGGCTTGCGGCTGGCGAACAGGCGCATCTGGGTGCTGCCGTCCGGGGCCTTGACGAACACCGGCTGCGAGGTAGTCACGTAGTTCGCGCCCATCAAGGTCACGTACAGCACCGCCCAGTCGGAAGCGTCGCTGGAACTGCGGAAATTGGCGACGATGCGGCAGGTGTCGCGCTTGCACTGCACGTCGGGATCCTTCGGCACGATTTCAGCCGCGGCGAGCTGCTTGTCGGTCATGCCCTTGAGCATGTCGTCCTCGACCTTGGCCGCGGCCGGATCGGCCGGTTCCTGCGAGAAGCGCGATTCGAAGGTGCGCAACCGCTCCTTGTTCTGCGCCTCGGCCTGCTCGGGCGTCATCATCTGCCCGCCCAACGGACCGGCATTGGCCGAGCCTGGCATCCCCGGCATGCCCGCGGAATCGCCCGGCTGCGCGCCGGGACGCGGACGCGAGCCCTGGTTGCGCGATTCGAGCGCATCCAGTCGCGACATCAACTGCTGCATGTCGGGATCATGGGAGCCGTTGCCGCGACCCGCGACCAGCCAGGTGATGGCCACCAGGGCCACCGCGCAGGCAATGGCCGCGATGATCCACGAAGCGGGAATGGAAGGACGGGAAGCATTCTGTTCTTGCATGGCGGCCTCGATCTCGGCGATGGAAGTGGAATTGCGGGAATTCCGTATGGACTTTACGCAATTCGCGGGCGAATCCGGTCATTTCGAAAAAAAACCCCGGCCGAAGCCGGGGTTTGAAGTGATGCAATGATGGAGAGAGGATCGATCAGTTGCTGGTGCCAGTCAGGCTGACACCCGAGAACGCGGCGTACGCGCGCACCTTCACGTAGTACGTGGTGTTCGCCGAAGGCGTGAACGTGCAGGTCTCGTTGTTGCCGCTCAGGTACGGACGGCAACTGTAGCTGGTCGTGGTCGGAGCGCTGCCTGCACGGACATAGAGATCCGCATCACCGGTGCCGCCCGCGATCGTGAAGGTCACGGTATGGCCCGCGGTCACCGGCATGGTGTAGGTCGAGGACCACGCGCTCTTCGCCACCGACGGCAGGGCCACCGCCGTGCCGCTGCAGAGCACGGTGCCGCCGCAGCTGCCGCCACCGCCACCACCGGTGCTGTAATCGCCGACCAGGCTGGCGCCCGAATACGAGGCATAGGCCTTGATCCGCACGTAGTAGGTGCCAGCGGACGGCGAGGCGAACGCACAGCTCTCGGCGTTGCCGGACTTGTACGGGCGGCAATCGTAGCTGGTGTCGGTCGGCGCGCTGCCGAACTTCACGTACATGTCGGCATCGCCGGTGCCGCCGGACAAGTTGAAGCTCAGGTTGCTGGCGCCGGACGGCACGGTCATCGTGTAGTTGATCGAGTATCCGGTGGACTGCGACAGCCCCGTCTTGGCGACGCCCTTGCTCAGCGCACCCCCATTGGTGTCGCCGCCACCACCACCACCGCCGGAGCAGCTCACGCCCACCACCGTGAACGCAGCGGTGACATCCGCGGCGTTGTAACCGAGGTCGGTCGCGGCGGTCTGGACGCCACAGGCGCCCTGGTTGAAGGTGCTGCTCGCAGTCCAGTAGTTCGCATTGGCGCGCGCGAACACAGCGAAGGCCTTCGGCGTGGTCCAGCCACTGGTCTTGGCCAGGGTGCAGAACGCCTTGTTGTACACGCCCGAGCTGTAGTGCACGTCAAGCGAGCTGGTGTAGTTGGCGGCGTTGTCGATCGAACCGCCATCCTGGGTCGGGTTGCACATGTAGCGCAGCGCCTGGCCCGACGCGCCCTTGAAGATCTCCTCGCCGACGAGGAAGTCGTTGCTGCCCTTCCAGTAGTACTCGGTCGCCTCGCCACCCATGTCGGAGAAGGCCTCGTTCATGCCGCCCGACATGCCCGAATAAGTCAAGTTCGAATGCTGCTCGGTGAAGCCGTGCGAGACCTCGTGGCCGGCAACGTCGGCGCTGACCAGCGGATAGAACGTGCTGGCGCCGTCGCCGAAGTTCATGGTCGAGCCATCCCAGAACGCGTTCTCGTAGCTGGTCTTGTAGTGCACGCGCATCACCAACTGGAATGACAGCGCGTTCATGCCGGTGTAGGCCGGGTACATGTTGGTGATCACGCCGCCGAACTGGAAGGCGTCGTTGATCGGCGAGTAACCGCCATTGATGGTCTTGAAGGTGTTGTTCGGGCAGGTGTATGAGTACGCCGTGGTGCCCGATGTACCGCCGTTGAGGTTCACTGCCTTCACGTTGGTGTTGTTCATCGTGCAGGTGCTGCCCGACTGGGCGACGTCCATGTAGCCGTAGATGCCGCCCGAACCCCACTGGTACTGGCCGGTCTTCTGGTTGCCGCCAGGTCCGGTGCCGACCAGTGCGGTGGTCAGGCCTTCCCACTTCTTCAGCACCTTGCCGCTGTCCGCGTCCACGATCACGAACGGGCGCGTCGGCTTGCCGCCCATGCGGGTGTCGGCGAAGAAATCGACGACGTAGGCCTTGTGCGCGTGGCCGGCGTCATCGACGTAGATCATCAGGTCCGACTTTTCGTTGCGCGTCACCATCGCGCCCAGCTGGTTGCCCAGCGCGGCCTGCTTGGCGATCGCCAGCGCCTGGCCCTTGAACACGCGCGAGGGCGCCGTCGAGATCTCCGAGGCCAGCCCCGTCACCTGGCGACCGAACAGCGTGCGCACGTTTCCGCTCGCGTCCTCGCTGACCACGATGCTCTCGCCGAACACCGGGATGCCACGGAAAGTCTGCTGGTAGCGCGTGTTGGTCACGCCGTGGTCGCTGTTGCGGTGCATCAGCACCAGGCGGGTGTCGGCATCGGCGCCGATCAGCTGTTCATGGCGGGAATGCGCCATCGCCGGCACGCCCTGGGTCGCCACGAAACTGGAATAACGCGCCTGCAACTGCGCGACGTTCGCGGCATGCATGTCCTGGCGGCCGGCCGCCATCGCGGCAGGTGCAAGGCAGGCAAGGGTCACGGCTACGGCAAGCGCACGCGGACGCGCGCCCGAAAGCGGGTGATGCGACATCTGGACTTCCCCCGAAGTTATGTTGGGACCGGTTGGATGCAACGCTCTTCCCCGTCCCGACCCATACGGGCCGGGTGTCGGGGGAAAGCGAAGGCCGGACGCATGACGCATTGCGTCCGTTCCTGACGCTAGGGGGCTAGGCCGATGGTCACAAGCTGCGCTGCAACAAAAAAGCGTGACGCCCGTCAAATCAATAGTTTGGCGGGCATCACCAGTCGAATTTAGTGCGCATTCAGTTTCAAAACTGCGCGAAACGCCGGCGACAAGTTCGTCAGAACATCCCGGTTTCCAGCCGCGCGGCCTCGGACATCATCGCGCGCGTCCACGGCGGGTCGAACACCAGTTCGACATCGGCTTCGGCGACGGTCGGGATCAGTTCCAGCTTGCTGCGCACGTCGTCGACCAGGATCTCGCCCATGCCGCAGCCGGGCGCGGTGAGTGTCATCCGCACCTCGACCAGCCTTTGTCCCGCCTGTTCCGGGTGCGGCTTCACTTCGGCCTCGTACACCAGGCCGAGATCGACGACGTTGATCGGGATCTCGGGATCGAAACAGGTGCGAAGCTGCTTCCACACCAGCTTCTCGACATCCTCGTCGCCGGCGCCCTCCGCAAGCTCGATTTCCGCTGGCGGCTCCTTGTCGATGGCATCGGCGTCGCGCCCGGCGATGCGGAACAGGTTGCCCTCGACGAACACGGTCCAGCTGCCGCCCAGCGCCTGGGTGATGTAGCCGATGCTGCCGGCGGGCAAGGTCACGTTCTCGCCCTGCGGCACCATGACCGCGGCGCAATCGCGCTCGAAACGTACCGGTTCGCTGCTGCGGGAATACATGCGTGGAAGATGGGGACGGGCGTGCGCGACGCCAAGGCGCATATTTTAGCCGCGCGCCGACGCTATCCTGTGCGGACGATGCCAGATCCCGCCGCGCGACGACTGCCCTTCCCCGCCATCGCGCTGTTGCCGCTGGCCAGCGCGGGCATCGCCGCGGCCTGGGCGCTGGTCGCGCTGCTGACCGGACGCCAATGCAGTTGGATGGCGCTGCTCGCGGCACTGGATGCCGCCATCGTCCTGCGCATCACCGGCGCCCGCCCCGGCGCGTTGCGCGCCTGCGTGGCGCTGGTCGCGACCGCGTTCGCCATCGTGCTGGCGAACTGGTGGATCGCCGCCGGCCAGATCGGCCGCAGCCTCGGGCTGATGCCCTGGGCTTCGAGCCTGCGACTCGGCCCCGACTATGCATGGACGCTGGCGACGCTTGCCAATCGTCCCGCCGACGTTGCATGGATCGCGGCGGCGTTGCTGCTCGCCGCGATCGCGGGACGCTGACGCGCCGCCGCCGCGACCGGGCGGGATTGCAGGTGCGATGGGGCCGTACACGCAATGGAGCGGAGAAACTGGAAACGCGGCCCTAGCGATCACCCATTCCCCGACACCGGAGAGTCGCGACGCGAAGTCATGGACCCAGGGTTTGCTGGCTGGGGATCGCTCCGTACTTGATCGACACATTCGGGGGTAGCAGGCAGGTGATCGAGAACGCGCCCGAAGCATCTGGAATGACGGTATCGCTCGCGTCGCCGGTGAAATCGACTGGCATCCATGCGATTGTGGTACCGAACGCGCCGTATCGACCAGTGTCGTTGACGATGATGTTCTTGGTCACGTAGACCGGCGGGGAAATACCCAAGACGATTCCGTCTTCGAGCGAGTTCACGCCGGTGCATGTCACGGTGTGCTCGCCCCCATCGAGCGACTTCAAGGTGAAGTAGACCCAGTCGACGCCTCCGCTCTGGTACGTACCCATCCCGGTCGAGCCGTCTGGTGCTCCGAATGTACAAATGACGAAAACACTCGCGTCGCCTTCATTGCCAAAACCTGTCGCCCGGGGTCGTACAGCGGTATCCACACTCACGGTGCTGGGCGTGCACATGCTCGCACCGGTCTGGATCTGGAACGTCGATCGCATGACCGCAGAGGTCGGGGGACTCACTGCCAACCCGAAAAACAAGACGGCGATCGACAAAATCACGCGGCTCATGGCGTCTTCCTCATCACGGCACGGGCGGGATTGCCCGTGTCGATGATGGAAACGCCAACCCCGGCCGGAACCGGCCTCAATGCCCGCCGTCGAGCGCCTTCAGTTCGCTGACCAGCGCGCTCGCCATCTCGGCGCCGTCGCCGTAGAGCATGCGGGTGTTGTCGGCGTAGAACAGCGCGTTCTCGATGCCGGCGAAACCGGTGCCCTTGCCGCGCTTGATGACGATGGTGTTCTTCGAATTGACCACGTCTAGGATCGGCATGCCGTAGATCGGCGAGGCCGGATCGGTCTTCGCCACCGGATTCACCACGTCGTTCGCGCCGATCACCAGCGACACGTCGGTGTTCGGGAATTCCGGGTTGATGTCGTCCATGTCGGCGATCAGGTCGTAGGGCACGCCGGCCTCGGCCAGCAGCACGTTCATGTGCCCGGGCATGCGCCCGGCGACCGGGTGAATGGCGAATTTCACCTTGACCCCGCGATCCTGCAGCCGCTGCGCCAGTTCCCAGATCTTGTGCTGCGCCTGCGCCACCGCCAGGCCGTAGCCGGGCACGATCACCACGCGTTCGGCATAAGCCATCATCGCCGCGACGTCGGCGGCCTCGATCGGCTTCATCGAACCGCCGATTTCCTGCATCTGCGCGCTGCCGCCGCCGAAGTTCGAGAACAGCACGTTCTTGATCGAACGGTTCATCGCCTTGGCCATCAGCCGGGTCAGCAGGATGCCGGCCGCGCCGACCATCATGCCGGCGATGATCATTGCCTCGTTGCCGAGCACGTAGCCTTCGAACGCGACCGCGAGGCCGGTGAAGGCGTTGTACAGCGAGATCACCACCGGCATGTCGGCGCCACCGATGGGCAGGGTCATCAGCACGCCGAGCAGCAGCGCGACGACGAAGAACGCGACGATCCACGGCAACGCCAGCGTGGTCACAGCCATCACGCCGCAGACCACGGCGAGCACCGCCACCGCCGCGTTGAACCATTGCTGGCCGGGGAAGGTGTAGCGCTTGTCCATGCGCCCGTCGAGCTTGGCCCAGGCGATGATCGAGCCGGTCAGCGACACCGCGCCGATCAAGGCGCCGACCACCGCGAGTACCAGGGCGAGTCTGGAAGGCACCGGTTCACCGGCGGAAAAACGCACCAGCTCCACCGCGCCGATCGCCGCGGCGGAACCGCCGCCCATGCCGTTGAACAGCGCGACCATCTGCGGCATGTCGGTGATCGCGACCTTCTTGCCCCACACCCAGTTCAAACCGACGCCGATGACGATGGCGGCAAGCATCAGCGCGATGTTGTGCAGGCCGGGCAGGAAGAACGTGGCGACGGTGGCGATCAGCATGCCGACGCCGGCCCACTGGATGCCGCTGCGCGCGGTCTTGGGGCTGGCCATGCGCTGCAGGCCGAGCAGGAACAGCGTGGCCGCGACGAAATAGCTGAGCTTGACCAGGACGAGGATGCTCACTTCGCACCCTCCGGCTTCTTCGAGGACTTGAACATCTCCAGCATCCGTTCGGTGACCACGTAGCCGCCGGCGGCGTTGCCCGCGCCGAGCAGCACGGCGACGAAGCCGATCGCCTTCTCCAGCGTGGTGTCGGCATGGCCGAGCACCACCATCGCGCCGATCAGGACGATGCCGTGGATGAAGTTGGAACCCGACATCAGCGGCGTGTGCAGGATCACCGGCACGCGGGAAATGATCACGTGCCCGGCGATGGCCGCGAGCATGAAGATGTACAGCGCCACGAAACCGTCGCCCATTGCCGCCTTCCTCCCGAGGTTCTTCCGCATCATAACCGCGTCCCGAACAGGGTCGGGCCGCGTCAACCATGGGCCGGCCGGCGCGTTACCCCGGCATGCTGCTCGCCTCTGCCAAGCTAGCGCCCGTGGACCCCGACCTTGGCCAGGAACCGCCCCGCTTGCGCGAACCGCAGACGCTCGATGCCTTTCTGGCTGCGGTCGGCCCGCGCGCGTTCCGCTTCGCGGAGGCCGGCTTGCGCCATCGCGAGGACGCGCTGGACGCGGTGCAGGAGGCGATGCTGCGGATGCTGGGCTACCGCGAACGCCCGGTGCAGGAATGGACGCCGCTGTTCTGGAGCATCCTGCGCAGCCGCATCATCGATGCGCAGCGGCGACGCAGTTTCCGCCTCGGCTGGCTCGGCCACCGCGATCCGCAGGACGAGACGCAGGCTGGGGACTGGGCGGATCCTTCGCCCGATCCCGCGCGTGGCCATGACGGGCGCGAGGCATGGACGAAACTCGCGGCGGCGCTGCGTGCGCTGCCGCGCCGGCAACGCGAAGCCTTCACCCTGCGCGTGCTCGAGGAACTGGACGTGGCCGACACCGCGCGCGCCATGGGCTGCAGCGAAGGCTCGGTGAAGACGCATCTGTCGCGCGCCCGCGAGGCGCTGCGCAAGCAACTGGAGGATTGGCAATGAACCACGACGACAACGACTTCGACGCACGCCTGCGCGATGCCTGGCGAACCTCGGTCGATGCGGTGCCGCCGATGCTGGCGCGACGCTTGCGTCCGGCGGCGCGCGAATCGCGCGCACCCTCGCGCTGGCCGCTGGGCGCCGCCCTGGCGGCCGCCGCGGTGCTCGCGATCGCGATCGGCCTGCGTCCGCACTCCGTGATCGCGCCGGGCGCAACGCCCGCGACGACATCGACGCCCATTGCCGCGGCCGGCGACATCGCCCTCACCGCGCCGCTCGACCGCAGCCCCGATTTCTACGCCTGGCTGGCATCGCCCGATGCCGAGCAACTGGCGATGGAGTGACGACATGAACGCGATCCGCCTGCTTCCCTTGCTGCTGCTGTTCTCCGCGCCCGGCGCGCGCACGCAGGATGCGCCGCTACCCGCTTGGGACAAGCTCAGCGACGCCCAGCGCGCCGAACTCGTCGCGCCGCTGCGCGATCGCTGGGATCGTTCGCCGGAAGATCGCGCGCACATGCTCGAACGTGCGCAACGCTGGCAGTCGATGTCGCCCGCCGACCGCAAGGACGCCGAACGCGGCATGCGTCGCTGGGAACGCATGGATCCGGCACGTCGCGCGCAGATGCAGGTGCTGTTCGAAAAGACCCGCGACATGCCGCCGCAGCAACGCCACGAGGCCTTCGCGCTGTTCCGCGCCCTGCTGCCGCTGGATGCGGCCGGGCGCAAGACCCTGTTGCAGCAATGGAAGGCGATGACGCCTGCGCAGCGCGAAACCTGGTTGCAGGCGCACCAATCGCCGCACCACGGACCGGGACGTGGACATGGCTCCGGCCCGGATCACGGGTCGGACGACGATTGAAAATCAGGCGGCGGCGGTTTCCGGCTGCGGGCGCGGCGGCCACACCGTCTTCGCCAGCAGTTCGTCGTTCCAGTCGAACGCCAGCGCGCCGTCCTTGATCAGCAGCGAGACGAAGTTGAACGCATTGCGCGCGTACATCTCGCTGGCGTGAATCGCGCCCATCGAGGCGAGGTTCAAGGGCCCGGCGATGGTCACGCCGTTGGCATCGATGGTTTCGCCGGGTTTGGTGAGTTCGCAGTTGCCGCCGGTTTCCGCGGCCAGATCGACGATCGTGCTGCCAGGCTTCATGCCCGCGACCATCGCCGAAGTCACGATCTTCGGCGCCGGACGCCCAGGCACCGCCGCGGTGCAGACCACCACGTCGATGTTCTTGAGGTGTTCGCCGAGGCGGCGCTGCTGTTCGGCGCGTTCCTCGTCGGTGAGCTGGCGTGCGTAACCGCCCTCGCCCGCGGCACTGACGCCGAGGTCGAGGAACTTGCCGCCGAGGGATTCGATCTGCTCCCGGGTTTCCGGGCGCACGTCGAAGCCTTCGACTTGCGCGCCCAGGCGCTTGGCGGTGGCGATCGCCTGCAGTCCGGCGACGCCGGCGCCGACCACCAGCACCTTGGACGGACGGATCGTGCCGGCCGCGGTGGTGAGCATCGGGAAGAACCGCGGCGCAAGCTCCGCGGCGATCAGCATCGCCTTGTAGCCGGCCATGCCGGCCTGCGAACTGAGCACGTCCATCGCCTGCGCGCGGGTGGTGCGCGGCAGGCGTTCCAGCGGGAACGCGACGATGCCGCGTGCACGCAGGGCCTCGGCGCGCGAGGGATCGGCATCGGGTTGCACGGTGCCGACCAGGATCGCGCCCTGCTTCATCGCGCCGATCTCGTCGACCGAAGGCGGTTGCACGCACAGCACCACGTCCGCCTCGCCGAGCGTGGCGTTCGCACCGTCCACGAGTTGCGCGCCTGCGTCGGCGAAGGCCGCGTCGGTCACGCCGATGCCCGTGCCGGCGCCACGTTCGACACGCACCTGCGCGCCCGAGGCCACGAGCTTCCTGCAGGTTTCCGGCGTCAGCGCGAGGCGCCTTTCGCCAGGCGCACGCTCACGCGCGATTCCAAGGATGATGGCCATGCACGGCTCCGCGGCGGGGTTCGCCGCATCCTAACCAATGCGCGCGGAACCTGCGCCGGTCGCGCGTCAGGCGGCGGCCGCGGCGAGTTGCCGGCGCACCGCGCGCATCGCCTCGTCGAACGGCGACGCGGCCGGGTTCAGCACCAGTCGCCCGTCGGCGGCGAGGACCGCCATCTGCTCGGGCGAGGCGACCAGCTGGCGCAGGCCGCGACGATCCACCAGCAGGCGACGCCCGCTCAGCGGCGAGATCCACGCGAGCTTGACCGAGACTTCACGGCCGGCTTCGTCGATCAGGCGCAGCCACGCGCCCGGCGCGAGTTCGCGCATGACCGCGGCGACAGCCGTGTCATAGGAAAGCGTGTCGGTGCCGCCCACCAGGCGCAGCGTCGTGTCATCGATGCCGTCGTCGGCCGCGGCGATGGGCATCTCGGCCGGGCCTCGCGCCGCCTCCGGGAACGCCATGGCGCGGGCGAGCCCGGCCAGCCATTCCTCCGCCGCCTGCGGATCGAGGCCGGAGCTCTGCGCGCACTGCGCCAGCGCTTCCTCGAGGTTCATCAATCCGCGTGCGACCGGCCCGCCGGCATTGCGCGCGGCGGCGCCATCGAGCGCGACCAGGGTGCGTGCGAGCGCCACCACCTGCACGTGCCGCGCCGACTCCCGGCCGTCGCGCAACAACACCTGCACCGCGTGGTGCAGCCAGGCCGAGGACAGGAACGCGCCGACTTCCCCGGTCAGCGGACGCCCCGCGATCGCGGACTGCAGCGCCTCGGTGGCTTCGCCGCGCGCCTCCTGCAGGCGCTCGCGCCCGTGCATGGCTTCTGCCGCGCGCCGTTCGGCGACTTCGGCGCGGCTGCGTTGCTGCTGCAGCAGGCCTTCGAGTTCGCTCGCGGCCAGCGAGAACACCGCGAGGTCCTCGTTGTAATCGGCGACCACGCGCATCACCAGTTCGTCGGCGCGATCGAGCAGCGCGCGATCCTGCGGGGTGGAACCATCGTTGCTCTCGCAGCTGAGCGCGATCGCGTCGAGCAGGCGGCGCGCCGGGTGTTCGGGCTGCATGAACAGCAATTCGTCCTGGAACGCGAGGCGGACGTAGGCGATCACCAGCCGTCCGAGCAATTGCCGGCCGCGGTCTGGCAAGGCGTGGATGCTGGAGAACGAGGTGAACAGCAGGGAGACGAGGTCGATGGCGTCGTCTTCGCGGCGCGAGAAACGGGTGTTGTCCGGATCGATGCCGAAACCGCGGGCCGCCGCCGAAAGCTGCGCACGGATCGCCTCGTCGAGGCGGCCGTGGCCGGCCAGCGACTGCGCGAAACCCGGCACCGGCTCGGACTGCACGGTCGCGGCGATGCCCACCAGCTCCCCGACCTGGAATTCGCGCACGCCGAAGGGCAGCAGCGGCGAAGTCGCGGTGGAATCGCCGCGCCACGCGTGCAGCAACTCGCGCAGGCGCTGGAACTCGATCCGGGTTTCGGCCGGCGCACGGAAGGTCTCGACGTCGCTCGGGATCTTCGGCTGCGGCGCGCCGCGGCGTGGATCGACCAGCAATCCACCCTGTGCCATCAGTCCGTTGAGCTTGCCGTACAAGTCGCCCAGGCACTGCAGCAGGGCATGTTCATATTCCTCGAACAGCAGCGGCCGCAGGCTGTCGGACAGTTCGGCCCCGGTGAACGCCTGCTGGAAAGCTCCGACCAGGCGCAGCGCGCCGACCGGGTTCGAGCCGTTCGCCGCGCCGATGCTCACGCCGAGTTGTTCGAAGCGCTGGTCCAGCAGTTCCAGCGGACGCACGAAATGCCGGGACACCGTTTCCGCGACGTGCTGCCCGGCGACATGGAAATCGAGGTCGGATTCCTCGACCAGGCCCATCGCAGAAGCGTGCGAATCGCGGCCGGCGCGATTGCGCAAGTCGTCGAAGTTGCGCGCCAGCAGTTCGCGGTAGCGCATGACGAAACCGGCGCTGCGCGCGCGCAGCCCGAGCAGTGCGGCCAGGTCCACGCGGTCCTGCGCGCCGCCGCCCTGGCGGATCTTGTCCTGCAGGCGGGTTTCGATCGGCGCGAACAGTTCGCCCGGCAGGTTGCCGAGTTGTTCGACCACCATCCGCTTGAGCTCGTCGAGCAGGCGGAGGCGTTCGTAGTTGCCGACCAATTCGAAGCCGAGCTGGTGGTTGCTCACGCTGTTCGCCCCTGCGCCACGGTTGTTATGCCTTCACGGCAGAATAGTGTCGCGTCGCGTCACGTCCAGCCCCATTGCGTCGATATGTGACCACGTTCCCGTTCCGTGATCGGGTTCGGCTTCCATGCCATGCTCGCGGCATGGACACCCCCCTCGCCTTCCTCGACCGGCGGCGCTCGGTCCCCTCCTCGCAACTGGGCGAACCCGGCCCCGACCACGCCACCCTGCTGCGGATGCTGCGCTCGGTGGTCCGCGTGCCCGACCACGGCAAGCGGGTGCCGTTCCGCTTCCTCCGGATCCAGGGCGATGCACGCCAAGACCTCTCCGAACGCATCGTCGAACGGTCCCGCGAACGCAACCCCGCCATCGGCGAAGCAGCGCTGGAGAAGGACCGGATGCGTTTCCAGCACGCTCCGTTGATCGTGGCGGTGGTCGCGAAGCAGGGCGAAGACCCCAAGATCCCGGCGTCGGAACGTTTCTCGGCCGCCTCCTGCGTGTGTTTCGCCTTGTTGCAGGCAGCGCAGGCCCTCGGTTACGGCGCGCAATGGCTGACCAGCTGGCTGGCCTACGATCCGGTCATCCTGAGCACGCTCGGCCTTGCGGACGACGAGCGCATCGCCGGCTTCATCCACATCGGCACGCCGCGACTGGAAGCGCCGGAGCGCGAGCGGCCGGATCCGGCGGAATTGCTCACCGACCTGCGACTGTAGGAGCGCGCTGGAGCGCGACTGCGGGAGCGGCTTTAGCCGCGACGCTTGTTCGCAAGTTCTGTCGCGGCTTAAGCCGCTCCTACAATGCCCGCATGACCCCCGCTCCGAAAACGCTCCATCTCGTCGACGCCTCGCTGTTCGTGTTCCGCGCCTGGCATTCGATGCCCGACCAGTGGCACGACGCCGACGGCTGGCCGGTCAACGCGGTGCACGGCTTCGCGCGCTTCCTGCTGGAACTGCTCGAACGCGAACGCCCGCGGCATATCGCCATCGCCTTCGACGAGGCGCTGGATTCCTGCTTCCGCAATGCGCTGTATCCGCAATACAAGGCGAATCGCCCGCCGGCGCCGGACGAGCTCAAGCGCCAGTTCGCCTATTGCAAGGCGCTGTGCCAGGCAATCGGCCTGCACACGCTCGCCCATCGCGAATACGAAGCCGACGACCTGATCGGCAGCGCGCTGCACGCGGTGCGCGGCGAGGGTTTCCGCGGCGTGATCGTCTCCGCCGACAAGGATCTGTCGCAGTTGCTCGAAGAGCACGACGAACAGTACGACCCGGGCCGCGGCCAGCGCTGGGGCCGCGACGGGGTCAAGGCGCGCCACGGCGTGCGCGCCGAACAGATCGCCGATTACCTCGCCCTGTGCGGCGATGCGGTCGACAACATTCCCGGCATCACCGGCATCGGCGCGAAATCCGCGGCAGTGCTGCTCGCGCATTTCGACACGCTGGACGCGCTGCTCGAACGCAACGAGGAAGTCGCGTTCCTGCGCATCCGCGGCGCCGCGCAGATGGCCGTGCGCCTGCGCGAACAACGCGAACACGCCCTGCTCTGGCGCCAGCTCACCACGATCGCGCTGGATGCGCCGCTGCCGGAGGGCGCCGCGCCGTTTGCACGCGGCGTAGCCGATCCGGCGATGCTGGACCTGCTGGTGGATGGCGTGGGTTTCGGCACGATGACGCGCAAGCGACTTGCGGAAGCGGCGGACCACATTCGGGGCTGAAGCCCCTCCCACAAAAGCCGCGACTGTAATCCGCCTGCGGTAGCATCCGGCCATGGGCGACGAAAAACACACGCTGTACGAAGGCGACTGGCTGCGGCTGGTGCGCATCGGCCACTGGGAATCCTGCGAACGCACCCACGGCCAGGGCATGGCGGTGATCGTGATCGCGGCCACGCCGGACGACGAGGTGCTGTTCGTCGAGCAATACCGCGTGCCGCTGGGGTCGCGCACCATCGAGATGCCGGCCGGGCTGGTCGGCGACGACCACGCGCACGACACGCTCGAAGCCGCGGCGCGACGCGAACTCATCGAGGAAACCGGCTGGGAACCCGGCGAGGTCGATGTGCTGCTGGTCGGCCCGACCTCGGCCGGGATGAGCAATGAACGCATCGCCTTCGTGCGCGCACGCAATCTGCGCAAGGTCGGCGACGGCGGCGGCGTGGACAACGAGGACATCGTCGTGCACGCGGTGCCGCGCAAGGAAGCACCGGCGTGGCTGATGCGCAAGCATGCCGAAGGTTTCGAACTCGATCTCAAGCTCTGGGCCGGGTTGTGGATGCTGGAACACAACCCGGACGGGACGCGGCTGGACGATTGAGTCGCCCTAACGGCCGAACCCCTGTCGCTGCAAATCCAATCCCTTTCCACCTGTCCAAACAATGCTCGAGTCGATATCGCGGCGCAATCTCAATTGGAACGATTGATTATTGTCGGAACGCGAATAGCAAACGTAGTAGCGAGTGAAAAATCCGACGCGTGTCTGCATTTCGCAACCGGACTCGTCCGCCTGCCAACCAGACAACACTGCCGGACAGGTACCTGACTGGCATCGACTCTGGATTTCCTTGGAAGCTTTGGCGCTGAACCGTTCCGCGACACCGAAGGAATACCTCATTGCAGGGATCGTCACCGCGAAACAGAAGATCGTCAGTAGTGGCGCGATAACTGCGGTCGGCCAATGAATCCTATCCCGCGCCAGTAGTTCAACGCCGCTGACCATTAGCTGGATCACTGACCACAGTGCTGCGGCAGCACCAATAAGCCATAAGATCGAAGTCACTAGATCCATCGGCACGAAGGTCAATCCTGCGACAAAAGCCGTCAACAGGAATCGACCGTAGTGGCGTTTTAGCTTTGTGTCTTCGGAACCCATCCGCTCCCCTCTCCCGCCCCTTCGGGGCACCCTCTCCCGCAAGGGGAGAGGGAAAAACATCACGCAAACCCATCCGTCGAACGCACCAGCGCATCGACGTTCTGCGGCTCGAACGCGGAATGCCCGGATTCCGGGCTGACGAGGAGTTCGGACTTCGGCCAGACCGCATGCAGGTCGAACGCGCTCTGCACCGGGCACACCACGTCGTAGCGGCCGTGCACGATCACGCCGGGGATGTGCGCCATCTTCGGCACGTCGCGCAGCAACTGGTCGTCGGCGTCGAAGAACCCCTTGTTCACGAAGTAATGGTTCTCGATGCCCGCGAACGCCAGCGCGAAGCGCGGATCGCCGTGGCTGGTCGCGTAGTCGGCGGGGATGCGCAGGTAACTGGTGCCGCCCTCCCAGATGCTCCATGCCTTCGCGGCTTCCAACTGCACGCTTTCATCGGTGCTGGTCAGGCGACGGTGGTAGGCGTCGATCAGGTCATCGCGTTCTTCGGCCGGGATCGGCGCGAGATAGTGCTGCCAGGCATCCGGGAACAACCGCGACGCGCCTTCCTGGTAGAACCATTCCAGTTCCCAGCGCCGCAGCATGAAGATGCCGCGCAGCACCAGCTCGGTGACGCGCTGCGGATGCGTCTGCGCGTAGGCCAGCGCGAGGGTCGAACCCCAGGAACCGCCGAACACCTGCCAGCGTTCGATGCCGAGCAATTCGCGCAGCTTCTCGATGTCGGCGACGAGGTCCCAGGTGGTGTTGTCGATCAGGTCCGCGTGCGGCGTGCTGCGGCCGGCGCCGCGCTGGTCGAACAGCACGATGCGGTACTTCGCCGGATCGTGGAAACGACGCATGTTGTCGCTGCAGCCCGCGCCCGGGCCACCGTGCAGCAGCACCACCGGCTTGCCGTCGGGATTGCCGCATTCCTCCCAGTACAGCGCGTGGCGGTCGTCGACCTGGAGCGTGCCGGTTTGGTAGGGCGAGATTTCGGGATACAGCGTACGCATGGGCGAACCTGCGATGGTGGAATCGTGATTCTAACGTCGTCGGCGTTCAGATCCGGCCGAGCGTGACGCGATCGCGTTGTTCAAGGTCGCGTTCGGTGGCGATATCGACAAAACCCGCATCGCGCAATAGCGCGCGCACCGCTTCGCCCTGTTCCCAGCCGTGTTCGAGCAGCAGCCATCCACCTGCACGCAGGTGCGCCGGGGCATCGCCGACGATGGCGCGGATCGCGTCGAGGCCATCGGCGCCGGACGACAGCGCGGACGGCGGCTCGAAACGCAGGTCGCCTTCTTCGAGGTGTGGATCGCCGAGGGCGATGTAGGGCGGATTGCTGGCGATCAGGTCGAAGGCTTCGCCGGCAAGCGGCGCCAGCCAATCGCCATGGCGAAATTCGACATTGCCGATGCGATTGCGAAGCGCATTCGCCTGTGCGACTTCGAGCGCTTCGGTGCTGGCATCGGTGGCAACGACATGCGCGCGCGGTCGTTCCTTCGCGATGGCGAGCGCGATGGCGCCGCTGCCTGTGCCGAGGTCGACGACGTGCGATTCGACATCAACCGGAATCCGCGCCAGTGCGAGTTCGACCAGCAATTCGGTTTCCGGGCGCGGGACCAGGGTCGCCGGGGTGACGGCGAGGTCGAGGATCCAAAACCCGCGGGTACCGGTCAGATAGGCCACGGGTACGCCCGCTGCGCGGCGTTCGACCAGTTCCTCGAACCGCGCCGCGTCATCGGCCGCGATGTCGTCATCGCGATGCGCCAGCAGCCAGGTGCGCGAACGCCCCAGCGCATTCGCGAGCAGCAACTCGGCCTCGGCCGGGTCGATCCGGCTTCCGGCCTGGCGCAGCAGGGTTGCGGTCGTGGTCATTCGATAGTCATCATCTATTGATAGAATATTTATAATCGATTTCAAATATCGATAGGCTGGGCCTAAGCTGCACGCCTACCCACCAACCCACCCACCAGAGGATCATGAAATGTCCCTGATCAATACCCAGGTCCAGCCCTTCAAGGCCAACGCCTTCAAGGACGGCAAGTTCATCGAAGTCACCGACAAGGACCTGCAGGGCAAGTGGTCCGTGGTGATCTTCATGCCGGCCGCCTTCACCTTCAATTGCCCGACCGAGATCGAGGACGCCGCCGAACATTACGCCGAGTTCCAGAAGGCTGGCGCCGAGGTCTATGCGGTCACCACCGACACCCATTTCTCGCACAAGGTCTGGCACGAGACCTCGCAGGCGGTGGGCAAGGCCAGGTTCGCCCTGGTCGGCGACCCCACCCATGCGCTGTCCAAGGCGTTCGATGTGCTGATCCCGGAAGAAGGCCTGGCCCTGCGCGGCACCTTCATCATCGACCCGAACGGCACGATCAAGACGCTCGAGATCCACGACAACGCCATTGCCCGTGATGTGCGCGAAACCCTGCGCAAGCTCAAGGCCGCGCAGTACGTCGCCAGCCACCCGGGCGAAGTGTGCCCAGCAAAGTGGAACGACGGTGCCAAGACGATCAAGCCTTCGCTGGAACTGGTCGGCAAGATCTGACGTCAACCACCCTCCCCTTCGCCGAAGGGGAGGGCCGGGGTGGGGTTGCCACCCTCCCTTCAACCCCATCCCAACCTTCCCCTTCAATGAAGGGGAAGGAGTGGAAGCGCATTGCCCGGAGTCCGCCATGCTCGATACCGAACTGAAATCCCAACTCGCCGCCTACCTCGAGAAGCTGCAGCAGCCGATCGAGCTGGTCGCCTCGCTGGACGATTCGGACAGCTCGCGTGAACTCGACGCGCTGCTTGGCGAAATCGCCGCGCTGTCGCCGAAGATCTCGCGCACGACCGGCGACGACGCACGCAAGCCCTCGTTCCTGATCCGCCGCGCCGGCACCAACATCGAAGTCGGCTTCGCGGCGGTGCCGCTGGGCCACGAATTCAGCTCGTTGGTGCTGGCCCTGCTGCAGGTCGGAGGGCATCCGGTGAAGATCGACGAGGCGCTGGCGCAACAGGTGCGCGACCTGCCGGGCGACTACGCGTTCGAAACCTATATGTCGCTGCATTGCCAGAGCTGCCCGGACACGGTGCAGGCGCTGAATGCGATGAGCGTGCTGAACCCGAGGATCAAACACGTTGCCATCGACGGCGCGCTGTTCCAGGCCGAGGTCGAGGCGAAAGAGATTCTTTCCGTCCCGACGATCTACATGAACGGCGCCGAATTCGACGCCGGGCGCCTGAGCATCGAACAGATCCTCGCCAAACTCGACACCGGTGCAGCGGTACGCGCGGCCGAAGCGCTGAAGGACGCGGCGCCGTTCGACGTGCTGATCGTCGGCGGCGGCCCGGCTGGTGCGGCGGCGGCGATCTACGCCGCGCGCAAGGGCATCCGCACCGGCATCGTCACCGAACGCTTCGGCGGCCAGGTGCTGGACACGATGGCGATCGAGAACTTCCCCTCGGTCGAATACACCGAAGGCCCCAAGCTCGCGGCTTCGCTGGAAGCGCACGTGCGCCAGTACGGCGTCGAGATCATCACCGCGCAGAAGGCCAAGACGCTGCATCCGGCCGCGCGCGAAGGCGGACTCATCGGCGTCGAACTCGAAAGCGGCGCCACGCTGCAGGCGAAGACCGTGATCCTCAGCCCCGGCGCGCGCTGGCGCCAGACCGGCGTGCCCGGCGAGGCCGAGCACCGCAACAAGGGCGTGACCTATTGCCCGCACTGCGACGGCCCGCTGTTCAAGGGCAAGAAGGTCGCGGTGATCGGCGGCGGCAATTCCGGCGTGGAAGCAGCCATCGACCTGGCCGGCCTCGTCGAGCATGTCACCCTGCTCGAATTCGACGGCAAGCTGCGCGCGGACGACGTGCTGCAGCGCAAGCTGCGCAGCCTGCCGAACGCGACCGTGCACGTGAACGCGCAGACTACCGAAATGCGCGGCGACGGCAGCAAACTGCAGTCGCTGCACTTCACCGACCGCACCAGCGGCGAGACGCGCGAGGTCGAGCTGGCCGGCGTGTTCGTGCAGATCGGCCTGCTGCCCAACAGCGAATGGCTGAAGGGCGCGGTCGAGCTCTCGCCGCGCGGCGAAATCGTCATCGACGACCACGGCCACACCAGCGTGCCGGGCGTGTTCGCCGCGGGCGACGCGACCACCGAGCCGTTCAAGCAAATAGTTGTAGCGATGGGCGCGGGTTCGACCGCGGCGCTGTCCGCGTTCGATTTCCTGATCCGGCATTCGGCACCGGCCGAAACCGTTGCCGAAGCCAGGGCGGCCTGAGCCGGCCATGCGCCCGTTCGCCGTCCAGCGCATCGACCACATCGTGCTGCGCGTGCGCGACCTCGATCGCGCGGAAGCGTTCTACCGCGACCTGCTCGGATGCGAAACCGTGCGCCGCCGCGACGACCTCGGCCTGCGCCATTTGCGCGCCGGTACGTCGATGATCGACCTCATTTCGATCGACGGGAAACTCGGATCGCGCGGCGGTGCGGCCGCGGGCAAGGAAGCACGCAACGTCGATCACCTGTGCCTGCGGATCGAACCCTTCGACGAAGCCACGATCGTCGCCCACCTCGCCGCGCACGGACTGGCGCCGCATGCGCCGGCATCGAACAACTTCGGCGCGGAAGGCGAAGGCCCGTCGCTGTATTTCGACGATCCCGACGGCAACACGCTCGAACTCAAGGGGCCATCGGCATGAACCTGCGCGACCTGAAATACCTCGTCGCGCTCGCCGACCACCGCCATTTCGGCAAGGCCGCCGGGGCCAGCTTCGTCAGCCAGCCGACGCTGTCGACCCAGATCAAGAAGCTCGAGGACGAACTCGGCGTGGCCCTGGTCGAACGCGCGCCGCGCAAGGTGATGCTGACCCCGGTCGGGGGCGAAATCGTGGAACGCGCGCGGCGGGTCATCGCCGAAGTCGAGCAGATGGGCGAAGTCGCGCGCCGCAGCCGCGACCCCGAGGCTGGCACCGTGCGCCTGGGCATCTTCCCGACGCTCGGGCCCTACCTCTTGCCGCACGTGGTGCCGCGCATCCGCGAGCGTTTCCCGCAACTGGAACTGCTGCTGGTCGAGGAAAAGAGCGACGTGCTGCTGCAGCGCCTGCGCGAAGGCACGCTCGACGCCGCGCTGCTCGCCTTGCCGCTGCACGACGACCAGCTGCACGCGGAATTCCTGTTCGAGGAACCCTTCCTGCTCGCGGTGCCGGAATCGCATCCGCTCGCGAACCACGGCCCGCTGTCGCTCGACGATCTTTCGTCGCAGACCCTGCTGCTGCTCGAGGACGGGCATTGCCTGCGCGACCAGGCGCTGGACGTATGCCGCACTGCCGGCGCCGGCGAAAACGGCGGCTTCCGCGCCACCAGCCTGGAAACGCTGCGGCAGATGGTCGCGGCGAACGTCGGCGTGACCTTGCTGCCGTCGCTGGCGGTGAAGCCGCCGGTGGCGCAGTCCGACGCGATCCGCCTGCTGCCGTTCCACGATCCGCAACCGAGCCGGCGCATCGCGATGGCGTGGCGGCGAAGCTCGGCGATGGGCGCTTTCCTCATGCAGCTCGCCGGCGAGTTCAAGCAACTGCCGCGCGAACTTCTCGCGACCGACACGCAGCGCTCGCGCAAACCAGCCGGATCGGCGAAACGCGCGCGCGGCTGATCCCGCTTCAGTTCCAGTCGTCGATCTTCACGTCGTCAGGAAACGGCCTGCCTTTCCCGGTTTCGACCAGCGCCTTCAGGCTGAGCAGGAACACCGCCCACTTGGTGCTGCAGTGGTGCATGAACTCGACCGGCTCCTTCCAGCCCATGTGCTTGAACAGCACGATGGTGTAGCCGCCTTCGCGGCGCAGGTCCCACGACTGCGTCGTGCCAATCCATTCCTGCGGGCCATCGACGACCTGCCACAGCACGCGCTTGCACGGTTCGGCTTCCAGCACCTTCATGTCGAAGAAGCCGCGTTCGCCGAACTGGAAATGCACGTCGTCGCCGACGGCGCCATTGCCCTTCACTTCGTCCGTCCACCAACCGGACAGGCCGCGCTGCGTGGTCAACGCGGCGTAAACATCTTCCGGGGCCGACTCGATACCGACCCGATGCAGGATATCGAACATGTTTTTCTCCCGATATTTGGCTGGATTCAGGCCGGAATACGCCGATCGTATTCGCCACGCAGGCGCAGCCAGCCGTCCCAGAACGGTTCGCTTTCCCGCCCGCCGAGGCGCGCTTCGAGCACGTTGACGTGCATGTGCCAGCCCGCGCCGATCATCAGCATGTTGTTGCGGTCGGAAATGCCTTCGTGGTGGATGGTGAGCATGACCTTGTCGCCCATCGGTTCGAGGTCGAAGGCGACCTTGCCGCTGTCGTTCCAGGTGAACGCGAGGCGACGCGGCGGATCGAATTCGAGGATGCGGCTTTGCATCCGGTGTTCCCCGCCGAAACCTTCCGGCTTGCGACCAGGCGGATCGGTCAACTCGTCGTTGCGCCAGGCCAGTTCGAACGAGGAACCGGCCTGCGGCGCCATGTCGCCGGCCGCCAGCCATTGCCGGCGCAAATCGCCATCGGTCAGGTAATCCCAGATGCGTTCGATCGGGCCTGGCAAAAGGCGCTGGATGCGCACCGCGCCGGGCGCGGTCACGGTGCCGAAATCGGCTTCGGGTGTAACGGCGGTGTTGATGTTCATGCTTTCCTCCGTGGGGTCCGGGATTTTTTGCGCGCAGGCTTTTGCGCACGCCTGTTGGCGGGTTTTCCGGCGGCGTCCTCGGCCTTGAGCAGGGCTTCGAGGGCGTCGAGCCTGTGCGTCCAGAACCGTTCGTAATGGCGCATCCATTCCGCGCCCATGTGCAGCGGACCCGCATCGAGGCTGCAGGTATGCACGCGGCCCTGCACTTCGCGCCGGATCAAGCCGGCACGCTCCAGCACCTGGATGTGCTTGGACGCGCCAGCCAGCGAAATGTCGAACGGCGCGGCGAGCTCGCCGACGGTGCAAGGGCCTGCAGCAAGGTCGTTCAGCATCGCCCGCCGGGTGGGATCGGCAAGCGCACGGAACACGCTGTCGAGATGCTGGTCGTCGAGGCGATCGGAAGATTTATCAACCATAAGGTTGAATATACGCCGTCCCGGCCAATTGTCAACCATCTGGTGAAATATTTTCCCGACGCCGGTTCGCGAACCAGGAGGCACCACGTGCATCGAAGCGCGGTCGCGCCTAGGCTGCGCGGATGAACCTGCGCAATGTCCTGATCGCGATGGTGGTACTGGCTATCGCCGGCTGGTGGTTTTCGCCGTATTCGCCGCGCGTGCCCGCACCGCCGAAACACGCCGACGCAACGACCCACGCCGGCTGCCCGCTGCCGCCGCTGGTCGCGCGCGGACAAGCGCCACTGCAGAGCGACGTGCCGTCGTCGCTCGCGCCGTTCCAGTTGCAGGACGCGAACCTGCAGCCGCTGGCCGGCTTCAGCGTGGAAGCGCGCGTGCTCTCGCGAGAGGATTACAGCCTCGGCCGCGAGGCGGACTATTCGCCCACCGACCTCGCGCTCGGCTGGGGCCGCATGGGCGACGACGCGGTGCTCGGCAAGCTCGAGATCAGCCAGTCCTCGCGCTGGTACCACTACCGCTGGCGCGGCGATCCGCCGATCCCGCCGCGGGAAATCATCGATTCCAGCGCGAACATGCACATGATCCCGTCGGACAAGACGGTCGCGTCCGCATTGCACGGCGTGAAACCCGGCCAGCGCGTGCGCATCGACGGCTGGCTGGTGCAGGTGGACGCGAAGGACGGCTGGCACTGGCGCAGTTCGCTCAGCCGCAACGACACCGGCGGCGGCGCCTGCGAGGTGGTGTACGTGTGTTCGATTTCGCGCGAATGACCCCGACGCTCACGGCCCGCGCGTTTGCGCGATGATGCGCCGATGAAGCGATACCTGCCGATCTGCGCGCTGGCCTGCATCTTGCTCGTCCCGCCCGCGATCGCCGCGAATGGCGAAACGAGCATCGTCTTCGTCGGCGACGTGATGGTCGCGGAAATCCCCGGACAACTCATCGCGAAAGGCGTCGATCCGTTCGAATCGTTCAACGCATTGCTGCAAAAGCACGACCTGCGCATCGGCAACCTCGAATGCGTGGTCGCGACCGGTGGAACCGCCGAGACCAAGCCCTTCACTTTCCGCGCGGATCCAGGCGTGCTGCCGGTATTGAAGAAGCACTTCGATGCGCTGTCAGTGGCCAACAACCATTCCGGCGATTTCGGCAAGGCCGCGTTCGCCGAGGAACTCGGCCTGATGCGCAAGGCCGGCCTGCCCTACTTCGGCGGCGGTGGCGACGCGATCGAGGCGCACAAGCCGCTGATCCTCGAGCGCAACGGATTGCGCATCGCCCTGCTTGGCTATGTTGAGTACAAGCCGCGCTCGTTCGAAGCCGGCGCGCGCCTGCCCGGCGTGGCCTGGAGCGGCGAGGACGACCAGGTGATCGAGGACATCGCCGCCGCGCGCAGGGATTACCACGCGGACATCGTGATCCCGTACATGCACTGGGGCTGGGAAGATGAACCGAACCCGAGCCCGCGCCTGCGCGAATTCGCGCGGCGCATGATCGACGCCGGCGCCGACATGGTGGTCGGCGGCCACCCGCACGTGACCCAGGGTGCGGAAATGTACAAGGGCAAGCCGATCGTCTACAGCCTCGGGAATTTCGTGTTCAACAGCTTCGACACCGAGGCGACCACGACCGGCTGGGTGCTTTCGGCGCGGATCGGGCGCGACGGCGTGCGCGAATGGCGCACCTACGTGGCGAAACTCGATGGCGACGGCGTGCCGCATCCCGCGCTCGACAAGCCAAGCCCCTGCGGCCACGCCGGCGATACCGACATTCGCACATGCAGGGGAGCACCATGAAGCGCATCGCCGCGTTCGCCCTGCTTGCGCTGGCCGGTACCGAGGCGATGGCCGCCGGCGTGCGATGCCACGTGATCTACGGCGGCGAGAACTTCACCGTCGACGCGGCGCCGACCGGCGATCCGTATCGCGTCGAAGCCGTGAAGATCGGGCGTTATTTCGAGTTCAAGCTGGTGTACGCGAAGCTGCCGGTCACCGGCGAATCGATCAAGGCCTACGTCTATGGCGTCTCCACCGGCACGCCGGTGCCGATCCACCAGGCGAGCTGGCGACCGCCGTTCGACGCTCGCAGCGATGCATGGGGCTTCACCGGTTTCCACTCGGTGTACGAACCGAGCAAGAGCAGCGAAATCCAGTACTGGTGCCTGTACTTCCGCGGAGAGGTGCCGAAAGGTCAGCCGCCGATGCCCACCGGGCAACTCACGCCGGTGCCACCGAGACCGCAATAGCCCATCGGGTTCTTGGCCAGGTATTGCTGGTGTTCGTCTTCGGCGTAGTAGAACGGCGGCGCGGGGAACAGGATCTCGGTGGTGATCTCGCCGTAACCGGCTTCGCGCAATTCCTGCTGGAACGCATCGCGGCTGGCGAGCGCGGCCTCGTACTGCACCTGGGTGGTGCAGTAAATGGCGGAACGGTATTGGGTGCCGGCATCGTTGCCCTGGCGCATGCCCTGGGTCGGATCGTGGTTTTCCCAGAACGTCTTCAGCAGCGTGTCGAACGCCACCTGCGCCGGATCCCAGGCGACCAGCACGACTTCGGCGTGGCCGGTTTCGCCCGAACACACCTCGCGGTAGCTCGCGTTCGCGGTGTAACCGCCGGCATAACCGACCGTGGTGGTCACGACGCCCGGCAGCGACCAGAACTTGCGTTCCGCGCCCCAGAAGCAGCCCATGCCGAACTGCACGGTTTCGAGTCCGGCGAAATCCCCGGCGATCGGCCGGCCGTGCACGTGGTGCGCGTTGCGCACCGGCATCGGCGTGTCGCGACCGGGCAATGCCTTCGCCGGATCGACCATGCGTTGCTTGTGAGCGCCGATGCCGAGCATGTCGTTCTCCTCTGATTCGTCGAAAACGATGTGCGGACGATTCCTCCGCCGATCAAGCCATTCCGTCAGGCAATGGGTTCGGGAATCGGCCGCCGCTTCATCCCGGCGACGAAAATTCCCGCCAGCGCCAAGCCCAACCCCAGCCATTCGCGCGGCTGTGCCTTGTGCTGCAACACGATGACATCCAGCAGGAACGCGACCAGCGGCTGCAGCAACAGCAGCAGGCCGATCAGCGTGACCGGGAGTTTCGCCATCGCCCGCGAAATCAGGCTCCAGGCGAGGCAATGGCCGATGCCGGCCAGCGCGAGCAGGATCAGCAGCGTGCGCAGGCCGGGAATGGCGAACGACGCGCCTTCGGCCCGCACCATCGCGCCCAGCAGCAGCGCGGTGCCGAACGCGGCGAAGCACAGCACCTGTTCGGTCGAGGCCGCGCCGGGTGCGTCGCAGTCCGCTTCCGATTGCGTGCGCTTCAACCCGAGGTTGTACACGGCGTAGCAAACCCCGGTGCCGAGCCCCAACCACACGCCCCAGCGATACTCGTTCGGCAGCGCGGCCCAGTCGCCGCCGAGCAGCAGCCACAGGCCGAACGCGGCCAGCGCCAGTCCGGCGACGAAGGCCGCGCCGACGCGTTCGCCGTACAGCAGCGCACCGGCCAGCGCCATGAAAAAGACCTGCGCGTTGCCGAGCAGGGTCGCCAGCCCGGGACCGACGATGAGGATGCTGCGATGCCACAGCCACAGGTCGGCGGCGAAGGCGATAGCCGGAATCGCCAGCCACGCCCAGGCTCGCGCAGGCATCGGTTTCCAGCCGCGATACAGCGTCACCACCGCCGCGAACATCACGCCGGCCAGCGCCATCCGCCAGAACGCGGACACCGTCGGCGGCAGGCCGCTGAGGCGGACCATCAGCCCATTGCTGCCGATCAGGCAGGCACCGAGCAGCAGGCGCAGCAGCGCGGTCCGGCGCTGCGCATCAGCGCCGCCGGGAAGCCCGTCGACCGGCGCCGCCATGCCCATGCCGCCAGCATAACCGCGGCCACGGTCGCGCAGACGCTAAACTGCGTTCCTTTCCCCGAACGCAACGCGCATGTCCGCCCCGCACGACACCACCATCGACGCCACGCCGGAGAAGACAGCCGCGGATGCCTTGGCATCCGCGAAAACCGATTTTATCCGCAACATCGTTCGCGAGGACCTGGCCAGCGGCAAGCACGCGGCGATCCGCACCCGCTTCCCGCCGGAACCCAACGGCTACCTGCACATCGGCCACGCCAAGGCGATCTGCCTGGACTTCGGCATCGCCGAGGAGTTCGGCGGCGACTGCAACCTGCGCCTGGACGACACCAACCCGGCCAAGGAAGACCCCGAGTACGTGCGCGCGATCCAGGACGACGTGCATTGGCTGGGTTTCGACTGGCATTCGCTGCGCCATGCGTCGGATTACTTCGACGTGCTCTACCTCGCCGCGGAAAAACTGATCAGGCAAGGCGATGCCTTCGTCTGCGACCTGAGCGCGGAGGAAGTGCGTGAATATCGTGGAACGCTGATCGAACCCGGCCGCAATTCGCCATTCCGCGATCGTTCCGTCGACGAAAACCTCGACCTGTTCCGGCGCATGCGCGCGGGCGAGTTCCCCGACGGCGCGCGCACCCTGCGCGCGAAGATCGACATGGCCAGCGGCAACATCAACCTGCGCGACCCGGCGCTGTACCGGATCAAGCATGTCGAGCACCAGAACACCGGCGACAAGTGGCCGATCTACCCGATGTACGATTACGCGCATTCGCTCAGCGACGCAGTCGAAGGCATCACCCATTCGCTGTGCACGCTGGAATTCGAGGACCACCGCCCGCTGTACGACTGGTGCGTGGACAAGGTCGACCTCGCGCATTCGCCGGAGCTGGTGAAACCACTCACCGACCAGGGCCTGCCGTTCGAAGCGGCCAAGCCGCGCCAGATCGAGTTTTCGCGGTTGAACTTCAACTATCTCGTCATGAGCAAGCGCAAGCTGCTGGCGATGGTCAACGACGGCCTGGTCGATGGCTGGGACGACCCGCGCATGCCGACATTGCAGGGCATCCGTCGTCGTGGCTACACGCCGAGCGCGCTGCGCCTGATGGTGGATCGGGTCGGCATCAGCAAGCAGAACTCGCTGCTCGACATCTCCATCCTCGAAGGCGCGTTGCGCGACGACCTCGACGCGCATGCACCGCGGCGGATGGCGGTGATCGACCCGCTGAAGGTGGTGTTGACCAACGTGGACGCGGGCCACGAGGAATCGTTGACCTTCTCCAACCATCCCAAGGATGCGGCGCAGGGCGAACGCAGGATTCCGTTCTCGCGCGAGCTGTGGATCGAACGCGAGGACTTCGCCGAAGTACCGCCCCCGGGTTTCAAGCGCCTGACCGTCGGCGGCGACGTGCGCCTGCGCGGCGCCGGCATCGTGCGCTGCGATGAAGCGGTGAAGGATGCAGAAGGTCGCATCGTCGAACTGCACTGCACGCTGGATCCGGAATCGCGACCTGGCATGGAAGGCGCGAACCGGAAAGTGAAGGGAACGATCCACTGGGTCAGTGCGAAACACGGCGTGCCGGCGGAAATCCGCCTCTACGACCGACTGTTCACCGTGGCCGATCCGGACAACGACGAGGGCGGGAAATCGTACGTCGATTACCTCAATCCGGATTCGCGCAAGGTGGTCACCGGTTATGTCGAACCCGCGGCCGCGGTTGCCGCGCCCGAGCAGGGCTTCCAGTTCGAGCGCGTCGGCTACTTCGTCGCCGATCGCTACGACCACGCGCCGGGCAAGCCGGTGTTCAACCGCAGCGTGACCCTGCGCGATACCTGGAGCGCGAAAACCTGATGCTGTACGCGCAAGTCCACCTCACGCTTCCGGCCTGGGTGCACGAGGTGGACACGATGCGCGCGTACATGACCGATGCGGACAAGGTGTCGCTCGCGATCGAATTGTCGAAGTGCAACATCGAGGCCGGAACCGGCGGTCCGTTCGGTGCCGCGGTGTTCGGCCCGGACGACCGCATCATCGCCGTGGGCGTGAACCGCGTGGTGCCGCACGCCTGCTCGGTCGCGCACGCGGAGATGATGGCCTACATGCTGGCGCAGGGACGAACCCAGCGCCTGCGCCTGAACCGCGATGCCGACGACAACGCCATCGGCCCGATCACCCTGGCGACCTCCTCGCAGCCCTGCTGCCAGTGCTACGGCGCGACGGTGTGGGCCGGCATCGACCGCCTGCTGATCGGCGCGCGCGCCGAGGACGTCGAGTCACTGACCGAATTCGACGAAGGCCCGCTGCCCGCGGACTGGATCGGCGAACTGACCGTGCGCGGCATCGAAGTCGTGCGCGACATCGAGCGCGTGGCCGCATGCACGGTGCTGCGCGCCTACGGCGAAGGCGGCGGCGCGCGCTATTGAACCCGGCTCGGGTTCAAAGTCCGGACGCGTGGCGCCAGAGCGCAGCAGTCACCGGCGGTAGTTTCCCGGCAACGCCAAGCGCACGACCGCGCAATAGCGTCGGCCACAAGGCATCGCTGCCGTAAACGCGATTGATCGCTTCGAATGCGTGCGCGGCCAGCGCGTTGTCGCTGTGCCGTTGCCGTGCCCAGCGTTGCAGCCGGTGCGGCGCGTCCCACGCCAGCCTGTGCGATTGTGCATTCGCGATGGATTCGCGCAGCGCGGCCACGTCGCGCAGGCCGAGGTTCACGCCCTGCCCCGCCAGCGGATGCACGACATGCGCGGCATCGCCGGCCAGCAGCACGCGGCCCTCGCGCTGACGCTGTGCAAGTTGCCGGCGCAAAGGGAACGCCGCGCGTTTGGAAGCGAGCCGCATCGCCCCGAGGCGGGCGTCGAACGCCTTGATGAGTTCTTCGCCAAACGCCGCGTCGTCAAGCGCGAGCACGCGCGCGGCGTCGGCGTCCGGCAGGCTCCACACGATCGAACTGAGCCCATCGCCGCAGGGCAGGAAGGCCAGCGGCCCGCCGGGCAGGAAGCGCTGCCAGGCGGTGCCTTCATGCGGCGATTCGGTTTCGACGTAGGCGACCACGCCGCGCTGCGCATAATCGTGCGCCTCGGTTTCGATGCCGGCGAGCTTGCGCAACGCGGAATCACCACCGTCGGCGGCGATGGCGATGCGCGCATGCAGCGACTGCCCGGAATCCAGCGCAAGGCGAACACCATGCTCGTCCTGCGAACAGCCTTCGACCCGCGCCGGGCACGACACGTCGACGCCCGCCGCAGGCAATGCCGACCACAGGCGATCGACCAGCAGGCCGTGCTCGACGATCCAGCCGAGCTCGCGCCGACCCAGCGCATCGGCATCGATATCGAGCTCACCGCCACCGCCGGCATCCCACACCCGCATGCGTCGATACGGCTGCGCGCGCGATTCGCGAATCGAGGCCCATGCGCCGAGCGCATCGAGCAGCGCGGCGTTGTCCGGCGCGAACGCGTACACGCGCAGGTCGCTTTGCGACGGATCCCATCGAGGCGGTTCACGCGCCTCGACCAGGGCGACATCGAGGCCGAGTTTCGCCAGCGCCAGCGCGCAGGCGCCGCCGACCACGCCGCCGCCGACCACCACCGCGTCGCGCAGGCCGCGCTTCATGCGCGCCCCCGGCACAATGCAGGCACGTCGCCGCGATAACCCATCGCGCCACCGACCAATCGCGCCTGTAGCGAGGGCGAACGGTCGGCCGCGAGCCATCCGAGCGCGCGCAACGCGGAGATCTCCGTGTTCGCGGTAATGCGCGCGAGCCCGTCGGAGAACGCGAGCGTGCGTTCGCGATCCTCGCGCCGACGTTGCGCGTAGCGTTCCAGCACATCGCTAGCGAGCGCGACCATGCCCTCGGCTTCGAGCATTTCCGCCAGGGTCAGCGCATCGCGCAGGCCGAGGTTGAAGCCCTGCGCACCGACCGGATGCAGGCTTTGCGCCGCATTTCCGACCAGCACCGCGCGCGGCGCATGCAGCGCGTCTGCGACGACGCGCTGCGCGGGATAGGCGCTGCGCGGGCCGACTTCGAGGAAACGCCCGGCGCGCCAGCCGAACGCGCGCTGGACGCGTTCGAGGAAGGCGGCATCGTCGAGCGCGGCGACTTCGGCCGCTTCGTGCTCGGCGACCGCATGCACCAGGCCGTAATGGCGATCGCCGCGCGGCAGCAGCGCGGTTGGGCCGTGGTCGCCGAAGCGCTCGAAGGCGGTGCCGTCCGGCGCGCGTTCGCAGCGCAGGCGCGCGACGAACAGGCGCTGGCCGTAATCGTGGCGTTGCGTACCAATGCCGAGTTCGGTGCGTACCACGCTGTCGGCGCCATCCGCGGCGACCAGCAGGCGCGTCGAAAGCGTGCGTTCCACGGATTCATCGGCGATGCGGATGCGGCGCCATTCGCCATCGACTTCGCCAAGGCCGACGAATCGCGCTGGCCGATAGCGATGCAGGTTCGGCAGCGCCTGCAGGCGCGCTTCCAGCGCATCGCCGAGATCGCGCGCGACGACCACGCGGCCGAACGCCTCGCGGCCGTAGTCCTCGGCGCGCAACAGCACGCGCCCGAAGTCGCCGGCACGACTGACGTGGATGCGGCGGATTTCCCCACTCGGCGCGCGCAATGCAGACAACACGCCGAGCGCATCGAGCGCGTTGACGCTGGCTTCGGCCAGGCTGAGGTTGCGCTGGTCGAACACCTCGGGCAGGCGCGCGGCCGGCGTGGCTTCGACCATGGCCACGTCGAGGCCGCTGCGCTCCAGCGCCAACGCGAGGCTGGCGCCAACCAGCCCGCCACCGACGATGACGACGTCGTGGCTACCGGCGATGGCGGGGTCGGGCGTGGGCATTGCGTTATGCTAGCGGTTCCCGCAGAACCGACGCGCCACGACGATGAATCGCCCCGCCTCCACCGCCAGTTTCGCCCCCGGCCCGCTGCTGCTGACCGCGCTGATCGTGGTCGCCGCGCTCACGCGCCTGCTGCCGCATCCGCCGAATTTCTCGCCGGTCGAGGCCATTGCGCTGTTCGGCGGCGCGTACTTCGCCTCGCGCAAGTGGGCGCTGCTGGTCCCGCTGGCGGCCCTGCTGGTCTCCGACCTCGCGCTCGGCGCGATGCACGGCGGCACCTACCTGCAGTACTTCACCACTGCGACCTACCTGCCCAGCCTGCTCGCGATCTACGCCTGCGTCGCGCTGTGCACCCTGCTCGGCTTCGGCCTGCGTGGCCGCGTCAACGGCACCCGCGTGCTCGGCTATTCGCTCGCCGGTTCGGTGCTGTTCTTCGTGCTCAGCAACTTCGCCACCTGGCTGACCGCAGTAGTGATACCCGGCTACCCGGCCTGCAATGCCGGGCTGGCGGCGTGCTATGTCGCCGGCATTCCGTTCTTCCAGTGGACCGTGCTCGGCACCTTGTTCTATTCGGCGCTGCTGTTCGGCGGCTTCGCGCTGCTGCGCCGGAAGGTTCCGGCGTTGCACGCGCAGACGGTGTAGCCAGTTGTCGTCCTGAGCGCAGCGAAGGACCTGCTTTCTTGCACGATTCCGAACAGCAGATCCTTCGCCTTCGGCTCAGGATGACATGACGAATGGGCAATCGCCTCTCCAAGATCTACACCAAGACCGGCGACGACGGCACGACCGGACTGGGCGACGGCACCCGCGTTGCGAAGGATTCCGCGCGGGTCGCGGCGTATGGCACTGTGGACGAAGCGAATTCCGCGATCGGCGTCTTGCTCGCCGCGTCGCTGCCCGACGCGATCCGCGACCAGCTCGTCTCGATCCAGCACCAACTGTTCGACCTCGGCGGCGAGCTGTGCATCCCCGGCCACGCGGCGATCGACGATGCCGACGTGGAACGACTGGAACACTGGCTCGACGCGCATAACGCCGACCTGCCACCGCTCAAGGATTTCATCCTTCCCGGCGGCGGCGAAGCCGCGGCGCGTTGCCACCTCGCGCGCACCATCGTGCGCCGCGCCGAACGCGAAACCGTGACCCTGGCGCGCCACGACGCGGTGCGTCCGCAGGCGATCCGCTACCTCAACCGGCTTTCCGACCTGCTGTTCGTGCTCGCGCGCGTGCTGGCGCGCGTCGATGGACACGGCGAGGTCCTGTGGAACCATGAGCGCCGGCGGTGAATGCCGCCGAATTCAGGCTGTACTCGCATCCCGCCTGCCTCGCGCACGACACCGGCGAGGGACATCCTGAACGCCCCGCACGCCTGACCGCGGTGCTCGACGCGTTGACCGCGCGTTTCCCCGATCTTGTTCCGCACGAGGCCCCGCGCGCCGAACGCGATGCCTTGCTGCGCGTGCATGCACCCGAACTGCTCGCCACCGTGCTCGACACCCGGCCTGGCGCAGACCTGCACTGGCTCGACCCGGATACCGCGCTCTCCCCCGACAGCGCCGAGGCCGCCTTGCGCGCGGCCGGCGCGGCGATCGCGGCGACCGATTGGGTGCTGGGCGGCGAAAACCGCCGCGCGTTCTGTGCGGTGCGTCCGCCCGGGCACCACGCCGAGCCGGCGACGGCGATGGGCTTCTGCCTGTTCGACAACGTTGCGGTCGCTGCAGCGCATGCGTTCGCCGCGCACGGGCTGCAGCGCATCGCCATCGCCGATTTCGACGTGCACCACGGCAACGGCACGCAGGCGATCTTCGAACGCGAGCCGCGGCTGCTGTTCGTCGACACGCACCAGATGCCGCTCTATCCCGGCACCGGCGCGGCGACCGAAACCGGCGTCGGCAACATCGCCAACGCGCCGTATCCACCGCTGAGCAGCGGCGCCGACGTGCGCGCCTTGTGGCGCGACGCGTTGTTGCCGCGGCTGGACGCGTTCGCGCCGTCTGTGCTGTTCGTCTCCGCCGGTTTCGATGCACACCGCGACGATCCACTCGCGCAGGGCCTGCTCGACGCCGAGGACTTCGCCTGGATCACCACGCAACTGGTCGCCATCGCCGAACGCCATGCACGCGGGCGGATCGTGTCCACGCTCGAAGGCGGCTACGAACTCACCGCCCTCGCCGCCAGCGCGGTCGCCCATGTCGACGCGTTGCGTGGCTGATCAGACCGGGTCGTCGGCCTCGAAATCCAGCGCCGCGGAATTGATGCAGTAGCGCAGCCCGGTCGGCGCCGGACCGTCCGGGAACACATGCCCGAGGTGCGATTCGCAACGCGTGCAGCGCACTTCGACGCGGTGCATGCCGTGGCTGTCGTCAAGGTGCTCGCTGACCGCGCCTTCGCTGGCGGGCCGGGTGTAGCTGGGCCAGCCGCTGCCGGATTCGAACTTGTCGTTCGAGTCGAACAAGGACTCGCCGCAGGCCGCACAGCGGTATTGCCCGGATGCCTTGTGGTTCCACCAGCGCCCGGTGAACGGCGGCTCGGTGGCGGAACAGCGGCAGACGGCGTATTGCTCGGGCGAGAGTTTCTCGCGCCATTCATCGTCGCTGCGTTGGATCGGTTCGTCGGCCATGGCGTGCTCCTGAATGGGGCCCGGGCCTGAACATGGCGGCCGCGTTGCCCGGGTGCAAGGGTTCCGGCAAGCTAGCGATCGTTTTCCGCCGCCGGATGGTCGCGTGCGCCGAGCCCTACGCCTGTTGCCCCTGCCGCTGCTCATCGCGGCCTGCCTGCCCGCCTGGGCCGAAGACGACATGCCGCCAGATTGGAGCCAGTGTCCGGTCCAGGACGCGGTTCCGGCCTTTCCCGAAACCCGGGCTGCCTCCGATGCCGGCAATGCCGACGCATCCGTGGCCACGCCCAGGCTGAATTCTAAACAACGGGTCGAGTTGCCCACGGACATCATCGGCGACCAGATCTCGGGCATGGAAGGCAGCGATACCACCTTCGACGGACACGTCGCCCTGACCCGCGGCGACCAGTTCCTCGGTACCGACAAGCTGACCTACAACAACGAGACCGGCAACTACGAGGCCCAGGGCAGCGTCCGCTACGAGGATTCCGGCATCCGTCTCGTCGCCAAGAGCGCCGAAGGCAACCAGGACCAGGACACCCACCAGCTCGACGACGTGCGCTACCAGCTGATTTCCCGCCGCGGCAACGGCGGCGCGGAAAGCGCCGAGATGCACGACAACCGGGGCGTGCTCAACGGCTCGACCTATTCCACCTGCCCACCCGACCAGCGGCTTTGGGAACTGCGCGCCAAGCAGATCGACATCAACACCGACAGCGGCATGGGCGTGGCCCACGATGCCACCCTGCGCGTGGGCAAGGTTCCGGTGCTGTATGTGCCCTGGTTCACCTTCCCGATCGACAATCGTCGGCGCACCGGCCTGTTGTACCCCAGCATCGGGTCGTCCAGCCGCAACGGCTTCGACTGGCGCCAGCCGATCTACTTGAACCTCGCGCCCAACTACGACCTGACCCTGACGCCGCGCTTCATGAGCCAGCGCGGCCTGCAACTCGGTTCGGAATTCCGCTACCTGCTGCCGCATGGCCGCGGCAACGTCCAATTCACCTACCTGCCTTCGGACAATCTGACCGACCGCGATCGCGACCAGGAAATCGCGGACGGCGTCCCCGCGGACAACCGCCGTGCCGAGAACCGGGGCATGTTCCGCTTCAGCGGCTCGCAGGACCTGTCGGACCATTGGCAGGCCCGCTCCAACCTCGTGTGGATCAGCGATCCGCGCTGGCTCGAAGACTCGAGCAACAACATCAACGGGTTCACCAGCACCTTCATCAAGAGCACGATCGGCCTTTACGGTTCCGGCCGTTACTGGCAAGCCGGAATCAGCGCCGACCGGCCGATCCTTACCGACTACACGCTCACCGATCGTAGCCTCCCCTACGGTCGCCTGCCCCGCCTGTTCGCGGAGTGGCAACAGCCATTCGGCAGGCACCTCATCACCGGCGTCGATGCGGAGCTGGTGCGGTTCCAGCACAACGCGCCCGATGAGCGACCGGGCGGGTCGCGCCTGGACCTGAAGCCCTACGTCAGCATGCCATTCGAAGGCAACAGCTGGTTCGCGACGCCGACGCTGGCGTGGCGATACACAGGCTATCGCCTCGAGGACGATCTGGCGACAACGCTCGGCGGGAACACGAGCCCGAGCCGCAGCCTGCCGATCGCAAGTTTCGATGCGGGCATGTATTTCGACCGCAACACCACCTTGCGTGGCCACGGTTTCATCCAGACGCTGGAGCCGCGGATCTATTACCTGTACGCACCGTATCGCGACCAGAGCGCCTTGCCCCTGTTCGATACCCGGGCCATGACCTTCAGCTGGGGTTCCCTGTTCCGCGACAACAGCTTTTCGGGCGCGGACCGGCAGACCAACGCCAACCAGATGACCATCGCGCTTTCGAGCCGATTCCTGCGGCAATCCGACGGCTTCGAGAAATTGGCGGTCAACCTCGGCCAGATCCGCTATTTCGATCCGCCGGAGGTATCGACCTCAAGCACCGTCCCGACACCCCGTGTCCAGTCGCGATGGGTCACCGACGCGACCTATGCGGTAAACGACCGCTGGAGCATGAACGGCTCCTACCAGTGGGATCCGGAGGACAAGCACCAGTACCTCGCCAGCTTCAACACACGCTACCTGCTCGGCGACACGGGGGTCGTCAACCTGGGGTACCGCTATCGCCGCAAGGTGCTTGAACAGGCCGACGTCTCGTTCCTGTACCCGATCAGCGCCTCCTGGAGCCTGGTCGGTCGTTATTACTATTCGTTCTACCGCAACAAGGCGACCGGCGCCGAGCCCGGCCTGCTCGAAGGCATCGCCGGCGTGCAGTGGGACAGCTGCTGCCTCGCGATGCGCGTGGTCGGGCGGCGCTACGTGCGCAACCGCACCGGCGACATGAACAACGCCATCCAGTTCGAAATCGAGCTGAAGGGACTCGGCTCGGCCGGCGCCGACACGAGGTCGCGCCTGCGCCGTGCTATCCTCGGCTTCGACCGGGACGACCTCTACCTGATCCCGCCTGCTTCCGTCAGCGTCGACAACGACGCCACCGACGACGACCTCCCCGATACCCTGCCATGAAGACACTGCTCGCCAGCCTGCTAGCCGCCTGCCTGTTCGCCGGCCATGCATTCGCGCAAACCGCCCAACCCATCGATCGCATCGTCGCCGTGGTCAACGACGACGTGGTACTGCAGAGCGAACTCGATCGCGCCACCCGCAACGTGCTGGCGCAATTCAACAAGCAGCCCAACGGCCAGCTGCCACCGGCCGACATCCTGCGCAAGCAGGTGCTGGAGCGCCTGATCCTCGTCCGCCTGCAGGTCGCCCAGGCCGCCGAGAAGGGCATCCGGGTGAGTGACCAGGACGTCGACGCGGCCCTCGGCAACCTCGCCAACCAGAACCGCCTGGCGCCGGACCAGTTGCGCGCGAACCTCGCCCGCGACGGCATCGACTTCGCGGATTTCCGCGATTCGCTGCGCGACGAAATCGCGGTCCAGCGGCTACGCCAGCGCTACGCGCAAACCAGCGTCAGCGTCAGCGACGCCGAAGTGGATGCCGCGATGTCCGCGCAGGCCAACGGCGTGCAGTACCACCTCGCGCACCTGCTCGTGGCATTGCCGGAAAGCCCGACACCCGACCAGATCGCCACCGCGCAAGGCAAGATCGCAGGCATCAAGGGCCTGATCGATCGCGGCGAGATGGATTTCGCCACCGCCGCCGCGCGCTATTCGGACAGTCCCAATGCGCTGGAAGGCGGCGACCTCGGCTGGCGCAGCGGCGACGAGATCCCGACCGCGTTCGCGAACATGATCAGCGGCCTGCAGCCCGGGCAGATCATGGGCCCGATCCGCGGGGCCAGCGGCTTCCAGCTGATCAAGCTGGTCGAAACCCGCAGCGCGTCGGATGCACCGGCCGATGCGCGGATGGCAACGCAGTACCAGGCCCGCCATCTCCTGGTGCGCGTGGACGACAAGACCAGCGATGCCGATGCCAAGGCGAAGATCGACACCCTGCGCGCGCGCATCGCCGGCGGCGCCGATTTCGTCGAAGTAGCGAAGGAAAACTCCGACGACCTGAACACCAAGGCGACCGGCGGCGAGCTCGGCTGGTTCAATTCGGACGCATTCGGCCCTGACTTCGGGGCACAGGTCGCCGCGTTGCAGGATGGCCAGGTCTCCCAGCCGTTCAAGTCCCAGGCCGGCTGGCATATCGTGCAGCGAGAGGGCTCGCGGCAGGTGGATGCGACCGACCAGAACCGCCGTTCGCAGATCCGCGATGCCATCGGCCAGCGCAAGCTTGAAGAGTCCTGGAACCGCTACCTCCAGCAATTGCGCGGCGAAGCCTACGTCGACATCCGCCCCGCCGACGGCGCCACGACGCCCCAAAGCGGCGGCTGACATGTCGCGTCCGCGGCTGGCGCTGGTTCCGGGTGAACCGGCCGGCGTCGGACCGGAACTCTGCGCGCGCATCCTCGCCGGCGGTACGCATGCCGCCGAACTCGTGGTTTATGGCGACACGAATACCTTGCGTGAATGTGCGGCGAAGCTCGGCGTCGCACTACCCGCATTCGGCGCGGTCGAATTCCCGAACACGGCCCCGGCCGCGCCCGGCCGGCCGGATCCGCGCAATGCCGCGGCGGTGATCGCCGCGCTCGAAGCCGCCGCGCGCGATTGCCTCGATGGCCGCATCGACGGCCTCGTCACCGGGCCGGTGCACAAGGCCAGCATCAATGCCGCCGGCATCGCCTACACCGGCACCACCGAACTGCTCGCGCGCCAGGCGCAACGCGAGGTGGTGATGATGCTGGCGCGTCCCGGTTTGCGGGTCGCGCTGGCGACGACCCATCTGCCGCTGCGCGCGGTGCCCGATGCGATTTCACAGGCTTCGCTGGAAAC
>Ga0209023_10000443_pt1 | contig 63407 bp, 77 predicted proteins | sample LakOneMetagenome_FD_187468 | JGI IMG/M metagenome (GOLD analysis project Ga0209023, IMG submission 187468) | Freshwater and sediment microbial communities from Lake Erie, Canada (SPAdes) (version 2) | ecosystem: Environmental > Aquatic > Freshwater > Lentic | place: Lake Erie, Canada...
CCGTCGCCGAGGCCGTGCCGCCCCTCCCGTCTCGCGGCCTCGCCGCGATCCACCCTCCCCATGAAGGGGAGGGAGAAGCCCTAATTTGGACGTTCGGCCGTGATGGTGTAGGGACCACGCCCCATTGCATGCGTGCGCCTCCCCGCGCCGCCAGGAATTCCGATGCCCTTCCCGACCACCCACCCCGCTCTTGAGCGGGCCCTTGCCGACCGTGGCTATCTCGAGCCGACCCCCGTTCAGGCCGCCGTGCTGGAGGGCGAGGCCCCCGGCCGTGACCTGCTGGTCTCGGCCCAGACCGGGTCGGGCAAGACCGTGGCCTTCGGCCTGGCCATGGCGCACGAACTGCTGGGCGACAACGAGCGCGCCGAGCGCCCTGGCCTTCCCCTCGCCCTCGTCGTCGCCCCCACCCGCGAGCTGGCCATGCAGGTCGCCCGCGAGCTGGCCTGGCTCTACGCCCCCTCGGGCGCGCGCATCGTCACCTGCGTCGGCGGCATGGATTCCCGCGCCGAGCAGCGCAACCTGGAGGCCGGCTGCCACATCGTCGTCGGCACCCCCGGGCGCCTCCGCGACCACCTGGAGCGCTCGCGCCTGAACCTGTCGGCGCTGCGCGTCATCGTGCTGGACGAGGCCGACGAGATGCTCGACCTGGGCTTCCGCGAGGACCTGGAGTTCATCCTCGACGCTACGCCCGCCGAGCGCCGCACCCTGCTGTTTTCCGCCACCATCGCGCGCGACATCGCCAAGCTGGCCAAGACCTACCAGCGCGACGCGGTGCGCCTGGACACGGTCAACCACGAAGAATCCCACGGCGACATCGACTACCGCGCCATGCGCGTCGCCCCCAATGAGGTGCAGTACGCCGTCGTCAACGTGCTGCGCTATTTCGAGGCCCCCGGCGCGCTCGTCTTCTGCTCCACCCGCGAAAGCGTGCGCCGCCTGCACATGAGCCTGCGCGAGCGCGGCTTCGACGTGGTCTCACTCTCCGGCGAGATGACCCAGCGGGAGCGCTCCGACGCCCTGCAGGCGCTGCGTGACGGCAAGGCGCGGGTCTGCGTCGCCACCGACGTGGCGGCGCGCGGCCTGGACCTGCCCGACCTCGGCCTGGTCATCCACGCCGAACTGCCCAACTCCAAGCAGGGCCTGCTGCACCGCTCGGGCCGCACCGGCCGGGCCGGGCGCAAGGGCGTGTCGATCGTGCTGGTGCCCTACACGCGCCGCCGCAAGGCCGAGACCATGTTCGTCGACGCCAATGTCGTCCCCACATGGTCCGGCCCGCCGACGGCCGAGGAAATCCGCCTCAAGGACAATGAGCGCCTGCTGGTCGATGCGCTTGCCGACACGTCGGAGGGCGACGCCGAGGACGAGGCCCTGGTCGCCGCCCTGCTGGCCCAGCGCACGCCCGAACAGCTGGCCGCCGCCGTGGTTCGCGCCCGCCGCGCCAAGCTGCCTTCGCCTGAAGAGGTCTACGACGACGCGCGCATGCGCGACGCCCAGGCGACGCCGCTCAAGCCCAAGCGCGAATTCGTGCCGGCCAATGACGCCAGCTGGTTCCGCCTCAACGTCGGCCGCGCCAAGAATGCCGACCCCAAGTGGCTGGTGCCGCTGATCTGCCGCCTGGGCCACGTCACCAAGTCCGACATCGGCGTCATCAAGATCTTCGACCGCGAGACCAAGTTCGAGATCTCCAAGGAGATGGCCGCCCGCTTCACCGGCATCGTCAAGGACGTGGCCGAGGGCGACGTGCGCATCGAACCGGCCTCGCCGCCCAGCCTGAACGCTGATCGCCCGAAACGGGACTTTGGAGATGCGCCGCGCCCGCCGCGCAAGGATTTCGGCGACAAGCCCCGCGGCGACTACGCCGACAAGCCGCGCGCGCCGCGCAAGGACTTCGGCGACAAGCCAGCCTGGAACAAGAAGCCGCGCTGGGAAGACAAGGCCGGGGGCGGCGTCAATCCGGAATGGATCAGCAAGCCCAAGTCTGAGCGTGTGGCCGTGGCCGACGCCAAGCCCTGGGAGCCCCGCGACGACCGGGCCCGCACCGAGGACAAGCCGCGCGCCGAAGCCAAGCCCAAGTGGCAGGGCAAGCCCACCGCTGACGGCAAGTGGGAGCCCAAGCCCAAGTGGGCCGGCAAGCCCAAGGCGGAAGCCGCCGCAAAGGCGAAGTGGGAAGGTCAGCCCAAGCCGGCCTCGCCCAAGGCCAAGCCCGCCGACAGCGCGCCCAAGGCCGGCTGGGCGGTGAAGAAGACCAAGAAGAAGAAGGCGAACGGTTAGGACTAGCGCGCCATCCAGGGTTTGGACTTGGCGCCCTTGCCGCCTTCGGCCTGCTGACGCTGGAACTTGCCGCCGCGGGGCGGCTTGGGCTTGGCGTCGATGGCGGCCTTCTTCAGGCGCAGGGCGCGCTGAATGGGGGTCTCGTTTTCGGGAATCTTGTCGGCTGGCTTGTCGTTCACCGGCCGAACGCCGCCTGCAGCCGCTCCAGCTGCGAGCGCACCGGGTGATCAGCCTCGGCCACTTCCTCGTCGAGGAACATGCGCCGGTCCAGGTGCAGCACCCGCTCATAGAGGCGCGCCGAACGCTCCAGCAGATACACCAGCGACGCAGGCATCTCTTCGAGGTTCTCACCCGACTCGCCCTGGCAAACCGACTGGGCCCCCAGGCGGTAGCGTGACAGGCAGGCCTCGCGCGGGTCCATGTCGCCTTCGCGGATGGCGCGCTGCACCAGCAGCCACGAGGCCACCTGCATCAGGCGCGTGGTCAGGCGCATGCTTTCTCCGGCGTAGGAGAGCGCGCCCGACCGTGACAGCAGTTTCGAATCACGGCGGCCCTCGCCGTCGAGGTAGGACGCGGTCTCCTCGACCAGCTCCATGCCCTCGGAGAAGGTGCGATCGAACAGCTCGGAGCGTGCGAAGTCCCGCACCACCTCGGCTCTCGCGGTAGACACGTCCGCGACTGACTCAGCCATACTCACGCCCCTCTATCGGTCGGCAAACTCGCCGCCAGGTTCGACAGCGGCTGTGCAACGCCCATGCCAACCATCGTAGCATTCTCCGGCCAGGAGACGCGGCCGGCGCCCCGAAAACCCGTTTCCTACGCGCCTTTTATCGAAAACAGCGCGTCGGCGGCGCTCATCCGCGCCTGTTTGCCCGCCAGCTTCGCGCGGCAGCGTTCGGCCTCGGCCGTCAGCTGCTCTATGCGTTCATTCAGTTCCTCGACCGAATAGAGGTCCAGGTCCTCCTTGCCGAGCTCGGCCAGAAGGGCGCCGCGGCCCGTGGGGCGGGGAAGCGATTCGTCAAACACGGACGCGATCCTCCCTTTGCTCGATCAAGAACAACCACCTATTGGAACGCCGCCGCGACAAGGATGCAACCCATGGCCTACCCCCGCATGCGCGCCATCGCCGTCAAAGGGGGCCGTGGTTCGGCCGAAGACCTTGAGATCGTGGAGATTCCGGTCCCGGAGGCGGAGGCTGGAGAAATCCTAATTCGGGTCAGGGCGGCCGGGGTGAACCGTCCCGACATCCTGCAGCGCCTGGGCGCCTATCCGCCGCCGCCGGGCGCGCCCGAGACGTTGGGGCTGGAGGTGGCCGGGGAGGTGGTTCAGGGCTCGGGCCGCTGGAAGGAAGGCGACCGCGTTTGCGCCCTGCTGGGCGGCGGAGGCTACGCCGAATACGCCAAAGTCGACGCCCGCCACGCCCTGCCGGTCCCGAAAGGGCTCGATTTCATCCAGGCGTCGGCTCTGCCTGAGACGGTTTTCACCGTCTGGGCGAATGTGTTCGAGCATGGCGCGCTGAAGCCTGGCGAGACACTCATGGTCCACGGCGCCACCTCCGGCATCGGCACGACCGCCATCCAGATGGGCAAGGCGGCAGGGGCCAGAGTCATCGCCACCGCCCGCGGCGCCGGCAAGGCGACCCAGGCCCGCGAACTCGGCGCCGACATGGCCATCGACGCCTCGGCCGAGGACTTCGGCGAAGCGGCCAAGTCGTTCGGCGGCGTCGATGTGGTGCTCGACATGGTCGGCGGGCCGTATTTCGAGAAGAACCTTACCGCGCTGAACACGGGCGGGCGCATCGTCTACATCGCCTCGCAAGGCGGGGCCGAGATCACCGTCCCTGTGTTTCGCCTGATGGCCAAGCGCGCGGTCATCACCGGCTCGACCCTGCGGCCGCGCGACGCCGACGAGAAGGCCAGGATCGCCGCCGCCGTCTTCCACACCGTCTGGCCCTGGGTCGAGGCCGGCAAGCTGAAGCCCGTCATCGACCACACCTTCCCCCTGGCCGACGCCGCCAAGGCCCACGCCCTGCTGGAGGGCGCGGCGCACCTCGGCAAGGTGGTGCTGATACCGTGAGGCTGGACATCGCCGCGGGCTCAGCCTCTCTTCCCTCCATGCACCGCCTGCTGTCCGGCCTCGCCGCCGCCCTGCTCCTCGCCACCCCGGCCCTGGCCGCGCCCGTGCCCATCGCGGTGATCAGCATCGAAGGCCCCGGCGTCCCCTTCGGGACCGGCGAACGGATCGACTCGGTGGTGGCGCGGCTGTCCGACGAGGGCCGGATCGACGCGCGCCCGGCCGAACTGGCGGTGAAGAAGCTGAAGGCCTGCGGCAAGGCCGCCGACCGCGTGGCCTGCGCCCGCGCCCGCATCCGCAAGCGCCCGCCGCTGGCCCTGCCGCTGCACCTGGCGGTGATCGCTGCGCCCGGTCCCAATGGCCAGATCAAGCTGGTCTGCGTCGGACCGCGCTGGCACAGCCCGCTGCACCCGCCCGCCGACGCCTTCCTGGACCTGGACGCGGCGCTGGCCGACGGCCCCTCGGCCGAGGCCTGGCGGCAAAGGCTGGCCGACTGCCTCGATGCCGCAGCCTCGGAACGCCGCCTCTGACGGATTGCCGTTTCCATACGCGCGGAAGGTGATTATAGACTGCCTCCACCAACCCGCCCGGCCGAAAGGCCGGGCGCCGTCGTTTCTGGAGCGCCGCAATGAGCGACCAAATTCTCTATCCCAAGGCCACCGCCGTCTGGCTCGTGGACAACACGTCCATGACCTTCGAGCAGATCGCCGACTTCGCCGGCCTGCACCACCTCGAGGTCAAGGGCATCGCCGACGGCGAGGTCGCCCGCGACATCCGCGGCGCCGACCCGATCGCCAATGGCCAGCTGTCGCGCGAGGAGCTGGAGAAGGCCGAAAACGATCCGAAGTACCGCATGAAGGCCCTGGTCGGTAAGCACCAGGACCTGTTGAAGGTGAACAAGAAGGCCCCGCGCTACACCCCGGTGTCGCGCCGCCAGGACCGTCCGGACGCCATCGCCTGGTTCCTGCGCAACCACCCGGAAGTCACCGACGCCCAGATCTCCAAGCTGCTGGGCACCACCAAGGCCACCATCGACCAGGTGCGCAACCGCACCCACTGGAACATCGGCGCCATCAAGCCGGTCGACCCGGTCAGCCTGGGCCTCGTCGGCCAGTTGGAGCTGGACGCCGTGGTCAAGAAGGCCTCGGACAAGAAGAACAAGGAAGCGGTCAAGCGCGGCGAAGGCGCCGGCGCGAGCCTGCAGCCGGCTACTTCAGCCGGCACGGCCGACGACGGAAACGCGGCCGAGGAGCCGGTCGAGGATATCGTGGACGAGCCTGAAGCCAACTGGGCCGACGAGGACGCGTGAGTGCGCCTCCGGGCTCGGCGCGATGCGCCAGTCCTGAAGGCAAGGCCACAAGGCAATCGGGCCGCCCTGAGGGGCGGCCCGTTTTCAATGCGAGGCTAGTGAGCGGGGGCCCGCAGGCCTTCGATCTCTTCCTTCAGCCTCAGCTTTCGACGCTTCAACTCTACCAGGTGCAACGAGTCCGAGCCCGGATGGGACAGTTCGTCCTCGATGGCTTCGTCGAGTGAGCGGTGCCTGGCGTTGAGTTCGCGCAGGCGTGCGTCGATCGCCATGGGTTGCGTCTCCTTCTGGTTAGCAGCAATGGAATGACACACCCGTATCGGCCTTCTGCCGAGTCACGATTGTGAGAGAATTGTTACGGAGCTTCGCTTGAACGACACCGCAAACCGTTTGGTCGTCGGGATCTCCGGAGCCTCCGGGGCCATCTATGGCGTGCGCCTGCTCGATGCCCTGAACGAGCTTGGCTGCGAGAGCCACCTGGTGGTTTCCAAGGCCGCGGCCATGACGCTGACGATGGAGACCGGACTTTCCCTCGCTGATGTGAACGCCAGGGCCAGCGTCGTTCACAAGGTCGGCGACATCGGCGCCGCCATCGCCTCGGGCTCGTTCAGGGCGCTGGGCATGGCCGTCGCGCCCTGTTCGGTGCGCACCATGAGCGAGATCGCCACCGGCGTGACGAGCAGCCTGCTCACCCGCGCCGCCGACGTCACCCTGAAGGAGCGCCGCCCGCTTGTGTTGATGGTGCGCGAGACGCCCCTGCACCTGGGCCACCTGCGCACCCTGACCAAGCTGGCCGAGATGGGCGCCACCATCGCCCCGCCCCTGCCGGCCTTCTATTCCGAGCCCCAGACCATCGACGACATGATCGACCAGGCCGTGGGCCGCACGCTGGACATCTTCGGCCTGGACTGGGCGCGGGTGAAGCGCTGGGGCCGCGATGTGGGGCCCACGACGTGAGGCTCTGGGACTGGGCGCTGGAGGCCTACGGGCGGCCCAAGGTCGAAGAGGCCCTGCTCGACCTGCAGGACGTCAACGAACAGAACGTCTGCCTGCTGCTCTGGGCAGCCTGGGCAGCCTGGGCCGCCGGCCAGGGCCGCCCGCTGGACGACGCCGCCTTCGAGGAGGCCGCCGACATCGCCCGCGCCTGGGAGGACACCACGGTGCTGCCGCTGCGCACCCTGCGCCGCACTCTGAAGAAGAACATCCCCGACCTCGACCCGGCCTCGCGCGAAGCGGTGCGCAACGAGATCAAGGCCGTCGAACTGAGCGCCGAAAAGGCCTCCCTGTCGGCGCTGGAACAGGTCGCTCCCGCCGGCGCCGCCAAGCCTTTCTCCATCGAAACCGCCCTGGTCGCCGCGGCGCGCGCCTGGGGCGGGGCGACGCCGCGTGCGCAACTGCAAGCGCTCGCCCTTCTGCTTTCGGACGGGGCCTGATTCCGCTATAGTGGGTGCCCTGACCGCGCCGCCGGGCGCATCGGAGACCCGACCTCGCAATGAACGACGACGGACCGTCCACCGGCGCAAAACTAACGGTCGTGAACGGCCGCGTGACCGACCTGCAGCAGGAACACTTCGACCTCGACGCCTCCATCTCGGCGCTCGAAGCCCTGCCCATGCCCGACCAGCTCCTGATCGCGCGCCTGAAGCGCAAGAAGCTGATGCTGAAGGACGAGATCATCCGCCTGCAGGACCAGAACCTGCCGGACATCATCGCCTAGAAATCCTCCTCCCGTGGAGGAGGTGGCTCGGCGCATCGCGCCGAGACGGTGGTGGCCGCGCGGAGCGCGGTCGGTGCGCTAACGTTCATCGGGGTTGTTCCGACCCGGCTGGCGCCGGGCCACCCCCGGCCCACCGCTCCGCGGCGGTCCACCCCCTCCAATTGAGGGGGATTACCGCCCGCGCTTGCGCACGAACATCGCCGCGTCCGCTTCCGCAAGCCACAGCTCGGCGTCCTCGTGCGCCTCCCAGGCGCGCACGCCGAACGTCCCGCCCAGCCGCCCAGCGCCCACGTCCACCGCCGCGATCATCTCGGTCAGGGCCGCGGCCTTGGCATGGCCTTCCTCGATGCCGGCCTGCAGCAGCAGCACCCCGAACTCGTCGCCGCCCAGCCGCGCCGCCGCGTCGCTCTCGCGAATGTTGGCCAGGATCAGGTCGGCGACCAGCTTCAGCGCCGTGTCTCCCGCCGCATGGCCAGCCGTGTCGTTGACGCCCTTGAAGCCGTCCAGGTCGAGATAGAGCAGGCACGCCGGCGCTTCATAGCGCTGGCAAAAGGCGATGGCCCGGTTCAGTTCGCGGATGAAGGCGCGGCGGTTGTAGAGCGGCGTCAGCACATCGCGGTCGGCCAGGGCCTCCAGCCGGCGAACCTCCGAGCGCAACGCCTCGACCTCGGCGCGCAGGGCCTCTTCGTCCGCGGAGGCGGTCGCGACATCGGTGCGGCGGCGGGCGTGGTCGACGGTCATTGAGCTCCTTGTGCCTGAATGGGGGAGCCTTTGGGAGGGGGCGAGGCGCCGCAACGCCGCAGCGCGCGGTTGCAGCCGTCACGCGGCTCCTATAGTTGGGCGCTTTCCGGCTCGGGGACGAACACTGGTGAGCAAGCCGCAGGTCGCCGTCATCATGGGCAGCCGCTCGGACTGGCCCACCATGAAGGGCGCGGTCGAGGTGCTCGAAAGCCTCGGCGTGGCCGTCGAGTCGAAGGTCATCTCCGCCCACCGCACCCCCAAGCGCCTCTACGACTTTTCCCTGGGCGCCAAGGCGGCCGGCATCAAGGTGGTGATCGCCGGGGCCGGCGGCGCGGCCCACCTGCCGGGCATGTGCGCCTCGATGACCGACCTGCCGGTGCTGGGCGTGCCGGTGCTGTCCAAGAACCTGTCGGGTCAGGACTCCTTGCTGTCCATCGTGCAGATGCCCTTCGGCGTGCCGGTCGGGACGCTGGCCATCGGCGAGGCTGGAGCCAAGAACGCCGGCCTGCTGGCCGCCCAGATCCTGGCGTTGTCCGATCCGGCCCTGGCCGAGCGGGTCGCCGCCTGGCGCGCGGCCCAGACGGCCTCGGTGCCGGAATCGGTGGAAGACTAGAGCCCGTGAACTTTCCCCTGCCGCCCGGCTCCACCATCGGCATCCTCGGCGGGGGCCAGCTCGGCCGCATGCTCTGCCAGGCGGCCTCGCGGCTGGGCTTCGACACCGCCATCCTGACGCCCCGCGCCCACGCGCCGGACGCCCGCGTCTCAGCCCATTCCATCGTCGCGCCCTATACCGACGACAAGGCGCTCGCGGCCCTCGCCGCCGTCAGCCACGTCGTCACCTTCGAGTTCGAGAACGTCCCGGCCGAGGCGCTGGACAAGCTGGCGGCCCTGGGCGCGGCCATCGCGCCGGGGCCCAAGGCGCTGCGCGAGACCCAGGACCGGGTGGTGGAGAAGACCTTCCTCAACCGCGTGGGCTGTTCGACTGTCGCCTTCGAGGCCATCGACAGCGCCGCCGACATTGGCCCCGCCCTGGCCCGCATCGGCGCGCCCGCCCTGCTCAAGACGCGAGGCGGCGGCTATGACGGCAAGGGCCAGGCGTGGGTGAAATCCGCCGCCGACGCCGAGGCTGCCTTCGCCGCCATCGGGGGCCACCCGGCCATCCTGGAAGCCAAGGCCGCCTTCGTGCGCGAGCTGTCGGTGATCGCCGCGCGAGGCCGCGACGGCGCCGTGGTCTGCTATCCCGTAGGCGAGAACCACCATGACAACGGCATCCTGCACCTGACCAAGGCGCCCGCACCCGGCTGGCAGACCGTCCAGTCCCAGGCCGAGGCCTTCGCCCGCAAGGTGCTGGAGGGGCTCGACTACGTCGGCGTGCTGGGCGTCGAGCTGTTCGCCATGGCCGACGGATCCCTGTTGGTGAACGAGATCGCGCCACGGGTTCACAACTCCGGCCACTGGACCCAGGACGGGACCGGCTGCGACCAGTTCGAACAGCACATCCGCGCCGTCGCCGGCTGGCCCCTCGGCGATCCGCGCGCCCTGTTCGAGACCGAGATGCAGAACCTGCTGGGCGAAGAGGCCAACGCCTGGGAGGCCATCGCCGCCGAGCCGGGCGCGCGCCTGCATCTCTACGGCAAGGGCGAGATCCGGCCGGGCCGCAAGATGGGCCACGTCAACCGCGTGGGACGGGCGCTCTAGGATGGGCGATGCGGCGCCCGCAGCGATTGCGCCGACCACCGTCCTGCCCTGGTCGCACGCGCTGCTGGCGCTGGCCGTGGTCGCCGTCTGGGGGACCAACTTCGTGGTCATCCGCGTCGGGCTCGACCACCTGCCGCCGCTGCTCTTCTGCACCCTGCGCTTCACCTTCGCCCTGATCCCGGCGGCCTTCTTCCTGAAGCGCCCGCGGGTCCCGTGGCTGCACCTCGCCGCCTACGGAATGCTGATAGGGGCGGGACAATTCGGCCTGCTGTTCCTGGCCATGAACGGCCACATCGCGCCGGGCCTCGCCTCCCTGGTCATGCAGATGCAGGTGTTCTTCACCATCGGCGCCTCGGTGTGGCTGGCCAAGGAGCACGTCCGCCTCTTCCAGCTCGCCGCCCTGGTGCTGGCCGCCGCGGGCCTGGGCGTCATCGCGCTGCATACCGACGCCCAGACCACGCCGCTGGGTCTCGGCCTGACCCTGCTGGCCTCGCTGTCCTGGGCCGGCGGCAACATGGTGATGAAGGCTTCGGGCAAGGTCGATGCGCTGGCCTACGTCGTGTGGGCCAGCCTGTTTGCCATCCCGCCCCTGATCGCCATGACGCTGATCTTCGAGGGCTGGCCGGCGATCGAGCACGGCCTGCGCGCCGCCGGCCCGCTGACATGGGCGGCGGTGATCTGGCAGTCGGTGGGCAACACCATGTTCGGCTTCGCGGCCTGGGGCTGGCTGCTGGCCCGCCACCCCGCCGCGGTGGTCACGCCCGCGGCCCTGTTGGTGCCGGTCTTCGGCATGGGCGCCTCGGCGCTGCTTCTGCACGAGCCCCTGCCCGGCTGGAAACTGCTCGCCGCCCTGCTGGTGCTGGCGGGATTGGCGGTGATCGTGCTCTATCCGAGACTGCGACCGGCGAAGGCCTGAGAGGACGAGATGGCGGGACTGAAGGACAAGCGCGGCTTCATCGACCGCGAGCGGCTCGACCTCAGCGAGCGCAAGGCGGTGGAATACTGGATGAAGCGCTGGGGCGTGACCAAGGACCAGCTCACCGCCGCCCACCGCAAGGTCGGCTTCATGACCAAGGACATCGCCGCCGAGCTTGGCCGCAAGCGCTGACATGAAGCGCCTCGACTATGCGGTGGTCATCGACCGCTTCGACCCCCTCGACCTGGCCGCCCTGTCGGCCCTGCGACGGGGACTCGAGGAGGCCGTCAATGTCATCGTCCTGATCGGCGCCAGCGGCGGGCCGCGCAGCGCGCGCCATCCCTGGAGCTTCGAGGACCGCGCCGCCATGGTCCGCGCCGCCGCCGCCGAGGCGGCGCCGCGGCTGATGCTCCGGCCGCTGGGTGATCATCCCTATGACGCCGCCGCCCGCACCGCCGAAGCCCAGGCCCAGGTCGCCGCCGCCATTGCCGAGCACCGCCCCGGCGCCGCCGGCCGCGCCCCCGTGATCGGCGTCATCGACCTGCAGCCGCCCGGCGAAGAAGCGGAGCGCTTCGCCAGTTGGGGGCCGCTGGACGTTCCGACGGCCGAACGCCTTCCCGCCTTCGAGCTGCGCCGCCTGCTGTTCGCCGACACGGCCGCGGGCTTCGAGCCGATGCGGGCCCAGGTTCCGCTGCCCGTCTTCGACCTCATCGCCGCCTTCCGCGAAACCCCGGCCTGGTCAGAGGCCGCCGACGAGTTCCGCGCCGTCGCGGCCTACCGCAAATCCTGGGCGGCCGCGCCCTACCCGCCCACATTCGTCACCGCCGACGCCGTGGTGGTCCACGCCGGCCAAGTCCTGCTGATCCAACGCAAGGACCAGCCCGGCAAGGGGCAGTGGGCCCTGCCCGGCGGGTTCGTGAACCCGGACGAACGGGTCTTCGACGCCGCGGTGCGCGAGCTGGAAGAGGAAACCGGGCTGACCGCCCCGGCCGCCGTGCTGCGCGAAAGCCTGAGAGGCAGCGGCGTCTTCGACGATCCTGAACGATCGCTCCGTGGACGGACGATCACTCACGCCTTCCACTTCGATCTGCGCGCCGGGCGGCAGCCCGCGGTACGCGGAACCGATGACGCCGCCCATGCCCGCTGGACGCCGGTCGGCGCCGCGCTGGAGATGCAATCGGCGTTGTTCGAAGACCACTACTGGATCCTGCGCCACTTCCTGGCCTGAACCGGGCTCCGCAAGAGTCCGGTGACGGTCAGGCGTGAGGCGGCACGAAGGCGGGCACGCAGCGCGCCATGCCCTCCGCCACGCTCAATTGCAGCTTTTCCCAGCGGTCCCGCGCGACCCCGCGCGCCATCGCCAGCAGGCCGGCGACCGGTGAGGTGCGCGACAGCAAATAGACGCTCGCAGCCAACTCCAGATAGGTCAGCACATCGCCGGCCATGACCAACGCCAGCTCATACGGAAGGGCGTAGGCGCAAATGCTGGTCACCACCCCCAGGGCCACCAGCCACACGATCCATTTCAGCTTCATGGTCCGCTCCCCGCGTGGGGAAGACATGGGGATGGCGATCAGGCCGTCAATGGGCCCGCGCCAGCACGCCCCTGGCCGCCGCCACGCCGGTGGCGAAACAGCCCTGCAGCAGATAGCCGCCCGTGGGCGCCTCCCAGTCGAGCATCTCGCCGGCCACGAAGACGCCGGGGATGGCCTTCAGCATCAGGTGCTCGTCCACCGCGTCCCAGGCCACCCCGCCGGCGCTGGAAATGGCTCGCTCCAGCCCCTGCACGCCGGTGATCGGCAGCCGCGCCGCCTTGGCTACCCGCGCCAGCCGGGCCGGTTCGGGCGGCAGGGCGACGCCGCGGGCTTCGCGCATGATCCCGATGGCGACCGGCGAGAGGCCCGCCTTGCGCAGCCGATTGGTCACCGGATCGCCCAGCCGGCCCTTGGCCAGCTTCGCGGCCAGGGCCTCGACGCTCTGGTCCGGCGCGAGATCGAGGCTCAGTTCGACCTTGGCGCCGGATTTCGCCGCCGCCTCGACCGCCTCGCGCAGACGGGCCGACAGCGCATAGACCGCCCCGCCCTCCAGGCCGTAGCGCGCCACCATGGCCTCGCCGCGCACCGTCTCCTCGCCCAGGGTAAGGGCCACGGGCTTGACCGGCTGGCCGGCGAAGCGGTCGCGGAAGGTCTCGCTCCAGGCCACGTTGAATCCGACGTTGGAGGGCGCGAACGGCGCGACCTCGACGCCGCGCGCCGCCAGCAACGCCGCCCAGCCGCCGTCCGAGCCCAACCGCGGCCAGCTCGCCCCGCCCAGCGCCAGCACGGTCGCGTCCGGCCGCGCCGTCTCGCCGCCCTCGAACAACAGCGCGCCGGTTTCGTCCCAGCCCCGCCAGGCGGCGCGGGTGCGGAACTGCACGCCCAGGCCGTCCAGCCGCGCCAGCCACGCCCGCAACAGCGGCGAGGCCTTCATCGCCTTGGGAAACACCCGCCCGCTGGAGCCTTCGAAGGCCTCGGCCCCCAGCTGGTCGGCCCAGGCCCACAGGGCCAGGGGCGGAAAGGCCTCGATCAGGGCCGCCACCCGCTCGCGCGCCGGGCCATAACGGCGCAGGAACTGTTCCAGCGGCTCGACGTGGGTCAGGTTCAGCCCGCCGCGCCCGGCCATCAGGAACTTGCGTCCCACCGACGGCATCTTGTCATAGACCGTCACCGCCCAGCCGGCCTCGGCCAGTTGTTCGGCGGCCATAAGCCCTGCCGGCCCGGCCCCGATGACAGCGACGGTCTTGGCTTTGGTATCCACCGGCCTGTTCCCGCCCGCGCTTCAGGCCGTCCCGAGGAAGTCGCGCTTGCCGATCTCCACGCCGTTGTGCCGGGCGATGGCGTAGGCCGTGGTCAGGTGGAAGTAGAAGTTGGGCATGGCCTGCTGGAGCAGATAGGCCTGGCCCTTGTGCACGGTGGTTTCACCGCGGCGGGTCAGGGCGATGTCGCGATCTTCCGAGCCGTCGATATCGGCGGCGCCGAAGCCCTCGACGTGGGCGATGGTGCGCGCCACCCGGGCCTTCAGGTCGTCAAAGCTGGCCTCGTCGTCCTCCCAGGCCGGAACCTCCTGGCCCGCCAGCCGCGAGGTCGCGCCCTTGGCGAAGTCGCAGGCGATCTGAACCTGGCGGGTGAGAGCCAGCATGTCGGGGAACAGCCGCGCCTGCAGGATCGCCGACGGCTCGATCTTTCGCGCCTCGACGTGGGCGGCGGTCTTGTCGAGCACGCCCGACAGCGCCTTCAGGCCCTGGAGGAACACGGGGGCCGAGGCTTGGTACATGGACAGGGTCATCGCGGGTTCCTGGAACGAGGGTCGAGTCGGACCCGCCTTCTACACCGCCGCGGCCGCGCCGCCCCATTCTTCCGTTGCATCCCCCCGCCCAGTCGGGCGACCCTTGGCGCCATGATCCCCTTCTCCCAACTGCTGCAAGGCCTTGAGCGCCAAGGCGACGGCTTCACCGCCGAGATCACCCCCGACTGGATGCAGGGCCGCACCACCTACGGCGGTCTTTCCGGCGCGCTTTGCCTGCAAGCGGCCCGAAAGCTGATCCCCGACCTGCCGCGGCTGCGCTCGGCCCAGTTCGCCTTCATCGGCCCGGGCGGCGGACAGGTGACCATCACCCCGACGGTGCTGCGCCAGGGTCGGTCCTCGGTCTTCGTCGGCGTCGACCTGGTCGGCGAGCAGGGCCTCGCCACCCGCGCCATCCTCACCTTCGCCGCCGCGCGCCAGTCGGCCTATGAGCACGCCGACGCCCCGCCGCCGCCGGCCGGCCCCATCGAGGGCGCCGAGCCGTTCTTCCGGGCCGATCGCGGCGGGCCCAACTTCTCGCACCACTTCGATACCCGCCTGGCCGGCGGCGCGGCGATGGTCAGCCAGTCACAGCCGGAAATCCTGATGTGGCTGAAGCACAAGGATCCGGCCGCCGGGGTCGGCGAGGCGGCCCTGATCGCGCTCGGCGACGTGGCCCCGCCCGCCGCCATGGCCATGTTCACCGCGCCCGCGCCGCTTTCGACCATGACCTGGAGCCTCGATCTGGTCGAGGAGCCCGAGCCGGACGCCGACTGGTTCCTGTTCTCCAGCCGCGGCGACGCGGTGGCCGACGGATATTCCAGCCAGACCATGGGGCTGTGGACCGCCAGCGGCCGGCCGGCGGTGCTGTCGCGCCAGACCGTGGCCCTCTTTGCCTAGGGTCGCGCTCGCCTAGCCGACCTTCAACGACGCGATCAGGGCGTGGACCTGGGCCTGGACGGCCTTGATGTCGTCGACCTTCGGCGGTCCCTTCGGCAGCTTGATGCGGAACGCCAGTCCGCCGCCCAGTTCGTCGGACACCTCGCAGTTGGCGGTGCGGCTACCCTCGCAAAGGGTGAAATAGGGCTCGCCCGAGGGCGAGGCGCCGGCCGCTTCCTCGGCGATGAAGGCATAGGTCTCGACCTTCTGGCCGTTCACGTCCGAGGTGCCCTTGCAGACGATGTACTTGCCTTCCTTGGGACACTTGCCCTGGTCGCGCAGGTAGATGGCGGTGCGCGCGGCGCTGGACATGCCGGTGTTGGTCGAGGTCGCCAGCATCAGCGGCTCGGCGCGGCCCTCCACGCGCAGTTCGGCGTGGGCCACGGCGATGGGGTTTTCGGCGCAGCCGCTGTCGGCCGGGAAGCTGAGGTTGATCGGCGTGTCGCCGTCCCTGACCACGCCCACGCGCAGCGGCGTGAAGCTGATCACCGAGGCGCGCGGGGCGGCCACAACGGTGGTTCCCAGCTTCAGGTGCAGCTTCTCGTTGGAGCCGCCGGCGCAGACGTTCGCGAGGGTGGCGGGATCGACCGAGTAAGTCGCGCTGTAGGGCGTGGTGACCATGGCCGGGTCCTGCGCCAGGGCCGGAACCTGTACGGCGGCGGCGGCGAACAGGACGGCGCCGGCGGCGGCGAAGGCGGCAAGTTTCATGCGGAGGTTCCGTATCTCATGCGCGAAAGGGTGCGGGCGATGCGGTCGAAGTGCTCCGACGGCTTGATCCCGGCCTTCCATTTCTCGAATTGCATGACGTTTTCAATACGCGCCGCGACAAAGGCCTCTGCGGCGTCCTTGCCGTCGGCCAGGCGGATGGCCAGCGCCGGGATCAGGATGCCGCCCAGGATGGCGCGCTTGGAGTAGTGGTTTTCGTCGGTGGCGACGTCGCCGGCCCAGCGCCACAGCACGTCGGCGCTCTCCCAGGTCAGCTGCAGCCCCAGCGCCGCGTTCGTCGGCAGGGCCAGGAACCCGGCCCAGCGGCGCGCGGCCGTTTCGTCGGCCATGGCGGCCTCGATGCGGGCGCTGACGCCGGCCGCGATCTTCTCGCGAATCTTGGCCGGCGCAGGGTTCATCGCCTGCAGCGCCGCCAGCGCGCGAGCGTCGCAGCGCCGCCCGTACAGCGCCGCCATATCCCTTGGCCCGTTGGGGCACAGCAGGCCGATGTCGCCGCTCGACAGGCCGATCTCGGCCCCGGCCGCGGTCATGGCCGCCAGGCTCCAGCCCTGGGCGGCGGCGTGGGGCAGAAAGGCCTCCAGCAGGGCCTGCTCGGTCTTGTCGGCCCAGTTCTCCGGTTGCGCCTTGGCGCCCGGTGTGGCCTTGGTGGCGCGCGGTGTCATGGCGGCAACATATCCCAAGGCTAGCAAGCCGTCTCGGCTGGACAGCCCCGCCCCGTTGATGTATCTCGCCCCACCAATCCGGCGGGCCTCGCCTTCCGGGATCAAGATTTATTCGCCCGCCCGCCTCAGAGCAGGGTTGCGGCGGCGACGAATGGAGAGACGACCCTGGTTCAGATTTTTGTCCGCGACAATAATGTCGATCAGGCCCTCAAGGCGCTGAAGAAGAAGATGCAGCGCGAAGGCTCGTTCCGCGAGATGAAGCGCCACGTGGCTTACGAGAAGCCCTCGGAGAAGCGCGCCCGCCAGAAGGCCGAGGCCGTGCGCCGCGCCCGCAAGCTGGCCCGCAAGCGCCTGCAGCGCGAAGGCGTCCTGCCGCCGCCGAAGCCGCGCCCCAAGCGCTAGGCTTTACGCCAGACCAGATTCGAAAAGGCCGCCCCGCAACGGGCGGCCTTTTTGCTGGGCCTCAGGCCCCGGTCGGGGCAGCCGGAGCGGCCGGCGCCGGTGGGATCACCCCGTCCGGCGTCAGGTGATCGACCGCGTGGGGCAGCAGCTTGGCCATCTGGGCGGTGAAATCCGCCTGCGACATGCCCAGTTTCTGGGCCATCTGGGCCAGGGTGTCGGTCCCGAAGGCCGTCTCCAGGTGCTGGGGCGAGATCGGCGGATTGGGGCCCTGCTTCACCCAAGCGCTGACCGTGTCGCCCAGGCCGTGCTCGTGCAGCTGGGCGGCGATGCCCTGCACGCCGCCGTGCTGGTCGATGAACTTCTCCGCCGCCACGGCCAGGCCGGCGCCGACAGCGCCGCCGATCAAGCTATCCAGCAGTCCCATGGGCTTTTCCTTCCGGTTGGGCAGCGAGAGAGGCGCAGGCTAGGGGCGTCGGCAGCCAGCGACAAGAGCGTTGCCGTTCGCGGCGGCCGGCGACCTATTTGCGGTCGCCCGTCGCAGAAGCGTTGCCGCTCGTCGGCGCCGACCGCACCCTCGGCGCCAGGGCCTTGGACAACCATCGGAGGTTCTGATGGACAGCGACGTGGCGAAGCCGATCTTCGGCTGGCGGGTCTTTGGCGTGGGCATCATCGCCCTGGCGGCATTTGCCCTGGCGTGGGGCGACTTCGATCCCGGCCAGCCGGTGCCCGCGACCTTCCCTTTCCGCACCGGCCTGGCCTACGCGGTGGCCCTCTTCACCCTGGTCGCGGGCGTGGGCATCGAGTGGCGCAAGACCCTGCCGTGGGCGGCCGGAGCGCTGGCGGCCTACTACTGGCTGGTCGTCGTGCTGCTGATGTGTGGGCGGTCGATCGTGCGCCACCCTTCCGAATACCTCGCCTACAGCAACACCGCCGGCCAGGTCGCCATCGCGGCCGGGACGCTGATCCTCTTCTCTACTACCGCGAAGCTCCAGCCGGCGCTGGCGGCGCGCCTGACCCACATCGGCCAGATGATCTTCGGCATCTGCGCCCTGCTCTTCGGCGGCGCGCACTTCTTCTACATGAACCTGACCGCGCCCCTGGTGCCGCAGTGGCTGCCGCCCAGCCAGGAATTCTGGGGCTACGCCACCGGCATCGCCCATGTGGCCGGCGGCCTCGGCATCCTGCTCGGCATCAAGCCGCGCCTGGCCGCCTACATGCTGGCGCTGATGTACGCCCTGTTCGGGCTGATCGTGCATCTGCCGCTGCTGCTGGGCGATCCCACCAACCACGGCATCCTGGCCGAGAACGCCTCAAACCTCGTCTACACCGGCGTGGCCTGGATCGTGGCGGACTCGCTGGCGCGAGCGAAGGCTCCGGCTTAAAGCGAAGGTTCAGCCAGGAGCGCCCCATGCACGTCAGCCTTTTCACCTTCGTCGAGCTCTACACCCGTGTCCTGGGCACGACCCAGCACCTGCTCGACAAGGGCGCCGAGCATGCCCGCGCGCAGGGCGGCACGGGCGAGGAGGCGCTGGACTGGCGGCTGATCGGCGACATGAACCCGGCCCGCTTCCAGGCCATGGTGGTGATCAACTTCACCCGCGCCTGGCCCGCCCGCGTGGCCGGCGTCGAAGTTCCCGAAGCCATCACCCAGGATCTCGACCTGGCCGGCTTCAAGGCCGCCATCACCGACGCCAAGGCCTACCTGGCCGCGCTCAAGCCCGAACAGTTCGAAGGCCGCGACGAGGTCCCGCTGACGGTGAAGATCGGCGACATCATGGAGCCGACCATGCCGGCCGGCCAATGGCTGGCCGTCTTCGCCACCACCAACATCATGTTCCACCTCTCGACGCTGTACGGGATCTTCCGCGCCCAGGGGGTCAAGATCGGCAAGCCGGACATGTTCGCGGGCGGGCTCTAGGTCCATGAAAATCACATTCTTCGCCACCGACGCGGACCTGCTTCAGGTCGCGGAGTGGTTCTTTGACATTCCCGGAATGAGGCTGCTCGAAGCCTATTCTCGCTTCGACCAACCAAATCGTTGGTTCGCATCGGCGGACGAATTGGCCCCGCTAGTTGCGACGGGGCACTGGGGTTTTAGCGGCTGGCTTGAACCTGCAGGCGGTCGGCCCCGGTCCAGATACATCACCTTCGACTCCGATACGCAGAAACGATACGGCGCCAAAGGCCGAACAAACCTAATGAGTCCTGCGCTTATCGGAGCGTTTCGCGATAACGATCAACTGGGATCATTAGGCGCAGCCCACATCTCATGTTGGAACGAGAAGGGGGCGCGCCAACGTTCGATCTACCCGGACGAGTTCCTCGATGAGATTGACTGGAAAGCATTGCGCGCATCGGTCTCAAGCATTCAGAGGAGACTGAAGAAGGCTGCCCCGTCCAAGTTGAGTTCCTATCCGATCATGCCCGAGGCGTTCCGAAAGCTGCAAGCAGGGGAGCTGACGCTGTGGAACTGGGGTTCCGCGTGCGGCTATCCATCGCCACTGATCACGGAAGCGTAGCTTGGCTGGGCCCTACCGCTCGCCCCGCATCGCCGCGAACACGCCCTTCCAGTCCAGCTTGCCCGTGGTCAGGGCCCCCGCCCGGAAGGCCTTGCCGCCCAGCCAGATCATCGCCGCGGCCGTCAGCGCCATGCCCAGCACCGTGCCGGCAATCTCGATCAAGGGCGGCTCGGACGGGATCCTTGCCGGCATCAGGAACGGCGTGAACAGCGGGATCCAGCTCATCACCTTGACCAGCGGCATGTCCGGCGTGCGGATGGCCAGCTGCAGCACGATGATCGGCGCCGACAGCATGATCATGATCGGACCGAGCAAGGTCTGTGCTTCTCGCGGCGTCTCGCAAAACGCGCCCACCGCCGTGAACAGGAAGGCGTACATCAGGTAGCCGCCGACCAGATAGACCAGCAGGAACCAGATCATCCCGTTGGTGGTCAGCACCGAGAGCAGGTCGTTGACCAGCCCAGGATCGGCCGCCGCCAGCCGGCTCAGCCCAAAGGCGGCGATCGACGACCAGACCCCCAGCACCGTGGCGGTGATCCCCGCCACCCCCAGCACCTTGCCGGCCAGGATCTCGGTGGTCGAGGCCGAGGACAGCAGCACCTCCAGCACCCGGTTGGATTTCTCCTCCATCACCGAGTTCATCAGGATCGACGCCCCGGTGATGATGGTCGACCACAAGAGCATGCCGAAGCCGAAGCCCATGATCCCGGGCAGCCGGTCGCGCAGCCCCACCGCCTCGCCGGTCGACGACTTGGTCGAGAAGACCTGGAACTTGGGCCGCACGCTGTCCAGCGCATCGGCCTGGGCCTCGGTGAGCCCCAGCGTTCGCAGGCGGGTGGCGCGCAGCACCGTGGTCAGGCCGTCGCGCACGGCGTCCTCGGCGCGGGTGTCGGTGACGCCCTTGGACCAGAAGCGCCCGCTGGGCTCTCCGTTCACCAGGGTCAGCACCACCGCCCCGTCCAGCGCCGGCTTGCCGGCGCGCGTAATACGCCCGTCGATGTAGGGCTTGAGCGCCGCCTCGGCCGCCTGCGGGGTGTGGGCGGCGGCGACGTCCATGGGCGTCTGCACCACCACCACCGACTGCTTGTCCGGCTTCCAGCCCACCGCCGCCTTGGGCGCAATCTGGCGCAGGCGCTCGACGCCCGCCGCCAGGCCGCGCTGCTCGGTCAGTTCGCGCAGCGCATCGGCCTTGTCGCGCCCGGCCTCGTTCATGGCCAGCTGGCGCAGGTCGTCGGCCTGGTCCTTCAGCCGGTTGCGCGCCAGCGCCGCCTTCAGCGCCTCGCCCACGCCCTGGCCGGTCTGGTCGACGATGGCGATCTGGCGCGTCGGCGCGCTGTTCTTCATGTAGCCCGGCAGGGCGCTGCCGAGCAGGATGAAGCCCGGCAGAACCAGCATCGACAGCCAGAAGCCGATGGTGCGCGTGTAGGCGAAGTACTCGCGGCGGGCGATCAGGAACAGACGTCTCATCGGTCGCCTCCGGTCAGCACGATGAAGGCGTCATGCAGCGACGGCTGTTTCATCTCGAAGCGGCGCACGTCCAGGCCGCGCGCGAAGGCGGCCTTCAGGGCGGCCTGGGGGTCGGCGTTCTTGGTCAGCGCCGCCCGGTGCGCATACACACCCGGCTCGTCGCCTTCGACGGCAGTGGATTCCACGCTGGCGACGCCCGGCAGGCCCGACGCCTCCCCGGCGCTGATCTTGCCCTCCAGCTCCAGCGCCCGGGGCGCCTCGCCGCGCGCGGCGTCGACGGAGCCCTCGAACACCTTCCGCCCCGAGGCCATCAGCACGACCTTCTGGCACAGGCGCTCGGCGTGCTGCATGACGTGGGTGGAGAACAGCACCGTCGCGCCCTTGTCGGCCAGGCCGCGGATCATGGCCTCCAGCCCCTGCTGGTTCACCGGATCCAGGCCTGAGAACGGCTCGTCGAGGATGACCAGCTCCGGCTCGTGGGCGATCGACGCGATCAGCTGGACCTTCTGGGCCATGCCCTTGGAGAGGTCCTTCATCTTCTTGTTCAGGGATTCGCCCAGGCCCTGCTCTTCCAGCAGCTTGCGCGCCCGCCTGCGCCCCTCGCCCATCGGCACGCCCTTCAGGGCGGCGAAGAAGGCGATGGCGTCGACCGGCGTCATCTTGCGATAGAGGCCGCGCTCCTCGGGCAGGAAGCCGATGCGGTCGCGCACCGTGCGCCCGTCCGGGGCCCCCAGCACGGTGATCTTGCCTGCGCTCGGCTCGCTCAGCCCCAGCACCATGCGCAGGGTTGAGGTCTTGCCCGCCCCGTTGGGGCCCAGGAAGCCGCAGATCGACCCCTTGCCGACTTCGAAGGACAGGTCCTTCACGGCCTCGAAACGCCCGTAGCGCTTCGACACCCCCTCAAGACTCAAGGCCGAATCCATGCACGCCTCCGACGACTGCGCCTGTGTAGCAAGTCGGCCCGGGCGACGCGCGTCTTACATGCGCGGCCCCGCGTCGCGGGCCAGCACGGCGCCGCGACGGCTCCCGCATCGGCAATCGGCTTGAGCCCGCCGCCTGCCCCGCCTAGGTTGCCGGCCGGGCGGAGGAAACGAAATTGACCAGAAAGGTCATCGGCATACTGATCGGGGTCCTGATCGCGCTGGCGTTGGGCGGCTTCCTGAAGAGCGTCAGCGACTACATCTTCGCGCCCGCCGGGCTCGATCCCTCCGATCCGGTGCAGGCCGGCCAGATCATGGCCCAGATGCCGCTGCCCGGCTTGATCATGGTGCTGGCGAGCCAGTTCGGCTCGGCCCTCTTCGGTGGATTCGTGGGCGCCAGGATCGCCCACGCGCGCTGGGCCGCCTGGTCGACGACCGGCCTGGCGGCGGCGGTGACCCTGCTGCTGGAGATCCTGTCCCACTATCCGATCTGGCTGATCGTCGCGACCCTGACCGCGTTCGGCGCGGCCGCCTGGCTGGCCGGGGTCTGGGCCGGCGATCCCGAGCCTGACGAAGCCGACGCCGCGCCGGAGCCCGCCGCCCGTCCCGCCCCCTGGTCGGCCGCGCCCGAGCCTGCCTACGAGCCCGACGCGCCGGAACCGGCATGGTCGGAGCCCGCGTACGAGCCGGAGCCGATCGCCGAGCCTGAGCCGGTGATCACCCGCCCGCGCTACGCCTCCTTCGAGGAACTGCGCGCCGCCGCGCCCACGATCACGCCGCCGACCGCCCCGCCGGAGCCCGCGCCTGAGCCCGCCCCGTCTCCGGACGAGGACGAAGCCCGCGGCGACTAGTCGTCGGTCGAGCCCAGCAGCACCTGGGCCGGAATCTTCGGAAACTTCAGGGTCCGGGCGGTCGCAAGCTTGCCCGGCTCGAACACCGGCGAGCCCTTGACCACCGGCAGGGCGGTGACGTGGCCGTCGGCGTGCACCGCCTGGCCCGAGGCCACGCCCTTGAACACCGCCTGGGTGATGGTCGGCATGGCCAGCCCCATCAGCCCGGCGACCTTCTTGGCCCCCTTGGCCGATTGTGTGACGGCCAGGGCCAACTCGGGCGCGCTCATCTCCGCGGCGGGGCGCGCCAGGGGCTCGATGAGCAGGCTCATGGAGAACTTGGTCTGCGCCGGGACCTCGAACTCGACCTTCGCGCCGGCCTTGATCTGGGCCAGCGTCGGCAGGGGCGAGACCCGGCCGTTGGCGGCGACGTTCAGCGGCGTGCGCACGGCGCCCAGCACCAGGGCGGCCTTCACCCCGGTCGCCGGCTTGCCGTCGCGCTGCAGGTAGTAGGCGACCTGGAAGTGGTTTCGCTCGCCCGCCGGCAGCTTCCAGTAGTTCTCCAGGTAGGGAAACACCTTGCCCGCCTCGACCGACTTCTTCTCGGCCGCGAAGGCCAGGGCCGGGGATTGCGCGGCGGCGAGCGCCAGGACGGAAGCGACGAGGGCGCGGCGGGCCAAGAGGCGAGGTTGGGTCACGGGCAGGCTCCAAGGATAAGCTTCACCGCCAGTAAGCCGCGGCCCGGGTCGAAAAAAAGGCCCCCGCCGGTAAAGGCGGAGGCCACAGGACTTGAGTTGGTCGTCTGAATTCAGCCCAGTCGCGAGCGGACCCGGCCGCCGACGACGGTGTAGGGCACGGGCTGCGAAGGCAGGCCCGAGGCGCGGGTGAGGCCCGAGGCGCGGGCCATGCGGCCGGCGAAGGGGATCTGGTCGAGGCTGGCGAAGGTGCGGCCCAGGACGCGCATGGGGTCGAACTGCTGTTCGTTCTTGCGCACCTCGAAGTGCAGGTGGGGGCCGGTGACGTGGCCGGTGGCGCCGACGTAGCCCAGCAGGGTCCCGGCCTTGACGCGCTCGCCCGCCGTGGCGGCGCGGCGCGACATGTGGGCGTAAAAGGTGGAGAAGCCGTCGCCGTGATCGACCTCGACGAAGTTGCCGTAGGTGGGCGACAGGCCGGCGCGCGCCACGACGCCTTCCGAGGCGCACTTGATGGCGGCGCCCGTGGGGGCCGCGAAGTCGACGCCCTCGTGCATGCGGCCCCTTTCACCGGGCAGCTTGCGGAAACCGAAGCGGGAATTGATGGAGAAGCCCGGCATGGGGCTTTCGAAGACGTACTCGGGCGTCACCACCGGCGCGGGCGCGGGATCCAGCGTCTGGATCGCGGGCGCGGGCGCGGCGAAGGGCGAGGGACCGGTCGACATCGGCGTCTCGGCGACCGCGGTGTTAATCGCGCCGGCGGCGGCAAGTAGACCAACCGCTCCAAGACCGGCAAGGCGCCCGAACCGGTGCGCCAGTAGTGCAATAAACTGCATTCAGTACTGTCTTCGTCTGTTGAACACTGTAAACAAAACCCGAGCCGTCCGGTGGGATAACCGGGCGCTGCCTGACAACAGTTCGGGGATGCGAGAGCGTATATGCGGGTTAACCGTCCGAGTCAAAAGCCGACCGATCGTCGCATGCTCATTTATGCTCATTTAGTCTCAAATGCGGCGGCGCACACTGGCGTTGTTGCTCATAGGTCGCGCAGGCGTGACTGATAGGTCACGGTCCGGGCCGTCAATATTCTGTCTTATTTCTCAGCCGCTTGTGCGCTGCAGCGTAGCCGTGGCGGGCCGGATCGGCTCAGACCTTCGGATGGCGCTCTTGCATCAGGGCATAGGACCAGGCGGCCAACTCGCGCAGCACCGCCGGGTCGATATCGGACAGCCGCTTGATGTACAGGCACCCGCCGCCGACGCGGTGCTTGCCCAGCCGCTCCAGCAGGTCGGGGCGGGTTTTCAGACCGCCGCTGACATAGAAGACCAGCTCGGCCTTGCGCGGCGAGAAGGCCGCCATCGGCCATTCCACCGCCTTTCCCTTCGGGCCGGCGTAGCTGTAGCGGTCGAAGCCCACGATCGAGGGGCCCCACATCTCGGCCGGCTTGCCGGTGATCTCGCCCAGCAGTTTCATGGCCGCATAGCCGTCGGCGCGGCGAACGGGGTCTTCGACGGCGTCCAGGAAGGCCTCGACGCTCTCGCCGGTGGGCTTGGTCTTGGGTTCGCTGCTCACGTGGCGTCCTCTCCCGCATCCACGCCGAGGAAAGCCCAGATGTGCGGATAGAGTCCATCACGGACCAGGGTGTTGTGGTCCGACCCGCGCATGCGCACGAACTGCTTGGGCGGGTTGGCCAGCTCGTAGAGGCGCCGCCCCAGGCCGAAGGGGATGACGTGGTCGTCGTCGCCGTGGGCGATCAGCAGTGGAACGTGCACGCGCTTGATCCAGTCGGTGTTCATGTAGCGGTCGCGCAGCAGCAGGCCGGTCGGCAGCCATGGCGTCTTGATCCCCGCCACGTCCCTGGCCGAACTGAATGGCGCCTCCAGGATCAGGGCCCGGCATGGGTGCTGCGCCGCCAAGGGCACGGCCATGCCCGAACCCAGGGAATAGCCGTGGATGACGATGTCGCGGGGCCGATAGCGGGCGGCGACCCAGGCGTAGGCTGCCTCGGCGTCCATGTGCAGCCCCGCTTCGGTCGGGTGGCCCGACGAGCCGGCATAGCCCCGGTAGCCCACGGCGAAGAACCCGACTCCGGCCTTGGCGATGCGCCGCCAGCGGTACTTCTGGGTCAGCAGCCCGCCGCCATTGCCGTTGAAGAACAGCATCACCGGCTTGCCGGCCTGGGGCGGCAGGTACCAGGCGATCAGCTTGGTGCCGTCGGCGGCGGCCAGATGCACCACCTGGATCGGCGGCCCGCCGGCCTCCGGCGCGCGCTCGACCGGGTCGGGGAAGTACTGCAGCGAACGCTGGATGAAGAAGACGGTGGTGACGACGCCAAGGTAGAGGACCAAGGCGACAAGCAGCGCCCGGACGAGAAATGACTTCAGGAGGGGTCGCGCCATTACGTCAGAATGGGTTCGCAGAACCCAACCGTCCATTCTTCTCTTGCCGAGATCGCAGCGCCTTGGTCTCCCTTTCCTTCAGGAAAGGGAAAGGCTGCGACAGCAGCCAGGGTATGGCCTTGCGACCGTGGCGGCGTCTGCGTCAGCGCAATCAAGACCACACCCGTCTCGCGCCTGCGGCGCGATCCACCCTCTCCTGAAGGAGAGGGAGACAGGAGCCCTACAGCGACTTCAGAATTCCCTCGACCATCTTCTTGGCGTCGCCGAACAGCATCATGGTGTTGTCGCGGAAGAAGAGCTCGTTCTCGACCCCGGCGTAGCCCGAGCCCATGCCGCGCTTGATGAACAGCACGGTGCCCGCCTTCTCAACATCCAGCACCGGCATGCCGTAGATGGGGCTCGACTTGTCGGTCTTGGCGGCCGGGTTGGTGACGTCGTTGGCGCCGATGACGAAGGCGACGTCGGCGGAGGAGAACTCCGAGTTGATGTCCTCCAGCTCGAAGACCTCGTCGTAGGGGACATTGGCCTCGGCCAGCAGCACGTTCATGTGGCCGGGCATGCGGCCGGCGACCGGGTGGATGGCGTATTTCACGTCCACGCCCTCCTCCTTCAGCTTGTCGCCCATCTCGCGAAGGGCGTGCTGGGCCTGGGAGACGGCCATGCCGTAACCGGGCACGATGATGACCTTGGACGCATTCTTCATGATGAAGGCGGCGTCCTCGGCCGAGCCCTGCTTGACCGGCCGGGTCTCGACGTGGCCCGCGGCGCCCGCGACCTCGCCGCCGAAGCCGCCCAGGATCACCGAGATGAAGCTGCGGTTCATCCCCTTGCACATGATGTAGCTGAGGATCGCCCCCGAGGAGCCGACCAGGGCCCCGGTGATGATCAGGGCGATGTTCTCGAGCGTGAAGCCCAGCGCCGCGGCCGCCCAGCCCGAATAGCTGTTCAGCATCGAGACCACGACGGGCATGTCGGCTCCGCCGATGGGGATGATCAGGGTCACGCCCAGCGTCAGCGCCAGGGCGAACAGGATCCAGAAGGCCCAGATGGCCGTGCCGTGGCTCATCAGCAGCACGCCGATCAGCACGATGACCCCCACCAGCAGGCCGATGTTGAGCGCATGGCGCATGGGCAGGATGATGGGCGCGCCGCTCATGTTGCCGTTCAGCTTGGCAAACGCGATGACCGAGCCGGTGAAGGTGATGGCCCCGATGGCCAGGCCCAGCGACAGCTCAATGATCGAGATGGTCTTGATGCCCTGCACGCCGCCGACGATCTCGGCGATGCCGAAGCTCTCCGGCGAATAGACCGCGCCCACCGCCACCAGGCAGGCGGCGAGACCCACCAGGGAGTGGAAGGCGGCCACCAGTTGCGGCATGGCGGTCATGGCCACGCGCCGCGCGATCACGGCCCCGAAGATGCCGCCCACGGCCACGCCGCCGGCGATCATGCCCAGCGTCACCGGGTCCAGCGCGCCGGTCGACCACAGGGTCGCCAGGGTGACCCCGATGGCGATGGCCATGCCGGTCATGCCGTAGAAGTTGCCCTTGCGGCTGGTCTCGGGGCTGGACAGCCCTCGCAGGCTGAGAATGAACAGCACGCCGGAGACGAGGTAGGCGAGCGCTGCAAAGCTGGCGTTCATCGGCGGGCTCTCATTCGGGTGCGTTCGTATGGAACAGTCGCCACAGGGCGACGACGAAGATGATCGGGCTGGTGATGGCGACGAACCATTCCAGCGCGTCCTTGGGGCCGTCGCCGACCACGGTCATGACCATGGTGGCGCCGAAGATCAGCACCAGGCCGCAGTCGCTGATGCGGTGCTTGCGCACGATGTTGTGGCGCTCGACGATCCAGGCGTAGACGACCATGGCGGCGCCGAGGCCCGTGGCGAACCACAGGCCGCCCATGCCGACCTCATGCGGCGCCCAGCCCGTCACGCCCTGTCGCCCCATGCCGCCCCCACTAAAGCACCGTCACCTTGACCGGCGCGCCCGTACGGGCCGCCGCCACGGTGCGCGTCTTGCCGTTCTTGGTCAGCGTCAGCACCACCGCGCCGGGCCCGGCGGTCTTGGTCAGGGTGCAGCGCGCGTTGTCCGAAGGCAGGTTGCCGCGCGTCGTGCCGTGGTCGCTGACGTAATACTGGTTGATCAGGCCCCGGCCCCAGACGCGCACCGCGCGGAACTTGCAGGTCAGGGTGTAGGACGCCGTCGGCTGGGCCGCGATGGCGTAGGGCATGCCGTTGGGAATCCCCGGCAGGGCGCAGGCGGGCCCGGCCGTCGCCAGCGCCGCCAGCGCCAGGCCGCCCAGAACCGCGATGGCCGCCCGGCCCCTCATCCGCCCGCCCGAGGCTTGCGGCGGCGAAGCGCCGCGATCAGCTGGAACACCACCGAGGCGACCAGCAGGGCGGCCATGTAGAAGATCGGGATCGGCTTGGCGCCCGGCGCCTCGCTGGCCAGGCCCAGCACCGTCGGCGCGGCCAGCAGCGCCGCGCCGGTCAGCAGCAGGCCCATGCTGTTCAGCGGGCGCACGTAGGGGCGGTTGCGCAGGAAGGCCAGCACATAGCCCGCGATCGCCGCCAGGGCCGCGATCAGGCAGGCGTAGTCCAGCACCTCGACGATCTGCGGATTCATTTTGCCGGCGCCTTCTTTCGGTACATCGCCAGCATCCGCTGGGTGACCAGGAACCCGCCGAAGATGTTGACGCTGGCCAGCGCCGCGGCCACCGCGCCGGCGCCCTTTGAAATCCAGGCCGCCGGGCCGGTCACGTCCTGCTGCAGGGTCGCCGTGGCCAGCAGGGCGCCGACGATGATCACCGAGGAAATGGCGTTGGTCACCGCCATCAGCGGCGTGTGCAGGGCCGGCGTCACCGACCAGACCACGTAGTAGCCGACGAAGATGGCCAGCACGAAGATGGCCAGACGGAAGACAGTGGGGTCGACGTGTTCCATCCGAATTATCCCTTCAGCCCGTCATGCACGATGGCGCCGCCCTTGGTGACCAGGGCCGCCTTGAGGATCTCGTCCTCGAAGTCCGGCGCCAGCGCCCCGTCCTTGACCAGCAGGCCGACGAAGGCGAGCAGGTTCTTGGCATAGAGCGCCGAGGCGTCGCCGGCGAGGCGGCCGGGCAGGTTGGTGTAGCCGACGATGCGCGCGCCGTTCTTGGTCTCGACGATCTCGCCGGGCTTGGAGCCCTCGACGTTGCCGCCCTGCTCCACCGCGATGTCGACCAGCACCGAGCCGGGCTTCATCGAGGCGACCTGGGCGGCGGAGACCAGGCGCGGCGCCGGCCGGCCCGGGATCAGCGCCGTGGTGATCACGATGTCCTGCTTGGCGATGTGCGAGGTGAACAGCTCGGCCTGCAGCGCCTTGTACTCGGCGCTCATTTCCTTGGCGTAGCCGCCGGCGGTCTCGGCCTGCTTGAATTCCTCGTTCTCGACGGCGACGAACTTGGCGCCCAGGGAGGCGACCTGTTCCTTGGCGGCGGGGCGAACGTCGGTGGCGGTGACCACCGCGCCCAGACGACGGGCCGTGGCGATGGCCTGCAGGCCAGCCACCCCGACGCCGACGATGAACACCTTGGCCGCGGCGACGGTGCCGGCGGCGGTCATCATCATCGGGAAGGCCTTGCCGTAGGCCTCCGCGGCCTCGATGACGGCGCGGTAGCCGGCCAGGTTGGCCTGGCTGGACAGGGCGTCCATCACCTGCGCGCGGGTGATCCGGGGCACGAACTCCATGGTGAAGGCGGTGGCGCCGGACTTGGCGAGCGCCTGCAGCAGGTCTTTCTCGCGGTAGGGGTCCAGCAGGGCCACGACCGAGGCGCCCTTCTTCAGGGCCGAGGCCTGCCCCTGCTCCGGTCCGCGCACGGACAGAATCAGGTCGGCCTTGTCGAGGACTTCCTTGACCACCTTGGCGCCGGCCTCGGCGTAGGCGTCATCGGGATAGGAGGCGGTCAGGCCGGCCCCGGCCTCGACCAGGACATCCGCCCCCATCTCCTTGAACTTCTTCACCGTGTCCGGCGTTGCCGCGACGCGCGTTTCGCCCGCGCGCCGCTCTCTGATCACAGCGATCGTAAATGCCACGCCGACGCCTCGCCCAAAGGTGAATCCGGTGGGGGGACGTTAGGACTTGATTCTGGAAAGTGGAAACCGCTTTTGCGGCTCCGCGCGACTTAATGCGCGTCGGGCTTGTCGCGCAGCAGGAACCAGCCCGCCACGATCACCACCACGAAGGCGATCGCGCCCGGGAAGAAGCCCATCGGGGTGCAGAACCAGAACACCAGCAGCGCCAGCAGCGCGGCCAGGAACATCGAGCCCCACTTCGAAAGCCCCATGAACCAGTGATAGGTCGCCGCCTGCTCGGAGATGTTCATCTCGCCGCGGTGGTACTCGTGATTGTCGGCCATGGCCGGCGTCTCCAGGCAGGGGTGTTCGAATTGGCGCGGACTATAGCCATGGACGCGACAGGCTCAAGCGCCTGTTCCACGCCGCGCTCTCGGTTTCGGCTTCCGCCACCGCCAGCTCCATCGCGTCCTGCCAGAAGGCGGCCGCCGCCGGCTCGATGAGGAAGGGCCAAAGCGCCGGCCTTTCCTCGACGGTCCCGCCCGCCGAGAGGAACTCCGTCCACTTGCGCGCGAAGGGCCCCGGATCGCTGTCGCGCCGGGACAGCAGGGCCAGGGCCACCAGGCGGGCGAAGGCGTAGGTCCAGGCCGTGCCGGGCTCGCGCTTGAGAATCGGATAGGCCCGCCAGCCGTCGCCGCGTTCGGCCCGCGCCGCGCGCGGTCCCGCCGTCTGGCCGATGATGCGCAGCCACAGCGCGTCGTCGGGCTTGCCCCTCGACACCTTCTCGAAGCGGTGCAGGGCCACGTGGCGCAGCACCACATTGGCCAGGTCGGCGCGGCGGAAGGCCATCAGCCCCTCGCGCTCGGCGCCGTCCGCCTGGGCCATCAGCATGCGCAGCACGGTCTGTTCCTGCACCGCCGCCGCCGTCTCGGCCAGCGCCGGGCGCGGGCCGCAGTGCAGCACCCCCAGCGGGCGCGACAGATATTGGTGCGCGGCGTGGCCCATCTCGTGGGCCAGCACGAGCACGCTGCGCAGGGAGCCGTCGTAGTCCAGCTTTACGAACGGGCCGCGATCGGCCGCCGGGTGGCACAACGGCCCGCCGGGGCTGCGCGCATGCACGCGGTTTTCGATGAATACCCGGTCCACCGCCTCTCCCGCCGCCGGCGACAGCGTCCAGGCCGCCTCGGTGACCAGGGCGCGTGCGTCCAGCCAGTCCCAGCGCCGCTTCACCGGGTTCGGGTCGGGGTGGCTGGCGGCGTTCCACAGGTCCGACCCGTTCATCGCCACCGCCGTGCACATCGCGTCCACTCCGGCGGGCTCGCCCGGCGGCGGCGGGGTCGGCACCGTCGAGCGCAGGGCCACCGCGTCGACCCGCTTGTGCAGGGCGCCCTCGCCGCGCCCGCCGTCGAACAGGGTCCCGAAGGCATGCATCCGCGCCAGCAGGGTCACGGCGCGCGGATAGTCCTGTCCGGAATCCAGCAGCTGCGCCGCCTCGGCCAGGTCGCGGTCGATCTGGCGGTCGTCGCGGCCCTTGTAGAGCTCGGTCAGGTTCCAGACGGGCAGGTCGGAGGCGTTGATCATGCCGGCCCGATTTTGGCGGCATATCCTTTCGCGGGGGTTGCGAACTTAAGGACTCGGAAGGGTCCCACTAACCCGATCTTCACCCGACCGTCCTAAAACGATCCACGAAGCGACCTGGGCCGTCAGAGTCCGGGCGCACATGGTGGACGGGTGTTTTCAATGGCCAAGACGGTTCTCGTCGTCGATGACGATCCGACTCAACGTCGCTTGATCCAGGCGGTCCTGGACCGCGAGGGTTATGAGGTCGTGCATGCCGACAACGGGCGCGATGCGCTCGAGCGGCTGCAGCACGGCGGCGGGGCCGACGTGGTCCTGCTCGACCTGGTCATGCCCGGCATGAGCGGCATGGACACCCTGAAGGAAGCGCGCGCCGCCGGCGTTCGCTCGCCCTTCGTGGTGCTGACCGCCACCGGCGGCATCGACACCGTGGTCAAGGCCATGCAGGCGGGGGCCCAGGACTTCTTCGTCAAGCCGGCCAGCCCCGAGCGCATCCTGATCTCCATCCGCAACGCGCTGCAGACCGGCGACCTGGTGGCCGAGGTCGACCGCCTGAAGAAACACACCGCCCACCGCACCGGCTTTGACGACCTGGTCGGCAACTCGCCGGCCATGACCATGGTCAAGCGCCTGGGCGAGCGCGCCGCGCGCTCCTCCATTCCCGTCCTGATCCTGGGCGAGAGCGGCGTGGGCAAGGAAATGATCGCCCGCGCCGTGCACGGCGACTCAGAGCGCGCCGGCCGTCCCTTCGTGGCGGTCAACTGCGGCGCCCTGCCGGCCAACCTGGTGGAATCCATCCTGTTCGGCCACGAGAAGGGCTCCTTCACCGGCGCCACCGACAAGCACCTGGGCAAGTTCCAGGAGGCCAACGGCGGCTCGCTGTTCCTCGACGAGGTCGGCGAACTGCCGCTCGAGATGCAGGTGAAACTGCTGCGCGCCCTGCAGGAGCGCGAGATCGACCCGGTCGGCTCCAAGCGGAGCGTGAAGGTGGACGTGCGCATCATCGCCGCCACCAACCGCGACCTGGCCAATGCCGTGGCCGAAGGCCGCTTGCGCGAAGACCTGTTCTATCGCCTCAACGTCTTCCCCCTCGATGCGCCCGCCCTGCGCGAGCGCCGCGAGGACGTGCCCGCGCTCGTCGAGCACTTCGTGCGCCGCTTCAATGTGGAAGAAGGCAAGCGCGTCGTCGGCGCCACGCCCGAGACCCTTTCCTTGCTGCAGGCCTACGACTGGGCCGGCAACGTCCGTCAGCTGGAAAACGCCGTCTACCGCGCCATCGTGCTGTGCGACGGCCCCTACCTGCAGCCGCACGATTTCCCCGCCATCTCAGGCGTCGCCGCGCCCATGCCGGAAGCCGCGGAACGTTCGCCCGCACCCGCAGGCTCCGCGTCGGCCCACGGCCACGCCGTCGCCCTGCCCGGTTCGCCGGACGCGCCGGTGCGCTTCCTCGACGGCGCCGGCCACCTGCGCACCCTGGAAGAGGTCGAGCGCGACCTGATCCAGCACGCCATCGACGTCTACGCCGGCCACATGAGCGAGGTTGCGCGCCGCCTCGGCATCGGGCGGTCCACGCTGTACCGCAAGGTGCGCGAGCAGGGCCTGGACGTGGACCTGAAGGAAGCGGGATAACGGAGCCTTCTCACGAAGTGAGAAGGAGGGAACCCACGCACCGGAGCGAAGCGTAGGTTCTTGCGTGGGGGTAGAGCCAGCCGCTTGCACCGGCTTTACCGCAGATCGATGTTCTGCTTATGTTCCTGAATGTCGCACGCTTCGATGATGCTTCATCGCGCCCGCGCCCTGCGCAAGGCGCCCACCCCCGCGGAGCGCGTCCTTTGGCGCATGCTCGCGCGCGATCAGCTTGGCGTCCGCTTCCGGCGTCAACACCCGATCGGCCCCTACATCGCCGACTTCTACTGTCCGGCGCACCGCCTGGTCATTGAGTTGGACGGCGGGCAGCACAACGGCAGCCCACACGACGAGCGTCGGGACGCGTGGTTCGCCAAGGCAGGCTATCGCGTCCTGCGCTTCTGGAACCGCGATGTCTTCACCGAGGCGGACGGCGTGGGCCGGCGAATCTGCCTGGCGCTGGGCCGGGAGTAGGTCGCGATCCTTCTCACAAAGTGAGAAGGCAGGGACCCGCCCCGGAGCATAGCGAAGGGATAGCGGATCCGAAGGGGGCCGCGTAGCGGCCAACGAAGAGCCGCAGGATAGGGCGCGGCGCGGGCCGCTGGCTCTACCCCCACGCAAGAACCTACGCTTCGCTCCGGTGCGTGGGTTCCCTCCTTCTCGCTAGCGAGAAGGGCTGCGCGCTAATCCGCCTTGCCGCCCACCGCCAACAGGTCATCCAGGTCCGGATGCACCTCCCGGCCCGGGCCCTTGTTCAGTTCCGCCGTCAGCTTCTCGCCGTCCAGCTCCCCCTCCCACCTCGCCACCGCCAGGGTCGCCACCCCGTTGCCGACGAGGTTGGTCAGGGCGCGGCATTCGCTCATGAAGCGGTCGATGCCGACGATGAGGGCCAGGCTGAGCATGGGGATGTCGGGAACGATGGCGAGCGTCGCGGCGAGCGTGATGAACCCCGCCCCGGTCACCCCGCTGGCCCCCTTCGAGGTCAGCATCGCCACCCCCAGGATGGCCAGCTGCTCGCCCAGATCGAGGTGCACCCCGCTCGCCTGGGCCAGGAACAGGATGGCCAGGGTCATGTAGATGTTGGTGCCGTCCAGATTGAACGAATAGCCGGTCGGGATGACCAGCCCGGTCACAGACTTGGACGCCCCCAGCCGCTGCAGCTTGGCCATGATCTGGGGCAGCACGCTCTCGCTCGACGAGGTGCCCAGCACGATCAGCAGCTCGTCGCGGATATAGGCGATGAACTTGAAGATGTTGAAGCCGACCACCTTCGCGATCAGGCCCAGCACCACCACCACGAACAGCGCCGCGGTGACGTAGAAGCAGCCGATCAGGAAACCCAGGTTGACCAGCACGCCCAGGCCGAACTTGCCGATGGTGAAGGCCATGGCCCCGAACGCCCCGATGGGCGCCAGCTTCACGATGATGCCGATGATGGCGAAGAAGATCTTGCCGACATCGTCGAGGACGTGCGCCGCCCGGGCGCCGAACTCGCCCAGCCGGGTGCAGGCGAAGCCGGTCAGCACGGCGATGACCAGCACCTGCAGCAAGCCGCCCTCGGCCAGGGGCGTGAAGAAGCTGGTCGGGATCAGGTCGAGGAAGAACTTCACCACCGTCATGTCGTGGGCCTTGCCGGCCGCCTCGGTGACCGAGGCGATGTCCTTGGCAGAGGCCGCGCCGTGGAAGCCCGCGCCCGGCTGCAGCAGGTTGCCGACCACCAGGCCGATGGCGAGCGCGAAGGTCGAGACGACCTCGAAATAGACCAGCGCCTTGATGCCGACCCGGCCGAATTTCTTCAGGTCGCCCATGTGGGCGATGCCCGAGGCGACGGTGACGAAGACCACCGGCGCGATGATCATCTTGATCAGCGCGATGAAGCCGTCGGCCAGGGGCTTGAGCGCCACGCCCACGTTGTCGCCCGGCTTGATGAACTGGCGATCGAGGCCGGACACCAGGGCGTTAAGCCCGTTCCCGATCTCCACGCCCCAGAACCCGACTGCGACGCCGAGCACGATGGCGATCAACACCTGGACGTAGAGCAACTTCAGGTATCGGAACATGACGGCCGCCTCCCCAGCGGGGGAGACTTGGCCGTTTCGGCGCGGGCGTCGAGGGGAAAACGCCGGCGGGACTACCGCTGACGGTGCTCGCTGCAAACCTGTTGGTGGGATGATCGCGCCTTCGTCTGACCCCGGCGCAGGATGGCTTCAAGAGGTCACGGGCGAGTGGATTTGAAGCATCGAGCAGGCTCCGGCTTACGAGGGCGCCCGCGCCAGATGGTGGTCGTAGCTGACCACGCGCGCCAGCTTCCACACGCCGCCGTCGTTCTTCCACACGATGATGAAGCGGCCGGTCTCGGTCAGCTGGTCGGGCTTGCCCGGCGTGAGCTTGTAGAAGCGGTGTTCGCCCATGGTCATGGCGCCGTAGTTGTTGATCACGAAGGTCGTCACCGAACCGGGCACGAGTTCGCGCCGCGAGGCGAAGTCCTCGCCGGTCTTCACGCGGTCGCAGTGGCCATTCAGGTCGGCGGCGAAGCTGTCGCCGCTGGTGTTGGTCAGGCCGCCCTTGTCGTGGAAGAACTCGAAGTCGTCGGTGACCATGGCCCGCACCGCCGCCACGTCGCAGCGGTCGAAGAAGGCGGCGAACAGTTCCGCGTCGCGCGCCCGCAGCGTCGCCACCAGTTCAGGCGAGGCGGGCGCGGCGCCTTCGGTCTGGGCCCGCGCCGTGATCGACGACAGGGCGCTGGCGACCAGGATGGCGGCGGTGGCGAAAACGGTGAGAGCGAGACGGCGCATGAGGAAGGCTCCTTGACGTGGGGCTCTTGCTGTTGAGGCGTTTGCATAGCCGTCCGGATGCAAATCGCTGAGTTTCAAATTCGTCATCTTCCCCTTCTCGCCTGCGAGAAGGGTCAGCCCGCCGAATGCGCGATCGGGTACCCCGCCCACAGGTCCGGCAGCGCCCGCGCATACTGCTTCGCCGTCGGTGGCTCCGCGCCCAGGGCGACGGCGGCGTGAATGCCCCAGCGGGGGTCGTCCAGCACGGTGCGGGCGAGCGCGATGAAGTCCGCCTGGCCGTCCGCGATCAGCGCCTCGGCCTGCTGCGCCGTCACGATCATGCCGACGGTCGAGACCTTCAGCCCGACGTGCTTCTTCACCTCGGCGGCGAAGGGGACCTGATAGCCGGGCTCGCGGCCGGGGATCTTCACACCTGGGACGGCCGCGCCCGAAGACACGTCGACGAAGTCGTAGCCCAGCGCCTCCAGCCCCTGGGCGAAGGCCGTCGCCTCCTGCGGCGTGACGCCGCCCGGGGTCCAGTCGGAGCCGGTGATGCGCGCGCCCAGCGCCTTCGATTTCGGCCACACCGCGCGCACGGCCTCGGCGACCTCCAGCGGGAAGCGCAGCCGGTTCTCCAGTGAACCGCCGTAGCGGTCGGTGCGGTGGTTGGTCAGCGCCGAAGCGAACTCATGCAGCAGGTAGCCGTGGGCGCCGTGCAGCTCGACCAGGTCGAAACCGGCGCGGTCGGCGCGTTGCGCGGCCTGGACGAAGGCGGCCTTGACCCGTTCCAGTCCCGCCTCGTCGAGCGCCACGGGCGTCCACCAGCCCTCGGCGAAGGGGATGGCCGAAGGGGCCACCGGCTCCCAGCCGCCGTCGGCGATCTCGACCTTGGGCGGCGCGCCGACTGCCCAGGGCGTCGGCGTCGAGGCCTTGCGCCCGGCATGGGCCAGCTGGATGCCGAAGGGGGTGTCGCTGAAGCTGCGGGTGTCGGCGATGATCCTGGCGAAGGCGGCTTCCTGTTCGTCGTTCCACAGGCCGGTGCAGGCGGTGGTGATGCGCCCGTCGGGCTCGACGCCGGTGGCCTCGACCACCACCAGCGACGCGCCCGAGATCGCCATCGAACCGAGGTGCTGCCAGTGCCAGGGCTGGGGCGTCCCCTCGATGGCCGAGTACTGGCACATGGGGGCGACGGTGATGCGGTTCTTCAGGGTCAGCGGGCCGAGCGCGATCGGCGAGAACAGGTGCGACATCGGCGGGGTCCGGGACAGCGAGGGGGATACGGCAGGTAAGCCTCGCCGGCCGATCCGCAACCGTCTCTGCTGCAGAAAGGCGCCCGGGGCCGGCGAGCGGGAATTGCCGCTTGATCCGGGGGCGCCGGTCAAGGGGTGCGCCGGGCCCGTGCTCGCCGCGATCAGAAATCAGCAAAAACCGCTCAGAAAAAGCCACGCGGAAGGTCGTGAAGAGGATGTCGACACCGCTCACGAGGATGCGGACCGCCCTGGCGACACACTCCAACCCATTGAAAAATATTATGCTTGTCGCCGACGACGGATGAACCGACCCTTGCGGCGCCCTCGAGGAAGACCCGCCGTGACCCCGCCCGCTAGACCTGCGCCCGCATCAGCCCAGGCAGCAGCCCCGCGCCCAGCCAGCCGCCCACGATCGCGCTCATCCCGACACCCACGAACGGCACGGGAAAGGCCCCAAGGAACGGCGCCGCGGCCCAGGCCAACAGGCACGCGCCCACCGCCAGCCCCGCGGCCCGGATCGTCGGCGACCCTGTCCGGCTAAACAGCACTGGAGCGGCCGCGACGGCGACCAGCAGCAGCCCGGCCAGGCCCGCCAGCAACGGCGACATCCGCCACGCCAGCCCAAGGATTTCCTCGACTTCCGCCACCGGCTGCAACGGGTCGGGCCGCATCCAAGCCGCCGCCGCCAGCCCCGCCGCGCCCGCCAGCACCAGCGCCTGCAATCCTCGCCGCCGCATCTGCCCCAGCGCGACCAGCGCCATCACGATCGCCAGGGTCGTGGCCTGCGAGGCGTCGGGCTGCGCCACCAGCACGCCGAGACTGACGAACGCCGCGGCCCACGCCCACCAGCGCCCCGCCTGGACCGCCAGTCCGACCGCCGCCGCCGGCAGCAGCAGCATGGCCATGTTCACGTGCAGCGGCCCGGCGTCGATCCAGCGATGCACCCCCTGCTGGTCCGGGCTGAACAACGTGACGAGCAGCCCGATCGGCGCCACCCACAAGGCCACACTCGCGGCCCCGGGCCGCACTGTCGCCGCGAGCGACGCGGCGATCACCGCCCCGACCAGCCAGGCCGCCAGGTTGCGGCCCCACGACCCTGCCGCCACGCCATGGGCGGCGCAGATCCAGGCGCCCACGGTCACCGCCGCCAGCGACACCGCGCCGTAAGCCAGCATCATCCCGCGCGCGCCGCTCACCTCCCCCGTCACCCGTCATCCTCCGGCGTCTTGCGCTTGAAACCCTTGCGCGGCTTGAACTCGCGCTTCTCGCCCTTGGCCTTGGCGGTGATCTCCTTGAGCTTACGGCCCTGCATCATCGACAGCGGCGCGGACAGGTCGCCCTTGTCGGCGTCGCCGAACGCCCGCCCATAGGTCTTGATGCGGTCGGCGACGGAGCCGAGGAATTCATCCTCCCACTCCGACAGCTTCACCCCTGTCCTGGCCGCGATCCGTTCGGCCTTGCGCAGGGCATTGATGGCAGCCTTCTTGACCCGCTCGCGCGCGATGGCGGCCGGGTGTTTGCCGGGTTTGGGAGGTTTGTCCCTGGGTGGCTTGCGCTGCACCCCGGCAGGCTAGATCAGATTTCGCCGATGGCCGACAGGTAGAGGTCGAGGATCGCCTCTTCCTCCTGGCGCTTGGCCTTGTCCTGTTTGCGCAGCCGCACGACCTTGCGCAGGATCTTGGTGTCGAAGCCCTCGCCCTTGGCTTCGGCCATCACTTCCTTGATGTCGCCGGCGACCGCCGCCTTGTCTTCCTCGAGCCGCTCGATGCGCTCGATGATGGTCTTCAGGCGGCCCTGCGCCGTGGCGGTCAGGACGTCGGGCGAATTGGCGAAGGAGGCGTCGTCGGCCATGGCGGGCAGGCTCCGGTAAGCGCGGATGGAATTGCCCCGACGCTAACCATGGCGCCCGCGCGGGCTCAACCGGCGCCGCGGCGATGGCGGGGGAGCGCGTCAATCGGGCTGTGGATAAGGGCGCCTACGCGCAGCGCAGGGCGTGCACCTCGCCGCCCAAGTGCTCGACGGCGACGACCGTGTCCGGGCGCGCGGCGGCCAGGCGGATGGCGGCCTCTTCAGCATCGACCCGATAGGGAAACCTGCCCGAGGCCACGCCGTCGGCGACCACGCGCCACCAGCCGTCGGAATAGCGGACGATGAGATCGGGAGTGGAAAGCTCGGGGGACCGGGACGCCATGAACTCTGCTCGACTGTCGATGCGCGGCCCTACCGGACTGCGGCATCGGAAATGTGACAGGGGCCGTCGGGTTGCACGCCACGCAGCAAAAAGCCGCGGACGGGGCCCGCGGCTTGGTCAGACCGGAAGGTCCGAATGCTAGCCCTGACGGGCCTTGAAGCGCGGGTCGGTCTTGTTGATCACGTAAACGCGACCCTTGCGGCGCACGACCTTGCAGTCCCGGTGACGGGTCTTGAGGGACTTGAGCGAGCTGCGGACTTTCATCGTGTCAGGCCTTTAGAAAACAAACGCCGCCCATCGCCATTCCGGCGCGGAGCGGTGCGAGCGCGGGGGTATAGGCAGCGAACTTCCGGGAGTCAACGCCCACAAGGCTATTCGCGGCGCGGCAAACCGGGCTAGGGTCCGGTCTCGCGCCGGGGGGCGTGCGGGAGGACGCAGATGATCCGCAAGGCCTTGCTCGCCGCCGCAGTCCTCGCCGCCCTCGCGGCCTGCAAGCCCGCGCCCGACAAGGCCGCGCCCGGGACCGCGTCGGGGACCCCGCCGGGGAGCGCGCCCGGCTCGCCGCCGCCGGCCACGGCGACGGCCCAGGGCGGGGGCGACTGGTTTCTGACCATCGATCCTGCCGGAAACATGCTGGACTTCAAGGCCAGCGAGACCGCCGCCGCCGACCTCAATCTCACCTGCAAGCCGGGCGCGGGCGTCCTCAGCATGAATTGGGGCAACGCCCAGCCGGCCACCCTCAGTTCGGGCGCAGCCAGCCAGACCTACGCCGCCGCCGCCGCCAGCGCGGGTCTGAACGACCCGGTGTTCGCCGCCTTGCGCGACAGCGGCGAGATCGAGATCACCCAGGTCGGGACAAAGAAAATACTGCGCGGGACGCCCGACGGCCGCTTCGCGGTCCGCGCCTTCTTCCAGTTCTGCAACAAGCCCGTTCAATAGGCCGGAGTCCGTTTCGCCATGCGCCTGATCCTGATCGCGGCCGCCGCCGCCGCGCTTGCCGCCTGCGGCCCGTCCGCCGCCGACAAGGCCGCCCCCGCCGGTTCGGAACCGCAGCCCGAGGGCGTCCCCGCCCCCGCCGCGCCGCCCGTGGCCGCGCTGGATTGGCATTTCATGACCGAGGGCGGCTCGGCCGATCTGGACTTCGGCGACGGCGACTGGGCCGAGGGGACCAGCGCCTTCCACATGTCCTGCCTGCCCAATTCGAAGTCCGTCGAGGTGTCCCTGGCCAAGGACGGACAGGCGACCCTGACCTCCGGCGGCCAGTCGGTTTCCGTCGAGGCCGACAGCTCCACCCCCGCCGACGGCCCCGCGCTCGCCGCCTTCCGCGCCAGCGGCGCCCTGACTGTCGCCCAGGGAAGCGCGCCCCAGACCTTAAACGCCACGCCCGCGGGCAAGGCCGAGGTGGAGAAGTTCTTCGCCTACTGCACCAGGCCGCAGGGCTAGGCCGGGGTTTCGTCGATCCAGCCCATCACCGCCTGCAGCTCGGCGAAGCAAGGCGCGCAGACCCATTCGTATTCCTCTCCGAGAGGGTAGGCGTCGGTGACGGCGTAGCCTTCGTGCAGGGTGTCCGGGACCCCGCGCGAAGCTTCCATCAGTTTGGCCGTACAGGCCGCGCAATGATCATGGTCCCACTCTTCGCTGGGCGCCCGGTAGACCTTACGGACAAAGGAGGCTCCGCGGAGTCCGTCGCCCAGGTTGTCGATCCGCCAGTCATCCATTGGATCAGCCCTTCAGGTCGAACTCGGGCATGACGATATCGCCCTCGGCGTCCTTGCCGCCGCACGAGCCGTAGAGCGCGCGGGCGGCGGCGTTGCCGCGGTCGGTGAGCACCCAGGCCTGGCCCGCGCCCTTCAGCCGGCCCTCCGCCAGCAGGGCCGCCAGCACCCGCTTGCCGACCCCGCGCTTGTGATGCGAGGGCGCGACGGCCACTTCATTGACCCAAAGTTCGGTCGGCTTGTCCGGGTGCAGGTAGTGCACCCCCGAGGCGAACCCGACCACCACGCCGGCCTCGATGGCGACGGCCATGTGGTGACGCGGATCGGCCAGGAATTCGGCGGTCAGGGCCGGATCGACGGGGTTGTCGAACACGCCTTCGGCCACCCGACGCAGCACTGCGTCGTCGCCTCGGCGCAGCAACCTGATCTCGACGCCGGTCGTCGCGGCCATGCAAACCCCTCCAGATGCCCGGCCTTCTTAACTTAAATAGCGGGCTTGTGATTGAAGCTTCGCAGCTTGCGCGGTTAGGCTGCGATCCATGAAGTTCAAGCTGTTCCTCGTTGCGACGCTCGGCGCCTGCGCCCATCCGGCCTCTTCGGTCACGCCGATGAGCGACGCGCGCGCCGACTTGCCGCCGATCGGGGCCAGCGCGCGGCTAATCATGGCCGCCGACGTCGAGACGGTTTCGACCCCCTCCGCGCCCATCCCCTACACGGTGATCAATCCAGCCGGGGACGAGGCGGCGTTGCAGGCCTGGCGCGCGGGCTTCATCCAGCGCGCGGTCGCCGCGGGCGTCAGCCGCGAAACGGCCGAGCGCGAGACCGCCAACCTGCACGTCGAGACCGACGCCCTGCGGCTCGACCAGTCGCAGCCCGAATATTCCACCAGCGCCGGGCTCTACATCCAGCGCGACACCGGCGAGGCGACCGTGGCGCGGGCAAGGGCCAAGATGGCCGGCGCGCCGTGGCTTTCCGAGATCCCGGCCCGCTACGGCGTGCCCGCCGAGATCGTGGTCGGCATCTGGCGCCAGGAGTCGGACCTGGGGACCAACACCGGCAACTTCGATGTCGTGAACACCCTGGCGACGCTGGCGGCCCTCAGCCACCGCGCCTCGCCCGAGCGAACCGCCGCACGCCGCAATGACATGGAGGCCTATCTGGTCTCGGCCTTGAAGGCGATCGACCAGCACAAGCTGACCCGCGCCGAGCTGCGCGGCTCCTGGGCCGGGGCCGTGGGCCAGGTCCAGTTCATGCCCACCCACATTCTCAACTTGGCGGTGGACGGCGACCACGACGGCAAGATCGATGTGCGCGGCTCGTCCCGTGACGCCCTCTATTCGGCCGCGGCCCTGCTGCAGCGCGACGGCTGGCACGCCGGCGAAGGCTGGCACCAGGAGGTCTCGCTGCCCCCCAGCTTCGACTACGAGCTGGTCGACGGCCCCGCGCGACTGCCGGCGGAATGGGAGCGGCTGGGCGTGCGCCGCGTCGACGGCCAGGCCTGGTCAGCCGCAGACGCGCGGGCGCCTGCCGTGCTGATCCTGCCGGCGGGGGCGGCCGGCCCGGCCTATCTGGCGCTGCCCAATCACTTCGTGATCCGCAGGTACAACGGCTCGGTGACTTCGCCCCATTACGCCATGACCGTGGGCCTGGTGGCGGACCGGCTAATGGGCAAGCCCGGGCCGTCGAAGCCCTGGCCCGCCGAGACCCGCTTCCGGGTCGAGGATGTCGCCGCCGCCCAGCGCGCCCTCACGGCGCTCGGCTATGACACCAGGGGGTCCGACGGCAAGATCGGGCCGGACACGCGCAACGCGCTCAAGGCCTGGCAACGCGCCAATCACCTGATCCCCGACGGCTACCTGACCACCAGCCTGATCACCCAGATCACGGCTCAGCAGCGGGGCTAGCCGAAGGCCCTAGACCGGCGCGCCGGGATTGGGCGCGGAGGTCTCCACCGCCACGACGCCGGCGGCCTTCAGGGTGCGGTCGGCGTAGGCGAACCCGACCAACCCCAGCAGCGCCACCAGGTTCATAAGATAGGGCGCGAAGCCCTTCCATTCGTAGAGCGCCACCCCCAGCACCGGCGCCACCAGCCAGCAGGCCCCGTTGATCGCGGCGACAACACCGGCCACCGCGCCCTGTTCGTGCGCTTTCACCGCCAGCGACGCGCCCGCGGTAAAGCCCGGCCGGGTGAAGCCGAAGCCGAGGCTGACCAGGGCGTAGCCGATGACCACCGAATAGTAGTTGGGCGCGACCATCAGCAGCACGTTGCCGAGCCCGGCCAGCATGGCCCCATAGCGGATCAACTCCTTGGGCCCCAGATCCAGCATGCGGATCAGCCCCCACTGGGCGATCAGGGCCGCGCCCGCGCCGGCGAACATGGCGATGCCGATGAAGGCCTGGGCCTTGGCCGGGCTCTCGCCCAGGGCGTCGATGATGTGGAAGCCCAGCACCTGGGTGTTCAGCGCCTGGGCCGAGCCCATGATCAGCCCATAGATCAGGAAGGGCATGACGCGGGGATCGCGCCAGATCGCCTTCGTCGGCGCCGCCGCCTCGGTGGGGCGCTTGCCCTGGGCGGTGGGCTTGAAGTCGCCGTGCGGCAGGAAGCGCCAGATCAGCACCATCACCGTCCCTCCGACCGCGGCGAAGGCGAACATCGGTCCCGCCAGGCCCACCCCTGGCAGCACGAAGAAGGGCGCCAGCGCCGGGCCGACGATCGTGCCCAGCCCGAAGGCCGAGGCCAGCAGCGCCATCGATCCCGTGCGCTGGTGGCGGCTGGTCCGGTCGGCGACGTACGCCTGGGCCGCCGGATTGGCGGCCGCGCCGATCAGCCCGTAGACCGACCGCGCGGTGGCCATGCCCGCCAGGATCGCCATGGGCACGGCCAGCTTGGCCAGCCCGGCCAGCACCACGATCCCGAAGAGCAGCATCGAGACGGTGAAACCGGCCAGACCCAGGATGATCATCGGCTTGCGGCCGCGCCGGTCGGACTGCTCGGCCCAGAAAGGCGAGGTCAGGGTCCAGAACAGGGCCGACAGCGAAAACACCGAGGCGATGAGGGTGTCGGAAACGCCGATCTCGCGCCCGATCGCGGGCATCACGGTGACCAGGGCGTTGCCGCCCGCGGCCGTCGTCATCAGGGCGGCGAACACCAGCCCCAGGGCCAGCGGCGACAGCCCGCCCTTGGCCGCGGGCTTGGCTTCCGCCTTGCCGCGACCTTTCTTGCCTTGAGGCGCACGCCCCGGGGCGTCATGGTGCGAGGTCTCAGGCTGGGGGATTACGGGCATGCGCGGATTGAAGGCTTTCGTATCGGCTGCGAGCGTCGCAGCCCTGCTTTCCACGATGGCCGCGCCAACGGCATACGCCCTCGACGCCGGTCAGGTCGAGGCCATCCGCGCCGCGGCGGCCAAGGAACAGCCCAAGGTCGTCGCCTGGCGGCGCGATATCCACGAACACCCCGAACTGGCCAATTCCGAGGTCCGCACCGCCAAGCTGGTGGCCGACCACCTGCGGCGCCTGGGCCTCGAGGTCCGCACGGGCGTGGCCACCACCGGCGTGGTGGGAATTCTGCGCGGCGGCAAGCCCGGCGGCGTGGTCGCCCTGCGCGCCGACATGGACGCCCTGCCCGTGGTCGAGGCCACCGGCCTGCCTTTCGCGTCCAAGGTCACCACCACCTACAACGGCCAGCCGGTGGGCGTGGCCCACGCCTGCGGCCACGACGGCCACGTCGCCATGTTGATGGGCGCCGCCGAAGTCCTGGCCGGGATGAAGGACCAGATTCCGGGCGCCATCGTCTTCATCTTCCAGCCGGCCGAAGAAGGCGCGCCGGCCGGAACCGAGGGCGGCGCAAAGGTCATGGTCGCCCAGGGCGCGCTGGATAACCCGCACCCCACCGCCATCTTCGGCATCCATTCGTTGAAGCAGCCCGCCAATACCCTGTGGTACCGCGCCGGCCCCCTGATGGCCGCCGCCGACCAGATCCACATCAAGCTGAAGGGGAAGCAGACCCACGGCGCCTGGCCCTGGCAGGGGATCGACATCGTCTCGGTCGGCGCCCAGATCGTCACCGCGCTGGACGCCATCGCCTCGCGTCAGATGGACGTGCGCATCCCGCTGGTGCTGACCATCGCCACCTTCAACGCCGGCGTCCGCTACAACATCATTCCCGACAGCGCCGAGCTGTCGGGCACCCTACGCACCTTCGACGCGGCCCAGCGCGCCGACGTGAAGGCCCGCATCATCAAGACCGCCAACGCCATCGCCTCCAGCTGGGGCGCGACCGCCGATGTCTCCTACGTCGAGAGCGGTCCGGTCACCGCCAACGACCCGGCCCTGTCGGCCGAGATCCTGGGCGACGTGCAGGCCGCCGCGGGCTCCAACGACATGGTCGACAACGCCATCCTGCCCACCACCGTCTCGGAGGACTTCTCCTACTACCAGCAGAAGATCCCCGGCGTGTTCATCTTCCTGGGCGTCACACCTCCGGGCGTCAGCCAGGCCGACGCCCCGCCCAACCACTCGCCCATGTTCGACACCTATGAGCCGGCCATGGAAGTGGGCGTGCGCACCCACGTGATGCTGGCGCTGGGCTATCTGGAGCGGCATCGGGGCTGAGACCGGTCGGGACGCCGCACCCCCGCTTACGGCAACGCCCCCTTAAGCATTCCCGTCCCATGCTCCGCGCGAATTAACCAATCCGCGGGCGGCGTCTCTCCATGTTCCAGATCATCGGCATCGTGCTGCTGTTCGGCCTTGTGTTCGGCAGCTTCCTGATCTCGGGCGGCAACATGGCCGTGATCCTCGAGGCCCTGCCCCACGAGATGATGTGCATCGCCGGCGCGGGCATCGCCGCCTTCCTGATCTCCAACAAGGTCTCGACCCTGAAGTCGACCATGGGCGGGTTCGGCAAGATCTTCGGCGGGCCCAAATTCAAGGCCCAGGACTACCGCGACCTGCTGACGCTGCTCTTCCTGCTCACCAAGACGATGAAGTCCAAGGGCGTCATCGCGCTGGAAAGCCACATCGAGAAGCCGCACGACTCCTCGATCTTCAACCGCTTCCCCAAGATCGTGAAGGACCACTTCGCGCTCGACTTCATCTGCGACACGCTGCGGATGATGACCATGAACCTCGAAGACCCGCACCAGATCGAGGACGCCATGGAAAAGCAGCTGGAGAAGCACCACCACGAAAACCAGGCGCCGGCGCATGCGCTGCAGAGCCTGGCCGACGCCCTGCCGGCGCTCGGCATCGTCGCCGCCGTGCTGGGGGTCATCAAGACCATGGGCGCCATCACCGAGCCCCCGGAAATCCTGGGCGGCATGATCGGCGGCGCCCTGGTCGGCACCTTCCTGGGCGTGTTCCTGGCCTATGGCCTAGTCGGCCCCATGTCGACGCGGCTGAAGGAAGTCGTCGACGAGGACGCCCAGTTCTACAAGATCATCCAGCAGGTCCTCGTCGCCCACCTGCACGGCAACGCCGCCCAGATCTCGGTCGAGATCGGCCGCGGCTCGGTCCCCAGCGGCGCCCAGCCGTCCTTCCTGGAACTGGAAGAGGCCCTGTCGGCCACGCCCATGGAAGCGGCCGCCTAGGCAAACCGATCACGAGCCTTCTTGCGAAAGGACGCCGCCACCCGTTGGCGGCGTTCTTATTTTGGCCGCAATATCTCGATCACGCCTTGATCACGGACGCGTGATCTCGCCACAATCGGCGCGCCTCCTCGGGGTCGGAGCGGCGGTCGTCCCGCGCGCTTCGCAAACCTCGGAAGGACTTCCTCCATGATCCGCAAGATCCTCGTCGCCTCCGCCGCCGTCGCCGCCCTGGTCGCGGCCGCCGCCTGCACCCCCAAGACCGAAGCCACGCCGCCGGCCCAACCGCCGGTCGCGGACCCCGCCAACCCGCCGGTCGACCAGCCCGCCGGCGGCGACCAGACGGGCGCCCAGGGCGGCGATCAGACCGGTGCGCAAACGGGCGCTGAAACGGGCGACCAGACGGGCGCCCAGACGGGCGCCCCAGCCGGGACCGATTCGGCCGGCGCGGCCGCCACGGCCCCCGACAAGAAGTAATCGCCAACCTCGACTGCGGTCTCGATGGCGGGCCGTTCCCCGGGACGGCCCGCTTTCGCATGGCCGCCGAGGCGTCGCCGGCGCCACGCTGATCACTGGTTCATCACGGACGCGTGAGAATATGCTTGCGGTAAAGCTTAAACCCGCGTTCTGTGTCGGCGGAGCTGTGAGACTTGCTCGAGCAGCTTCGTACATATCTCGAAGGGACCCTGAGACATGATCCGCAAGATTCTCGTTGCCTCCATCGCCATCGCCGCTCTGTCGGTGGCCGCTTGCCAAAAGAAGGAAGACGCTGCTCCGGCCGCCGACGCCGCTGCCGCCGACGCCGCTGCCGCTCCGGCCGCTGACGCCGCCGCTGCTCCGGCCGCCGACGCCGCCGCCGCTCCGGCCGCTGACGCCGCCGCTGCTCCGGCCGCTGACGCCTCGGCTGCCGCCGAAGCGCCCGCCAAGAACTAAGGCTTTCGGCCTTCGGGCCGTAGCGATCGGGCCGTCCTTCGGGACGGCCCGATTTTCGCCTTCGTGGGTTTCAAGGCCTGGCCGCCCGGTGATCACCGCCGCCTTTCCTTGCCACACAAGCCCCGCGCAAGCGCGAGAGGCGAACCCGGCCAGCTCGGCGGGTCTCAAATTGTGATCACGAACGCGTGAAATCTCCCTTGCCGCGCGGTTCAAAAACGCGTTATCACCACCGCGAAGCCGCGAGATTCTATCGCGGGGCTTCGACAAACATTTTCTCGAAGGGACCCTGAGAAATGATCCGCAAGATCCTCGTCGCCTCCATCGCCATCGCCGCCCTGTCGGTCGCCGCCTGCCAGAAGAAGGAAGACGCTGCCGCCACGGGTGAAGCCGCTGCCGCTGACGCCGCCGCCGCCGCCGACACCGCCGCCGACGCTTCGGCCACCGCGACGGAAGCCGCTGGTGACGCCGCCGCCGCCGCTGGCGACGCTTCGACCGCCGCCGCCGACGCCGCTGCCGCTCCGGCCGCCGACGCCGCCGCTGCCGCCGAAGCGCCCGCCGCCCCGGCCGAAAAGAAGTAATCTCGACGCCCCACACGGGGTAAGAGATGGAAGGGCCGCCCTCACGGGCGGCCCTTTTTCTTTGTCCGCGGTGTTAGAGCACCCCATGGCCGCCGAAACCGATCCCCAGCTCTCCTGGACCGAGGACGACGCTCCCCGCTCGGGACGGTTCGGCGACGTCTATTTTTCGGCCGAGGACGGCCTGGCCGAGAGCCGGGCGGTTTTCCTGGAAGGCTGCGGCCTTCCCGACACCTGGCAAGGCCGCTCCGACTTCACCGTCGCGGAGCTGGGCTTCGGCACGGGGCTCAACATCGTCGCCCTGCTGGAACTGTGGCGACGAACACGGGCGGCGGACGCCCGCCTGCACCTCTTCTCGGTGGAAGCCTTCCCCATGTCTGCCGCCGAGGCCGCTCGCGCCCTGGCCCGCTGGCCCGAACTGGCCCAGACCGCCGCGCCCCTGCTGGCGCGCTGGCCCGCGTCCACGCCCGGCTTTCACCGCATCGACCTGCCGGAATCCGCCGCCACCCTGGACCTGGCGGTGATGGACGCCCACGCGGCCCTGTCCCAGTGGCAGGGCCGGGCCGACGCCTGGTTCCTCGACGGCTTCGCGCCGGCCGCCAATCCGGGGATGTGGAGTGACGAGGTGCTGCGCCTGGTCGGCGCCCGTTCAGCGCCCGGCGCGCGGGCGGGGACGTTCACCGTCGCCGGCGGCGTGCGTCGCGGCTTGGCGGCGGCGGGATTCGAGGTCGCCAAGCGCCCGGGCTTCGGCCGCAAGCGCGAGCGGCTGGAGGCCATCCTGCCCGGCGAACGGCCGTCAATCGCGCACCCGACCGTGGCGGTCGTCGGCGCCGGCATCGCCGGGGCGGCGACCGTTCGCGCCCTGGTCACCCAAGGCCTGGCCCCGTTGCTGATCGAAGCCGAAGCGCCCGGCGCGGGAGCATCGGGCAATCCCGCCGCCCTGGTCACACCACGCTTCGACGCGGGCGGCGAGTCCGGCGCGGCCCTGTTCGCCCAGGCCTTCGAGCGCGCCGTCGGCCTCTATGACGCCCTGCCCGGCGCCGTCATCGCCGAAGGCGCCCTGCAGCTGGAAGGCAGCGAGCGTGATCCCGGCCGCTTCGATCGCATCGCCGCCCAGCCGTTCTGGGCCCCCGGCGCCCTGATCCGCCGAGATAGCGCCGAGGCGTCACGACAGCTTGGCGAGATCACCGCCCGCGGCGGCCTGCACATCCGCGACGGCCGGGTGATCGAGCCCGCCGCGGTGCTCGCGGCCTGGGCACAGGCGGCCGAGACGCGCCTCGCGAACGTGGTTGCGCTCGAACCCGTCGCGAACGGCTGGCGCCTGCTTGACGCCGACGGCGGCGTCATCGCCGAGGTCGAAACCGTCGTGCTGTCCGCCGGATGGGCCCTTGCCGCCTTCGCACCCCGCCTGCGCCTGACGCCGGCCCGGGGCCAGGCCAGCATCGCTCGCGGACCGTCAGCCACGGCCGCCGCCTGGGGCGGTTATGTCATTCCGACGCGGGACGGGGTGCTGTTCGGGGCCACGTTCGATCGCGGCGACACGGGCGTTGACGGCCGCGCCGACGATGACCGGCGCAATCTGGAGACCCTGTCGCAGGCCCGCCCAGCCCTCGCCGCAGCCCTGGCCAACGGCGCCCTTACGCATCGGGCCCGTATCCGCGCCACGACCCCCGACCACCTGCCGCTGTGCGGCGAGCTCGCGCCGGGCCTGTGGATGTTGGGCGGGCTGGGCTCGCGGGGCTTCACCACCGCGCCCTTGCTGGGAGAGCACCTTGCCGCCCGCGTCGGCGGAACGCCCTCGCCCCTGCCCGCCGCCCTGGCGGCCCTGGTGGAACCGACGCGGCCCTCGGCCACTATCCCTGACGCGGTCCACACCCTATCTTGAAGGTGCAGGGCCCGCTGAAAATGAGGACTATCCCATGAGCGGCCTATCCACGCGTCTCGCTCTCGTTGCCGCCGCTGTCGGCGCCACCGCCGTGCTGTCGGTCCAGCCCCCCAGCGCCGCGGCCGCCTCGCCGGCGCGGGAGTGCTTCAACGCCGACTCGGTCTCCGGCTTCTCCGCCCCGGACGACAAGACCATCTTCGTCACCGTCGGGGCCAGCCGGGTCTATGAACTGGAGCTGCTGGGCAACTGCCCGAACGTCGACTGGACCCAGCGCATCGGCCTGGACTCCCGCGGAGGCAGCTTCATCTGCACCGGCATGGACGTCGACCTGATCGTGCCCCAGGAGGGCATGGGCCATCCGCTGCGCTGTGCTGTGCGGACGATCCGCCGCCTGACCCCGGACGAAGCCAAGGCGCGGGCGCACTCGCGCCACTAGCCGCGCTGGCGGCTGAGGGGAGCTACTTCCCCTTCAGCCGGCTCGCGTGCATCGCATAGACGAAGTAGACCACCAGGCCGATGGCGTTCCAGACGAAAAACGCGATCTGCGCTGTCCGGCTGAGGCTGGTGAACAGGTAGATGCAGCCGCCGATGGCCAGCGGGCCGATGATCCAGGCCAGCGGCGCCTTGAACACCCGCGGCCGGTTGGGCTCGCGCACCCGCAGCACCAGCATGGCCACCGACACGGCGATGAAGGCGGCGAGCGTGCCGGCGTTGGCGACCGACGCGATTTCGCCCAGCGGGAAGACCCCGGCGATGAGCGACACCACGATGGCGGTGAAGATGGTCATGGTCACCGGCGTGCCAGTCTTCAGGTTCACCTTGCTCATGGCGCGCGGCAACAGGCCGTCGCGGGCCATGACGAAGAAGATGCGGCTCTGGCCGTACATGAAGGCCAGGATCACCGTGGGCAGGGCCACGACGGCGGCGGCGGCGATGGCGCGCGCCGCCCAGGGCTGGTCGATCGAACGCAGGATCAGCGCCAGCGGCTCGGTGCTCTTGGAGAAGTCCGCGTAGGACATGGCCCCCAGGGCCGCGGCCCCGATGACCATGTAGAGCACGGTGCAGACCGCCATGGAGCCGACGATGCCGATGGTCAGGTCACGACCGGGGTTCTTGGCTTCCTCGGCCGCGGTCGAGACCGCATCGAACCCGTAGAAGGCGAAGAAGATGATGCCGGCCGCGGCCATCACTCCGACCTTGGCGGTGTTGGCCGGATCGCCGGTCTCGTGCGCCACGAATCCGAAGGGCATGAAGGGCTGGAAGCGGGCGGCGTCGAAGTGCGGCAGGGCCAGGGCCACGAAGCCGATCAGCGCCGCGATCTTGAACACCACCAGCCAGCTGTTGATGGTCGCGCTCTCGCGGGTGCCCAAGGCCAGCAGCCCCGCCACCACCAGGGTGATGAAGATGGCCGGCAGGCTGACCAGCCCCTTGTCCGGGTCGAAGACGAAGCTCTCGGTGAAGCTATGCTCGGCCATCCAGCCCGTGGACAGGAAGTGGGGCAGGTGAACGCCCAGGGAGTCCAGGAATCCGTTGGCGTAGCCGGCCCAGCCGACCGCCACTGCGGAACAGACCACCGTGTATTCCAGGATCAGGCTCCAGCCCACGATCCAGGCCAGGAACTCGCCCAGCACGGCATAGGAATAGGTGTAGGCGCTGCCCGAGGCGGGAATGGTGGTGGCCATCTCGGCGTAGGCCAGGGCGGCGCAGACGCAGACCACGCCGGCGATGGCGAAGGACAGGATCACGGCGGGACCGGCCAGGCCCGCGCCGGTGCCGATCAGGGTGTAGATGCCGGTGCCGACGATGGCCCCGACGCCCAGCGCCACGAGGTGCGGCCAACTCAGCGTCCGCTTGAGGGTGTGGTGCTCCTCCAGGGGCTCTTCGTTGTCGATCGGCTTGCGGCGGTTCCAGAACGCCATGCGGTAATCCCCCCGGACTTTCGTGTTGTCGGAGCGGACCTTAAGCAGGTTCTGCGGCGCGCGATACCGGTCAGATCAGCGTCGCTCGACGATGAGAGGCACCCCGTTGGACGAGCGCAACGTCAGCCGCGCGATCGGGTCCGGCGTGTGGCCCGGCATGGGTGAAATCCTGAACCGGCGCGTCAGTTCGGCCAGCAACAGGGTGGCCTCCTGAAGCGCGAACGCGGCTCCGGGACAGACGCGCGGTCCCATCGAGAAGGGCATATAGGCGGTCCGCGTGCTTTCGCGGCCTGCGTCGGTCGAGAAACGGTCGGGATCGAACTCGTCCGGCCGGTCCCAGATCACCTGGTGCCGGTGCATCAGCCAGGCGGCCACGAACACCACCGAGCCCGCCTTCACGTCGCGGGTTTTCAGCCGCTCGTCCTGCGTGGCGTCCCGGCTGACGAACGGCACCGGCGGGTAAAGCCGCAGCCCCTCGCGGAAGGTGTCGCGAGTCAGTTCCAGCTTCTTCATGTCCGAGAATTCAGCGGCGCGGTCGCCCAGCACCCGGTCCGCCTCCGCCCGCATGCGGCCTTGGATCTCGGGGCTGTGGGCCATGAGGTAGAGCGTCCAGCCCAGGCCCGCGGCGCTGGTCTCGTGCCCCGCCAGGAACAGCATCGACACCTGGTCCAGCAACTCGTCCGGGTCAAAGCAGGTGCCCGACACGGGGTCCGGCGTGGTCATCAGGGAATAGAGGATGTCGTGCGGCGGCTCCTCGCCGCGCGCGATCAGGGCCAGGCGCCGGTCGATCGGCCCCTTGAGAACGTCGCGGATTTCCTTGGCCGCCTTCTTCGATCGCCAGGTTCCCGGCAGCAGGCCGGTGGGAAACTTCGTCAGCTTCAGCATGCCGTGGGCGAGCGCGTGGTGCTGGAAGATCTCGAAGGCGGCGAATATCCGCCGCGCCCCCTCGGCCGTCATCGGCTCGGAGAAGATGGTGCGGAAGATGACGTCGGCGGTGAAGTGCGTCATCTCGATGTCGACGTCGATCGGCGCCGTGGCGGCGTCGGGCCGGGCGGCGTGGGCGTCAAAGCGTTCGATGGCGGCGGCGACCGCGTCGCCCATGCGCGCGAACACCTCCTTCACCCGCGCGCCTTCCAGCGCCGGGTCGATGATGCGCCGCTGCCGCTTCCAGACCTCGCCGTTGCTGACGAAGATCGAGTAGCCGATCAGCGCGTTCAGCATGTCGTCCATGAGCACCGACTTGGGGAAGTCCTCCGAGCGCCTGACCAGCACCTCGCGGATCAGGTCGGGGTCGCGCACGGTGAACAGCTCGCGCATCCTGCCCAGCGGCAGCGTCGGCACCCGGTGGCGGCCCACGCCGAGGTCGGTGTAGCTGCCGCCCAGGAACAGCGAGAGCGCCGAGCGCATGGCGTTGCGCAGGCGCACGAAGGCGTTGGGCCGGTGTGGCAGCGGCTGCGGCTTGGGCGGGACGAACGGGCACTCGCTCATGCCGCCGCCTTTCCGCCGGTCTTGACCCAAGGATGATCCATCAGCCGGACCGGCCCGGACACCATGTCGAAATAGTCGAATCCGCCGGCGATGTCGGGCGCGCGCAGGTACTGGAAGTGGAACGTGATCGGATCGCCGCGGATCACCTTGAAGCGTTCCGGCGTCAGGAAGACGTGGAAGCGCGGCGAACGCTGGATCACCCGGCCCTTCGGCGCGCCCTCGATGTCGCGCAGCGGGTCGAGGTGGCAGGCCGAGGCCGGGTCGGAAGGCGAGGTGACGTCCAGCCACGGGATCTGCGTCGCCCGGGCCACATCGGCCAGTTCGCGCCGGAAGGCCTCCACCTCGGGCAACACCGTGAAAATAGCGATGGGCTGGCCCAGGGTCAGCAACGACAGCCGCCCGTCCGCGCCCAGCGACGGGTCGGCGGCCAGGGCCCGCGACAGGGCCGAGACCGCGTGCAGCGCGCCCAGGCTGTGGCCTACGACCAGCACCTCGTCATTGGCCGGGTCGGCGCAGGCGGCGGCTATGGCGGCGGCGAAGGCCTGGTCGCGTTGCGCCAGATCCTGCGACGGCTCTTCGGCGCGGCGGCGCATGTAGGTGAAGCAGCGGCTGAGCCAGCAGACGTTGAGCTTCTCTTCCACCCAACGCCAGACCCGCGGCGCCAACAGCAGCGAGAGCAGCGCGGGAATCGCGCCGACCCAGAAAGGCAGCCCGGCGGCGTGGGCGAGCGCCCCGGCCGCGAAGCCGAGGATCGAGACCACCAGCAGGGCCGAGAACATGTAGAGGCCGGTCACCACCGGCGTGGACAACATGGCCATCCACAGCGCGCGCGCGTTTCGGCGCGCCACGCCGAAGAAACCCAGTCCGCCCCACTTGCCGACCCAGGCGGCGAGTTCTCCCAGCAGGGTTATCTCGTTCTTGGACCAACGCGCGCGCACCCGGTCATCCCAGCGCATGAAGTCGTAGGCAGCCCCCACTCCGTTCGCGTCGACGTTCCAGATGGAGGCGCCCTCGCCGCCCCGGCGTCGCGGCCCCACCTCAAGCGACCGGCCGCTCAGGGCCGCGGCGCGCGCGGCCTCTTCGATGAACATGGCGTGGTAGGGCCCGGGGCCGCGTGGGTCGAAGCCGTGGATGTAGAGCACCTGGCGGCGCTTCACGACGCGTCCCGAGGGTCCGGGCGCGGCGGCCGCCTTTCGCGTCGCGGTCTTTCTCGCCAAACGGGCCCCCTTGCGCTGAACGGGCTAAATGCGGCGCCCGCCCCGGCCCTGTCAAAGCAGCACTTCACCCGCGCGGCCGGCATGTGCAAAACAGGGACGGGGATCGGGAGACTCGGGTGACGCAGCTGACGGTCGAGCAAATTCACAAGCGCGCCCTGGCCGGTGACGGCGACGCGCAGTTCACCCTGGCGCGCCTGTTCGACCGGGAGGGCAAGCACGACGTCGCGGTCGGCTGGCTGCAGAAGGCCGCCGACGCCGGGCACGTGATGTCCGCCAACTATCTCGGAGTCCGCTTCCTGACCGGCCAGGCGGCGCCCTTCGCCCCCATCACCGGCGCCAAGCTGACCTACCAGGCGGCCGAAGGCGGCAACGCCGAGGCCTGCGCCCGCGCCGCGGTATTGAACGCCATGGGCGTCGGCCGCGAGTCCAGCTGGCGCCAGGCCCTGGAATGGCTGCGCAAGGCGGTGAAGGGCCGCCATCCCGGCGCCGCCGACCAGCTCGAGGTGTTGAAGGCCGAGGCCGAGTTCCACGGCCAACGGGGATCGCTGGATCTCGACAGCTTGATCACCCCCATGGCCCACACCGTCACGGTGGAGTCGCCACGCATCTGGGTGGTGGAGAAGTTCTGCTCCCCCGCGGTCTGCAGCTGGATCGCGTCCAAGGCCAAGGGCCGGCTCGAGCCGGCGCGCACCTATGACGCGGAGAAGGGCGGGCGCGGCGTCAACGACATGCGCACCAACACCGGGGCGGGCTTCGGCCTGTGGAACTCAGACCTGGTACTGGCCCTGACGCGCTTTCGGATCGCCGAGGCCTCGCAGATCAGTTTCGTGATGTTCGAGCCGGTCAACGTCCTGCACTACGACCCGGGCCAGAAGTTCGACAAGCACTACGATTACATCGACCCGACCGTGTCACACTTCGCCACCGACCTGGAGCAGCGCGGCCAGCGAACCGCCACGGCGCTCGTCTATCTGAACGACGCCTACGAGGGGGGCGAGACCGACTTCCCGGAGATCGGCTACAGCTTCAAGGGCGACCTCGGCGACCTGCTGGTCTTCTTCAACGTCACCGAGGACGGCCAGCCCGATCCGCGCACCCTGCACGCCGGCACGCCGCCGACCAGCGGCGAGAAGTGGGTGCTGTCGCAGTGGATCCGCGACAAGCCCCAGCCGGTTGTCTGAACTGGATCAGCGGTAGATCGAGCGCACGTCGCGGCGCATGGCCGTGCGGCTGTCGGGCCGCGAATAGAACATGTGGCCGCCCGGATAGACCGCCAGCCGGATCTGCTCCTGCCCGCCCATGGGCGGGATCTGGTCGATGATCAGCTGGCTGGCGAAGTAAGGCGTCTGGATGTCGGTGAAGCCGTGGACGATCAGCACCTTCATGCTGGGGTCGAGCGCCAGGGCCTGGCGCAAGGCGGTCGAGGATTCGGCCGTGTTGTCGCGTTCCCAGGCGTCGCCCACCGCGTCCGACAGGGCGGCGTAGGCGCCGTCCGCCTTCCAGCCGATCACGCGGGTGACGTAGTCCACCTCAGCCGAGGTGGTCGGCGCGATGATGGCGTCCAGGATCGGATCGCCGGCGCGCGTGGTCGGCGACCAGGGGAAGGGATCATAGGCCGAGACATTGACGTCGTAGCGGCTGGAGATACGGCCCTGGCTGCGCTGGAACTCGCGCGCGAAGGTGTTCAGCTCCACCCGCCCGCCCAGCCGACGCACCGTGTCGATGTCGAGGCCGGTGAGCTGGGCCACCTGCGTGACGACGCGCTCGAGCGCCGCGGGATCGCGGGCGCCGCGCATCAGGTCGACCATGAAGTCGCTGCGCGCATATTCCTCGACGTCGGCCATGTCGGCGCGGGTCAGCAGCTTGCCGTCGCGCTCGCGACGCGCCGCCGCCATGGACGGCAGGGTCGTCACCCACGGCAAGGGCGAGATGTCCCGCCCGCCGGGCACGGTGTAGTCGAGCCGCGGCGACACCAGGGTCATGCCCCAGATGCCGACGCCGAGGTCGGTCTGCAGCGCATAGGCCAGGCGCGGCAGGCGAAAGCCGCCATAGCTTTCGCCGACCAGATACTTGGGCGAACCCATGCGGCCGTTCTTGAGCAGCCAGTCGTAGACGATGCGCGACAGGTACCTGATGTCCTGTTCGGTGCCGAAGAAGGCCTTCTTGGATTTGTCCGCGTCGATATAGGAGCGCGAGAAGCCGGTGCCGATCGGATCGATGAACACCAGGTCTGTGAACTCCAGCCAACTGTCGGGATTGTCGACCACCTGGGCCGAGGAGGACGGCAGGTCCCCCTGGGCGCCGAAGCGCACGGACTTGGGCCCGACCAGGCCGAGGTTCAGATAGACCGAGGCCGCGCCCGGCCCGCCGTTGAAGGCGAAGGTGACGGGCCGGTTCACGTGATCGCCGTCGGCGATGAATGCGGTGTAGGCGACCTCGCCGATCAGCTCGCCGTCCTTGTCGCGGACGGGCAAGGCGCCGGCGTAGGCGATGTAGTTGAGCTGTCGGCCGGCGATCTTCAGCGTCTGTCGCACGCTGGCCTCGGGGGGCAGGCGCTCGGGCTTGGCCGAAGCGGCGGCGGCCGGGGCCGGGGCATCGGCGGCGTGGCCCGGCAGGGGGCAGGCTAGCATCAGGACGGTGGCGGCCAAGCCCAGCAGTACACGGAACTTCATCGAATCCGCCCCTAACCAAATCAGGGCGCGACCATAAGCCTCGCTCGCCGGTTCGGCCAAGTGCGTCATCCTATGGACGCACGACCTATGATTGATCCATAACCTTAACCATGACCGAGCCCGACTACGCCCTCAGGAGCGCTGTCGCGCGGCTGTCCCCGCGTGAGCGGGAGTGTCTGCGCCTCGTCGCCCAGCATCTCCGATCCAAGGAGATCGGCCGGCGGCTCGGCATTTCCAGCCACACGGTCGACTGGCACGTCAGCGAGGGCCGCCGCCGCCTGGAGGCCGCCGACCGCCGCGCCGCGGCGCTGATGGTGATGGCCGCGGAGGCCCCCGACACGGCGGAGGCGCCCCCCCTCAATGATCAGGGGGGGCGCCCGTCGCGGGCGCCAAAAGGCGCGACGGCGCCGCAAGCCTTCCTCGTCGAGGAGGGACACCATGTTGAAGATCGTCGAGACATACGACCCCGAACGGAAACCCATTCCGGAGGCGGATGCGCCGATGCCCAGCTTCACCTGGGCGGAACTGGAGGAGGCGATGGCCTCCATAGCGGCCAGCCCACGCCAGCGGGACATGACGCATTCGCTCGTGTCGGCCACCCGCAAGCAGGCCCCGTTTCTGCCGCGGACCCAGGTCCTGCGGGAAATCCTCTCGCTGGCCTGGGTGATAGCGGACGAATCCTTTGGGGAGACGCCAGAGATCTGACGCCGGCGCGGCGGTTCACGATGATCCTGGTCTGGGCCGTGCTCATCGGATTGCTGTCGCTGGGGGCCATCGTCGCTTCACACGGTTTCACCGCCATGGTGCAGAGCCTTGTGCAGAACGATCACTCTCCGCCCCGCCGCTAACGACCTCGGCCCACGGACTCAAACAGAAACTGAATGAGGTGGCGTGCGGAAGCGCGCCGCAGGGGGAATTCATGAAACGTCGCATCATGGCCAACAAAGTGGCCGAACAGCTCTTCCAGACCGAGGTCGCCATCGACGGCGCCCTCGGCAAGATCGCGGGCCTGGCTGGCCTGCTCCCGCTCGCCCGTATGGAATCGAACATATCTGCCGTGGTCGGGCAGAACGCCTTCGAGAGCATCGCCCGATCTCTGACGGCGCTGACCGAGGCCCGCCGCGAAATCGTCGACACGCACCACCGGCTGGTCGAGATGCAGAATGCTGTAGGATTACGCCATGTGTCCTTCGGCGAGCAGGACAAGCCCATCGAAGGCGTCGAGCCGGCGAGTTCGGTCCTGACCATGGTTCCCGCACGCCGCGCAAGCTGACTCCGGGCCCGCCCACGCGCACTATGCGATTGGGTTGGCGGGAGATTCGAACGTGAAGGTAGTGTTCGCCTCGGTCGGGACGTTCGTCACGATCATGGCCCTGGCTTGCGCCTACGCCTTGTGGCGCGGTCGTCTCCCTGAGCGGGCGGCGGCCGTCGCCTTCCTGCTGGCGTGGCTGGCCAGTTACGTTCTCAATACCCACGACTTCACCCGGCCGCAGTTCGGCATGTTCTGGGTCGACCTGATCCTGATGGTTATCCTCGTCAGCCTGGCCCTGCTCTCGGGGCGGCGATGGCTTATGATCGCCTGCGCCTGCCATCTGCTCACTCTCGGCGACCACGTCGCCATGATGATGGACATCCATATCCTCTCGCGCGCCTACATCCGGGTGATGGCCATCTGGGGCTACGCCAACCTGCTGGCCCTGGTGCTGGGAACCTGGTTCGAGGCCGAGCCCGAGCGCCGGGGTGTGATGATGACCGCGGCGCCGCCCTGACCCCGGGTTGGTCAGGGCCAGCCTACCCACATCAGGAAACCCACGGCCAGCAACGCCAGAACAGGCGCCAGGAGCGGGAGGACTGCCGCATCCCCCGTCCCCGCGCGAGATCTTCGGCGTTGGGGCCAGGGTGGCGCGTGGCGTGACGGGACGTCCCATGGGCCTGTTTATCGCGCGATACCCGTAAAAGTCGTATTAATCGAAGCGCGACTAAAGCGCTGCGCGCGCATCGGTGACCATGGTGTCGAGCAGGGCGACCAGCGCCCGCTTGACCGAATCCCGCTCCGCCTCCCCCAGCCGCGCGATGCGGATCATAACGTCCTCGAATCCGGCGTCCAGCGCCAGGTTCAGCACCTCGCGGTCGCTCATATCGCCCGCGTTGAGGATTTCGATGGGGTAGCAATCCAGCGCCGCGCAGAGGTGCGCCAGCGAGGCGGCGCTGAGCCGGTTGCTCCCGTTCTCGTATTTCTGCACCTGTCGGAAGGTGACCCCGAGAATCTCGCCGAGCTGCGTCTGGGTCAGGCCGCGCAGCTTTCGCATCACGCGCAGCCGCATCCCGATCATCTCATTCAGGCGCTGAAGTTCGGCTTCGACAGAAGACGGCTCGGACATCCACATTCCCCACGCGACTCCCCGCATGAAGATGCGATTCGCGCCCGATGAAATCCGGTTCGCCTGACACGGATGCGACGGGGGCGGGGTCTAGTGGAAATCCCGGGACTTGGGGATCACCCGCACGTCGCGCGGATGGGCGTGACGGCGCGGTTCGGGCTTGGGCGGCGGGGCCTCGCCGCGGTCAGGCGACGAACTGGTGGCCCCGTCTCCGGGCGAGCGGGGCGGGGTGAAGGTCTCGTCGGAGAGCAGGGCCAGGTCGGCCGTGCGGTCCTCGATCGATTGGGCGACCAGGTGGATGACGTCGGTGTCCGGCGCATCGTCGGCGCGTTGCACGTAGCCGCGCACCAGCACCATGCGCGCGCCCATCACCACCGGCCGGAACTGCTCGAACACCTTGGGCCAGACCACGACATTGGCCACCCCGGTCTCGTCCTCGATGGTCATGAAGCAGACGCCCTTGGCCGAGCCCGGCCGCTGGCGCACCAGCACCACGCCCGCCACCGTCGCCTTGCGCTTCTCGCCCACGCCCTCCAGCGCCTTGGCCGTGATGGCGCCCATGCGCGCCAGCCGCTCGCGCAGGAAACTGACCGGATGGGCCTTCAGCGACAGGCGGATGGTCTGGTAGTCGGCCACCACCTCTTCCGACGGCGCGGTCAGCGGCAGGTGGGCGAAGCCTTCGGGATCGCCCTCGTCCAGGCCCGCGGCGTCGAACAGCGGGGCCGGCTTCTTGGCTCGCGGCAGGCCCCGCGCCGCCCACAGCCCGGCCCGACGCGTCATCTCCAGCGTGCCCAGCGCGTCGGCCTCGGCCAGCGCGTCGATCGCCTCGGGCGGCAGGCCGGCGCGGGTGCGCAGCTCATCGATGCTGGCGAACGGCCCGCCGTCATGGCGCGCGCCCATGATCGCGTAGGCCCAGTCGTGCTTGAATCCGCCGATCTGGCGCAAGCCCAGCCGCACGGCGCGGCGGCGGCCCTTGGGGCGCGGCTCCAGGGTGCAATCATATTCGCTGGCGTTGACGTCGGGATGGCGCACCTCGACCCCGTGCTCCCTGGCGTCGCGCACGATCTGGGCCGGAGCGTAGAAGCCCATCGGCTGGCTGTTCAGCAGGCCGGCGCAGAACACTTCGGGGAAGACGCACTTCAGCCAGGAGGAGACATAGACCAGGTGCGCGAAGGAGGCGGCGTGGCTCTCGGGGAAGCCGTATTCGCCGAAACCCTTGATCTGGTTGAAGCAGTTGGCGGCGAACACCGGATCGTAGCCGCGGTCGATCATGCGTCCGACCATCTTCTGCTCGTAGGAGCCGATGGTGCCAAGGTGGCGGAAGGTGGCCATGGCGCGCCTCAGGCCGTTGGCCTCGTCGCCGGTGAACTTGGCCGCCTCCATGGCGATGCGCATGGCCTGCTCCTGGAACAGCGGCACGCCCAGGGTCTTGTGCAGCACCTTGCGCAGTTCGTCGGGCGAACCGTGCTCGGGCGCGGGCCGGGGATAGTCGATGTCGAAGCGCTCGCCCCGCGCCTGGGCCTGGCGTCGCTCCCTCCGCCGCGTCAGGTAGGGATGCACCATGTCGCCCTGGATCGGGCCCGGCCGCACGATCGCCACCTGCACCACGAGGTCGTAGAAACACACCGGCATCAGCCGCGGCAGCATGGCCATCTGGGCGCGGCTCTCGACCTGGAAAACGCCCAGGGAATCCGCCTTGCACAGCATGCGGTAGACCTGCTTTCGCTCACGCGGCACGCGGGTCAGCTCCATGCGCGGGCCGTAGGCCTCCTCGATCATCTGGAACGAGCGTCGGATGGCCGACAGCATGCCCAGCGCCAGCACATCGACCTTCATGATCTTCAGCTCGTCGATGTCGTCCTTGTCCCACTCGATGAAGGTGCGGTCGGCCATGGCGGCGTTGCCCACCGGCACGGTCTCGATCAGCGGCCCCTGGGTCAGGACATAGCCGCCGACGTGCTGGCTGAGGTGGCGCGGGAAGCCGATCAGCTGGGCGGTCAGGTCCAGGGCCATGGCCAGGCGCGGGTCCTCGCGCCGGATCCCCACGCCGTCGACGTGCTCGTCCTCGATCTCCGAGCCCCAGGACCCCCAGACGGTGTTGGCCAGCGCCGCGGTGACGTCCTCGGTCAGGCCCATGGCCTTGCCCACGTCGCGGATGGCCGAGCGGGGGCGGTAGTGGATGACGGTGGCGACGATGGCGGCGCGGTCGCGGCCGTAGCGCTCATAGACGTACTGCATGACCAGCTCGCGCCGCTCATGCTCGAAGTCGACGTCGATGTCGGGCGGCTCGCGCCGTTCCTCCGACAGGAAGCGCTCGAACAGCACGTCCTGCTCGACCGGGTTCACCGAGGTGACCTCCAGGCAGTAGCAGACCACCGAATTGGCCGCCGAGCCTCGTCCCTGGCAGAGAATGTTGCGGACTGGATCGCGGGCCCAGGCGACGATGTCGTGCACGGTCAGGAAATAGGCCGCGTAGTTCACCTTGCGGATCAGCCGCAGCTCCTTGACCAAGGTAGTCAGTACGCTTGCGGGCACGCCGCCCGGGAACCGCCGCCGCGCGCCCTTGAAGCTCAGCCGGATGAGCTGGCGCTGGGCCGTGAAGCCCGGCGGCACGGGTTCGTCGGGATAGACGTAGGACAGCTCGTCCAGCGAGAAGGTGCAGGCCGCCGCGATCTCGTTGGTGCGCCACAACGCCCGTTCGAAGCCCCGGAACAGCCGCGCCATGGCGGCCGGCGCCTGCAGGTAGCGCTCGGCGTTGGCCTCCAGCCGCAGGCCGGCCTGGTCGATGGTGGTTCCCTCGCGCACGCAGGTCAGGACGTCCTGCAGCGGGCGGCGGTCGTAGTGGTGGTAGAGCACCGCATTGGTGGCCACGAGCGGCGCGCGTAGCCTGCGGCCCAAGGCCTCCAGCTGAGCGAAGCGGGCCCGGTCCTCCCCCCGCCGCAGCGGAGCGGCGCAGATGTAGAGGTCGTCGGGCCAGGCGGCGCGCCAGGCGGCGATGCGCGCCTCGAAGGCGGCGTCGATCCCGGCCGGCGCAGGGGCCAGCGCGATCAAACCCTCACCCAGCGCCGTCGCCTGCTCGAAGCTCAGGCGCGTCTCGCCCTTGGGGATTCTCTCTCCCGCCCCCGAAGTGGGGAGGGTGGCCCGAAGGGCCGGGTGGGGAACGGCGCCTGGTTTCGCCCCACCCGTCTCCCCGGACGGTGTCCGGGGATCCACCCTCCCCAAATGGGGAGGGAGAACGTCGCCGCCGACGCCGCTCTTGCCGATCGACAACAGGCGGCAAAGTCGGCCGTAAGCGGACCGGTCGCGCGGATAGACGATCAGCTCGGCCCCGTCGGTGAACTGCAGCCGGCAGCCGACCAGGAACTTCTGGCCCTGCTTTTTCGCCTCGGCGTGAGCGCGCACCACGCCGGCCAAGGTGTTGCGGTCCGCCACCCCGATGGCGCTGAGCCCCAGCGCCCGCGCCTGGGCCACCAGCTCGCCCGGGTGCGATCCGCCCTCCAGGAAGCTGAAGTTGGAGCGCGCATCCAACTCTGTATACGGAACATGTCCGGCGGCGACCCGGCCTGGCATCAGGCGAACAGCCCGTGCATCCACCAGCTGGGGGTGCGATCGGCATCCTCGCGGCCGTAGAGCCCTTCACGGAACACCCAGTAACGGCCCCCGTCGGCATCCTCGAGACGGTAGTAGTCGCGGGTCCGCTCCGGCCTGCCCGCCAGAGCGCCTGGCCGGGGCCGCCACCACTCCGGCGACAGCCGCTCCGGCCCCGCCGCGCGCACCACGCGGCGCGCCACGCGCCGCCACACGAAGCGCATCGGCGCGCCCTCGGGCAGCTCCGCCATGGCTTCGATCGGTTCGGGGTTGGGCAGCAGCAGCAGGGGCCGTTCGGGGCCTTTCTCCCTCCCCGTCTGGGGAGGGTGGACGCGAAGCGGACGGGTGTGGGGAAGCAGGGCGGGGGTGCGGCCG